>Ga0302135_10003075_pt1 | contig 9947 bp, 9 predicted proteins | sample CBN3_surface_MG_FD_203119 | JGI IMG/M metagenome (GOLD analysis project Ga0302135, IMG submission 203119) | Marine microbial communities from Western Arctic Ocean, Canada - CBN3_32.1 | ecosystem: Environmental > Aquatic > Marine > Oceanic | place: Canada: Western Arctic Ocean | collected 2017-09-15 | reverse complement strand
TGAGGGCTTCGAGTGCCTTACCTGCGGGCATGAATTTGCTCCCGAAGGCTTCGGCGAAGCCGTTACTCGAGAAGTCCGCGACGCTAATGGGAATCTTCTTCAAGATGGCTCGAGCCGGACTTCATTTCCGGAAGGTTCCGAACAGATGTTGCCCGCGCACAAGTACCTCGCATCAAGCTGCATGCGCTTAGACACACGTTCGCAACCATTGCGTTAAGCGCCGGCGAGAATCCCAAGGTTGTATCCGAGGTGCTCGGTCACTCGGATATCCAAACCACGCTGGGATTGTACTCTCAGCATGTTCCAGGAACGCACGCGGCGGCCGTTAGAGCAGTCGAGGATGATCTGTTCGGACCAGCAGACGGAGATCATTCGTGACTAACCACGTGATTATTCTCTCCGTTCGGTTTCATCAGGGTTTGAAAACGCCCATTCCACGGGTAGCCTGCTCTCGGAGGCGAATGCAGACCTGGTGGCTGCCTCGGTCTTCAAAACCGATGAGGGGTTGACTACAACTCCTGGCGGGTTCGATTCCCGTCCGCTTCCGCCAAGCCGCCACCAACGCCCAAGGCGTTTGGGTTGTCTCTAACTCGAGTGTTGCGCGTTCCACTCGTGAGCCACCTTGTTCGCGTCCCACATTGAGTAGAGCCACGTGGCGAAGGCCATCGGGAACCCGATAATCACGAAGAACAGGACGTAGTTGATCACCTGTACCACAATCAGAACAACTCCCTTGGTGATTTCTCCGTTGTAGATCTGACCCCATCCGGCGTGGAGGAAGGAGAGAAATACTGCCAATCCTGGACTCTTCCAGAGGCGATTAACCACTTTGGGCTCATTCGTGTTTGTCATGTTGTAACGTCCCTTGCGTTCGATTCGTCCGCATTTTACCTCAGACGCTCCTCCGTTTACATGGGGGAATACCCCAAGAGAAACCAGAACCAGAACCAGAACCAGAACCAGAACTAACCCCGACGACAGTCGCGATCTGAAATTGCTGTCCCGCTTCACACACCTCGCCAGCTGCAATAAACTAAGGGAATGACAATGACACCTAACTCGAATACCTCAGACTCTGAGGAGGACTTTCACGTGCTCCCAGGCTGGCGCGTCGGTCACCTCGCTGAGGAGACCACTCGTTCGGGTCTACTTGTTCCAGCCGGAAGCGAAAAATCCGAAGACGCACTCGCCCTCCAGGACGTAACGACCGGACAGCACTTCTGGGCTGTACCAACCGGTGCCTGGAGATTCTTGTGGCCGGAAACCAACCGGGTTGTGGTGGCAGTACGCGAGTCCCAGATCATTGCTCAAGCCAACCTACCGGACGCCACGGAAGCAGACGGAAACTATCTTTAACACGTTGGCGCTAAGAAAAACCTTCGACAAGCCCCACCGAGTCAGATCTATGGTGACCTTATGAGTGAAGGCCGCCAGAGAAGAAGACTCACAGCAACAGTTACCGATCTCGAGGTCAAACGTCAGAAGGCGTTCCTTGTCGGCGTTGTGCTGCCCACGATCGACAACACGTGGGCTGAGCGCAGCCTTGACGAGCTCGCACTCCTCACCGACACAGCTGGATCCGAACCAGTCGAGTCGGTCCTAATTCGCAGGGAATCGCCGAAGCCAGCCACCTTCATCGGTAAGGGACAAGCGCGGGAACTTGCGAAGCGGGCCGAAGCGCTCGACATCGACGTGCTGGTCTTCGATAACGACCTCACCTCAACCCAGCAGCGCAACCTCCAGAAGATCTTTCAAGTCGACGTAGTAGATCGCACCGCGGTGATCCTCGACATCTTCGCCCAGCACGCCACGTCGAAAGAGGGCATGCTTCAGGTAGAACTAGCCCTTCTGCAGTATCACCTCCCAAGGCTGCGAGGTCGAGGGATAGAGATGAGCCGAATCGCCGGTGGGATAGGGACCAAAGGCCCAGGAGAGACCAAGCTCGAAACCGACAGTCGCAAGATCAGAGACAGGATTGCCCGCCTTCGCCGGGAACTCAAGGAGCTGGAGAAGTCTCGCGGCACCAAAGCGAAGTCCCGGCGGAACGCTGGTCTACCGCTCGTCGCCCTTGTCGGATACACCAACGCCGGGAAGTCATCGCTCATGAATCGGATGACTCATGCTGGTGTCCTCCAGAAGGACCAACTGTTCTCGACACTGAGTTCCACAATTCGGAAACTCAACCTCCCTAAGGGCAGTTCAGCCCTTCTCTCTGATACGGTCGGGTTTGTGCAACGACTCCCCCACCAATTGATTGAAGCATTCCGGTCCACTCTCGAAGAGATCGCGGAAGCGGATCTTATTCTCCACATCGTTGACGGATCCGACCCCTCCTCCGAGACTCAAATGCGGGCAGTTCGCACCGTGCTTGGCGGCATCGAAGGCGCTGCTGAAATCCCAGAGGTCATCGTGTTCAACAAGTCGGACCTCTGCGATGAGGTTGCTCTGAAACGGCTTACGAACTTGCACCCAGGAGCCTTGGTCACCTCGGCTGAGACTAACCAGGGCATCGACGTGCTCCTTGCTCGTATCGAATCGGCGATTGACCGGCACACCGTCCTCGTGGATCTCGTGGTGCCTTACGATCGGGGCGATCTCCTAGCTTCCCTCCACGAAGACGGGCGGGTCGTCAAGATGGAGACGGCAGACGAAGGGATCGCCGTCCAAGCCCGTATTCGGCCGAGTAGGCTTCATAAGTACCAAGACAATGGCCTCATTGCCGTTGGGGATGATCCGGTCATCACCGATTCCTAACACACTGGATGTCAGCCCAGTAGCAGCTACTCTTGCCCCATGACAGCTGACATTGGATTGATTGGTCTAGCCGTGATGGGCCAGAACCTTGTGCTCAACATGGACGATCATGGAGCAACCGTTGCGGTCTTCAATCGCACCACTTCAAAGGTGGATGACTTCCTAGCGGGACCAGCCAAGGGGACGAAGGTCATTGGCACCCACTCGATTGAGGAGTTTGTTGCCCAACTAAGCAGCCCCCGGAAGGCGATGATCATGGTCAAAGCCGGATGGGCTGTCGACGCCGTGATCGACCAGCTACTGGAGCACTTTGAGCCGGGTGACATTATCATCGATGGAGGCAACTCACACTTCGATGACAGCGAGCGGCGCACCAAGGATCTGGCGGAGAAAGGGATTCTATTCATCGGCACGGGGATCTCAGGTGGTGAAGAGGGAGCTCGCTTCGGTCCGTCGATCATGCCTGGTGGAAACAAGGAGGCCTGGCCCCACGTCAAGGAGCTGTTCCAATCCATAGCCGCCAAGGTGGAAGACGGAACTCCTTGTTGCGACTGGGTCGGTGCGGGTGGCGCAGGACACTACGTGAAGATGGTTCACAACGGCATTGAGTACGGAGACATGCAGGTGATCGCCGAGGCGTACTGGATCCTGAAGGCCATGGGGAAGACCCATTCTGAGATGGCGGACATCTTCAATACATGGGGCGATGGTCTCCTCGACTCCTTCCTGATCGACATCACCGCCGACATCATGGCCTTCCCTGACGAAGACGGATCTCCGCTGCTCGAGAACATCCTCGACGCTGCAGGACAGAAGGGCACCGGCAAGTGGACGGCGGTGTCGTCTCTTGACCTTGGAATGCCTGTGACCTTGGTGGCCGAGGCGGTCTTCGCTCGCATTGTGTCGGCACTGAAGAGCGAGCGCGCTATCGCCTCTGACAAGCTCTCTGGAAACACTGTCGAAGGAGTTCCATCCGTCACGCTCGACGATCTACGCGACGCCCTATATGCCTCAAAGATCATCTCGTACGCCCAAGGCTTCATGCTGCTCGCAGCAGCGGCCGGGGAGTACAACTGGACGCTCGACTACGGTCGGGTCGCGTCGCTTTGGCGGGAAGGATGCATCATTCGCGCTCGATTCCTTGATGACATAACCGCCGCGTTCGACACCGATTCCTCGCTCAGCAACTTGTTGCTGGCCAGCTTCTTCCAAGAAGCCATTGAGGAGGCAACACCTGGCTGGCGGCGAGTCGTATCAGAGGCGGCGCTCCATGGTCTCCCTGCCCCCGCCTACGCTTCTGCTTTATCCTTCTTCGACAGCTATCGATCAGCGGATGTGTCGGCAAACCTCGTCCAAGCCCAGCGCGACTATTTTGGAGCTCACACGTACGAGCGGAAAGACCGACCTAGAGGAGAGTTCTTCCACACAGATTGGATTGGCAGCGGAGGGAAAATCACAGCTGCCACGTACGACGCCTGACGCTGGCTACTTCCTCGCAGGTACCTTCTGACTCTCTTCTACCTCGCTCCGGCGAATGCCGAGCATGAACAGGATGGCATCGAGATAAGGAACGTTGACTGCGGCGTCAGCTGCGTCTTGGACGAGGCTCTTCGCGTTAAAGGCAATCCCTAGGCCGGCCGCTCCCAACATATCGAGGTCGTTGGCCCCGTCACCCACGGCAACTACTTGCTCAAGCGGAATCGACTCCGCGTCAGCGATGTCCCGGAGGATGGCAGCCTTTGCTGGGCCGTCCACAATCCCTCCAATGACCCTCCCCGTCAGCTTCCCATCGATCACCTCAAGGGTGTTCGCGTAGGCATGATCAAGCTCGAGTCTACGCTTCACCTTTTCTGTAAAGAAGGTGAAGCCCCCTGATACAGCTGCGACTTTATAGCCCAATCGCTTGAGAGTTTGCACAAACGTGCGAGCGCCTGGGGTGAGCACCATTCGGCTCGCCACTCTCTCAAGGATCGCTTCGTCTTGCCCCTCGAAACACGCTATTCGCTTGCTAAGCGATTCCGCGAAGTCGATCTCGCCGGCCATTGCAGCCTCGGTAATCGCAGTAACTTCGGATCCACAGCCCGCCTCATCTGCGACCAGATCAATCACTTCGTTCTGAATAAGGGTTGAGTCAACATCGAGGACAACGAGCCGCTTTGCTCGGCGTTCCAACTTCAGCGGTTGGACGGCAACGTCAAGGCCAAAGTGGGAGGACCCTTCCATGAGACCTCGCCGCAACTGGCCTTGGCCACCACCAATCACCTCAAACTCGTAGGCGATGACTGGGTAGGAGGCCAACCGGACGATTCGATCGATATTGCCGCCTGCTTCGGCGATGACTTCCGTTACCCCTTGTAGCGCTTCTGCTCGCATCTCCTGGCCGAGCACTGTGACAACGAAACGCTTCTTGCTTGCGTCGAGCTCTTTGGTCTCATGCACCACTTCAAGATCGACAGCCATCCCCGTCTCAAATCCGTAATAGAGCAGGTCCTTTTGAATACTCGTGTCGTCGGGAACCGTGATAGCGAGAGCCAGCGTGAGGTTTTCCTGCAACACCACCTGTTCCATGTCGATCACCGCGGCGTCTGCAGCAGCAAGGACTCCTAAGAGGCCCGCGGTGAGCCCCGGCTTATCGTGGCCGGTTACCGTGACAAGGATGATTGGCGGCATGAAGAGAATCGTACCGGTCTGCCAACGAGACCAGGAGTTCATTTCCAGAAACACTCGCGTCCCCTCGCCAACTCTCAATTGTTCCTAGGATTCGGGCACTACATCACCCCGCCTCCGAGGAGACCTTCGTGCCCGATAATCCGTTCCGCCTTCCGCGCTCCGTCACCCCTAGCCGCTATGACCTCCTCCTAGAACCCGACCTCGATGGGTTCACCTTCGATGGCAGCGCTTCAATCGAGATCGAGGTGAGCGGTGAAGTCTCAGAGATCGTCCTAAACGCCATCGAGTTGACCTTCGGCAGCGTGACCTTGTCCCAAGGCTCATCCAGTCGAGTCGCGAGAAGCATCGAGTTCGACGAGGACAAGCAGCGGGTGACTCTTGGCTTTGGATCTGTGATCGCCCCAGGTAAGTATCAGCTTCACCTCTCGTTCGCCGGGGAACTCAACGATCAGCTCCATGGCTGGTATCGATCAACCTTCATCGACGCCGCTGGCGACGAACGAGTCATAGCGACCACACAAATGGAACCAAGCGACGCACGCCGCGCCTTCCCCTGCTGGGACGAGCCGAACTTCAAGGCAGTTTTCGGCGTGACTCTCGACGTAAACAACGACCTCGCGGCCTTTTCCAACAGCGGAGAACAAAGTGTCACAAATCTTGGGAACGACAAACGTCGCATCGTATTTGAAGACACGATGGTCATGTCAACCTACCTTGTCGCATTCATAGTTGGTCCGCTTGAGGCCACGGAGCCGATAGATCTCGACGGCATCCCGACTCAAATTGTCTACCCGATTGGCAAAGGCCACATGACGGGATGGGCTGAAGAATGCGGAGTCTGGTTCCTTGAGTGGCTCCGTGACTACTACAACGTTCCGTATCCCGGAGACAAAGTCGATCATATCGCTCTCCCCGACTTCGCATTTGGCGCCATGGAAAACTTGGGCGCAATCACCTACCGGGAGACTGCTCTGCTGTCCGACCCCGCGACAGCGAGTCAGGTTGAGAAGAGTCGCGTGGCCGACGTCATCGCCCATGAGCTTGCCCATATGTGGTTCGGAGATCTCGTCACCATGCAATGGTGGGAAGGGATTTGGTTGAACGAGGCCTTCGCTTCCTTCATGGAGTTCAAGGCTGTAGAGGCCAAACACCCTGAATGGGACCGTTGGCTGAGCTTTGCTGCCGATCGCGGCGCCCATCGATTCGACGCGCTTTTGGTTGACAGCCTGTCCTCCACCCGTCCGGTGGAGTTTGAGGTGATTTCACCTCAGGACTCTCAAGAAATGTTCGACGCGCTGACCTACGGAAAGGGTTCAGCTGTTCTGAGAATGCTTGAGCAGTTCATCGGTGAGGCGTCGTTCAGAAATGGTGTCGCCTCCTACCTCAAGAAACACTCCTACGGAAACACGGTCACCAACGACCTCTGGGAGGCTCTCAACGCAGCGTCTGAGTACAACGTTGGTGACATCATGGACACATGGATCCTTCAAGGGGGCTATCCCCTCATCCGAGTACATCGATCGGAGAACGGCATCCACCTCAACCAGTCCCGTTTCCTGCAAACGCCGGACGAAACGGACCAAACGCTCTGGAAGGTCCCCATCCACCTCAAGTACTCACAGAACGGTGTGATCAAGACGGAGAAAGTGCTTCTCGAAGACCTCGAGATGACCGTCGACATCGGGCCTGTGGATTGGGTAGTGGTAAACGCTGGCGGCTCAGGTTTCTACCGAACACAGTACGAGATCGGACTCTACGACGCGCTGGTTCAGCAGATTCCAAATCTTACGAACCTCGAACGTCTCAACATCCTTGACGACAACGCGGCGTTTGCCCAAGCTGGTCTCCTATCCCTAAGCCGATGGCTCGGCCTTGCCGAACAGTACGTCACAGAGACGGAGCGTCAGATCATCCAGGTCCTCACAGCACACCTCGCCACCCTGCGCGCTGTCGCCGGGGAGGACCTGAAGGACGAGGCCAACGCGAAGATTCGTTCCATCCTCCGACCTCAACTCAATCGACTCGACTGGCAGGCGGCCCCCGGAGAATCTGATTTGCTGGGCAGCCTTCGGGGTCAGGTCCTGACCGCACTCGGCCTCTCTGATGATCAGGAAGTAATCGATTGGGCGTTGGCCCGGATCGACGGAGTCATTGCAGACGCGGCATCAATCGAGCCTGATCTGATGGCAGCGACCATTACCGTGGCAGGTGCCAACGCGGACGAAGCGCTATTTCACAAACTAATCGACGCCTACAAAACTGCCCCAACAGCTCAGTTGAGTCAACGATTCCTACGGTCACTTGCGCTCACGCCAAGTCAAGACCTCGCCTCCAAGGTGATGGACATGACGTTGGACGGGCAGATCCGGAATCAGGACTCGTCATGGGTCGCGGCCATTCTCTTGGCCCGCAGAAGTGTTCAGAAGACGGCTTGGAAGGACATCCGCCAACGGTTCGACGAGATTATTGCGAAGTACCCGCCGGTCACCCTCGGTCGACTACTCGACGGCCTTCAAGGGGTGTATGAAGCCGATCTGGCTCGGGATATCGAGTCATTCTTCTCCGAGCATCCGCTCCCGCAGGTGCAGAAGACCATGGAGCAGAACCAGGAAAAGATGCGTAACAACGTCCGCTTCGCCGATCGGGAGCGCGACCGGCTGGCCGAAATTCTTCGGTAGACCAACACGACAACAACAAACTCAGGAGATTCCTCATGTCCGTTCGCATAGCACTCCAACTGCATCCTCAGCACGCCGACTACAGCGAAATTGAGCGCGCTGTCCGAGAGGCCGATAGCAAGGGTGTAGACGTGATCTATAACTGGGATCACTTCTTCCCGCTTTACGGTGATCCCGACGGAAAACACTTTGAGGCCTGGACCATGCTCGGACATTGGGCCGGAATAACGAAGCATGCAAAGATCGGACCGTTGGTCACCTGCAACAGCTACCGCAACCCCGAACTCCTCGCAGACATGGCTCGCACGGTCAACCACATGTCAGGTGGGCGCCTGGTATTCAGCATCGGCTCCGGTTGGTTCGAAAAGGACTACGAAGAGTATGGATACGAGTTCGGGACCGCTGGGAATCGGCTTAATGCGCTCTCAGAAGCCCTCCCGCGCATCAAGAAACGCTGGTCAGAAATCAACCCGCCACCAATAGGCGACATGCCAATGATGATCGGGGGAGGCGGCGAGAAGAAGACGCTCCGAATGGTGGCCGAGCACGCGGACATCTGGCACTATTTCTACAACCCTGAAAAGCCCGACGTGTGGTTCCACAAGCTGGACGTCCTCAACGACTGGTGCGAGAAGATCGGTCGGGACCGCTCCGAGATTGAGGTGTCAATCGGGCTAGACGTAGAACACATCGATCAGGCAGATAGATTGGCCGAGGCAGGGGTGGTCGAGTTCACATTCGGCCTCAACGGACCCGAGTACGATCTGTCAGTTCTCGATCCCTGGATGGCCTGGCGCGACAGCCTTTAACCCAGCGAGGGCTAGCGCTAGAGCGAGAGCCAACCCAACCGGGCTGGAGGCGGTTGCGGTCTTGTGAGTGGTTTGGGTTGAATCACCTTGGAAGGTCAGCCATGAAGGCGTGCCACACCTGGCTCGCTGCGCTCACCAGTCTTCCCGCAAACGGGAGAAGAAAGCGCGCCATAGCCATAACCCCGTGCGCTTCCTCCCCCGCGGAGCGGAGGAGGTGGGTGCCGAAGGGACTCGGAGGGGGCGACCCGAGTGAGTCACCACTCTACGAGGCGCGGACCGACTCTGGGTCTAGCTCTGGTGGCTAGCCGCAGTGGCGGCTGCCACTAAACTCTGTCCTTCATGGCTCTTGTTCTTGCTCTCACGCTGGTTGTCTTCGGCCTCGTCCTCGTGATCTTTTCAGCCGATCGTTTCGTCGAAGCGGCCATCAAGCTGGCTCACATTTGGGGCATGTCACCGATCCTCATCGGCGCTGTGATCGTTGGCATGGGTACCTCGACGCCTGAGCTGCTTGTCAGCCTCACCGGAGGCTTCGAGTCGTTCGACCTAGCTGTTGGGAACATCACCGGATCCAATGTCGCGAATCTCTCTCTCGTACTCGGGGCTGCGGCGATCATTTCTCCTATCTCTGGGTCAAGGCGAGTAGTGCCTCGCCAAGGCGTTCTGTCCCTCGTCGCCATGACGATCTTCGCAGCACTTCTGACTCTGGGGGGCGGCCTCACCCGCGTGGACGGCGCCCTCCTCCTCATTGGGATGGCAGTAACGGTCTGGCTGCTGTTCAAGTACGAAGAGGGGGAGAACATCGAGATCGACGAGGACCTCGCAAAGGCCAACACTACGCGGGTCGTCGTCCTGGCGCTCCTTTGGTTGATCGCTATGAGCGTCGGTGCCAAGATTCTCACCTCGGGAGCGACGGACCTCGCCCTCATACTCGGGTGGGCTGAAGGCTACGTGGGAGAGACCATCGTGGCGATCGGAACCTCTCTTCCAGAACTAGCAGCCGCCATCGCAGCAGCTCGCCGCAAAGCACACGACCTCA
>Ga0302135_10003072_pt1 | contig 9959 bp, 8 predicted proteins | sample CBN3_surface_MG_FD_203119 | JGI IMG/M metagenome (GOLD analysis project Ga0302135, IMG submission 203119) | Marine microbial communities from Western Arctic Ocean, Canada - CBN3_32.1 | ecosystem: Environmental > Aquatic > Marine > Oceanic | place: Canada: Western Arctic Ocean | collected 2017-09-15 | reverse complement strand
CGATTATCAAACTGCGTTCGATGGTGGGCATCCAGTCGTAACTGGTGGGCCAGCAAATGGCCAAGGTGCTGTCTTCGGGTAGTTCAAAGTCGCTGGGCACCCCAAATTCTTCACCGTACATGAGGGCTTCTTCGCTCGAGACGACCTCGCACTCTTGGCCGTCGAAGTCAATGTCGTAGCCGTCGCAGACCATGATGGTGAGCGCCTCTTCGTCCATCCATGAGGGCCGCTCAAAGTCGAGTAACCCGTCGTCAATTAGCGGGCAAGGTGGCTCGGCAGGTGTTTCGCTGGGTTCGTCGTCGTGGTCGATGCGCCCTACTTCGGTGATGGTGCCGTCGACGATGCGTAAAGCTACCGCTCCGGAGTAACTGGTGGACCAGTCGTTGAAGGGCAAGAAGGCCAGGTTTTCTGGGCCCCACCAGAGGAAGGCTCGGTGGTCCCATTCCACGCTGGAGTTGCCGCCTTCGGTGGTCCAGGTGTCGAGCGCTACTGGGTTGTCGAGGTCGCGGGCGTCGAACAAGGTGACTTTGGTACCGCTGGTGCGGCCTTCGTCGTTGGCTTCTTGGCCGATGCCCAGTACTAAGCCGTCGCCCAATGGGTGCAGGTAGCCGCTGTAGCCGGTGATTTTGAGCTCGCCGCGCACTACGGGGTTGGTGGGGTCGCTGAGGTCAACCGTGTAAAAAGGGTCGGTTTGGCGAAAGGTCACCACGTAGCCCACGTCGCCTACGAAGCGCACGGAGTAGATGCGTTCGCCGGCGCCCATGTCGCCTACTTGGCCGACGGTTTTGAGTTCGGCGCCGTCACGTTCTAATACGGTGACCATTGATTCGCTGTCGGCGTTGAACCCCCAGGGGCTGCCTTTGGTGGTGGCCACCCGCAGGTGCCCTTTGTGTTCTGACATGGAGAACTGGTTGAGGAGGCTGCCTTCGACGCTGCCAGAAGCCAAGTATGAAGTGGTGGCGGGGTCAGACACATCAAATTGGTGGATGGAGGTGGCATAGTTTTCTTCAAGTTCTTGCCAGAAGGTGTCGTCGCTGTTTTCGAAGAGGCTTGGGTCTATATAACTGGTGGTGGCCACGTACAAGTTGGTGCCACCGGCGTAAACGGTTTGCCCGTCGGCCAGCACGGCGGTTGAGGAGGGAGACCCGAGGGACGTTCCGAGGTCTACCGTGAGCACGTTGAGGGTGGAGAACCCGGCGAATTCGCTGGGGTGGTGCACGTTGGAGCAGTCAGCGAGAAGGCCGTCAGAAATAGTGCCGTCACTGCTTTCAAGTACGTAACTAGGCAGCCAGTCTTCGATGACCGTGCTGGTGATGATTTCTTGGTTGAATTTTTTAGCGTTTTGTTCACCGGCTTGGCTTTGTGGGTAAACAAAGGGCAATTGGTTCATGCTGGTGGTAACCACCACGCGGGCTACTCCGTTGACCACTCGGGCGCTTACGTAGTTGCCTTCCATGGTCAAGGTGTTGGCCACCGCCAGATTGTTCGGGTCGCTGAGGTCTATTTCGATAACGCTGGTCAGCGCTTTCCAATAGTTGTCGGGGCCGGTGAGGCGGGAGAGTGCAGCGGTTGCCTCATAGGTTTCGGCGTTGTCGGTGCCGGCCAGCACAAAGGCGCGGTCACCGGCGAACAAAATGTTGCTACTCCAGTGGCCCACTAACGTGATGGAGTCGGTAATCACCGCTTCGGAACCGCTGACGTCTATGTAGTGCAGTTCGTTTCCGCTCACTACCAAGATGCGTGCTCCGTCAGTTTTTATGAGGTCGGGTTCGTCAATACCAAGTTCTTGTACGTTGGTGCCGGAGTAGTCGGTGCCTTCTTGCAAGCCGTCGCTGCCTGCTTTAGAAGTGGCGGGTGCGGTATCGGGAACCATGCCGGAGGTAGCTTCGTCGCCGCTATCTTCGCCACGAGTCATGGTGGCTGCTTCCATGATGATGGGCCCGTGGTAGCCGTCGCCGTTGAATCCGTAAGCCCCCACCCGGCTTGAGGCTTCGGTTTGTAGGTAGGTCAGCATGTCGTCGCAGGCCGTGAAGGGGATGAGTGCTGAGGCGAACACCACGTCGTCGAGGTTGATGCTGGTCACGGTGGTGCTGGGTGGCACGGTGGTGCCGATGGTGGTGTTTGGGGTGCTGTCGCCGCAAGCACTGGCGGTGAGGGCGGTAAAGATTAAGAGTGACAGAATTCGGTGCATTTTTGCTCCATTGTTGAGGGTCTGTCAGTTATGACGCCCCGGGTCTCGGGTTTGGTTCCCGAAAAATAGAAATTCTTTTAGGCGGTGGTGGGCATCCAGGCGGGCCGTGCGGCGGCGAAGTTTTCTATGGCTTCGGTGGAGCGCAGGCTGATGCTGATGTCGTCGAGGCCCTCTAAGAAGCGTTCTTGGGTGGCGGGGTCCAAGGGAAAATGGCAAGCGATATTTGCTTCGGGTGCTTCGAGGGTCAGGTTGGCGACGTCAATGGTGATAACCAGGTTTGGGTTGGCTTCTACGGCATCAAGCAACTGTTCACCTATTTCAGCCGGTACTTGCACGGGTACTAGCCCATTTTTGGTGCAGTTGTTGCGAAAGATGTCGGCGAAGCGGGGCGACACTACGGCGTTAAAGCCGTATTGTTGAATGGCCCAAACGGCGTGTTCGCGAGACGACCCGGTGCCGAAGTTTGGCCCGGCCACCAAAACTTGGGCATCAGCATATTGTTCATTGTTTAGAACAAAGTTACGGTCGTCGCGCCATTCAGAAAATAAACCTTTGTCGAACCCGGTGCGTTCTACTCGTTTGAGCCAGTCGGAGGGAATGATTTGGTCGGTGTCGACGTCGGAGCGGCGTAGCGGGACGGCGGTTCCAGAAACAATGTGTACGGCTTCCATGGTGCCCCTTAGTTTCTAGGTACTGGCGGAAGGTCGGCGGGGGTGGCGAAGGTTCCGGCAATGGCCGTGGCGGCAGCTACGGCGGGCGAAACTAAGTGGGTGCGTCCGCCGCGTCCTTGGCGGCCTTCGAAGTTACGGTTTGAGGTGCTGGCGCAGCGTTCGCCGGCTACCAACTTGTCGGGGTTCATGGCTAAGCACATGGAGCACCCGGGTTCACGCCAGTCGAAGCCGGCGGCGGCAAAGATTTCCGGGAGGCCTTCGGCTTCGGCTTGGGTTTTGACGGCCCAAGAGCCGGGCACGATGAGGGTGCGGAGGCCGTCGGCTACTTGGCGGCCTTGGGCTACGGCGGCTACTGCTCGGAGGTCTTCAATGCGCCCGTTGGTGCATGAGCCAATAAACACCGTGTCGACTGGTACGTCTTTCATGGGGGTGCCGGCGGTAAGACCCATGTAGTCAAGGGCTCGTTGGGCGGCTTCGCGTTCGCCGGGGTCGGCAAAACTGGTCGGGTCGGGCACGGTGTTGGTGATGGGGGCGACTTGGCCGGGGTTGGTGCCCCAAGAAACATGGGGGGTGATGTCGGCGCCGTCTAAGATTATTTCTTTGTCGAATTCGGCACCTTCGTCGGTGGCCAGGGTTTTCCAGTCGGCAAGGGCGGCGTCCCAGTCGGCGCCTTTTGGTGCGTGGGGGCGGCCTTTGAGGTAGTCGAAGGTGGTTTGGTCGGGGGCGATCATGCCGGCCCGGGCGCCTGCTTCGATCGACATGTTGCACACGGTCATGCGGCCTTCCATGGTGAGGTTTTTTATAACGTCGCCGCGGTATTCGATGATTGAACCGATGCCGCCGCCGGTTCCTAAGCGGCCGATGATGGCCAAGATGACGTCTTTGGCGGTGCTACCTTCCGGCAGGGTGCCGTTGACGGTTACCGCCAAGGTGCCGGGGCGTTGTTGGGGCAGGGTTTGGGTAGCCAACACGTGTTCAACTTCGCTGGTGCCAATGCCAAAGGCTAGGGCGCCGAAGGCTCCGTGGGTGCTGGTGTGGCTGTCGCCGCAGACCACGGTCATGCCGGGCAGGGTGAGGCCTTTTTCGGGGCCGATGATGTGTACCACGCCTTGGCCGGGGTCGCCCATGGGAAACAGTGGTACGTCGAATTCTTCGCAGTTGGCCCGCAGGGTCTCGATTTGTATGCGGCTTACTGGGTCGGCAATGGGTTGGTCAATGTTTTCGGTGGGCACGTTGTGGTCTTCGGTGGCCACGGTGAGGTCGGGGCGTTGCACGGTGCGACCGGCCAGGCGAAGCCCGTCAAATGCTTGTGGTGAGGTGACCTCGTGCACCAGGTGCAGGTCAATAAACAAAAGGTCAGGCTGGTCGGTAGCGGCGTGCACGACGTGGCGTTCCCAGACTTTTTGACTCAGGGTTTTTGGGGACATGAGCTTCCTCAAGGTTCGGCTGTTGACCCATAAGGATAGCCGGTTAGCGGCGGTGCCGGTCAGTTGGGTCAGAGGGCAGCGAGAAAACGAAGCACTAATGCTCGATCTGAAGCAGCGAGCGACATGTAGGTGTCTCGGGCAACTTGTGCTTCGCCCCCATGCCATAAAATGGCTTCTTCTGGCGTGCGAGCTCTCCCGTCGTGAAGGTAGTGTTCGTGGCCGACCACGCCGGTCAGCCCGATGCCCCAAAGAGGCGGAGTTCTCCATTCGCTTCCGGTGGCGTTTCCTTGAGCCAGCCCGTCGGCCAGATTGTCGCCCATGTCGTGAAGTAAAAGGTCGGTGAAGGGAACGATGGTTTGGTTGGCTAGTGCTTGAACGGGATTTTCTCCGGTTTTCCAAGGAGTGGTATTGTGGCATGAAGCACACCCCACTTGTACAAACCAGGCGGCGCCCGCGAGAACCTCAGGGTCGGTTCGTTGGCGCAGGGCAGGCACAGCCACGGTAGAAGTGTAAAAAGCGGTGTCTTCCAAAAAGTCATTGCCAAAATGTTCGGCAGCTAAGTCAAAATCCAAGTTGAAGTCTGCCTCAAAGGCTCCTTGGGTAAAAGTTGCAATGGTGGGCCGTTGGGCTTTCCATCCGAAACGTCCTATGCCGGCATCTGTTTGGGCCGTTCGGCCAGAAATGCCATCTTGATTTCTGTCTTGTGGGTCGGCCCCACTTTCTAGTTCGGTTGACGGAATGGACTCTAAGAGCCCGCCGCCAAATACTGGTGGTGCGACGCGCAGTGAGGTAAAAGCATCGCCGAGATCAACTCCGTCAACTACTACGAGAGGAGAGCGCAACGAGTAGGGGGTCCCGTCGGGGAAGGTTCCAGAGGTTTCTTCCCAGTTGACGGTAAGTGTGCCTTCGGCTTGTTGGCCGCGATCTTGAAGCTGAAGCCCTAGCTCTGGGTGAGGAATTTGTTGCCCCTCGGCGTCTATGCCCATGTTGATCAACAAGATCACGCCGGGAGCGGTTACTTGCCCGTCGGCGGGCACGGAGCGCCCGTTGTTGATGTGGCAACCGAGGCAACTATTGCCGTTGTTGGGGTCGCCTAAGCCGTCGGTGCTGGTGAAAACGTGTTCAAAGGGCTCGTCGCCAGCAGCGAAGCGTATGCGTTCGGGGAGCCCCATGGCCCGATTAGAGAGGCTAAATGCTCGCTGGTTATTTGACATGGTGGTGCCTTGGCCGCCACTGCGGAGCAACAGTTCTGGCGGCTCGGTGACCAGTTGCGGGGTGCTTGGTCGGTCAATGAGTAGCCATAGTCCAATGGTTAAACCGAGCAGGGTAAGAAGCCAGAGAAAACGGGTCACTCGCTACTAGGAAGAGCGATGGCATCGATGTCCATTTCTGGTGGCCCGCTGTTGGCGGCTACGCCGGGGGCGGAGTCGGCGTCAGGCATGGTGGGTTGCGCTTCGGGTGCGGGCATGGCGGTGTGGTCTACGGTGGCGAATGGGCCTCCAAGGTTTGGGGACCCTGCATCAGCGGTGTTGGTAGCAGTTCCATCGCAGGTGGCGTAAGTTTCAATGTCGATTGGCGCTGATGTGGCGAAAGTGTTCCCTTCGAAGCAGTTGCCAGATGGGTCGTAGGTCCCGTCTTCTAGGCCGAGCACGATCATGATTAAGTCGGTCGGGTTGCCGGTTACTACGTTGTCTTTAACAGTGTTATTTTCGGCTAACCAGAGGTTTTCGTCAAAGAAAAGCGAGAGGGCGATTCCGCCGAAGGAATTGTCGGTTACTAAGTTGCGGGTCACTAAGTTGCCGCTTCCTCCGGCGATCACGATGCCACCGCCGAATCCGATATCCCAGTCTTCGCTTCTGCGTGGCGTATCTGCGTTACCATTTTGGGTCACGATGTTTCCCACGATGGTGATGTTTCCTTGGGGGGCTAACTCCTCGGAATCAAGAGTATTTGGAACCATGCCTAAACGGTTGAAGCGAAATATTGAGTTGGCGATGATGAGGTTGTCGCTGGCGTTGGTGCCAGAGTAGCCAAGGGCGTTGTTTTCGCTGATGACATTGTTTATGACGGCATTGCAGGGTTGACATTGTCCGATGTAAAAGGCTGAGTCTGGGTGTCCACTACCGTAACTATTTTCTAGGAGTCCGTTTTGGGCGTTAAAGGCGTAGATGCCGTAGAGACCGTTGTTGTATGCCGTGACGTAGGAGGCCCGATAGCCATCAAGGATGATGTCGCTGCCGTAATCGCCGGTGAAAAACACACCATTTGAGGTATGGGAATGCACCGTCAGGTTTTCTATGGCCACTCCGTTTGAAAAGACGATGAAGCCGTTGGGCCGTTCGTGTTGGCCGTCGATGATTACTTCGTTTCGGTTGAGGCCGCGAATGACTAAGTCATCAGTTTCAACGATTACTGCTTCGTGATAAGTGCCTGGTGAAATAAGGATGAGGTCTCCGGGTTGAGCGGCATCCACTGCGTCTTGAATGGTGGCGTAATCGTTGGGTACACGTAGAGCGTCAGGGAGAGGGATGGTGGTGGGGGCTGCGGTAGTAGTGGGTGCTTCGGTGGTAGTGGGCGCTTCCGTGGTGGCGACTGCGGTAGTACTGGGCGCTGCGGTGGTGGGGGCTTCCGTGGTGGTTATGGCTGTTGTGGTGGGGGCGACCGAGGTGGTTTCGCTCCCTCCGCATGAGCTCACTATCAAGCTGATCACGAGAAAAATGGTTAGTGCTGGTATTTTACGCATGCTCGGAGTTTATCCATAAGGTGAGATAGCGGTCAAATTCAGCTGTTTCGAACAATGACCTGCCCGGTTTGCCCGCGTGTGGCTGTGCCGTGGAAAGTGCAGTAGTAGGGGTAAGCCCCGAGTTCATCAAAGGTGAGGGTGGCGCTTCCTTGAGGAAAGAGGAGGTCTTCGTTTAGTGGAGGAAACCACCCAGGTTCAAGGTTTTTGGCTCCTGGGGTCACGTTATGGGTGTTGCGGCCTTCGTTGACCCAGGTGATTACGGTTCCGGGCGATACTACGATGATTCGCTCAGAGAACGAGTTGTCTTCAATGATCACCGTTACTGAGGGTAGCCCGGTGAGGTCTACAGCCTTTTCTGGAATGGCGGTGGTGATCGATGAAACGCCAACTTGTGAGGTTGCTGCTGGCATGGTTGTGGTGATGCCGCTTCTGCCGGTGCTGGCGTTGGGGCGGGTGCTGCAGCCATTGAATAGGCAGAGTCCGATGAAGAAAAGTCCAAGCATTCGCATGGAGACAGAATAGGTCAGGTGTGGTATTTTTCTACAAACCGGCGGAGCCGTTGGCTCCAAGGAAAGGCTAGGCCCGGTGGTCTTCTACGAACTGGTAAAAATCGTCGCCAAAGAGTGGCCCCATGTGGAGGGTTATTTCGCCTTTGGTGTTAACAAACACGGCGGCGGGTTGGGCGAATATATCAAAGCGCTTCCATACCATTCCGTCAAAGTCGGCCAGGTTGATGAGGTTGGTGAGCCCCCATTCGTTGATGGCTTCGTCGATGGAGTCCGAGTCGTTGATCCCGCTAGATACCCCGACAATGGTGAGGTTTTCTATTGCTGTGCTGGCCCCGGCGACCGTCGGGGATTCTGCTTTACAAACCGGTCAGGTGGGAGCCCAAAACCAAAACAGCACGTCGCCGCCGGCCAAAGTGGCGGCATCAAAGGCGGTGCCGTCTACCAAGGTAGAGGTGAACTGTAGGGCCTCGGGCACTGTGTCGAGGGATGAGGCTGGGCTGGTTTCTGGTGCGGCGGTGGTGGGCGCTGCGGTAGTGGCGGGTGCGGTTTCTTTGGTACTGCTGCAACCGGTGGCTAACAAGATTGCGGCCAAGATCGGGGCAATGAGAGTTAAGCGCATACCTTGACTGTATGCCGGTTATCGTCAACAGGGTGAGCACCCGCCTACTAATTCTTTCCGCCTTATTGTGCGGCATGGCTTTATTGGTGGCCTTCGCTTTGCAGGTGCTGGTAGCTACCTGATTTTGGTTCGCCGCTGGCCTTCGCCGCGGTAGGGTCAGGGTATGACAGCATCGCATCAACTGGTGGTTATTGGTGGGGGTCCGGCGGGGTATGCGGCGGCGCTTTATGGGGCTGCCGCTGGCTTAGATGTGGGTTTGGTCGAAGAGAATCGTATTGGCGGTACCTGTCTGCACGTGGGGTGCATTCCCGCTAAAGAACTTTTAGAAACCGCCGCCGTGGTGCGTACCGTTAAACACGCCGCCACTTTTGGTGTTTCGGCCGGGGAGCCGATGATTGATTTGGCCATCAGCCAAGAGCGCAAACAAAAAGTTATTGACAACCTTTTTAAAGGTTTGACTAGTTTGTTGGCGGGCCGTGGGGTCACCGTTTATGCCGGTAAGGGTACGTTGGGGGTGGACCACACGGTCACCGTTGACGGCCCAGAACCGGCCATGTTGACTGCTGATCACGTAATTTTGGCTACGGGTTCGAGCCCGCGAACGATCCCGGGTTTTGCCATTGATGGCCAGTTGGTGGTGACCAGCGACGAGTTGTTGTCGCTCAATACTGTGCCTGAGCGGGTGGCGGTTATTGGCGGCGGGGCTATTGGCTGCGAATTTGCTTCGTTTCTGAACGATGTGGGTGCTCAGGTGACTTTACTCGAAGCTGCGCCAGAGATTCTCCCGGGCTGCGATGCGGAGGTGGCTAAGACGGTGCGCCGGTCGTTTAAAAAACACAAGATCAAGGTGCACGCTGGGGTGTCGGTTAATGGTCATGCGCCAACCGGTGCCACAACCACGGTGGCTTTTGGCGAAGACGAAACCGCAGAGGTTGATTTGGTAGTGGTGGCGGTTGGTCGGCGCCCTAACGGTGATGCGGCGGGTTTGGTAGGTACCCGGGTGGTGGTGGACGATCGTGGTTTTATCGAGGTCAACGAAGCCTTGTTGACCGGCGAACCGGGGGTCTATGCGGTGGGTGACGTTGTTAATACGCCACAGTTGGCTCATGTTGGTTTTGCTGAGGGCATGAATGCGGTGAAACATTTGTTGGGCGAAAACCCGGTGCCGCTCAACCCGGCCACTGTGCCGTGGTGTATTTACACCCACCCGGAGGTGGCATTTGCGGGCCTTACCGAAGAGGCGGCGGTAGCGGCCGGCCATGAGATAGTGGTGTCATCGCATCGGTTTATGGGTAATGGTCGGGCCATGATTTTGGGTGAAACCGATGGTTTGGTCAAGGTGATTGCCAAAAAGGATGCCGATGGTCGGGCCGGTCAGATTCTTGGTGTGCACATGGTGGGCCCTTGGGTGACTGAGCAGTTGGGCCAGGCGTATTTGGCGGTCAATTGGGAGGCTTCGGTCGATGAGGTGGCGGCCTTTATTCAACCGCACCCCACTATGAGCGAGTTGTTTGGCGAAACGGTGCTTTCGCTTACTGGCCGCGGACTGCACGGGTGATTTGTTGTGGCTGATTTATTGCTCCCTCAATTAGGTGAAACGGTTACCGAGGGCACCATTACCCGTTGGTTCAAGTTGGCGGGTGAGCCGGTTGCGCTTAATGAAACTTTGTATGAGGTGTCGACCGACAAGGTTGATTCCGAAGTGCCGTCGCCGTTTGCCGGGGTGTTGACGGAGATCGTGGCCGGTGAAGGTGCCACGGTGAGCGTGGGGGCGGTGATTGCCCGTTACCAGGGCGATG
>Ga0302135_10003070_pt1 | contig 9962 bp, 9 predicted proteins | sample CBN3_surface_MG_FD_203119 | JGI IMG/M metagenome (GOLD analysis project Ga0302135, IMG submission 203119) | Marine microbial communities from Western Arctic Ocean, Canada - CBN3_32.1 | ecosystem: Environmental > Aquatic > Marine > Oceanic | place: Canada: Western Arctic Ocean | collected 2017-09-15 | reverse complement strand
CATAACGATAGCTTTCTACTGCTCTTAAAAAAACATTGTCTACGTTTGAGGATTTACTTCGAACTTCTTCAGCAGTTGGTATGGTCATAGTATTGCATTTGACTCTTTTGAGAATAGAAAGTCAAGAACTCGCATTCATGCTTCAGAATTAGTACACTGCGTTCATGGAACATCAGAAATCAATTATCGTACTCGATTTCGGGGGGCAATACGCCCATCTAATTGCCCGTAGAGTGCGGCAATGTGGTGTATATAGTGAAATTATGGATGCAGATACCCCAGCAGAAGAGCTAAAGAATGCTGCTGGTATTATTCTTTCTGGTGGTCCTCAGAGTGTGTATGACAGTGAGAGTCCTCAGGGTGATCCTGGTATTTTTGATCTCGCCATTCCTGTGTTTGGTATTTGTTATGGGCTCCAGTGGATGGTGCAGGCTCTCGGCGGTACGGTAAGCCCTGGCACAGTAAAAGAGTACGGAAAGGCAAAGCTGCAACTTGAACATACTGATGTAAAGGTTTTGAGTGATTTACCGGAGGAAATGACAGTGTGGATGAGTCATGGTGATGCTGTCTCTGCGTTACCTGAAGGGTTTATGCGCATTGGAAAGTCGGATGATTGCGAGTTTGCATTTGTCGCTCAGACAGAAAAAGATTTATACGGAGTACAGTTTCATCCGGAGGTTGTTCATACAGAGTATGGACAAGATCTTATTAAGAATTTTGTAAGCTTGTGCAATGCAGAGCCTTGGAATATTGGAAGCTATGTAAAAAATATAGGCGATGCAATTAAAGAGGAAGTGGGTGATCGTAAAATATTTATGATGGTATCAGGCGGTGTTGATAGCACTGTCGCCTTTGTGTTGATTAATAAAATCCTTGGAACAGACCGTGTGCAAGGACTCTTGGTAGATACGGGAATGATGCGCAAAGATGAAGTGTTGCTCGTTGGTCGTGCATTTGAAGAATTAGGAATAGACAACTTGCGCATTGAAGATGCATCGCAGTATTTTTTGAAAAAACTTGTTGAAGTGTATGAGCCGGAAGACAAGAGGTGGATTATTGGAGATGCATTCCTAAGTGTACAACGCAGAGTGAGTGAAGAGATGGGGCTGACGATGGATGATGGATGGATGCTTGGGCAGGGAACTATTTATCCAGATACTATTGAAACAGGAGAGACGAAGAATGCAGATAAGATCAAAACACATCACAATCGTATTCCAGAAATCCAAAAGATGATGGAAGAAGGTTTTGTGATAGAGCCACTGCGTGATTTGTATAAGGACGAAGTACGAGAGCTAGGCGTTGAGCTTGGTCTCCCACACGACCTTGTATGGCGTCATCCATTCCCAGGACCAGGACTCGGTGTGCGTATTCTTTGTGCGCAGTCTGCATCGACTATTGAAGAGGATCTAGATATTGCTATTACACATGCAGGACTTCCTGTGCAGTCTGTTGGTGTTCAAGGAGACGGGCGGAGTTACCGACATGCGGTGTCGCTTTTCACACACGAGCAGTATCCAAACGAGCAGTGTTGGAATTTGGCAACATCTATCCCGAACCAGTCGAGTGCATTTAACAGGGTCCTTATGTGCACGTCCCATGCGGAGGTTCCGGAGTTTGTATTCACCCCCGGATATGTCACGATGAAGCGGTCAGACCTTTTGAGAGAGGCAGACGCTTTGGTGCATCGTATTATGTACGATGCAGGGTTTTATGCAGATATTTGGCAGTTTCCTGTTGTATTACTTCCATTTGGTACGTCTGAAGGAGGACAATCTATTGTCCTTCGCCCAGTAGAAAGCCAAGAAGCAATGACAGCGAACGCGGCAGTCATCCCAGAACTTGCTTTAAAGCAGATGACCAAAGAATTGCTTTCTCTTGACGGAATAGACATGGTATTTCAAGATCTTACTCATAAGCCACCTGGTACTATTGAGTGGGAATAGGAATGGGCTAGGATTAGGGGGTAGGGGTAGGTTTGAATACAAAATTTGTTCAGTAAGTTTCATCCAAAGAGTAACAATCGCTAGATTTTGTCGTTTATATGATAGAATCGCCACAGTTTATGGACTCAAAATCTACCGCTGCATTATTGGCACTTCCGGAGTACATTCGTCGTGCTCAGGAAGGTGATAGCGAATCGTTTGCAAAGGTATACGACATGTATTTCTTGCAAGTTTATCGTTACACAGCATTTAGAGTTCCATCAGAAGCTGCAGAAGACTTGGTCGCAGATATTTTTGTCAAAGCATGGGAGAAGCTTCATACCTACAAGTCTCGCAAGAATGTTCCATTTGCTGCATGGCTCTTTCGTATTGCCAGACATACAGTGATAGATTCATATAGAACACATCGTGGCTTTGAGGAGCTTCCTGAAACTATTGTTGATATGGACATCTTTAATAAGGCCAATACGAAACTTGAAAGAGACGATATGTTAAAAATTGTAAATAGTGGACTTGATGATTTACCAGAACGATATAGAGAAATATTACTCTTGTCGTATATGGCAGAGTTGCCTCATAGCGAGATTGCACGTGTACTACGAATGACTGAAGGTGCTGTTCGTATCTTGAAGCATAGAGCACTAAAGAAGCTTGAAACCGTTCTTCCTGACAATATTAAAGAATATCGTACCGCTTATTCTGTTTAATGCGTAACAGAAGCCATTATTAGTCGTTATAACTACTGAATGAACCCTGAATCTTTCTTCTCCGGCCTCCGCAAAGATCTCTCACCAGATGCAGAGATAAAAGATCGTATTCACAAGCGTGTGCAAAGTCGTATGTCACCTGGCGAAAATATGTTTGCCGATCTACGAAAAGACATTGCACCTCAGTCACAATTACAAAAGACTATTTGGAAGCGTATTGCTCCATCTATTGAAATGCCAGTTGACGAAACCTTCAAGAATATTAAAGATTCATTGCAGCCAACAGCGAGTTTTAAGGAAGTTCTTCGGGCACGAATGTTACGCAGTTTCCAGTCACTAGAGCCAGTCCAGCCAGAGGCTGCAGGACCGGTTATGCTGAAGTGGGTTGCATCATTTGCATTGGTTGCTCTCTTGATACAGACCAGTCCGATGCTCTTCATTGCCTCTTCTACTGTGGCGAAAACAGAAGTGTTGCTACTTCCTACTCGTGGGGAAGTATCTGTGTCTATTGGAGGAATGTGGCAGAAAGTTGAACATGAACTTGTCCTTGAGCCAGGTATGATGCTTAGGACGCATGACGGAGAAGCGAGTATTATTCTTCATGATGACGGAGTGATCCGTATGGCAGAAAAAACAACAATTAAACTAGAAGATCTTCGTGATCGTTCGAGTGTTGCATCTGCATTAGATCCAATTTTAACGGTGTTTACTGGAAAGATTTGGTTACAGGGACTCGTTCCTTCCCAGCTTCCAGGTATTACTGTTGCAAGTAGTTTTGGCACTATCACTGTTAATAAAGGAAGTGTCTCTATTGCTGAGGATGATTATGTCGACATTGAAGTCTATGATCGCAGCGCAATGGTTATAAGGAATGGTGAAGAGACATACTTAACCGCAGGAGAGCGCACGCAGCTTGTTGAAGATAATCCTATCTTCCTTGTAAAAAAGATTCCAAATAAATGGTATCAGTACACATGGGCAGATCAAAATTTGCAGCGTGATGCGGTTCACAGGCATGGTATTGCACAGCAGCAACATGAGCGTCGCATTGCTCAGGCGGGAATCCTTCCAACGTCTAGGCTCTATCCTGTAAAGCGTTTTGCAGAATTGATGGATGTTATGATGACATTTGATACCGAAATCCGTGTACAGAAGCGATTGCAAGTTGCAGAAACTCGTTTGAACGAAGCTGCAGCCCTTATTTACGAAGGTGAGAACGCAGACGTTGCACTGAGTGCGTATACAGAGACCGTGAAGCTTCTTGCAGAGGACTTTGAACAGGGAAGTCTTGCGCAGCTCCTTATACAGCAAGCAATTTCAGAGAGTGCAGCACAGTATAGTGCAGTGCAGCCTGGAGATGAATCGTATGTCATTACAAAGACAGTGCTTGAAGCTAGTGGAGAAGAAACCGCAAAAGGAACACTGCTTCTTGATGGACTCGCTATGCTTGTTCGAGCAGTTGATGAAGGAGACAGTAACATTGTTCGCTCTGTATGGTTGGACTTACAGCCGTATCTTTTGACTCTAGAAGAAGAGGATATTGCAATGCATCCTCTGATGTATAAAGAGGCAAAGACACTTCTTGCGTTCTTAGCGACGTCACTTCATGTTGCAAGTAATAGAGGAGTAGATATCGATGCTGAACTTCTCAGCGATATCGCTTCGTATCTTCCACCCCCAACAGACACAACAACTGTTGTGCTTTCAGAGGAAGAAGTTATGGAAATTGTTATGGGTATCAAGAAAAAGATTTTCCTCTATAACCTGACACACTCTCGTATCAATCAGTTTATTGCAGAGATGAAAGCACTTGATGGACATCCAGACCAGGGACGTATTCTTCGAAGACTTGCTATGACATTGCCTGATGGACCAGAAAGCTTTCCAGATAAGGTATATAAAGAGATCGTAAAGCTTCGATGGGAGAACGTAGGATCTACTATTTAAGTAGAATTCGGTTTTGAATCAGAATAGTTTTTGCATACACTGGAGGTATGTACGTTATTGCAGAATTAAAGAAAGGCAAGGCAGTGGTTATCGATGGAGACCCGTACCTGATTACATGGAATCAGTTTTCAAAGGCTGCGAGGCAAGGTGGTTGTATGGCTACAAAAATGAAGAATCTCAAAACAGGATCGGTTATTCAAAAGACTTTTCAAGGGAACGATAAGCTAGAACCAGCTGATGTTGGCTACCGAAATGTGCAGTACCTATACGGTGACGGCTCAACGTTTACTTTTATGGACCTTACGTCGTACGACCAGTTCGAACTAACTGCAGATACTATTGGTGACGATGCTAAGTTCTTATCTGAAGGACAGGAATTAAACGCTATGGTGTTTGATGACCAGCCGATTGGTATTAATCTTCCGGCAACTATTGATGTCTTGGTTGTAGAAACTATCCCAGGTGTTAAAGGAGACACTGCAACTGGTGGTACAAAGCCTGCAACACTCGAAAGTGGTGCAACAGTTAACGTCCCTCTCTTTATTAATGAAGGAGATAAGCTAAAAATCAATACAGAGTCTGGTGAGTATATGAGTAGGGTTGAGTAGTTTATAGTTTCTTCTTCAAAATCTCGTTTACCTTTCCAGGGTTTGCTTGCCCTTTAGATTCTTTCATAACGAACCCGACAATGGCACCGAGTGCTTTCTCATTTCCGTTTTTAAAGTCTTCGATTGCTTTTGGATTGCTATCAATGGCTTTTTGTACCATTTCTTCAATGGCACCGTCATCACTAATCTGTTGCATGCCTTCTGCTTCGATAATCTCGGATGCAGACTTTCCGGTTTCTACCATCTTCTGCAGTACGTCTTTCCCTGTATTAGCAGAAATGGTTCCATCGTCGATCTTTGCGACAAGTTCTAAGATTTTAGTTGGATCTGGGCCATCATTCACTTCTTTTTCTTCTGCATTAAGGAATCCGAGAAGCTGCATGAGTACCAAGCTAGATGTCCTCTTTGCATCTTTTGTTGTGGCATAGACAGCGTCGAAGATAGACCGTAGATCGCTTTGATCTACAAGTTGTAGTGCTTGTTTTTCGTCGATACCCATGTCCATGTAATCTTCTTTTTGTGCACGTGGGAGTTTTGGGAGTGTCGCATGTACTGCGTCTATATCTTCTTGTGTAAAGGTAAGCGGTGGAATGTCTGGTTCGGGGAAGTAACGGTAGTCGTCTGCTGTTTCTTTCTCCCTCAGTAGGCGAGTCTTACCAATGTCGTCCTGCCACCCAACGGTGATGTCTCCTTTTCGCGGACCATCGTTATCCTCCCATTCTTTTCGGAGTCGCTTCTCTTCGTACTGCAGCGCTCGTTCGAGTGCCTTGAAGGAGTTTAAGTTTTTGATCTCGCTACGAGGGTTTAATTTTTCGGTTCCTTTTTCTCGCAGAGAAATAGATGCATCGAACCGCATCATTCCTTTGAACATATCGGCCTGCGATGCATTCACTGCAATAAGAATGCGGCGCAACTCCTGCGCAAATGCGACTGCCTCTTGTTCGCTACGAAGGTCTGGCTCTGTCACAATTTCCATAAGTGGGGTACCGGCACGGTTGTAGTCGCAGAGTGTTGTTGTGCCTTTGTGGGTGAGCTTTCCTGCATCGTTTTCCATGTGCAAACGTGTGATGCCACATACTTTGGTGTCAGATACTTTTCCGGAATCGTCGATAATGTCGTACGTAACGGTTCCTTTTTCAGAGAGAGGGAAGTCGAACTGAGAGATCTGGAATCCCATTGGAAGGTCTGGATAGAAGTAGTGTTTTCTATCGAAGTGATTCTCTTTGTTAATAGTGCACTCAAGCGCTAGTGATGCGAGTACTGCTTTATCAATTGCGACTGCGTTAGGGGTAGGCAGAGTTCCTGGGTGTCCCATACAAATAGGACAGACAGTGGTATTTGGTGCTTTACCAAATGCATCGTTATCACATCCGCAAAACATCTTGGTCTTGGTGCTCATTTGAGCATGAACCTCCAATCCGATGATTACTTCTAATTCTGGCATAATAGTTGGGTGAGTGAGGCCGACTTGCCGGCCGTAGCCCAGAGGCGAAGGCTGGTAATTACTTCTAAGTCTGGAGTCATTTCATAATGATTGTACCAAAACTTCTATAAATTGCATGAAAAAACAGCCTGCTTCCGGTGAGGGAGGCAGGCTGAAACGTATAAATATTATACGATATAACTAATATATGTAAATAGTCTGATTTCTATTGATAATCCACAATCAGAACCCCATTCAAATGGTCAAACTCGTGTTGCATAACTTTTGCATCGAGATCATGTAAACGCCTCTCTTGCTCCTGACCTTTTTTATTTGTGTATTTTACAATGACTTCGACAGGACGTGTTACCTCTACTTCTATCTTTGGAAGACTGAGACATCCTTCGGTCATGACAGTAGCCTCTTCTGATCTCCACGTAATTTCTGGATTGATCATCGGTGTCATTTTTCCGTGAAGCATAACTAGGCATACTCTGACGGACTGTCCGATCTGTGGTGCAGCGAGACCTAGGCCTTCTGCCTTCTTTACAGTTTCTTCCATATTTTTAATAAGCTTCAGGATTTCTTTTGTGACCTGAAGAACAGTTGCTGCTTTTGTTCGCAGTACTTCTGTTTCTTCGCCTTTGATGATTGGAAGGACGGTCATTATGCCACCAGTTTCTTCTTTCCAGCCATTCTTCGCAACTGTTCTATGTCAGAAATATTACCTTGCTCTATCATCTTGAGTAGAACTTGAGCAGTCATGATAACGTCTGGGAGGGCTCTGTGACGGTCCGTAGGCATAGTTATGCCGAGGCGAGCTGATACTGCATCGAGGTTATGTCTGAACTCACTTGGGTAGAGCGTCTGGCTAAGTCTCATCGTACAGAGGCATTCTGGTACTTCTATATACCCCCAGCAATGCTCTTTCTCTACCTCTAGAAAACCTAGGTCGAAGTTTGCATTATGGGCGATGAGGATCGTGTCTTTTGCAAATTCAAAAAACTCGGGAAGGATATGGTCAATAGTCGGTTCTGATGCAACAGCCTCATCTGATATTTTGTTTACCTGCTTTGCCTCCCATGGAATGGTGCGTTCAGGATTGACGAGTTTTACAAAACTTAAGTCTTCACGAATCTCTCCGTCGACAATCTTTAGTCCTGCAATTTCGATAATTTTATCACCTTTTCGAGGGTCGAGACCGGTGGTCTCTGTATCGAAAACGGTGAATGTTGGGAAGGTCGACATGGGTGACTGACTATAGCGATCAAGAAGCACTAGTGCCATACTAGTTTTATGAAAAAGCTTACTGTTGATGTTGTACTGAAAGAGTTGAAAAAGCTTTACCCTAAGGCAAAGTGTACGTTGGACTTTGAAGACCCATTGCAGCTCCTTGTTGCAACTATTCTTGCTGCACAATGCACAGATGCTCGGGTGAATGTTGTCACCAAAACATTGTTTGTAAAATACCGAGTACCACAGGATTATTTAAACGTTCCTCCAGAAGAACTAGAGAACGACATTCGTAGTTGTGGAACGTTTCATGTGAAGGCGAGGGCGATCCAGGAAACTTGTGCGACTATTATTACAGATTTTGATGGAGAAGTTCCACAAACTATGGAAGGCATGCTTACACTCAGGGGGGTTGGTAGGAAAACTGCTGCTGTTGTCCTTGCGACTGCTTTTGGTGTTATCGAGGGTATTCCGATAGATACACATAATATTCGATTATTGAATCGGATGGGACTCGTAAAGTCTAAAAATCAGCATCGTATAGAGATGGATATGATGGAGCGTACTCCCCATAAAGACTGGCCAATATTGTCCCACCTCATGGTGGCCCACGGCCGAGCGGTATGCCCTGCATTTAATCGAAATTGTGCAGGATGCCCTCTAAAAGAGGATTGCCCTTCGTCGCTTGTGTATAAAAGAAAAGACCTATCGAAAATCGTTTCGTAAGTAGGATTACTGTAGAATAGGGGAGTATTTCCCCACACATTCTTATGCGTCATTCACTTTTTGCACTCCTCGTAATCACTATGACTCTTACAGCGTGCACAGTCCCTACAGAACTCCAACCAGATGATGAGAATCCACCGAAGGATCAAATGAATGCTATAGAAGAGCGCCAGAAAATTCAGGCTAAGAAAGATGTGGAAATGGAGAGGGAAGATGAAGCTGAAATGGATACAGAGCTCGCTTCTGAGGGTAGTTATACTGCATTTAAAGATGGTGTTATTGGAAATGGAGAGACGTCAGTACTTTTCTTTCATGCAACATGGTGTCCAGCATGTAAAAAGAATAATGGACTTCTAGAGTCTTGGTACGGCGCAGAGCAGTTTATGCGTTCTGTTTATAAAATTGATTTTGATACAGCGACAGAGCTGCGCAAGCAGTTCGGCGTAACCGGACAAGATACATTTGTGCTGATTGATGGATCTGGTAACGAGATCGAGCGTGTATCGTTCCCATCTCAGTCTGCATTACGTGCACTTCTTGGGTAATGGGTTTATATGTCACTATGTTTGTGGCGGGAATGCTCACCATTCTCTTGCCGTGCATCCTTCCACTTGTACCGATTGTGCTTGGTGTGTCGATTGCAGGAAAGAGCAAGCTTCGTCCACTGTTCACGATTCTCGGAATGCTTATTAGCTTCGTGGGATTTACCTTCTTGCTTGCTACATTGCTCCAGCAGTTTGTAGGGTTAACGGATTACATTCGTGTCTCTACGTATTATATTTTATTATTGTTTGGTCTTGGGTTTTTGACACACAACAAACAGCTACAGCTGACGGGTGCAGTGCTTGGAGGGTTTTTCTATTATAGCGATGGGTGGATCGTTATGACGATTGCACAGACCATAGGGGCTACTCTTATGGAGGTTGGTGGATGGGTTGCAACGCGCATTCAACAGCTTGGTACAAACGTACAACAAAAAGCGAGTGGAGAACTAGGACAAGACAATCCCATCACTGCATTCATCATCGGACTTACGATGGGGCTTGTATGGGTTCCGTGTGCAGGGCCTGCTCTTGGTTTTGCACTGACACTGGTACAAGACCAGCCAGGTATTCAGTCGGCTCTCCTCTTACTTGCATACGGGGTTGGAACCGCAGTACCTCTAACGCTTATTGGATATGGTGGGCAGGCAGCAGTACAGAGTAGCCGTAAGATCTCACAGTACTCTGGACGCATCAAGCAAGTGTCTGGTGCCATTCTGATAATTACTGCGTTGGCGTTACAGTATGGATGGTTACGGAGTGTTGAAAGTTTCTTGGTGAGCAATACTGCCTTTGGAAACATTGGTGTAGACCTTGAAACAAAGTTGTTT
>Ga0302135_10003069_pt1 | contig 9964 bp, 8 predicted proteins | sample CBN3_surface_MG_FD_203119 | JGI IMG/M metagenome (GOLD analysis project Ga0302135, IMG submission 203119) | Marine microbial communities from Western Arctic Ocean, Canada - CBN3_32.1 | ecosystem: Environmental > Aquatic > Marine > Oceanic | place: Canada: Western Arctic Ocean | collected 2017-09-15 | reverse complement strand
GCTTCAACCTCCACGATCGTCGCACTCCTCATAGGAGGGTCTGTAATTCTAGCGCCCTCAATTATTCTTGGTTACGCAGTAAAAGCAGCTGAACGCGAAGATCTTGGCCTCCCTCATGGCCATTAGCGAGTGACTATGGATTGGCCGAAAAGCCGAGAATCTGAGAAGATGATTGGTATCAAATTCCTTTTTTTATTCTTCAGACGTGGTGGCTCAGGTGCGTAATCGACTTCCCGCAGCAGAACGCAGAAAACAATTACTTGATGTCGCCATGACTGTTTTTGCTGATAGTGGCTATCACGGTGCTTCTATGAATGACGTAGCATCGTCAGCTGGTGTTACCAAACCCGTTCTCTATCAACATTTTCATTCTAAACAAGACCTATATTCCGAACTAATTGATGATGTCGGTTCTCGTCTTTCATCGATTGTTGTAGCCGCTGCTAAATCTGCCAGTGATCCTTTTACTCAAACGGTGGCTGCTTTGGCCGCTTACTTCAATTTCGTTGAGAAGAATCAAAGAGAGTTCCGACTACTATTTGGTCGAGGAGCGGTTCGCGAAGAAGACAGAGTCAATGGGCCTCAGTTAGTTGAAAAACGAATGGCAGAAGTCACTGAAGCATTTCTAGACGGACTTAACCAGAATGCAAGCGCTAGACAAACTACAACTGTAGCTATAGCTGTAGTTGCGATGGCAGAAGGCGTTTGCAGACACTGGATAGCGCAGCACGACGATCGCATATCGGCCGATGAACTCGCATTCGAAATCGGCTCTCTTATTTTCCATGGCCTATCCGGCCTAGCTCGTTAGGTAAATTATGGACACAGGGGCGCTCGACGGTATTCGAATAGTTGACCTAACTACAGTTTTGATGGGACCGCTAGCGACACGAATGCTTGGAGATCATGGGGCTGACGTAATCCGAGTTGAAAGTCCAAGCGGTGATTCCACCCGAAATGGACTGCCAGCACGTAACCCTGGGATGTCCGGTTTCAGCCTGAACCTTCAACGCAACAAAAGGTCCCTAAGCATTGACTTAAAGTCGGCTGATGGGCACGAAGTCATGATAAAGCTTATTTCTTCGGCTGATGTTCTCGTAACTAACATGCGATCGCAGGCGTTGGAACGTCTATGTCTCGACGAAAAAGAGATCACTAAAAAATTTCCGGAGCTTATCTATTGCCGAGCCAATGGGTTTGGAAGTTCCGGGCCCTATAGAGATAAAGCAGCCTATGACGATGCTATTCAGGCTGCGTCCGGCCTTTCGGGCCTTATCGGTTCGGCGCAAGGTAAACCAGGCTACGTTCCTGCAGTGATCGCCGACAAAGTAACGGGCCTTCATATAGTTCAGGCAGTAATGGCAGCCTTACTTTTCAAGGCGCGCACTGGCAAGGGTCAGCACATTGAAGTCCCGATGTTTGAAACTATGGTCACCTTTAATCTTGTGGAACATTTTCGCGGTCCAGTTTTCGAACCGTCCGAAGGCCCATTTGGCTATGAAAGACTGCTCTCTAAATCTAGAAATCCAGTTGAAACATCTGATGGCTTCATGTGCATTCTTCCGTACACAGACCAAAATTATAGAGATTTTTTTACTTACATTAAGTCTCCAGATCTTGCAGAAGATCAACGTTTCAGGGATCACAACAGTCGGATCGAACATACCGATGAGCTATATCAGCTGATCGCTGATGCAGCTGCCGAGCACACAACTCAAGAATGGTTAGATTTTTGTGACGAACGATCTATCCCAGCAGCAGCTGTTCTTGACCTCAAAAATGTTCATCTTGACCCGCATCTATCCGACGTCAATCTAATAAATCTTGTCGAGCATCCCAGCGAGGGTATGTACAAATACGTTAGAGACCCAGTCGAATACTCAAAATCCCCGACACAACTTCGCTTTCACGCTCCTCGTCTGGGCGAACACACAAAAGAACTGTTAGCAGAACTTGGATACGAGAAGGAACACATCGAAGAACTAATCACTAATGGTGCCGTTGTTAGTGAATAAAATCTCCAGCCAGGCGTAGGTCATCCTGCTGTTGGATCAACCAAAATTTTCACAGCTTGGGTTCGGCGCTCGGCTAAATCATCAATAGTCTGGCCCAGCTCATCAAGATTTATAATTTTGTTTCTCAGCGGCGCTACCGATATACGCTGATCAAGAATCATTGCCGCTGTCGCTTTCATTTCTTCTAGCGTGAAGACCATTGAGGTATAAAGAGTTATCTCTTTGCTGATCCAACGAATTGGACTTATCGTCGCATCTTGGCTGGTTACTCCGACCAGACAAACAGCCCCTCCTCGACGAACCATGTCTACCGACTGTTGCATAGTCTGTGGAATACCCGCACAATCGAAGGCTAAATCAGCTTTAAGTCCCCCATTCACTTCACTCAGCACCTGACTCAGTTCTTCACCAGGGGCAACAGCCCGATCAAGCCCAAGAGTTAGACCGAGTTCTCGCCGACTCTCATCAGGATCCACAGCTATCACTAACCCTGCACCAGCCGCTCTAGCGCATTGAGCTGTTAACAGCCCTATCGCTCCTGCGCCGACTACACATACAACATCGCCTATACGAATGTTGCTACGCCTCACAGCATGAAAAGCTACTGCAGCAGGTTCGATGAGGGCAGCGTCTTCAACATCGATACCATCAGGTATTTTAACGACGCGCTCGGCAGTTAATTTTAAGAAAGGCGCAAAACCACCCGAGGTTGGCCCCGAAGATCCTGCATATTCAGACCAACTTTTTTTACAGTATTGGCTCATGCCTGAACGGCATTCCTGGCAACGTCCGCAGCCCGGGGCCAATGCTCCCGTCACACGGTCGCCTTCGCTCACATTTTGCACTTCGCTACCTGCAGCGGAGACAATTCCTACCCACTCATGGCCGCACGTCCCCGGTGCATACTTCCAACCTTCTACATACGCGTGAATGTCACTGCCGCAAATACCGCATAGTTCAATGGCAACTACCACTTCGGCAGCGCCAGGAATAGGGTCTTCTCGCTGAACTAACTCAAACTGATTTTTCCCGGTGATCAGGCCTGCTCTCATTACTTGTACTCCCGTACTTGACTATGCGTGCAACTCGGCTCTCTCAAATTCTTTCACGTAGAACTTGGCTATGTGTAACCTTTCAGGAATCTCGCTTATCAAAAAGGAGGGCTGCGCCTGCGGCACAACCCTCCTTTGAATAAGTTATAAAACTGAATACATTTATCCTTTATTTACTAGGCTCGCCCTCCTATCCCCTTTCCAAGCGCCGAGATCGCAGCGTCTTTGATAGGAATAAAAGCCAATATCACTATGGCAGTAGCCAAATCCATGCCGAATCTTTGCAGAGACAGCAATTCAGTGCTTACGCCGTAGCCGAGCAATCCGCCGCCATCATTAACTTGAGAGATCATGACGAACAGATAAGCCCATACGAGGTTGAGGTTTGTTCCCAGAACAGGAATTGATTTCAACATCGCGTTTACGTTCACGGTTTCGAGAACGCTATCGACGATTGTCATAACACCTTGGAAAAGAATTCCCATGATGATAAGAGTCAAAATTGTCGACATCATAAGCAAGTACCCCCTTTGGTACGGTAGTAAACCAACAAACAACTTAACGAATGTTTAGTTACTTACTGAAGAGTACCCAACGATTAACCATTAATCGAGCATTTGAGTCGCTAATAGCTATCACTCGACTCTGATTCCGGATATCGCACGGGCAATAACTAGCTGCTGGATTTGTTCGGTGCCTTCGAAAATATCAAAAATTTTGGCGTCTCGGTGCCAACGTTCAACCGGATAATCTCGAACGTACCCGTAACCTCCCAGAATTTGAATGGCGCGTTCAGTAGACCAGACAGCTACGCGCCCAGCTTTCAGCTTGGCCATTGAACCTTCGGCATTTTTGTATTTCCGGTGTTTCCCGAGCCAGGCAGCCCTATGTACTAACGCTCTTGCCGCCTCAATTTCCATCGCCATGTCTGCAAGCATAAAAGAAATGGACTGATTCTCAATAATCGCCCGACCAAATTGATGCCGCTCTTTTGCATACTCCAACGCATACTCGTAAGCAGCTCGAGCGACTCCGACTGCCTGGGCACCTACAGCAGGTCTAGTGGACTCGAAAGTTTGCATGGCAGCCTGAGCGTTTCCAGACTTGCCCTCACGAACCCGAGCTAAACGTTCATCTAATTTTTCTTTGCCTCCGAGTAAACAATTCCCGGGAATACGACAATCATCTAAAACAACTTCTGCTGTGTGGCTGGCTCTTATGCCATGTTTTTTGAACTTCTGACCTTGACTGAGTCCCTTAGTACCTGGAGGGATAACAAAACTAGCATGACCACGACTTCGGTATTCTGGCTCCACGACTGCGACGATCACATGCACGTCCGCGATACCGCCATTAGTTATCCATGTTTTTGTTCCGTTGAGCACCCATTCATCCGTCGATTCTTCATAGACCGCACGAGTTCGCATTCCTGCAACGTCCGACCCAGCATCTGGTTCGGAGGAGGCGAAAGCCCCAAGCATCAGGTTTCCAGGTGAGCCATAGCACTGAGGAACCCACTCCATAACTTGTTCACGGGTACCAGAAGCAGCGATGCCTGCTGCAGCTAAGCCACTTCCCATTATTGACAATCCAATACCCGCGTCTCCCCAAAACAATTCTTCAAGAGCGACTGGCATTGTCAAACCCGTCGGGTCATTCATCATGGCCTCGGCCATAAACTCCCAGCCATATAAACCGATACGCGCCGCTTCTTCAATAACGGGCCAAGGAGTTTCCTCGCGCTCGTCCCAGTCACTGGCAACGGGGCGAATAACGTCTTCGGCGAAAGTATGCACCCAATCTTTAATCTGGATTTGGTCTTCGTTTAGCTCAGGGTTGAAATCCATACCCGTAAGTTACCTACTGGTAACAAACTATGCCAACTTAACGCTCACTCAATTTACGGCTACTACTAACATCGGCTCGGGCTCATGAATCACAAGCGAACTACCACCCCGCCGTTTAGCCAGAATAACCTCGCGTCCAGCAGAACCTATGAGATCATCAGGTTCAGCCACTGGATGCGCAGAATAAGCCGCACCCAGTCTTAGATTAATCGAAATTAAATGCCCAGCAACTGCTATCGGATCTCCAAATTTATCAAGGATTCGTTCACCTACGATGACAGCGCCATCTACGTCACGAACACCTGGTAGCAGCACGGCGAAGGCATCCTTATCGCAGCCAAGAACCGAGTCCTCGGTCCGAATACAAGATGAAATTCTTCGGGCGATTACTTCACGTACAAGCGTTAGTTTAACTGTCTTGGGAAGTTCTTTCTCAAATTCAAGATCGATATACAGAACAGCTAAACCTCCAGTTGGCGGAAGGCGGCGTTCGCCTTTGCGTTTCTTTAGCTTTATCGAAGCACCTGCTCTAGTCGGTGCCCAATCGGAATATTCATTTCCTTCTGAAAGAAGAACGCGCGCCCCAACCGCCACTAACAACAAGAGTGCTACTTCATGAGCTAAACCGGCAGAATCTAAATTCAACTCCACGTAACGGATCGAAAACCAAATTTCGCTTATTACATGCAGTAACGCTATTGCAATAGAAATTAGTGCTGCGCGAAGCACTGAGAACCTCGCAACAGCTTCAAAAATAGGAAATAATAATAGCATCCAGAGCCCACTTGAGGGATCCATTCCAACACACCAAATCGCAACAAAAATAATTGCTGTGTCTGCAGCTGTTTCTAGAACAATTCTGAACTTTATCGAAGATAACGGAACTTGCGGGTTCCGACTTGGATCAATCAAGTTAACAAAAAGCAACATCCCACCGAGCATGATCCCTAGTGGTAATGGCGGGGCTAAAGGCCCAGGGATACTAGTTGTTCCCTGAGACCATAATAACGCTGGAAGCAAGACAACAATGAGATATCGAGTTCGTCTCAAACATGCAGACCGAACGCGCAGACCGTGCGACGCAAACTTATTCTGATCTTCAAGAACTCGTTCGAGACTTCCTGCGTCAGTAATCGTTAAATCTATTGAATCTGAGATGTCAACCGAGAGTACGCAAAGCAGCCCTCTGTCCTTGGCATTTCATTGAGGTTTCTTAAATTTCGTTAAGAAAAGTAATTTCCTCAAAACGTTAATCAGATACCCGGTGACAAGTTGTTTCCTCCCGATACCGTAATCAGCATGGCGCAGGTTCCTGAAAAACCGACGATCGATGGACTTGAGTCCAAATGGATGCAGACTTGGGAACAAGAAGGCGTCTATAAATTCCAGCGAACCAAAACGCGAGATCAAGTTTTTAGCATAGACACCCCACCGCCAACGGTCAGCGGGTCCCTTCACGTCGGTCATGTCTTCTCATACACACACACCGACACGATTGCTCGCTATAAGCGAATGGCCGGACTAGAAGTGTTCTATCCAATGGGGTGGGATGACAACGGACTTCCAACTGAAAGAAGGGTGCAGAACTATTTTGGAGTTCGATGCGATCCAACGCTTCCCTACGACGAAAATTTTGAAATTCCATCTGACGGCGGTGATGAGAAAGCAATAAAAAAGCGTAGAGAAATAAGCATTAGCCGCCGCAACTTTGTAGAGCTCTGCCACGTTTTGACTGAAGAGGACGAAAAAATTTTCGAGGGTCTATGGCGACAACTTGGGCTAAGCGTTGATTGGTCACTAACTTACGCAACAATTGATGAACGCTGCCAGAAAGTGGCTCAGCGAGCATTTTTAAAGAATTTAGAGCGAGGCGAGGCCTACCAATCAGAGGCCCCATCCCTTTGGGATGTCACATTTCGGACAGCAGTTGCCCAGGCAGAGTTGGAAGATCGTGAGCAAACCAGTGCGTACCACAAACTGGCTTTTTTAGACGCTAATGGTGTTCAAATTCTTATTGACACAACGCGCCCAGAACTGCTGCCTGCATGCGTGGCTCTTGTAGCCCATCCCGATGACAGCAGATATCAACCACTATTTGGCACAACCGTTACAACTCCTATATTCGGAGTCGAAATACCAGTGTGTAGCCATGAGCTCGCAGACCCAGAAAAAGGAACTGGTATAGCGATGGTCTGTACCTTCGGTGATACCACCGACGTCACATGGTGGAGAGAGTTGAATCTTCCTGTTCGAGCAGTTATAAACAGAAATGGAAGAATAATTGAAACTCCTCCTGAAGGCATTGAGACGTCTTACGGTTTGTCGTCTTATGCACGTTTAGCTGGAAAAACTATTTTTTCCGCTAAGAAAGAAATCGTAGAGATTCTGAAAGAAAGCGGCGATCTTATTGGAGAACCGCGACCGATAAGTCATTCGGTGAAGTTTTTTGAGAAGGGCGACAAACCCCTTGAAATCGTTACTAGTCGTCAGTGGTATATCAAAAATGGTGGTCGGGACAGAACGCTGAACTCACAACTCATTGAACGCGGTAACCAAATGAATTGGTATCCGAGCTACATGAAAGCACGGTACTCGAATTGGGTAGATGGACTTAACGGAGACTGGCTGATTAGCCGGCAACGTTTTTTCGGTATCCCTATTCCACTCTGGTACCCGCTTGATGGAGATGGTTCACCAATTTGGAACGAACCAATAGTTCCAACTGAACAAGATTTACCTATAGATCCTTCGTCCGAAACACCCAAGGGCTATGAACCAACGCAGCGAGACCAACCGGGTGGATTCGCCGGTGAACCAGACATCATGGATACATGGGCAACCTCTTCTCTTACTCCGCAAATAGTTTGCGGCTGGGGCGATGACGATGATCTTTTCGCTAGAACTTTCCCAATGGACTTGCGGCCTCAAGGCCATGACATTATTAGAACATGGCTCTTCTCGACAACGGTTCGTTCTCATTTAGAGTCGGATATTGCTCCTTGGAAAAACTGTGCACTATCGGGATGGATCCTGGACCCTGACAGGAAAAAGATGTCAAAATCTAAGGGAAACGTGGTGACTCCGGCGGGTCTTCTAGATGAGTATGGCTCTGATGCAGTTAGATATTGGGCTGCAAATGGACGGCCAGGAGCAGACACCGCTTTCGATGAAGGGCAGATGAAAATTGGTAGACGCCTCACAATCAAAATTCTCAACGCCTCAAAATTTGCCCTCAATTTGGCTGGAAATTTTGAACACGACCATCAAACAATTAGTAATCCGCTAGACCGGTCTCTGCTCGATCGTCTTGCCAATCTGGTTGAGTCTGCGACAGAAGCATTTGAAGAATTTGATTATGCAAGAGCTTTGGAACGAACTGAACAATTTTTTTGGTCATTCACCGATGACTACGTCGAGCTAGTAAAGGCAAGGGCCTACGGAAGTACCGATGATGAGGACACGAGGTCAGCCCACGCTACCTTGTCAATTGCAGTTGATACCTTGCTTAGACTTTTTGCCCCATTCGTACCATTCGTTACCGAAGAGGTTTGGTCCTGGTGGAAATCTGGATCAATACACCAGGCAAAGTGGCCAGAATCAGCTCCTATCAGAGAACTCGCAGATGGAATTGATCCGGCGGTATTTGATTTAACTGCCGAAGCTCTTTCTGAAATCCGCCGAGCTAAAACCGAAGCAAAAAGAAGTTTAAAAACAGTAGCGGAAAAAGTAACGATTAGAGACACTATCGAGCGACTGGCACTTCTAAAAAGTGCAACTGGCGATCTGTCAGCAGCCGGAAACATTAATGAACTCGAGTTCGAGCCCCATAATCAAAAAGAAATTACCATCACATTAGTTCCGGAAGAGTAACGGAACCTGGAATAACAGCGGAGTTACCATGCGAAGTCGAAAACCGGTAGTTTTTTTATGGCTGCTTTTCTTCTGTGCATCAAATTATTTTATTCTCTCAGACATTAAGTCTCTGAATGCGTTACCGCGACAACCGGGCATCTATCTTCCTCAAGATTCGTCGCAAGCAGGCGAAGTGCATGTGTTCGGAAACGCCAGCAACTTCGAATGCAAAAAACCTAACCGGCAAACTGAAGCGCTACCACTAAGTGACGTAGAAGAAAATTGCGAAGCAGGGTCATTCCAAAATCGTGCAAATACCAACATCATTTCTATGGCTGAAGCACCTTCTGGTAACGGCTATTGGGCTCTTTCAGACACAGGTATCGTTAGTGCTTCGGGCAATGTTAACCATTTAGGAGATCTTGCTGCATTAAGAACGGTCGACGCCCTCGGCTCTGCTACCGACATAGCTGCTTCACCAAATGGAAAGGGCTATTGGATAACAACTTCAACAGGAGTTATCTATGCCTTCGGTTCAACCAGGTGGCATGGAGCCACTGGCCATATAGACCTACCTACTCCTATCGTAGATTTAGAACCTAGCCCAACTGGAAATGGATATTGGTTAACATCAGCAGGGGGAGATATTTTTGCTTTCGGAGATGCCAAATTTTACGGCTCTGCAAAAGGAAACAATCTCTATCGACCTGCAGTAGATCTAATTAGCACTCCATCCGGGGACGGCTACTGGCTAGTCGGTTCCGATGGTTCTGTTAACGGCTTTGGAAGTGCTAAATTTCGTGGGTCATTAGGACATAACAAATTATCGAGCGCACAAATAATCGGCGGTCAAGGTACATCTGATGGAAATGGCTATTGGCTAATCGGACACCGAGGAAGCATTTTCGCATTCGGAAGTGCCTATTATTCGGGTTCGATTAATGCTTCGGCTGCCGCCCCTATAGGAGCTTTCGCATTCGATCGCGTCAACAATGGCTACTGGCTTGTGACCAAAAATTCACCAGCTGTTCCCAGCAATTCAGGCATCGGTAAACGAGCAATTTTCTCAAACAAGTCGCATCGCGTATGGTTAGTAAACGACGACGAAACGGTGCATAAAAGTTATCTTGTTAGCGGAAGAGCAGATATACCAAAGCCAGGTGACTATAGCGTTTTTTCAAAATCTCGGCGCACTATT
>Ga0302135_10003068_pt1 | contig 9965 bp, 6 predicted proteins | sample CBN3_surface_MG_FD_203119 | JGI IMG/M metagenome (GOLD analysis project Ga0302135, IMG submission 203119) | Marine microbial communities from Western Arctic Ocean, Canada - CBN3_32.1 | ecosystem: Environmental > Aquatic > Marine > Oceanic | place: Canada: Western Arctic Ocean | collected 2017-09-15 | reverse complement strand
GTATTTCAGCGCTGCCCGACGATGAACCTGCCAAGATCGGTTTCGAACTACTCGACACCAAATTCGGGTTCGGTTTTGACACTCCTGCTTTGATCGTCATCGATGGCGATGTCGGCTCGGTGAAAGTATCGGATGCACTGACCAGACTGGAAAAATTAATTGCTGATGACCCTGGATTACAGGCGCCTGAAGTACGCATCGAGCCGAGTGTTGACCTGGCTGCCCTGACGTCTAACTTTCCCGGAAATCCGCAGTCTCAGACGGCGCTGAATACGATTAGAAAATTGCGGCAAGACGTCATTCCGCAGGCTTTCGAAGACGTGCCTGAGAGTTCGTACAAAGTGTTAATTGGCGGTAGCACGGCTGAGACCGTCGACTCGGTAAAGATCACGGACGACTACCTGCCAATCATTTTTGCGACCGTGCTGAGTCTTAGCTTCATTCTCTTGTTGCTCGCATTCCGCTCGATCACGATTTCGATCGCCTCGATCATCATGAATTTACTGTCGGTCGGCGCAGCATATGGACTCCTAGTGCTGGTATTCCAGAAAGGGTTCTTGATCGATGTTTTCGGATTCAAGCAGGTCGAACAGATCGAATTCTTCCTACCACTGTTCATGTTCAGCATCCTGTTTGGCCTCTCTATGGACTACCACGTGTTCATGTTGAGCCGTATTAAAGAGCGATACGACGAAACGGGGCTCGCCTCTGAGTCTGTAGCTTTCGGGCTGCGTAAGACCGCCAGCATCATTACCGGTGCGGCGCTCATCATGGTCGCAGTGTTCGGTGGATTCGCACTTGGCGACATCACCATGTTTCAATCGATGGGATTCGGTCTAGGAGCAGCTGTGCTACTCGACGCAACGATCGTACGATCGTTGTTAGTGCCGAGCGTAATGCGGATACTCGGCAAACATGCCTGGTACCTGCCGTCATGGCTAGAGTGGATACCGAACATCTCGATCGAGGGTCGTTCGCCCGAAGTTGCTGAGAGCGGGACTTCCACCAATCGAGAACCGGCTCCTGAAGGTGCTGCTGAGTAACTCAGTGGTGTCATAACCAAAAACAATAAACCGCCCTTATCCAGTTTTGGATGGGGCGGTTTTTTTGTTGACAGGGTCTCTAGAGACACAAATTAAAAAATCAGACTTGTGATCGGTTCGATTCACTGTGAAACTTGATGCGGAATCGAACACCACCGTTCCCGACCACTTATCGGCCCTTGCTTTAAGACGAAAAGACGAACAGAGAAACTTCCATGAAAATAACGAAGGTCACCCCCTGGTTACTACTCGCAAAGGCCGCCTACGATTTTGGTCGGCAGGGCGAGTACATTTTCGTGGAAGTGCAGACAGACGAAGGCATCACAGGTTGGGGAGAGGTAACGACAACTCACCCGGTGGCGAACCGAGCTGTGTGCGCGGTGTTGCAGCAAATCGACCCATTGCTCGTTGGAGCGAACCCGTTCCACATCGAAAAACTCTGGAACAAGATATTCCGAACCTTCACCTACATGGGCTCTCGAGGGGCATCGACCAATGCCCTCAGCGGTATCGATATCGCTCTCTGGGACATTCGCGGTAAGGCGATGAATCAGCCGATATACGATCTTCTTGGTGGTCCGGTGCGTGAGAATATCGCGCTGTACACCCACCCGGACCCAAACATCGGACCTGACGAGGCGAAGCGGCAGGCGAAAGAGATAGCCGATTCTGGTCACGAGGGAATGAAGTTCGATCCGTATCCGAGGATGACAGAAGAAAGCAACGGCTACTTGAGCGGTGGAATGACCACAAAAGGTGAGGCTGAAGCTAACGAGATCACCGCTGCTATACGTGAAGGCGCTGGCCCAGAGATGGAACTCATGATCGACGCTCACGGTCGATTCGACGTGCCGACTACCGTTCGATTGGCGCGCAGTGTTGCGCCGTCAAACATTCACTGGTGGGAAGAGCCAGTTCCGGTGGAGAGCATGCAGGCCCTCAGGAACGTTCGGGATCAAATTGATATTCCAATTTCGGTTGGTGAACGACTCCACACTCGCTGGGAGTTCACTGCGATTCTTGAGAATGATCTCGCTGACTTCCTTGAGCCGGACGTCACGTGGACAGGCGGTATTTCTGAGCTGAAGAAGATTTCAGCGATGGCCGAGGCGTACTACCTTCCGATCGCCCCACACGACGCCAGTGGTCCGATCAATGTACTGGCAGGCGCGCACGTCATGATGACTGTTCCGAACTTCTACAAACTCGAATCTGCTCGACATCGTCTGGGTGCCTACGATCAGTTCATCCAGACGCCCCTCGATGTTCGAGAAGGCCGGTTGCACCTCCCAGACGCGCCAGGTCTCGGCATTGAGATGAATATGGACTTCCTGCGAGCCAACTCTGACGAGCAGTTCCACGGAGAGTAAGCCTCGCCGGGATCCTCCTCCTTCTCCCGGTCAGGACCACCGTAGTGAAATGAGCGTTGTCGGCAGTTGAATTTCAATTGACGCATAATACCGCTACAACTGCGCGCACTGACACAGCGCGAGATTTTAGGGGGCGTAATGGCTGGGCAACTAGAAGGCAAAGTAATCGTGGTTACCGGAGCCAGTTCGGGTATCGGGCGAACCACAGCTATCCGACTTGCAGGTGAAGGAGCGAGCGTCGTCGTCGCAGCCCGCCGGGCTGACGAGCTTCGGGAGGTCGTGGATGAGATAACTGAATCGGGCGGAAATGCCGTTTTCTCACAGACAGACGTGAGTCAAGAGTCGGATGTGGAGGCCATGATTGGTCTTACGATGAACACGTTTGGCAGGCTTGATGGGGCATTCAACAACGCCGGGAGGAAGGTTTGCCCGTCAGAGCTGTGGCATGAAGAGGAAGTAGACGTCTTTGACGAGTTCATCGACACCAATCTGCGGGGAGTGTGGTTGTGCATGAAGCATCAACTCAGGGTGATGCGTGAACAAGGATCAGGTTCAATTGTGAATAACTCTTCCATTGGTGGTTTTAGAAGTGGCCCTGCGCGTACACACATGTATGTCACCAGCAAGCACGGCGTGATTGGGCTGACCCGCCACGCTGCTAAAAACTATGGTGGGGACGGAATCCGTGTGAACGCGGTGTGTCCCCGCCTCATCAACAACGGCACGCTGCGCGAAAAAATTGAACTCGACCCAGATGTCCTCACAAGGCAGACGAATCTGGTTCCTTTGGGCCGTCTGGGAACAGAAGATGAGGTAGCTGACGCAGTGATCTGGCTGTACTCTGACTCGTCAACTTATATAACCGGTACTTCACTGGTGATAGACGGCGGTCTGACCGTCTAAATCATGCCGTAATTCCTCACGCCAACAACTTCAGCACAACCCACCAACAGCACCGGGTTCAACCCGTTCTTCATGTAAAGTCCGGCGATAATTCACCGTTCATCATCAGCCACAACGAATCAGGAACAACTCCGTATGAAAATCAGGTCAGTCAAAGCCATAGAAGTCGATGTCACCCCGCACGCCACGACGAAGCCGCGTGTCCCGAAGATCGATACCGACGGTTTTGTCAGCCCGATGCAGCGATACCCGGAGCTGAAGCGAGGCGATTGGGGCAACAACTGGAAGCGTACTGCCTGTGTAATTACCGCCGAAGACGGAACATGGGGATTCGGACTAACCCTGCATAGCGGTGTGACGGTTCCACTCATTAACGATCACATCGGACCGCTGATCGAGGGTGAGAATTGCATGGCGACCGAACGGCTGTGGGATCTCATGCAAAAGGCAACCTCACCATACGGAACAGCGGGAGTTTCGAGCTTTGCCATAAGTGCCGTTGACAACGCCCTCTGGGATCTCAAGGGCAAACTGCTAAACGTTCCCGTCTATGAACTTATTGGCGGTCCCCAGAAGGAAAAAATCTTCTGCTACGCCAGCAATACCGATATAACCTACGGGACTGAAAACTCGATCGACTGGTTCCTTGAACTCGGGTTTAAGGCCGTGAAACTGTTCCTACGCGAAGGTCCAGACGCCGGACTGCCCGGACTCAACCGCACCGAACAACTAGTAGCCCAAACCCGCGAGCAGGTTGGTCCAGACGTCGAAATCGCCGTCGACTGCTGGATGTCGATGAACACCGACTACATGGTTCGTCTTGCCGAGATTCTGCGACCGTATCGAATCAAATGGCTCGAGGACTACATGCTGCCCGAAGACATGGACAGCTACTTCAATTTGCGCCAGCGCATTCCGTATCAAACCCTCGCCACAGGTGAACACTGGTACTCGATCCACCCGTTTGCGCTCGCTGCCAGCCACGGACTGGTCGACATCTTCCAGCCAGACCTACAGTGGGTTGGTGGAATGACCGCCGGTATCAAGATCTGCCATCTCGCCGAGGCTCACGGCCTAACAGTGATCCCTCATGCAAGTACCAACTATCCGTACGGCCAACACCTTGCCTATGCGATGTCCTCGGTAATGTGGGCAGAACGGTCTGAAGGAGTAGCTCCTCCCGGTGTCCCGCTTGAAGAACTGGTAGTTTTGCCCGGCACCCCTGTTATCAAGGACGGATACATAACACCGTCGAATGCACCGGGGTTCGGTTTCGAATTCGATCTCGACTGGATAGAGCAAAGAGCGACATAACCGATCGAAAGTCGTGCTCTGAACCCAGAACTTTGTACTTCGTCTGTTGGGCGGGAGTAGTATGGCGCCCATGCCATTTTCCGATAGCGTTATCGCTCCGAGCGCCGCTGCTTGAGCGAGGTTCCAGAAACACCATCACAGCCGACTGACCAGCCGATAATATCCGACTCCTACAAATGGAAGGCTTTCACGGCCATCGGTATTTCGTTTGTCACAATGGTGGCAAGCCAATCGATGGTGTTCGTCGCGCTCTCGCAGATAGCCGAAGACTTCAACGTCACGCTGCGATTGGTCTCGTGGGTGGTCATCGCACAGGGCCTTACGATCAGCGCGCTAATGATGCCGATGGGGCGACTGGCCGACATTATCGGCCGGAAAAAAGTTCACCTGATCGGATTGGCGCTGTTTGCAAGCGGATCGGTATTCACCGCGGTCGTTCCCGTCGGTAGCGCAACGATATTCGCTCTGATCATTCCCGGTTTTGGGCTTCTGATTATGGCCAGAGTTATCGCAGCGATCGGTAACTCGATGGCGCAATCCGTCGGAACAGCAATGGTAATTTCGGTGTTCCCTGATCGCGAGCGCGGGAAGGCGATTGGCAGTCAGACGACTGCGGTAGCCATCGGTGGAGCATCCGGTCCGATCATCGCAGGCCTGATGCTCCAGTTCTTGCCCTGGCAGGCAATGTTCTGGGTGCTGACTGTTCCCATCGTAATAGCATTCATCGTCGGTTATTTCATACTCGACGAAAAGATTGTGAGCCAGCAGAGCGCAGGCAAACGCCAATCGTACGACTGGCTGGGAGCCATACTTTCGAGTTTGACGATCGTGGTTGGCGTGATCCTCATAAACAACCCGTTCGGCGTATCTATAGTTCACCCCTTGATCCTCGGCGGGGCCGCCACAACAGTGGCAATGTTCGGCCTGTTCGTTTGGTGGGAACTGAAGACGAAATCGCCAATGCTTGAGCTTCGAATGTTCAAGAATCTCGTGTTCAGCATGGCCGTGATGACCCGGTTGTTGGGATTCCTCGGTACGACGACCGTCCGATTCCTGATGCCTATCTATTTGATTAGCCTGCGAGATATCGGAGAGGCCGCAACGGGAGGAGCACTGTTCCTCGTGTCGCTGGGCATGGGTATCGCCGCGCAGAGCGCTGGTCGACTTGGCGACAAATTTGGGGAACGGCCGTTCGCTGTATTCGGCTTCGTTATCCTGGTTGGCACCTCGCTCAGTTTCGCTGCGTTCACCTCAGATACGCCAATGTGGATGATTCTGGTGGTGCTGACTGTCAGCGGACTTGCGATGGGTCTCTGGAACGTACCCAACAACAGCATCATCATGGGCGCAGTACCACGAGAGTCGTTCGGAATCGTAGGTGCGTTTACAAACCTGACACGAAACGTCGGTAACGTTGCCGGTCAGGCGATCGCCTCAGCCGTAGTCGTGGGAGTCATGGTTGCGGACGGTTTTGATGTCCCACTGGGCGAAATTACGGGCGATAGGGCTGCGGGCGAATCGTTCATGAACGGCTGGCGCCTTGCGTACATTCTCGTGACGACGTTCTCGGTGCTCGGGTTGATTCTGTCGATTCTGACAAAGCCAAAACGCGCAGATCAAGATGCCTAAGTAGCCGGCCTGTACACGTGCGCCACATTCTGGGAATCTGGCGGGGGAACGCGATATTCTTTGACGTTCAATTCTCTATCTCTCACAGCGCCCTGAACACATCCGATGATCAACCACTTCCCCGACCCTGATCTGCCTGAGCACGTTGATATTCGATCGTTGGACAACGCACGAGTCGTACCAGACGGCGTTATTGATTCTTATGGATTGGACAATGCGGTCATCAGTGCCCTCGACACCGGTTCGTACAACATTCATTTCAAGATCGAATCAGATGGCAATCTGTTCGACCTTCGAAAAAGTAACCGACCGAGCCAGATCGGAAACCTGAATTACGAATCGGAACTCCTGAATCATCTCCGGACTCAAGGATTTTCTCTGGCACCCGAGGTCGTGCCTTCCAAATCAGGCGCATACAACCTGTGGGTCGACGGCACGGGATGGACTTTGTTCAAGTGGATGGGCAGTGATTCGGCCCCTCAGAGGGAACGGGCGAATCGATCACGGGCGCAGGCCGCTGTAAAAACACTTGCTGATATTCATAGATTAAGTAAGGACTTCTCACCGGAAGCCGAGCGCGGGGAATGGCCGATCTTTACATTGCCGACGGTGAATCCTGCCACCTGGTTGAAACGAGCAGAGTCGCTTGCGGATGAACTCAATGATGAAGGCACGGATTTGCGTCGAATGTCCCGACAAAGCGCAGGAGAACTTGGGCAAATCGATTTCGACAGCCTGCCTGAATACATGTGCCACGGTGATTATCGAATGCGAAATCTCCAGTTCGCAGGAGATGAGATAACCGGTGTGTTCGATTTCGACACGTCCATTCGCACCACCCGATTATTCGATCTTGCGGGTGTCGTGACGAGATTCTCTCCACTTGATGGCGACCCCCAGGCAGACGTCGAGGCCGGATCAACGTTTCTGAAGGAATACCATGAGTTGCTCCCGTTATCGACGGCAGAAATCGACGCGTTGCCAACGCTGATTCGATGGCGTCTCCTGCGCGAAGTCGTTGTCTACTACGACACATGGTGGTTCGACGTTAGATCGGCATGTGTCGATCTTTTTTCAGGTGCCGCCGAAAAAATCGTCAATCAGGTGAGTCCCGGCTAATATCGCCGCGCCCTTTTTCGCTGATGTGAATCTAAGCCCTCGGCGATCGCCGACACCAGCGTCAATTCGATCTGGCGGCGAACACATTAGCTATTGGATTACGGTAAGCTTCCAATCTGAAAATAGGGACAAATACACCAAGTTGTTTAATATGCAGACCAGAATTTGGTTTAGTGATTTACGTGATGGGCGAGTTATACGGCGTGCACTGAAAACGTCAGTTGTTGTCGGAACTCTGCTGGTAGCTATTACACAGGGTGCTTCGATCATCACAGGCGAGTGGACATCACGGATGATGTGGCAGATACCGCTGACCGTGATGGTGCCGTTCACCGTTTCATTGCTTACCAGCGCCACCGTCGTTGGCTCGGCCCGCCGAGCAAATGCGTCTGCACACAGTCGACTCAGCGATCAGCTAGAAGCGATCAACAAATTCCCGAACCTCAACCCGAACCCCGTGCTTCGCATTTCGTTCGACGGCGTTCTCCTTTACTCCAACTCTGCCAGCCAGGCCATCACATCAGCGCTTGGCCTGTCGAATGACGAAAAACTGCCCGATCAGCTGTTTGAGAACCTGATGACGGAAGCCGACAGAGAAATGGCTGGTTCTTTCGAAATCGTCGCGGGAATAAAGACATTCTCACTGCTCCCAGTGATGTTCAAAGATCAGGGCTTTATCAATGTCTACGGCACAGATGTGACCGCGATGAAGGTACTCAATAAGTTCCCCGACCAGAACCCGAACCCGATGTTGCGCATTACTGTCGATCAGATGGTCGAATACGCCAACCCGGCGAGCGAGATAACTCTGCGGGCAATCGGGGTTGAAGTAGGCGAGAAGTTGCCGGACAGCTTCTTCGAAAAGATCAAGACGATTTCAGACTCAGGGTCATCAGAATCTGTTGAGGTATCGGCCGACGGTCGTACATTTTCGCTGCTTGTCGCAGGGGTGTTCGAGTTCGGGTTTATCAACCTTTACGGGACCGAAATTACAGCCTCTCTCGAACTCGAAAAAGCGCACGCAGAAAACGAACTGCTGCTGTTGAACATTCTGCCAGCCGCAATTGCAGATCGATTGAAACAGGGTGAAGGGCTGATCGCCGACAAGTTTGACGATATGAGCGTGCTCTTTGCCGATGTCGTCGGTTTCACACAAATGTCGAAAGGCATGAGTCCGTCCGATCTGGTCGAAATGCTCGAGCTTCTTGCGGGATATCGCAAGGACACCGGGATAGATATCCAGATACGAATCGGAATGCATACCGGCCCAGCAGTCGCGGGAGTCGTTGGACTTAAAAAGTTTATTTATGATCTCTGGGGCGACACGGTCAACATGGCAAGCCGGATGGAATCACACGGCCTCCCAGATCGAATTCAGGTACTTGATTCGACTCGGGTAAAACTTGAGGATACTCACTCGCTTGAAAAACGTGGGATAGTCGACATCAAAGGGATCGGACCATTGACCACCTACTTCCTCAAGAGTCGACTTGACCCAAGCGAGAACGGTGGAAACGCCGCAACCGCAGCGACGCAGGAAAAACAGGCGACTTCGTAGGGTGATAAATCTGTTGATCGCCGGCTCAGGCGGTTAGACGCACAACATCGATAAACGAGACCTCAACACGTTGATATGAAGATCGATTCCCTCGAAATATCCCACGTAGCAATGCCGCTGATCTACCCGTGGCGAACGGCGTACGGTGCCGACTACGACATTCACTCAGTTCTGGTGAAAGCGACAAGCGGAGATCGCTTCGCATGGGCGGAATCGACACCGCTGGAAAAACCTGCGTACAGTCCCGAAGGCGCGGCAAGCGTCTACCTGAACGTGTCGGAGTACTTCGCTCCCAGAGTGGTTGGTGGCGTCTACGATTCAGCAAGCGAAGTGACCGACACCCTTTCAGTTTTCAAAGGCAACCCGTTCGCAAAAGCGGCTCTCGAAATAGTCTGGTGGAACCTGGAGTCGAAGATCACAAACACCCCGCTCCACAAACTTCTCGGCGGTACAACAAGAGAGGTTCAAGCGGGTGCCGACTTTGGAATTCAAGATTCATTCGACATGTTGCTCGGAAACATCCAAACAGCCATCGACGCCGGATTCCCCCGAGTAAAACTCAAGGTCGCTCGGGAATGGGACGTCGATATGCTTCGTGCGGTTCGATCTGCGTTCCCAAACGAAAAATTCCACATCGATTGCAACTCGGGCTACACCCTCGACGACCTCGATATGTTCAAAGAGATCGACAAATTCAATCTCGAATTTATCGAGCAACCACTGGCAAACGACGACATCATCGATCATGCCGAGCTGGCGCGGTCCATAGGTACACCGATATGTCTGGACGAATCGGTCACTAGCCCGAGAGTCGTCGAACAGGCGCTGAAAATCGACGCCTGTAAATTCGTCAACATCAAACCGGGTCGAGTAGGTGGGCTAACCAACGCAGTCCGTATCCACGACATCTGCCATGACGCAGGTGTTCCTGTCTGGGTCGGTGGCATGCTCGAAAGTGCAGTCGGCTCTGCAGTGTGTGTCGAACTCGCAACCCTTCCGAACTTCGTCTATCCCGGCGATCTGTTTCCT
>Ga0302135_10003067_pt1 | contig 9965 bp, 10 predicted proteins | sample CBN3_surface_MG_FD_203119 | JGI IMG/M metagenome (GOLD analysis project Ga0302135, IMG submission 203119) | Marine microbial communities from Western Arctic Ocean, Canada - CBN3_32.1 | ecosystem: Environmental > Aquatic > Marine > Oceanic | place: Canada: Western Arctic Ocean | collected 2017-09-15 | reverse complement strand
CGATGGGGGAGGGTTGGGGTGGGGGTAGAAAAAAGCCGTCCGGTTCCGCGTCAGCCGCGTTCTTCCAGGCTCGACGCCAGCCAGTCCGGCACTTGCGGCGTGATCGTTGCGTCACCCGCATGCAAGGGCGCGCCGCCGTCCAACGCATCCAGGCGCAGCAGGGCCAGACCGCCGCCCTCGCGCACCGAGCGCATTTCGCCGACTTCCTTCTCGCCCGCCGTCACCGGCTCGCCTGGCGCGGGCATCGGGCCTTCGATCCGCACGGGCAACAGGCGTTTGCGGATCAGACCGCGATAATGCACCCGGGCGGTCACTTCCTGCCCGACATAGCAGCCCTTCTTCCAATCGACGCCGTTCAATTCCTCGAAATTATTGTCCAGCAGGGTGGCCTTCTCGATCCCCAGGTCGCGGCTGCCGGCGGGGATGCCCAGGGTCAGGCGCAGGGCGTCGTATTCCTCGGCCGTCGCCGGGGGGAGGCCGAGGGCCTCCAGCGCGGCGGGCGGGGCATAGAGCCGCGCGCCGAGCGCCGACAGCCGTGGATCGGTCGCCGCCACGCCGCCGTCCAGGGCTCGCGCCGCACCCGGTTCGTCTGGCAGGTCCAGGCTGCTCAGGGCGCCCTCGCCGAAACCCGCTGCGACCGTGAGGTCGTCGCGCGGCGCGATCGTGGCCTTGGCGCGCAGCCGGTACATGGTCAGGCGGCGGACCAGATCGTCGCGCCGCGCGGCTTCGCAATCCACCAGCAGGGTCCCGCCCGATACGGCTGCCATCTCGACCATGATGAATTCGTGCAGGAACTTGCCCTGGGGGGTCAGCAGGGCGGCGTAGATCGCCCGGTCGGGGCCGATCCTCGTCACATCGTTGGTGATGATTCCCTGCAAAAAATTGCGGGCGTCGGGCCCTTCGATGCCGATCAGGGCACGGTCGGGCAGAATGGCGTATCGGGCGGTCATGGCTGCGCGGTCATCCTTGTCTCTTGCTTTCGCACGTTTTGCGCTAAGTACTTGTATCGCCAAGGTGTGCAGCCCGGGCGGCCCTGGCAAGGGGTCGCCATGCTAGCGCATGACATGTTCTTTCCCGTATAAGCTCGCGCCATGCACGTCACATTGATCGACGATTCGATTCCCTTCGATCCCCGCAGCCCGGACACCATCCCCCTGGGCGGGGTCGAGAAGGCGTTTCTGTCCCTGGCCCAGGCCTTCGCCGCGCGTGGCCATAAGGTGCAGGTCTTCAACCGCGCGCCATCGCGGGTCGAGGCCGAGGGCGCCGTCTGGGAGGGGTGGGACGCCGCCCGGCCCGAGCGCAGCGATGTCGTGATCGCCCATCGCCGCCCCTCGCTTCTCGATCAGGTGCCCGAGGCGCGCATCAAGATGCTCTGGGTGCCCGGCACGGGCGGCTATCTGGAAAAAGAGCACAACCGCAGCCGCTTGCTGCTGCACAAGCCGATCACGGTCTTTTCGTCGCGGGGCGCGATCGATGGCTGGGACAACGAATTCAGGGTCCGGATCGGCCTGATCGCGCCTGGCGTGCGCGACATTTTCCGCAACGGCCCGAATGTCGAGCCGGCCGACCTGCCGCGCGCGGTAGTGACGGTTCATCCGCTGCATGGCCTGTCCTGGCTGGTCCGCCTCTGGCGGGCCAAGATCCGGCCGGTGGTGCCCCGGGCGGAACTACACATCTATTCCGGCGCGCTTTACAAAGGTATAGCGGGAGAGCCGGTGGCCCCGGCCTTCGACGACGTGCTGCGCACGGTCCAGGCGGCTGATGAGGACGGCGTGATCGTCCAGCGGCCCCTGGACGATCTTGCCATGGCCGGGGTCTACCGCTCGGCCCGGGTCCATCTTCACCCGGGTATGCGCGAGGAAATCTATTGCTATACACTATCGGAATCCCAGGCATGCGGGTTGCCGGCGGTCGCTCGCCCCAGGGGCGGCGTCAGGAGTTTGGTCGTGGATGACACCAGCGGATTGCTGGCGGACGAGGATGACGCCTTCGCCAATTCGGCGCTTCGCATCCTCAACGACCAGAAGACCTTCGACCGGCTGGCATTGGGTGCACGGTCGCTCCAGCGTGATCGGGATTGGGACGGTGTGGCTTCGGAATTCGAAGCGCTCTGGGCATGAGAATTCTGTTCATTACCGCCTCCCGGATCGGCGATGCCGTCCTTTCCAGCGGGCTGCTGGGCCAGATGGCCGAGCGCTATCCCGATGCGAGGATCACCGTGGCCTGCGGGCCGGCCGCCGCGCCCCTGTTCGAGGCGGTGCCCAATCTCGAATGGGTGATCGCCCTCGAAAAACGCTCCTTCGGGCGCCATTGGCTGCATCTCTGGCGGGAATGTTTTCCGAATCGCTGGCAGGCCGTGATCGACCTGCGGAACTCGGCCGTGCCCTATTTCCTCTTTGCGCGCGAACGCTATTCGAAGTGCAAGAATGTTGATGGCATGCATGTCGTCGAGCAAATGGGGAAGGTCCTGAAGCTCGACCAGCCGCCGGCGCCGCGCCTCTGGACCGCGCCGGAACATTGGCAGGCGGCTGAGCTTTGGCTGCCCCCAGGCGGACAGGTTCTCGCCGTCGCGCCGGTTGCCAATTGGCGCGGCAAGCAGTGGCGCGCGGCCCGCTTCGTCGAATTGATTAGGCGCCTCACCGCGCCCGACGGCATCCTGCCGGGCGCGCGGGTCGCGGTGTTCGGCTCGGCCGCGGACCGTATCCAAGCCCAGGCGGTGATCGCCTCGATTCCCGCGGGTTTGCGCATCGACTTCGTCGGCGGGCCCGATCTGCTGACTGCGCTGGCCTGCCTGCGCCGCTGCAGCTTCTTCGTCGGCAACGATTCGGGGACCATGCACCTGGCTGCCGCGGCGGGCATCCCGACTCTCGGTCTGTTCGGGCCCAGCAAGGATGAGGTCTATCGCCCCTGGGGCGCACGGGCGGAGGTCGCCCGGACGGCACTCACCTATGACGAACTGGTGGGTGGGCCGGGCTACGACCACAAGACCACGGGAACGCTCATGGATTCCTTGAGCGTCGATGCGGCCGAGATTGCGGCGCAGGAATTGTGGCGGCGCTGCCAGACCGAGGTCGCCTGAGCGTGGGGCTGGCCGACGGCCCCCGGCTTTCCGCCCTCGTCGTGGTCCATGACGAGGAAGCGCAGCTCGCCGATTGCCTCGCGACCCTGGATTTTGCCGACGAGATCGTCGTCGTTCTCGACCGCTGCAGCGACCGCTCGCGCGAGATTGCCGCGCGCTTCACGGATCGTCTGGTCGAAGGCGCCTGGGAGATCGAGGGTCCGCGCCGCCATGCCGGCATCGATATCTGCGCAGGCGACTGGATCCTCGAAGTCGATGCCGACGAGCGGGCCTCGCCCGAATTGGGCGCGGAAATCCGCGCGACCATCGCCGCCACCGCGCCGGGATATTTTCTGGTGCCGGTCGATAATTATGTCGGCGACCGACTGGTGCGCCATGGTTGGGGCGCGTCCTGGGGCACCAGCGCCGCACCGCGCCTGTTCTCGCGTGGGGCGAAGCGGTGGAGCAATCAACGCGTCCATCCCAAGGTTCATCTCCAGGGCCCGAAGCGCCGCCTGACCAAACCGCTGCGACACCATGTCGACCGGGATATTTCGGACATGATCCGGCGCTTCGACCGCTACACCACGGCGCGGGCGGACGATTTGCGCGCCCGGGGCGAGGTCGGCTCTCTCGCGGGCAATCTACGGCGCGTCTTCTCGCGTTTCTTTAAATGCTATGTCCGGCGCAAGGGCTATCGCGAGGGCGGCTACGGCCTGCTGATCGCCATTTTCGCCGCGCTCTATCCGCTGGTCTCACATCTCAAGGCCAAGCTGGAGCCGACCGGGGCGAAAGCCCGATGACCCGGCTGCTTCAAGCCATGGCCGGCGCACATCTGGGGGGCGCCGAGGCCTTTTTCGAACGGCTGGCCCTGGCCCTGGACCGGGCGGGCGTCGAACAGCGCATCGTCATCCGCCGCGACGCCGGCCGTGCCGGACGCCTGCGCGACGCGGGGATCGAGCCCATCCAGCTCAGCTTCGGTGGGCGGCTCGACTTCGCCACCTCCCGCGCCCTGCGGCGCCAGATCAATGCCTTCGATCCCGATATCGTCCTGGGCTGGATGAGTCGGGGTGCGCGTTTCTGCCCGCGTGGCAGGCATGTCCTCGCGGCCCGCCTGGGCGGCTATTACGACCTCAAGTATTTCCGCCATTGCGATCATCTGGTCGGCAATACTCAGGACATCGCCGATTATCTCGTGAAAGCGGGCTGGCCGGCCGAGCGCACCCATTACCTGCCGAATTTCGTCGAGGCCACGCCAGCGCCCGCCATCGACCGTGCCGAGTTCGAGACGCCCACCGACGCGCCCCTGCTGCTGGCTCTGGGCCGTCTTCACGTCAATAAGGCTTTCGATACCTTGATTGCGGCCCTGGCGGCGCTGCCCACCGCTTGGCTGTGGATCGCGGGCGAGGGGCCGTTGCGCGCCGAACTCGAAGCGCAGGCTCGGACTCTCGGCGTCGATAGCCGGTTGCGCTTTCTGGGCTGGCGCCACGACATGCCGGCCCTGCTCGCCGCCGCCGATATCCTGGTCTGTTCCTCGCGGCACGAACCCCTGGGCAATGTCGTCATCGAGGGCTGGGCGCATGACCGTCCGGTCGTGGCCACGCGCAGCGCCGGTCCGGCTTCCCTGATCGCGGACGAGGCCAGCGGGCTGCTCGTCAATATCGACGATGCGCCGGCCTTGATCGCCGCGCTGGCACGGGTCATCGGCTCGGCGGATCTGCGCGCCGATCTGGTCGGCGGTGGGCGCGCCGCTTACGAGGGGGAATTTACCGAGGCCGCGGTCGTCGCCCGCTATCTCGACTTCTTCGACCGGATTCGTGCCTGATGTGCGGCATCGTAGGATTGATGAGCCTGGATGGCAGCGCACCGCCGGTCGGTCTGATCGATCTCATGGCCGAATCGATCGCCCATCGCGGGCCCGACGGGCGCGGCGATTACCGCCAGGGCGATCTGGCGATGGCGCAGATGCGCCTCGCCATCATCGATCTCGCGACCGGGGACCAGCCGCTCTATGAGCCGCGCGGCGCCGCCCTCGTGGCCAATGGCGAGATCTATAACTACGTCGAACTTCGCCAGGATATGGCGGATGTCGCCTTCGCCACAGCCAGCGATTGCGAGCCGCCGCTCCATCTGTTCCGGCGCGAAGGGCTGGCTTTCCTCGACCGGCTGCGCGGCATGTACACGATCGCCCTGCACGACCCGACCGAGGGCCGCCTGCTGCTGGCCCGCGATCCCTTCGGCATCAAGCCGCTTTATCTGTTGCGGACCGAGCAATTCTTCGCCTTTGCCTCCGAACCCCATGCCTTTCTCGTCGCCGGCTTGGTCGAACCGGCGGTCGATACGAAAGCGCGCGACGAATTGCTCCAGCTTCAGTTCACGACCGGCGAGCAAACCCCCTTCACCGGCATCACGCGCCTGCGTCCGGGCGAGGCGCTGGTCGTCTCCCGGGGCAAGGTGGTCGAGCGCCGGCTGCGCCAGGCCCTGCCGGCGGGCCCGCCGTGCCGCATCGGCGAGGACGAGGCCCTGGCTGAACTGGACCGGATCCTTCTGGACAGTGTCGCGGTCCATCAGCGGTCCGACGTGCCCTACGGCATGTTCCTTTCGGGCGGCGTCGATTCCTCGGCCCTTCTGGCCGCCATGGCGCGTCTCAACGAACGCTCCGTGCGCGCCTATACGATCGGCTTTCCGGGAACCGCGGTGACGGACGAGCGCGACCATGCCCGGGTGGTTGCCCGCGCGGTCGGGGCCGAGCATGTCGAGGTGAGTTTCGAGGAAGCCGATTTTTGGTCCCTGCTGCCCCAGGTCGCCGCCGCGATGGACGACCCCGCGGCCGATTATGCTGTGCTGCCGACCTACAAGCTGGCGCGCGAGGCGGCGCGCAAGGTCAAGGTGATCCTGAGCGGCGAGGGCGGCGACGAGATGTTCGGCGGCTATGGCCGCTACCGCAGCGCCATGCGGCCCTGGCTGATCGGCGGGCGCGGGATGCGGATGCGCGGCATCTTCGACGGGCTCGACGTGCTGCGCGGCGGCGGCCATTGGCGCGACGGATTCGCGGCGGCCGAGATTGCCGCCCGACAGGGCGATCGTAGCCGTCTCCAGGCTGCCCAGGCGACCGATGTGGCGGATTGGCTGCCCAACGATCTGCTGCTGAAGCTGGACCGCTGCCTGATGGCCCATGCTATCGAAGGCAGGACGCCGTTTCTCGATCCCCAGGTCGCCGATTTTGCCCTATGCCTGCCTGATCGGCTGAAGGTGCGCGACGGCAAGGGCAAATGGCTGCTGCGCCGCTGGCTGGAGAAGAACCTGCCCGAGGCCGACCCGTTCAGCGCCAAGCGCGGCTTCACCGTGCCCGTGGGCGAGTGGATCGCGCGGCGCGGCGCGGAACTGGGGCCACTGGTCGCGCGCCAGCCCGGGGTGGCCGAGGTCTGCCGCCCAGGCGCCGTCGAACGTCTGTTTCGCGCGACCGGAAAGCGCGAGGGCTTCGCGGCCTGGACCCTGCTCTTCTATGCCCTCTGGCATCGCCATCATATCGAGCGGGGGGGCAGCGCCGAGGGCGATATCTTCGCGGTCCTGGCGCCTTAGCCTTCGTTTCCCTTGAGCCCCGCCGTCATCCGCTCGAACACGCCGGTCCAGTCGGCCGGGGCTGGCCTGACGGAACAGGCGCATGCCGGGATACCAGGGGTTGTCTTCCCGCGCCCGTTGCCAGCGCCAGTCGGGCGAGAAGGGCAGAGCGGTCCAAGACCGGGCGGCCCAGGGCGCCGGCCAGATGGGCGGGCGCGGTATCGACGGTCACGATCAGGTCCAATGCCGAGATGGCGCCCGCCAGTTCGGTGAAATCGCCCAATTTGCCGTCCAGCCGCTCGATCGCCATGCCGTCGGGCGGCGCATCGGCCTGCGCGGCGGCTTCGCTGATCTGGAGAGCGTAAAAATGCCCGCCCTCGATCCCGGCCAGCAGCGCCATATCGGCGAGGCGGCAGGACCGGTGGTGGTCATTGGCATGTTTCGGATTGCCGCTCCAGACCAGGCCGATCTTGCGGCCCTTTCCCTTGCCGAAGCGCTCGCGCCAACGCGCGGCGGCGTCCTCAGGCGCCGCCAGGTAGGCAATTTCGGCGGGGATCGTCTCGTCCGTCGTGCCCATCAGGCGCGGCAGGGAGAGCAGGGGCGGCTCTGGACGACCGTCGCGGTATGGAGAGGCCCGTCCAGCGAGCACCGCCAGAAATCGAGGAAGTCGTGCAGCTTGGGAAATTCCGGTGCCAGATCGAACTGCTGCCAGATGAAAGTTTGCAGGATTTCCGGGTGATCGGGCATCCGGTAGAGGATCTGCGCCGTTGTCATCCGCCAATCCAGATTTGGTGTCGTCGGGGTCATGGATTCAGTCACCACCCTGATAGTCCGGCGAGGAGAGCGGCCTCCGCCATTCGCGCGGTTTGCGCCCCTTGTTTTTGACGCCGCCAGGGTCTGGTAAACCGCCGTTTGATTTTTCCGGGCAAGAATTTTGTTTGGCACTCATGGGCTTAGCTGGCTGCTTACGAAAATTCGGAGGCTCTGCTAAGGTCCGCGTCTAGCGGCGGGTTCCGGCCAGCGAGTGGAGAAGTTCTGCCTGGAGAAGAAGCCATGACGGGCTGCATGATCGGTTGGGCGCATATGCCCTTCGGCAAGCACGCGGATGACGATTACGAGTCCATGATCGTTCGGGTGGCGCGCGACGCGCTCCAGGATGCGGACGTGCCGGCCAAGGATGTCGACGAGATTTTCGTCGGTCTGCTGAATGCCGGGATGTGCAAGCAGGAGTTCCCCGGCGCCCTGGTTCTCCAGGCCGATGACGACCTGCGCTATAAGCCCGTGACCAGGGTCGAGAATGCCTGCGCCACCGGCACGGCCGCGATCTATCAGGGCCTCAACGCCATTGCCGCCGGCAAGGCGCGCATCGTCCTGGTCGTCGGGGTCGAGAAGATGACCCATGTGCCCGGCCCGGAGATGGGCGCGATCCTGACCAAGGGCAGCTACGTGAAGGAAGAGGCCGAGACCTACGACAGTTTCGCGGGTGTCTTCGGCCATATCGCCAATCTCTATTTCCAGCGCCATGGCGACCAGAGTCAGGCCCTGGCTCGGATCGCGGCGAAGAATCACAAGAACGGTACCTTCAATCCGCTGGCCCATATGCAGAAGGAACTCAGCTACGAGTTCTGCCTGCAGCCGTCGGAGAAGAACCCCTTCGTCGCGCCGCCGCTGAAGCGCACCGACTGTTCCCTGGTTACCGACGGGGCGGCCGCTGTCGTGCTGGCCGATGTCGAGACGGCGATGGCCATGAAGAAGGCGGTGGTGTTCCGCGCGGCACAACATGTCACCGATTTCTTCCCGATGAGCCGGCGCGACATGACCTTTTTCGACGGCGCGGCGCGCGCCTGGAGCCAGGCTTTCGACGAGGCGGGCGTGACGGTCGAAGACCTCGATGTCGTCGAGACCCATGACTGCTTCACCATCGCCGAGCTGATGCAATACGAGGCCATGGGCCTGACTGAGCCGGGCCAGGGCTACCGGGCGATCGAGGAGGGTTGGACTGCCAAGGACGGCCGTCTGCCCGTGAACGCCTCGGGCGGGCTCAAATCCAAGGGCCATCCGATCGGCGCGACCGGCGTTTCGATGCATGTCCTGCAGGCCATGCAGGTGAGCGGCGAGGCCGGCGGCATTCAGATCGAGGGCGCGTCCCTCGCCGGGATTTTCAACATGGGCGGCGCCGGCGTCGCCAATATGTGCAGTATCATCGAGCCCTTGCGCTAAGGCGCCGGGCGACGACATCCAAATCGGAGACGGTATGAGCTTCAAGGCCCTCGTGCTCGAGGAAAATGACGGCAAGGTTGCCGGTGCGATCCAGCAACTCGACGAGTCGCGTCTGCCCGAGGGCGACGTCACCGTGCGGGTCACCCATTCGACCCTGAACTACAAGGACGGCATGGTCCTCAAGGGCATCGGTCGGCTGGTGCGCAACTATCCGCACATTCCCGGCATCGATTTCGCGGGCACGGTCGAGGCGTCGGATGCCCCGGACTACAAGCCGGGCGATGTCGTCCTGTTGACGGGCTGGCGCGTGGGCGAAGCCTGGTGGGGCGGCTATGCCGAGAAGGCGCGGGTCAAGTCCGAATGGCTGGTGCCCATGCCGAAGGGGTTGGATGCGCGGCGCGCCATGGCGATCGGCACTGCCGGCTTCACCTCGATGCTCTGCGTCATGGCGCTCGAGGATCACGGCATCGCGCCCGCCTCGGGCGAGGTGCTGGTGACCGGCGCGGCCGGCGGGGTCGGCAGCGTCGCCGTCGCGATCCTGGCCAAGCTCGGCTACGACGTCGCGGCCTCGACCGGACGCGAATCGACTCACGACTATTTGCGCGCCCTCGGCGCTAAGACGATCGCCGATCGGGCCGATTTCTCGGAAGGACCGGCCAAGCCGCTCCTGGCCGAGCGTTTCGCCGGCGCCGTCGACACGGTCGGCAGCAAGACCCTGGTCAGCGTGCTGGCCCAGCTCAAATACGGCGGCAGCGTCGCCGCCTGCGGCCTTGCCCAGGGGCCAGACCTGCCGGGCATGGTCATTCCCTTCCTGCTGCGCGGGGTCAACCTGCTCGGCATCGATTCGGTGATGTGCCCGGCCGCGCGCCGGCGCGAAGCCTGGGGCCGGCTCGTGAAGGATCTCCCGGCCGAGGCTTTGGAACGCGCCATCACCGAGGTCGCGCTCGAGGATCTGCCCGGTCTCGCCGACGGCATCCTCAAGGGCCAGGTGCAGGGCCGGACCGTTGTCCGTATCGGGAACGCCTAGGCGGCGCCTTCTTACCCTGGCGGTGGCGGCCGGGTTGGCAACCCTGGCCGCCTGCGACCGCACGGCCGACGCGCCGCTTGTCGGCGGCGCGGTCCTGCC
>Ga0302135_10003065_pt1 | contig 9968 bp, 10 predicted proteins | sample CBN3_surface_MG_FD_203119 | JGI IMG/M metagenome (GOLD analysis project Ga0302135, IMG submission 203119) | Marine microbial communities from Western Arctic Ocean, Canada - CBN3_32.1 | ecosystem: Environmental > Aquatic > Marine > Oceanic | place: Canada: Western Arctic Ocean | collected 2017-09-15 | reverse complement strand
ATCGATACCACCAAAGCGGCCGTGGCCGAGGCTGCCCTGGACGCGGGCGCCACGATCGTCAACGACATCAGCGGATTGTCGTATGACCCGCGGTTGGCCGATGTCGCTGCTGCGCGCGATGCCGCTGTGATCTTGATGCACATGCGCGGCTCGTCGGAGGACATGTACGACGGAGCCGACTACGTCGATGTAGTTGGCGAAGTGATCGGCGAACTCCGTGACGCCGTTGAGCGCGCGCTTGCAGCCGGCGTCGCGCACGCTCGTATCGTCGTCGATCCCGGAATCGGGTTCGCGAAACGGCCGGAGCATAGTCTGATGATGCTGAAGCACATGGCGGCGCTGCGGTCGTTAGGGCTGCCTGTTCTGGTAGGTCCTTCGCGAAAGTCGTTCATCGGTGCCGTGTTAGATTTGCCCGCAGAACAACGACTTGAGGGGACCGGAGCTGCAGTGGCGGCTGCCGTCATGGGTGGGGCGCACATCCTGCGAGTGCATGATGTCGAACCTATGCGGCGTACCGCTGACACAGCGGCTGCGATCCGGGATGAAGGTGCGGGATGGATGCGTTAGCCCAGTTCGAGCTGCGAGACGTGGCCGACGTACTGATCGTCGCCTACGTGCTTTACCGCAGCATGTTGCTGATTCGTGGCACGCGCGCTGTCCGGATGGCAGTCGGGTGGCTACTCATGTTCGTCGCATACATTGTCGCGCGCGAACTGCAGCTGCGAACCGTCGATTGGGTTCTGGCGAACGTATTCACGTACTTCATCTTTGCGATCCTGATCCTCTTCCAGTCGGAATTTCGCAAGGCCTTGTCGAGTCTGGGACGAACGCGATACTTCCGCGGTCTCGCGGCACCGATCACCAAGGAGCCGTTCGGCGACATCATGACCGCTGTCACAGCCATGGCTGCGGAACGTCGCGGGGCGCTCATTGTCTTCGAGCGCCATGTTGGGCTGCGCAACTACATCGATCAGGGGATCCCGCTAGATGCGGTGATCACCTACGACCTCCTGGTTTCGCTCTTTCAGACGCAGACCGCGCTGCACGATGGAGCTGTGATCATCCAGGGCGACCGGGTGGCCTCCGCATCGTGCTTCCTGCCGCTCACGACGAATCCGCGCCTGTCGCGCGGTCTCGGCTCGCGCCACCGAGCCGCGATTGGGGTCAGTGAGGAGACCGATGCCGTGGCGCTCGTCGTCTCGGAGGAGACGGGCGGAATCGCGCTCGCTGTGGACGGCAAGATCACGCGTCGCCTTGACGCAGCGTCGCTGCATCGGCGGCTGACCGAGTTGCTCACCACCGAGGATCCGCCGACGGGGCACAGTGAAGAAACCGCCAAGAGCGCGCAGGTCGCCCCCGCCGATGCCCCGCACGGAGTGGCCGAATGAGCGTCGCCCTCTTCGACAATCTCCCGCTCAAGGGCTTCGCCTTGCTCCTCGCTGTCGGACTCTGGTCCGTGGTCCCGGATCCGAGCGTGCTCCATATCGTGCCCGGCGTCCCCGTTCAGCTGGACAACCTTCCCGCGGACCTGGCACTGGATGGAAGCGCCGGCGCTACAGTCGATGTGAGTGTGCGGGGCTCAGCGTTGCGCACACGCTCGCTCAGTCCGGGTGCGTTGGCTCCGCGCATCGACATGGCGAACATGTTCGAAGGCGATAACACGGTGAGACTCACATCCGAGATGATCGCCGTTCCGCTCGGCGTTACGGTCGCCAACATCGATCCGCCGCGGATCACGGTTCGTTTCGAGCGCCGAGTGAGCAAAGAGCTGCTGGTCAATGCTGTGGTGGAAGGAAGTCCGCACGAGGACTATCAGATCTACAACAAGCTGGTTGAGCCCGCCACCGTCATGGTGAGCGGCCCTGCTTCGAAAATGGGGAGTCTGGACACGATCGCCACCGAGAAAGTGGGCGTGACCGGTCGACAGGAATCCCTGAGTCGCAGCGTGCGGGTGGTGCCAGACGACTCAACCTTGCGAGTAGAGGGGGCGGGCGAAGTTCTGGTCACGGTGGCGATCGAAGAGCGACCGACGAATTTCCAGATCCTGGGCGTCGATGTGATCGTAGTCAACGCCGAGACCCGCGTGGTCGTGAACCCGCCGGTAATCGGAATCATCCTGCGCGGACCCGCTTCCCTGCTGGCTCAGTTAACTCCGGAGAATTTCAAGGCAACCATCGATGTGGAGGGGTTGGCCGCTCAGGCCGACGACTACAGCCTGGAACCTCTCATCTTGCTGGAGCCGTCCGAACTCCTCGACCTCATCGAGGTGGTGGCGACCACGCCGCAACGCCGCCTGGACGTTCGCGTCTTTCCTGGCCGCTAGCTGCCGGCTTCGCGAAAGCAGAAACTGGTTTGGAGCGGGTCGTGTCGTGGCGTACCTTTTCTCCAACGGCGCCAACACGTTCCGGCGCGTCAGATCATTGACTCGGGGTAGTTACGCACATGGATGGGTTCAGCAGTAAGTCCAAGCGTCAGCGCCTCTTCGGTACCGACGGGGTTCGCGGAGTGGCGAACGTCGAACCCATGACGGTAGAGACGGCCGTGCGGTTGGGCCGTTCTGCCGCCCGTGTGTTCCGGCGCGGCGAACACCGGCACCGGATACTCATCGGCAAGGACACCCGCCTGTCGGGCTACATGCTTGAGAACGCCCTGGTTGCGGGGATCTGCTCCATGGGCGTCGATGTTCTGCTCGTCGGACCGCTGCCGACGCCGGGCATTGCCTTTGCGACGCGGGCACTGCGCGCCGACGCCGGCATCGTGATTTCGGCATCGCACAACCCGTACATGGACAACGGGATCAAGTTCTTCAGCAGCGATGGCTTCAAGCTTCCGGACGCGATCGAGCACGAGATTGAGGATGTGGCCTTCACCGGCAGAATCGACGACGTTCGACCGACAGCAGGTGCGGTGGGCAAGGTCCTGCGCATCGACGACGTGGCTGGTCGTTACGTCGAGTTTCTCAAGGGCACGCTACCGCGCGGCTTCAGTCTGGAAGGGATGAGCGTTGTCGTTGACGGCGCGCATGGCGCCGCCTATCGCGTAGGGCCCGCAGTCTTTGAGGAGCTTGGCGCCACCGTGACATCCATCGGCGTCGACCCCGACGGTACCAACATCAACGACGGCGTCGGCTCGATGCACCCCGAGGTCGCTGCCGGTGTCGTCCGTGAAGTCGGTGCCGATGCTGGTGTTTGTCTGGATGGTGATGCCGACCGGTGCGTCCTCATCGATGGCGCCGGCCAGATCGTGGACGGTGATCACGTGCTGGCTATTTGTGGTCGTGATCGCAAGCAGCGCGACGCCCTTCCGGCCGACACTGTGGTCGCCACCGTGATGAGCAACCTCGGCCTCGATCTCGCGCTACGCGAGGTTGGGGTCAACGTGGTCCGTACCGACGTAGGCGACCGGTACGTTGTGGAGCGCATGCGTGCTGACGGCGTATCGCTCGGCGGCGAGCAGTCTGGCCACACCATCTTCCTCGACTACAACACCACCGGCGACGGGCTCGTCACCGCGCTGCAGGTGATGCAGGTGGTTCGTGACACTGGAGTTTCCCTGGCCGATCTTGCGGCGGTGATGCAGCCGTCGCCCCAGATTCTGAAGAACGTCGACATCACCGAGCGTCTACCGATCGAGGACATGCCGGGAGTCGAGACGGCCATCAAGGACGCGGAGTCCACGCTCGGCGATCGCGGCCGTGTACTGGTCCGATACTCGGGCACACAGCCTCTGGCACGGGTGATGGTCGAGGGCGAAGACGCTGCTCAAATCGAGTCGTTGGCCCGTGATATCGTCAGCGCATTCGAGGCCGCCAGCGCCTGATCGCGCGGCTGGCCAGCGTAACGCGCTCCCGAACCGTCGAGGATCCAATGGCCGAACCTGTGCTTCTCGGCGTGAATATTGACCACGTCGCCACCGTCCGTCAGGCGCGACGTGCGTCCGAACCGGATCCGGTTCACGCGGCCGTGCTGGCCGAGCTAGCGGGAGCCGACGGCATCACGGTGCATCTGCGCAGCGACCGCCGTCACATCCAGGATCGCGACGTGGAGATCCTGTGTCAGGTCGTCAAGACGCACCTGAATGTTGAGATGGCGGCGACGACCGAGATGCTCGATCTCGCGCTCGAGCTCAAGCCCCACGCTATTTGCCTCGTCCCCGAGCGGGCCGATGAGCTGACCACCGAGGGCGGCCTCGATGTGGCCAACGACATCGACGATCTGCGTGATCACGTTGCCGCGCTGCACGAGGCGGATATCGACGTGACGCTGTTCATCGACCCCGACTCGCCGCAGATTCAAGCGGCGGGGGAGATCGAGGCGGACCAGATCGAGCTCAACACCGCCGCCTATGCTGAGGCGACCGAGCAGCGTGATGTCGAGCTCGTCGAGCAGGAACTGGCGCGCGTGGCCGCGGCGGCCGAGGAGGCTGCCGAGCTGGGCCTGCGGGTCGCGGCGGGGCACGGACTTACTTATCGAAACGTCGGCGCGGTAGTGGGAATCGACGACATTGTGGAACTCAACATCGGCCACAACATCGTCGCCCGCGCGACGATGGTAGGGATGGAAATGGCGGTGCGAGAGATGAAGGCGCTACTCGACCGATAGTGATAAAATCCGACGCCTTACGGGCGGTTAGCTCAGCTGGGAGAGCACCTGCCTTACAAGCAGGGGGTCACAGGTTCGAGCCCTGTACCGCCCACCAAAGTTTTGTCGTTATATACGACCGTTACGCTCGAATTTAGCGCGGGGCCGTGGTCAAGCCTGGTTACGACGCCGGCCTGTCAAGCCGGAGATCGCGGGTTCAAATCCCGTCGGCCCCGCCATTTTCTTGAAGCGCGGCTCCCCGGTTGATCGGCCGGTCGGACTCGCCGATGGTCGGCCATCCGCGTTGGGGGGATTCCCTCGTGTATTCTCGCCCCGATCATGTTGCCCGAAACTTCGTCGGCGAGCCCGTTAGGAGGAAGACCATGCGTTCCGTGGCCAAGTGCGTGCGTACGTTCACCGCAGTGCTCTTCGCCGGTGGCGTTGTGATCGCCCCGACGGGTTTCCCGGCCGACTTCGACGATGACGGTGCGCTTGCCGCAACAGCGGCCCAGGAAGCCGAGTCGGCCGCCTCCTTCGCCAACGGCTACGATCGCCCGGCGCGTACTTCCAAGGGCAGTCGATCACCTGTGATGGCGTTACACGGCATGGTCGCCGGTAGCCAGCCGCTGGCGGTTCAGGTCGGTGGCGACATCCTCAAAGCGGGTGGCAACGCTATCGATGCCGCGGTCGCCGTCAACGCCATGCTTGGTTTGGTGGAACCGCACATGAACGGTGTCGGCGGCGACCTGTTCGCCCTCGTATGGCACGCCGACAGCGAGCAACTCTACGCGCTCAACGGCACCGGCCGCGCGCCGGCCAGCCTGAACGCCGGCGTGTACCACGAGCGGGGCCTGGATCGCATTCCCGGTAGCGGTCCCCTGAGCTGGACGGTGCCCGGTGCGGTCGACGGCTGGCAGCAGCTCATCGACCGATTCGGGTCGATGGAGCTTGCGCAGATTCTGGCGCCGGCCATCGGCTACGCCCAGGAAGGGTTCCCGGTCAGCGAGATCATCGCCGGCCAGTGGCAGGCTGAGGCCGAGCGCCTGGCGGAGTGGCCCGGATCCGCGAGCACCTATCTTCCCAACGGCAGCGCCCCGGTTGCCGGACAGCTGTTTCGTAATCCCGACCTCGCCAGGGTGTACGAGTCGATCGCCCGCGATGGCCGTGATGCGTTCTATCAGGGCGCAATCGCCGGACGGATCGCCGACTACAGCGCTGAGGTCGGTGGGCACATCACCCGCGAAGACCTGCGCGCTCACACATCCACCTGGGTCGACCCGGTAAGTTCGACGTATCGCGGCTACGAGGTCTGGCAGCTACCGCCCAACAGTCATGGCATTACCGCCTTGATGATGCTCAACATCCTGGAGGGCTATGACTTGCCCGCCCTCGGGCACAACAGCGCCGACACACTGCACCGCATGATCGAGGCCAAGAAGTTGGCATTCGCCGATAGGACACGCTTCGTCGCTGATCCCGAGTTCACCGCGCTGCCGATTCATGGACTGATCTCGAAGCCCTACGGTGACCAGCGCCGCGCCCTCATTGACGTTCAGCGCGCCGCTACCAACGTCGATCCGGGCAACCCGGGGGCGATGGAGAGCGCCGTCGGAAGCGGCCCCGCCTCGACGCAGATAGAACCTCGCGTCGATCTCCTGGAACAGGGCGACACGGTCTACTTGACGGTGGTCGACCGAGACGGCAACGCTGTATCGCTGATCCAGAGCATCTTCAGCGCCTTCGGGTCGAAGGTTGTGCCGCCGGGACTGGGCTTTGCCCTGCAGAACCGTGCCACCGGCTTTTCGCTCGAACCGGGCCACCCGAACTTCCTGGAGCCCAACAAACGCTCGCTGCACACCAACATGCCGGGCATGGTCACGCGGGAAGGCCGGCCGTGGCTGGTCTACGGCGTCATGGGAGGCAACATGCAGCCGCAAGGTCACGCCCAGGTGCTGGCCAATCTGATCGACTTCGGCATGAACGTCCAGGAGGCCGGCGACGCGGCGCGCTTCCGCCATATCGGTGGTGCCGACGGCGGCCGCGTCCTGCTTGAGAGCGGCGTCCCGGACGAGGTCTTCGAGGCACTTCGCCGACTCGGGCACGACGTTCGCCGTGCCGGTGGTGGATCGATGGGGGGCTACCAGGCGATCTTCATCGATCCCCAGAGCGGCGTGCTCCACGGCGGCTCCGATCCGCGCAAGGATGGGCTCGCGATCGGCTACTGAGTGGAGAGTCGTCCGCCTGGGGCTCGCTCCCGCGTCGCGCTAGCAGTCCATCGAGGTCGCTACCGAGACGCGACTGCCAGACGTCATGCCCAACAACAACCACCGGCGGCGCACCGACGACTTCGTCCGCGGCAATGAGTGTCCGGCCTCGTAACGGCGCCACCCGCAGAATATCGAACATGGAAGCCGTGACTTCAGCGCCCTCGATCGGCGCGGCGCGCCCGTCCTCGGAGATGACGTTATAGACGGCGTCCATCGAAGCTCCGAGCGACTCGAACGAAGTCAGTGTCTCTCGCCACAGGATGAAATCGTACAGCGACCCTGGCCTCACGACGGAGTTCACCAGATCGATGCTCCTCAACACCTGGATCCGATCGCTCTCGTCGACGGGGGGCGGGGCCTCGTGGGCGTTCACGAAGCGTGTCGGAGCCACTCCGACGGGAATCCCGACCGCGAGCGCGAATACCGCGACCAGAGACAAGCCCGGGTGCTTCACGAGCATGCGCAGCCCGATCTTGACGTCCAGCCAGGGAAAACCCATCTTCGTCACGTTCAATATCCCCCCATCTCTTCCCGTGGCGCCTCTCGGCAGCCGGCGTCTCGCCGCCGGCACGATGGCCCGGACGAACTGACGCCAGTGCCAGCTGCGGGCGACCTTCCCACCATCAGCCAGCGCCCGCCGTGTGAATTCTTCGGCCAGATCGCCCAGAATCGGCCCTCGGTCGAGCTTCGGCAGGAGTAGCAACAGAGTTGTCTCGGCCACTCTCGGCGGCCGGAGGCACCGCTGCGACGGGGAGTCACCCATCGCTGCGTCCGCCGACCAGGCCACCCACGTGCCACATGGCCTCCAGGGTTTCCCGGGCCTCCTGGAGAGCCCGAACACCCGCAGGCTCGACGCGGAACAGTTTCTTGGCCCGACCACCCCGTTCCGGCGTGGCCTGGCCGAGATGTGAACTCACGAAGCCTTTGGACTCCAGCCGATCCAGGGCGGAATACACAGTGGGCACAGACGCCTCTCTGCGCGCATGGTCACGAAGGGCGTGGCGAATGTTCATGCCATATGCCACGTCCTCCTCCAGTGAGAGGAGCGCCAGGAGCACCAATTGCTCGAACGTCGCCAAGTGATCGCCTCGACCCATAGAACCTCAGTGTATTTTATCGCGTAAAGCGATGATATCGAACGAGCAGACTCCCAGCAAGCGCCGGACGCACCCTGGAACTGGCGCGGCGGTTCCGACAAAATCCGAGGCCGACGGCCGGCCCTGGACGAATCACGCGTATTCCGCGATGATTGCCGCGCGACGCCGGAGTTGCTTGCAGCCGGTGCTGGTTGAAATGCGCACTCGAACTCAGGAGGAAAGCATGGCGACGGCTCCCAAGTGGTACCTGCCGACGGCGGTTGCGGCACTGGTGTGGAATGGTCTGGGCTGCTTTGCCTATCTGTCCGAAGTCATGCTGTCGGCCGCCGACATCGCGGCGATGAGTGCTGCGCAGCAAGAGATCTATGCCTCGCGACCCGCCTGGGCCGTAGCGGCCACGGCGATCGGAGTCTGGGGCGGTGCGGCGGGGTGCCTGGGCCTGATCCTTCGCAAGAGCTGGGCGAACCCGATTCTGTTGTTGTCGCTGGTCGGCATCGTCGTTCAGGACCTGTGGCTATTCGTGTTGACCGGCGCCGGTGCGCAAGCGGGCGCGGCCGCCTACGGGCTGCAGGGGCTTGTGCTCATAGTTGCCGTCGGGCTGGTACTGCTCGGTCGCCGCGCCCAGCGTGAAGGCTGGATTCGCTAGTGTCCGAACCCTGGTCGCGCCGGCTCCGAGAGGACCTATGAAACCGGGCGTAAACATCACACTGGCCGTATTGGCGGGGCTGGTCAGCGGCAGCCTCGTGAATATGGGGATCATCAACCTAGGCCCGTTCGTGATTCCGCTCCCCGAGGGTGCTGACGTTTCCACCATGGAGAGCCTGCGCGAGAGCATGAAGTTGTTCACGCCGGTGAACTTCATCACGCCGTTCCTGGCGCACGCGCTCGGAACCGCCGTGGGGGCCTTCGTCGCTGCCCGGCTGGCTGCGCGGCATCGCGCCAAAGTTGCGATGGGTGTCGGCCTCTTCTTTCTCGCCGGTGGCCTGGCCGCGATCAGTATGCTGGGACGGCCTTTGTGGTTTAACGTCGCCGATTTGTTGCTGGCCTACATCCCGATGGCCTACCTCGGGGTCGTGCTCGCCGGTGCGACACGCCCACGACCTGCCTGACGATGCGGGTTGTCCGAGCGGGGATGAGTTGACTTGCTGAAGCCGGAGAATTACCGGAGGGACCGATGAGCACGCTCTATATCGATCGAAGACGTCTGTTACAGCTGGGCCTCTCGTCCGGGGTTCTAGCGGCACTGCCGTTCGGGTGTATTTCGCTGACGCAGGACGACTCGACAGAGCTCCTGCGGTTCGTCAGCGACGCCGAGGGGCCTCTCGATCCGACGCGAACCGGCGTCCTGAGCGCGGAAGCGTTCGACGCGCTGTCGTCGCTGGGTAGGTACGTGAACCAGGTCTGGGAACTGGAAGCTGACATGCCGCTCTACGTCGACCGGCTGCGCGCGGACCTCCAGTTCAAGACCGAGGAGGAACCCAGTTACCTGACGGAGTACGACAGTGCAGTCGAGCTGTTCAAGCTGGTGGAAGGTAGTTCCGCCGATGCCGAACAGACGTGGACGTCCCTGCTTTTCGCGGACTTCGACGCGGAGGATTTTGCGGCCACAAAACTCGGACGTGCCAGGCACTTCGTCTTCCACGAGTTGATTGCGCACCAGATGCCGATGTCCGGTGCCTTCAGGAGCTTCGGCTTGTGGAACTACCGCGGCCACTTCGGCGGTTCGTACAGCGCGCCCGAGAGCTACCGTAGGGGGGGCATCTAGCATGCCGTCGATCATTGTTGTTGGCTCCGGCGTGGCGGGTGTGACCCTGGCGCGACAGCTCCTCGAATCTGAGGGCGACTACCAGGTCACTGTTTTCGAGGCCGGACCGGAGTTCAAGCCGGGCGACTATCGGATCTGGCTCGATCAGGTCATGGCCGAGGTAGATATCTACAGACGGTTTATCGATGATCCGAGGACCGACCACGAGCACTTCGGACTCCATGGGGCGAGGCTCTTCATGAAGGGCGGTACAACCAAT
>Ga0302135_10003064_pt1 | contig 9968 bp, 8 predicted proteins | sample CBN3_surface_MG_FD_203119 | JGI IMG/M metagenome (GOLD analysis project Ga0302135, IMG submission 203119) | Marine microbial communities from Western Arctic Ocean, Canada - CBN3_32.1 | ecosystem: Environmental > Aquatic > Marine > Oceanic | place: Canada: Western Arctic Ocean | collected 2017-09-15 | reverse complement strand
TATCTTCTGCTGTAGTTCCTTCAGCAATTCCTTCCTGGTCTGTTTCGTCTACAATCTCCCTACCAAGCAGGGTTTCGATAATATCTTCCATTGTGATTATTCCAGTTGTACCACCGAATTCATCTTTGACGATTAGTATCTGTTCTTTGTGATCTAGAAGAATGTCCAATGCTTCATCTACTGACTGACTTGGTCCTACTGGCTGCATAGTGAGCATCAATTGTTCCATTGTCACATCATGCTCATCATTAGCAGCCTTCATCAGAATTTGGTTTCTCAACACATATCCCTTAACATCATCTATTGTTTCACCTTGTACTGGAAGTCTACCGTGAACCATGATGGGGGTGTCCTCCAAGACTTGTTGTACAGTTTGAGTGTCAATAACAGAGGAAAGTACTACTCTTGGAGTCATTACATCACTAACGGTAATATCCCTTAGTCTCAAGAGGTTATGAATTACCTTTTCTTCATCTGCTTCTATTGTCTTTTCTTCCTCGGCAACATCGACAAGAGCCGCTAATTCATCTCTTGTGACTGTTTCTTGCTCCGGTGTAGGGAATAATTTCTTGGCCCATTGAATAGGGATAACAATCCATATCAATCCATAAATTAAGAATTGCAGTAGGAACGCTGCAGGGGTTGTTAAACGCTTAGAATATAGGGTACCAAGAGTTTTTGGCAATATTTCTGAAAATAATAGAACCCCTAGAGTAAGAATTGCAGAAGCTACTCCAACAAACAAATCTAATTTAGGACTACCAGCATATAATTTTGCAACTTCAGTGCCCACGCCAATAGCACCCACTGTATGTGCAATTGTGTTGAGTGTGAGGATCGCAGTTAATGGGCGCTCAGGGTCAGTTTTGAACCCCTTCCATAAATTAGCAAAACGTTGTTTTTTTGCTTCCATCATAGCAACATGAGAGGCAGATGTGGAAAGAAGTACAGCTTCTAAAATACTGCATAAAAACGAAACACCAATTGCCAAAACGGCATAGGTGACGAGTAAGGTGTAACTCATTGAATTTCTATTCTCCACCGGCTTAGGTTGTGCACGACAGTATCTCCATGGGCCACTAGCCTTTGAAACTACCTTTTCATACATTGAAAAAATCTATCAAATTAAGTGTGTCCAACAATTAGGATAGGTAATTGCCATTAACGACCTGTTCCGCCCCTAATCTATGGAGGAGCCAGAGTATGTGCTTATCTGCGTCGCTTGGCCCTATGCTAACGGCCCCTTACATCTTGGCCATGTAGCAGGATGTTACCTACCTCCCGACATTCATCTCCGTTTTGAGAGAGCAATGGGTAACAGGGTTTTGCTTGTCAGTGGTAGCGATGAGCATGGTACTCCAATCACAGTTACTGCTGAGCAAGATGGCGTCAAACCACAAGATATTGTTGATAAATATCATAAAATCAACAAACAAGCACTCCTCAATCTTGGGTGCGCTTGGGAACCCAATATTGATCCGAGGGGTATTGAATATGGAGGCGCATTATTCAATCGCACTTCAGATCCAAGACATAAGAAATATGTTCAAGAGAATTTCCTGGCACTATATGAGGCAGGAATGTTTGAGAAAAAGACCATGCAACAATACTACGAAATTCGAAAAGATGGGGGTGGACGATTTTTACCTGACAGATATATTGAAGGAACCTGCCCAAATTGTGAATATGATTCTGCCCGCGGCGACCAATGTGATGAATGTGGAACTACCTATGAAGCATCAGAACTATCCTCGCCCCACTCAAAGATGAATCCAAATGCCGAAATTGAAATCAGAGATACTGAACACTTCTTTTTCCGTTTGGATTTGTTTCAAAAATCGTTAGAACTTCATTCTAAAGATAATTGGGATGGTTGGAAAACCAATGTTAAGGCAATGACAAAGAATTGGTTAGACATGGGATTACGCCCTCGTGCGGTAACTAGAGACCTAGAGTGGGGTATTGATTTACCACTTGATGGAGACGAGTGGAATGGTAAGTGTGTATATGTGTGGTTTGAGGCTGTTCAAGGATACTATACATGCGCTCGTATCTGGTCAGAAGAATTTGCTGAGACCCACCCCGACGGAAATGCTGCTTGGGAAAAATGGTGGAAAAACCCCGAAACAGGACCTCAGCCACGCCATCTATATTTCTTAGGGAAGGACAATATTCCTTTCCACACCGTGATATGGCCAGCATTAATTATGGGTTTGAATAATACTGATAAAGAGGTCTCACCAGAATCAGATTTACGCCCAGGTATCGGTGATCTGCATCTTGAAGATAATGTTCCAGCAATGGAATACTTGATGTTAGCTGGCGGCCAATTCTCTAAGAGTCGCAAACACGCAGTATGGTTACCAGCATTCCTTGAAAAATTTCAACCTGATACACTGCGCTACTATTTATCAATAAATATGCCAGAAAATCATGATACTGATTTTAATTGGCCTGATTTTGTTGAAAAGGTTAACAATGAACTAATCGGGACATATGGCAATTTCGTCCATAGAGTAATGACCTTAGCCGCTCGTTTAGATGATGGCACTGGCGAGAATCCACTAACTAAATACAATGATTTATCATTTATGGAAAATGAAATTGATAAGATTACTGAACTGCATTCAAAAGTCACTTCAAGCCTTCAAAAGCACCGCTACAAAGAGGCGTTGCGTAGTGCGATGAACATGGCTCAATTAGGAAACCAAATGTTGCAGGAAGCAACACCATGGAAATTCCTCAAAGAACCTGAAGTTACTGATGAGGAATGGTATTCCCAGAGAAGTCATTCATTAGCAAAACTTGCATTTGGTTGGAGAATTGCCCGAACTCTAGCAATCGTCACACAACCTTTCATCCCATTTAGTGCCCAACAATCATGGGATAATCTTGGCCTTTCAGGTGAAGTATCTCATATGTCATGGGATGATGCTTTGGACTGGGATATTGAAATGACTTGGAGCGGAGTAACCCCTGACCCATTATTTACCAAACTAGATTTAGATGAAATATTAGGGGAAGAAAAATTGCTTGCAGAGCAATCATCAACATCTGATTCACAAGACCCAACCCACGGGGTAAAAGGTGGGAAGAAAAAGGAGAATGAAAAAATGAATAAAGAACTAGAAGGAATAATCTATCTTGATTTTGATACCTTCATGAAGGTAGAATTGAGAACCGGACTGATTACTAAAGTTGAAGAACACCCGAATGCTGACAAATTATATGTTGTTTCAGTTGATGATGGTAGTTCCGAAGGAAGGATCGTTTGCGCTGGATTGAAACCATATTATTCGATAGAAGAAATGGAGGGGAAATCCGTTGTATTCGTGGCTAATCTTGAACCAAGAAAGTTACGTGGTGTAATGAGTGAAGGGATGTTATTAGCTGCTGATGATGGCGAGGGAAACGTAAAATTAATTTCAATTGATGGTGAGATTTCAGTCGGCTCTCTTGTCAGGTGATACTGTGAAGTTGTATCATAACCCCAGATGTTCAAAGAGCAGGCAAACTTTAGATTTAGTTCACAAAGAATCACCTGAGGTTGTTCTATATTTGAAAAACCCATTACCTAAACAACAAATTGAAGATTTACTTACTCGCCTAAAAGACCCGATTTCTGAACTAATTCGTTGGGGTGACAAAGAAGCGCCTAACAAACCTGAACATATTGATAGCCAGATAATTATTGACATACTTGTTAATAATCCTAAATTAATGCAAAGGCCAATACTTGATGATGGAAAAGTTGCTATTATCTGTAGGCCACCAGAAAAAGCCCTAGATTTGATTTAGATATTCATGATTCGGGTTTATCAAAAAATTCCCATTGTATCTCTATTAATTCAGCATTGCTTTTTGCTTCTGAATACGCTTCTAGTGGCTCTTTGTTTAGTTTCAAGAATTCGCCTCCAAACTTGAATGGTTGAAGGATATCTTTTGCTTGTTCCCACTCATTAAGTAAAATAAGGCACACTGCCAAGGCTTCAACTGTTGATAATCTACCCGGTTTACCCCAAGAAACTTCATTTGCGGCTAATACTAAGGGTAATGTCCTAGGTTTTAATTTTGGAGATTTGTGTTTTACATCATCAAAAGAGACATCGCACTTTTTCCATGAACAATCTAGGGCTACTATTGAAGCACCGCGCTTAATTTCAGGGATGTCATCAGGACCTAAGATTTCACCAGCCAATGGGTCTAGCAAGAATCCTCGTCTTGGGGGTCGTTTTAGTGAATTATGAACTATTGCTAAATCAAGGCGCTCTAATTTCCTTGCAGTACATTTCTTCGGATCGTCTTGAGAAAGATGGATGATGTGTAAAGGAACTGAGGGGATAGATTACTCCCCCTCTTTACGAGCCATATTGATTAAATCACCAAGATTTAGTGAGCGGGACTCTTTATTCCCAACTGTACGTTCAACATCTAGGTCTGATAAATCAATTAATAATGAAATTTTTAATATTTTTTCAAATTTTCTTATGACATAATCCCCTGGTCGTTTCCCCCCTTCTGTACGTTGGATAATGTTGATTTTCTCTTTCATTTTCAATGCTAGAGTTCGCTGGTCCCAACCTCTATTTTCGCGCGCTTCTCGTATAATCGATGGGAAATCGTCGGCTAATTCCTTACCATCCCGGACCATGATGTCCTTACCAGCAGTGCCAAGTCCTCCATAACCACCGGAAGTAGCCGCGGATGTCTTCTTGTTCACCCTAGCCACATTCTCGGCAGCCTGGTCCGTATCTGGATTATAACCCATTTTTTCTTGGCACTTTATGCATCCTTCAACAAAAGTACCGTGCATAGACATACGCTTGGTTGAAACGCTAACGGCTCCACATAACTCGCAACTACCCATAAACCTCGGTTGGACGTGGGGCCAACCGTATTTTAGTCCATCTTCGCGCCTACAAAATAACCTTCTTGAATGCTACTTTATCAACATCTATAATATGAAACATTTTTAGAGGTACGAAAACCCCAGTGAATTAGGAATTAGTATGGTATCTGACGCCGACGCAATTTCGCCTACAGATGATGACCAACCTTTGCATAAGGTCGGGACAATAGCAGAAAGGACTCTTACGAACTTAGAAGACAAGTTTGAAGAATTACGACAACAGACTCAACAATTATTATCAGATAGAATAGATTTAGAAAACCGTGTGGCAAAACAAAAATCAAAAATTGGTCGGTTAAGTGAAGAAGTACGTCTAATGCGTATGCCACCACATGTAATTGGAAATATCCAAGATATTCTAGACAAAGAACGGGCAGTTGTACGGTCAAGTAACGGTACAGTATTCCTAGTCACATATAATCAAGGAATTGATGCGGACCTCTTGAAACCGGGTGCAAGAGTTGCTTTGAACCAAGATACACTATCAATAATTGATGTGTTGAATGATGCTTGGGACCCACTAGTAATGGGGGCTGAAATGATTGAAAAACCCGAAACATCTTTTTCCGACCTAGGTGGTTTAGAAGAACAAATCGCCCTCATCAAAGAATCAATTGAATTGCCACTGACAAACCCTGAAGCTTTCACTAGATTTGGCATTGATCCACCTGGTGGAGTGATCCTAGTTGGACCGCCTGGTTGTGGCAAAACAATGCTTGCAAAGGCAGTTGCAAATAGTACTGAATGCACCTTTATTCGATTAGTTGCTAGTGAACTGGCCCAAAAATATATTGGAGAGGGCGGAAGAATGGTTAGAGAATTATTTGACCTTGCAAGAGAACGCTCTCCATCAATCGTGTTCATAGATGAAATAGATGCAATTGGGGCAAAACGTCTGGATTCAGCCACTAGTGGAGATAGAGAAGTACAAAGAACACTCATGCAACTGCTCGCTGAATTGGATGGATTTGACTCGTTAGCAGATGTAAAACTTATTGCTGCAACAAATAGACCCGATATACTTGATGAAGCACTTCTTCGTCCAGGCAGATTTGATAGAATAATAGAGATTCCATTACCAAAAGAAGAAGCCAGATTAGCAATTTTGAAAATCCACATGAAAGATATGCCGATTACCAAAGGTGTTAGCATCAACAATATGGTGTCATCTACTGAAGGATTATCAGGTGCTGAATTAAAGGCCCTAGTTGTGGAAGCAGGTATGTGTGCTATTCGTCAAAATAAAAACAAAACCACCAAATCAGATTTCGCATCAGCCTTAGAAACAATTCTAAAGAAACGTTCAGAAAATAAGGGTGGAGCACCTGACTCTTTGTGGTCCTGATTGCGAAATTGAATTCACCTTTCTAATCTGGAGTAATTAACATGGAAGAACAATTAGTTGAGTGTGTACCAAATTTTTCAGAAGGAAAAGACAAAAAAATAATTGATGCTATTACATCAGCGATGCTAACAGTCAATGATGTACGATTATTGGACGTTGATATGGGTGCAGATTTCAATCGAACTGTAGTTACAATTGTTGGCCCACCAGAATCTGTAGTAGAATCGGCACTTAGAGGAACTGAAGTCGCACTAGAATCTATAGACATGGCGGCACACACTGGGGAACACGCTCGTATGGGGGCAATCGATGTTGTGCCATTTATCCCTGTAAGTAACATTTCTATGGATGAATGTATTGGGCTTGCAGAGAAATACGGGGCTGAAGCAGCTAAACGATTTGATTTATCAGTTTACCTTTATGCAAAGGCTGCTAGGAAGGATGATCGGATTAATCTCCCGGATATTCGACGGGGAGAGTATGAATCATTTGAGGGGAAATTAGGTGATTCAAATTGGACACCCGATTATGGCCCTTCTAAATTCAATTCAAAAAGCGGAGTGACTGCTACTGGTGCGCGAACAATTCTTATAGCATACAATGTCAATTTAGATACCAATAATAAAAGTATAACAAACAAAATTGCTGGGAAATTACGTTCTAGTGGAATCCTAAAAAAAGACACACAGGGAGAGAAAATTATTGGTGAAGACGGGAAAGCAGAACGAATACCTGGGCGTTTCAAATCTTTACAGGGGGCGGGTTGGATGTACGATGATACTACAGCTCAAGTCTCAATGAACTTACTAGATTACACAATTACTGGTCTACATGATGTAACAGATGCGATACGAGAATTAGCATCTGAAACTGATAATTGCACCACTGCTGGGGAATTAGTTGGACTAGTACCATTACAAGCAATCTTGGATTCAGGACGCCATTATTTGGGGCGCGATGATGAAGAAGCAATACTCATTCAAAATGCAGTAGAAGGATTACAACTTGATCAATTAGGAGATTTCATAATTGAACAACGTATCATTGAGTACGCGGCGGGTGTTTAGTCTGACTAATTTCGAAGAAATGAGTCTGCAGGATTTCTCTGATGCATTAGCATCAACTAACCCAACACCTGGAGGTGGTTCAGCTGCTGCAGTAGCACTTTCTCAAGCGGCCGCACTCACAGTGATGGTTTCAGATATCACAATTGGACGTGAAAAATGGAAATTAGGATGGAAAGCATCTGAGGCAGCCAAATTAGTTGCAACGCCTTTAGTAAGTGATGGTTTTTCATTGGCTAATGATGATACTGATTCTTTTGTTTCGGTAATGGATTCATTCAAACTTCCAAAAGAGACCACAGAAGAGAAAGAGGCCCGGAGTTTAGCAATTCAAGATGCAACATACCAAGCAGCATTGGTACCACTTCAAACTGCTAAAGATGCACTTCAACTTTTACTTTGTCAAGAAGAATTAGCCGTAACTGGGAACGCAAATGCAGTTACTGATGTAGGAGTTGCAAGTCTATTGGCCAGTGCTGCATGCAAAGGAGCACTGTTTAATGTACACATTAATGCAATTTCACTCCCTAATGACTTATCTGAGCCATTATTGGAACAAGTTACTGAAATTAGGAATATATCAAAAGACGCGAGCAGAGCAATAATGAAGGCAGTATATACAAGACTCGAACAATAATTTAGGATAGAAGTATTCTAATGAATACTTTGTAAAGCATTTTCTAAGCGAACCATGGCATCTGAAACTTCATCGACTGAAACAGCACCGATAGATATCCTGAACCAACCACTTTCATCTTCTAATCCAAAGGCTTGGAAAGGTATGACTGCTATGCCTGCTTCTTTTAGGAGCCACAGACGTATCTCTTCGTTTGTATTTACTCCTAATGCACTAAACAAGTTAAAGCGGGTAGAAAGGTAAATTCCACCTTGCGGTGGGATAAAATCAACAGGTAAACCAGAATCCCTCATCTGCGTTAAACTTGTAAATAAAATCCCCATTCTATCTGAAATGCGAGAGTCGAGGTCTTCAAAATACAACTCTAATTTCTTTGGATCTGAGTAGGTTTCAGCCGCTGCTTGTTGTATAGGTCTTGCAGGCCAAGAACCCATGTGGCCAATTAGAGCAATTACTGGTGCAGCAAGTTTTGGCGGTATCGCCATCCATCCTAATCTCAACCCAGTAGCCGTTAGTGATTTGGAAATTGCATCAAGAGTTATTGTGAATTCAAAGATATCTGGCCTAACTTGTACGGGGTGGACATGTTCAATCCCTTTCACAGTCATTGTAGAATAAACTTGGTCATACACCAACATTACCGGTTTCTGCCCGGTTTTTCTTCGCTTGTGGTTTTCTTCTAATACAACATCACAAATAGCACCTAATTCGTCAGCCGTAAAACAAGTACCAGTTGGATTTAGTGGTGAATTTAAGATTAATACTCTAATCTCTGAAATACGTTCTTTGACGCCATCAGCAGTAGGAAGAAACCTACTATCAGAATTCCCTTCTATTGCTATATCTTTAGCTGAATTAAGATGGACATAGTAGTGATTATTCCATGCGGGGACACCATGTGCAAGCCCTTCACCTGGTTCAAGAAATAGTTTGAAGGACGCGAACAAAACTGGTCTAGCACCACTACCAACAATGATTCCTTCAGAACCAACATTGAGACCGTATTTGTAAATCATCCAATTTGACAAACTTTCTCTAAGTTCGGGAAGTCCTGCTGCTGGTGGGTAATTTGTTTGGTTTTGATGCACCACAGATGCTAATGCTTCAGTAAAAGAAAGAGGGACTTGAAACTGTTCTGGTGAGAAATCACCGACAGTGAAGGCAGTCACTTGTTTACCTTCATCCTTCATTTTTTTGACTTGGGTTGCTATTGAAAGAATTCTACTTCGCTCAATCCCATTAGCCAGTTCTGACAGGTACCACTCACCATCTGGCCCCGTCATAACACTCTTGAAACTGATACAGTCTTTAGACTAAACCATCGGGAATACTGAAATCAATCATTCGCTCCGACACTATCATGGGTCAGTGGGATGCGCTTCATACTAGCATTCTAGAGGGAATTCCCGAAACCCTTCCTGAACACCCAGAATTTGATAAAAATGTTGACCATGCTCCCAACCGTAGAGATATTCTAACACCAAAAGAAAAGCAATTAGCGTTGAAAAATGCATTACGTTACTTCCCTTCATCACAACATGAAGTACTCGCGCCCGAATTTGCTAACGAGTTAGCGACCTATGGCCGCATCTATATGTACAGATTTCGACCAAGTCATATCAAAATTAGAGCATATCCGATTTCAGCATATCCAGCAAAGTCCCAACATGCCGCAGCCATCATGTTAATGATACAAAATAATCTCGATGAACAGGTTGCACAATTCCCTCACGAATTAATCACCTACGGTGGTAATGGCTCTGTTTTTCAAAATTGGGCGCAGTATCGATTGACAATGAAATATTTGTCTCAAATGACAAATTCTCAAACATTAGTTATGTATTCTGGCCACCCTTTGGGATTATTTCCTTCAAGTGAAGAATCGCCAAGAGTTGTCGTAACAAATGGAATGGTAATTCCAAACCATTCTTCACAAGATGATTATGAGAAGTATAACGCTCTTGGAGTTAGTCAATATGGGCAGATGACCGCTGGCTCTTACATGTATATTGG
>Ga0302135_10003063_pt1 | contig 9969 bp, 7 predicted proteins | sample CBN3_surface_MG_FD_203119 | JGI IMG/M metagenome (GOLD analysis project Ga0302135, IMG submission 203119) | Marine microbial communities from Western Arctic Ocean, Canada - CBN3_32.1 | ecosystem: Environmental > Aquatic > Marine > Oceanic | place: Canada: Western Arctic Ocean | collected 2017-09-15 | reverse complement strand
CCATAGAATTTTAAATCCCCACCAAAACTTGGTTCCCATTCTAAGTTTGTAACAAAAAGAACACTAAAATGTTTATCTGAATACGGGGCAGTTCCTGAAGTGTCTTTGTGTATCTTGCCTATACGACCCTTATCGGGTCGATCTTTGTTCCCTGGCATTATATTCCTACAATTTAAAAACGTAGTCCATTCATCTCTTTCTTCACCGTTATTATACTTCTGGAAGAAATCCTGACCATCAATATAGTAATCACTTTTTCCAGTTAGTGCATGTTCTTCTGGATAGCCATCTGTAGTTGCTTTACCGTCAAAAACTGTTTGATTAATAATATTAAACAATGTCCATAAAACAGGGTTGCGTTCTTGCAAGGATGCATCGTTCCAGCCTACCATATGTCTATACAAACTCATCAATTCGTGTTTATATTCTTCTGGAGTATCTGGCCTAGGATTTGCATTGCCATGAACAGAAGGGCTGTATTCTTGACAAGGCCAGCCTTTGAAATCTCTTGTATTTGGAACATTTTTAAGATAATTGCCATCAGCATCTAGTAATGCTTTAGCATACCAAGAGACGCTTTGTCCCCAATCGTATACAGCTTTATGCAACTCTGCATCAATTAAATCGTCCCATATCTTTACTTCTTTCATTTATATCTCCATTAAAGTAATGCAATTTTAGCTTTAAAATCATCAAAATCTGTTGCAGACGCAACCAATGTTTGTAGTGCGCCTACCGGGAGAACTTCATCATCATTATATTTCATTTTACCAGCTTCAATGCTAATTTTATTATCTCCCATATGTATAGTGGAAGTCGAAACATATAGATCTCTTATTTTAAAACTAGCTGATCCTATATCAAACGTACTGTCTAATGCAGGTAATAAATGACCGGCGCTATTAATTTTCCAGGAGTCAGTTCCATTAGTTGCAATTACTATTTCTCCGTTCGCTCCTGTATCTGTTATTGTAATACTTGTATCACCTTGTATAATCTTTTCAGGAGCATAAGTTACACCGTTAAAAGTAATTGTTCCTGTTGCATTAAATGCTAAATTGTTTCCACTTGTAAATGTTACAGGACCTGTGCCACCAAATGCTAAATCGTTTGTTGTTACTTTATTAAAGACTACATCATCAGTTGTGTTTAATGTTTGATTAAAACTAGATCCGCCTCCAGATGCAATCCACGCAAAGGCAGTTCCTGTCCAACTTAATATCTGTCCAGTAGTTGCAGTACTTGTACCTAATGCATTATTAATATCAAAAGTACCTCCGCCTGATATTGTAGTAGGTTTCCATTCTGTTCCATCAAAAGCTAGTGCTTGTCCATTAGTTGCTCCGGTTGTATCAACATCTGATATTTGATCTAAAGTAGTCTCTAAAACTAAACCTGACACTATTGCACCATTGAAGTTAATATTTGCATTGGTCATATCAACAGTTGCATTGGCTACTAAATTATTTGATGTAACATCACCAATAACTCGTCCTGAGTATAATGCATTATCAACATCTAAAACAATAGTTGTTGTTGGGTTAGATGGATCTGATACAATATCTCCGTACAACCAACCAGTAGATGTTCCTGTTACACTCTGTGTTCCTGTGTTACCTAATATGTGTGCAGTTACATCAGTATTGTCTGCTGGGTTAGTTGTTATAATTCCTGAATACTGTGATGCAGTTGCAATAAAGCCTACACTAGATGTCCTTGCATCTACTCTTGCATCTGTATAATATAAATTAGTTGTTCCTTCAGCCATTTCGTCAGTATTATCTACTGTTAAGATTCTATCATCAACATATGTTTTAGTTGCAATTACTGTATCGTCTACTGATACTTCACCGCCACTTACATAAACTGGATTAGCAGGATCTGTGTTGTCATAAACTGTTGTCGAAACATTAATACCAGTACCTGGTCTAACATTAACTTGTATTGCTGACAGCCCTTGCAAGTTAGTAGTTGCAATGTTTTCTAATCCATCACCTTTCATGTTTACTGTTTGAACAAACTGTAATAATCCTTCAACTGAATCATATATACCCAGTGGCTTATTAGCTAAGTCATTAAACGATCCACTAATGCCTGCCGCTGATACTAAGTTTTGAATTGGAATACCAGTAGAGCCACCACTTGTAGATACTACTACTGTTGATAGATCTGGAATTGCTGGCTTGTTAATTAGATCCGAATAGTTGTTAGAGAACCCTACTGCTGAAATCTCAGAACGTCTTGGAAAGTCAGCAAGTCCAGTTGTACCAATAAAGCCGGAATCATTTGTTAGCTCGCTTAACTTAGTTGGAATATCGGAAAGTTGTAAACCAGTATAACTTATTACACCATTTATATAAGTTAAGTCTCCAGTAACAGTAATTGCTCCTTGTGCTCTAGCATCTGTAAAATAAAGATTAGTTACACCTTCGGGGATTCCGTCTGAAGTAATACCAGTTACTCCAGTTGCTACTGTATTATCAACATACGCTTTATTAGCGGCCATTGTTCCGCTAGTAGGAGTGTTAACATATAACGAACCTGTTATTGTCGCCCCATTAGCACTAATAAAATTCTGTGCTACAACATGAGAATGAACATATCCAACTGATGCGGCATATCTTTCATTGTCAAATACTTGTGTAGCTGATAATGTTAGCTGACCAGTTAACGTTCCGCCAGTCAATGTTAAGTTGTTCTGCGAAATATTACTAATTAATCCTTCTAAATAAGTTTTTTGTTTTCCAACTTCGTTATCTACATACTTTTTAGGTACAACACTATATTGATCCGGTCCGGAAAGTAAATTTCCGTTTCCGTCCAATTCATTTGCTCTAACATCATTTACTAATAACTCATTTGATACAGCAAGTATCAGTTGTTGTTTATCAGTGTTATAAGTTAGTCTACCAATAATAGCATTTAAACTACCTAAATGTTCTACTACCTGTTCACTGATTGCATCAGATACTACGTCCGAAGTCAATAAACTGTTTACCTCAGTTTTATATGTTTTAAAAGTGACTGGGATTGTATTACTGCGTTCAAGGATTAGAACGAAGTCATTTGAATCCGGTGTATCATAATTTGGCAGTTCACTGGCTTTAATTGTTGGCATACTATTGTTTTCCTATTCGCTATATTTAGTCGTATGTTCCACCATCCATGACAACATCTCCGGTACCTGCTTCAATGTTATCAATATTATTTTCGATAGTAAGAATATTTGCTTGAATTGCTGTCAATTGATCGCCATACGCTGTATCAACACTAGTCATAGTGTTAATTGTATCTTGAATTGCAGTCAATTGATCACCATACGCTGTATCAACACCAGTCATAGTGTTAATAGTTTCTTGAATTCCATTAAGCAACACATGTATTGTTGCTTCAGCATTTGTTGCTCTTAATGATTCATTTGTTAGTTCAGTAGTAGTTGCAAGTCCGTTTTGCTCTAACCAGGATTGTAAATTTGCAACAGTAATCTTTTTACTAGCATTACCAGTTACATCAACAATTGGAAAAACATCTTCTGAACTTACAAGATTGTAGAGTTGTTCTGCTAAGTCAGTAATTTTTACTTTTGCTGTATAAATTGCCATGTGTTATCCCATCCTTGTTAGTGTTATTGAAATTGTATAGTTTATACTTGCGGCTCCTGCACAAGTAATTATTAGATTGCCGCCAACATTTGTTATTGTAATACCAGCAGTTGCTAAGTCTTCTAAAAATATATCATCAACCTTAGAAACAACACTGTTAGCAATCATTCCTCTATGCTGTTCAGCAGTTGCAGTTGTCACGCTTGATACTATTTCTGTAGCTATAAATTTAAGATCATAAAATTCGTAATCTCCTAAACCAATAGATTGAGATTCTCTATTGGTAGCAGTACTGCCACCAGTTCCAGTTAATACTAAATGTCTAACTAATGCAGTTGAACCACTTGAAATTTGAAACTCGCTTGAAGTTGTTCCACTTAAATTTGAAAAGTTATTACTCATATATATGTTACCTCTACTATAATTTCACCAACTGTAGCAGAATTCATTCCAGTAATTACAACGTCTTCGTAGCCAGTAGTTAGATATGTTGTTTCTGCTACATATGTTCCAATTCCTCTGCCGCCATTTGTAGATATGTTAAACACTACTTCAGATCCTACTGCTACTTGAAGTGAATGTGAACCTTCAATAACAGTTAATACTTTAACAGCAACATTTAATACACGTCTGTTAGCACTAATAGATCCTATGTTTTGATCTATTGCTGGATATGTTAATGTTCCAGATGACATCGTTCTAGCATCAGATTCTTCTGAGCGTTGGTTATTAAATCTATTCCAAGTAGTACCATCATATAGGTACATTGCCCATTCAGAGTTGCCATTGTCTATGACATATGCCTGATCGCCTACTAAAGGCAGTAATGCATTTCTAGCAGTAAGGTCAGCAACAACGTTTGTTGCACTTGCCCTAATTCCTTGTTCAATATTAAGACCTAATGCATATCGACCAGTCTGACCTGATACGACACCTGCAGTATTTAAGAACAATCCGTTTAAGTCTCGTAATGACATCGGACCACCATCATCTCTTAATAGTGCCAATGCAAATGTAGTTGTGTTAGCCGCTGTAGATAAATCTACAGAAGACAATGAATTTGATCCAGCCCATGGATTACCTCCACCATCATTGACTACGTTTACAATAGTAATTGCTCCGCCTATAGTGTTAGCTATTTTTATTTCGTTTCCGTTGTTTAATGATGCTACAATGTTTGGAATACCGCTACCATTAATATCAGTAACAAAATCTGATGCATCACCAATACCTGGACCATAATTTTGAGAACCAGATGTGTCAGTTGTAAAATTAACTGTAACTCCATTAATAGTAATTTCAATAGGAACATAACCAGCAACAATACCATATGCATTTCCGTTGCCAGCTGTATCAGATACCACTTCAGTTTGGGCATTAGTTGTAATAGCTGTAATCTTATGGGTAGCTGTTTCTGCGTTAATAGCAGTAACAGCATCGTTGATATCGTAAGTTCCGAGACCACTTTGTAATGTAATTTGCTTTTTATTGATTTCAATGATGTCACCATCATTTCCAGATGGATCAATACCATCTCCGTAAGTTGAGGTTGATATTGCATCTGCAATCTTCATAAAGATTGGTCTAGCACTTGCTGGATCAGTAGTTAAATCACCTGTGCCATTAATACTAGGATATATATAGTCTCCAACACTTCCAGGAAGGCCTGGTACAAAATCAATAATTCCATTTGCTGGACGTAAAATAAACTGATCTGGTCCTGGTCCAGGATAAACTACTGTACCAATAAACTTGTCTACGTTCTGACTATCACTTAATTCAAATATTCCGCCCTCAATACAAATTGCATCACCTTGTTCAAAGTTATGTCCTGATTGCTCTAGTATGTAATTAGTAAGAGGATTCATGTATTGGAATCTAGATTGCACATTACTAAAGAAGTCAGTTGATGCTGTCCCTGGAACAGGATCTAACATTGGAAAACCTAATTCATTAATTTGGAAAATAACAACAGGTCCAGGACAAGTAAACAATCCAAATCCAGTTGGATCACGGAATGTATTATAACGTAATGTATCTTCAACTAATACTGTTACTGCACTATTTGATTTAGAAATTACGCTTTTAATCTGCACGACCTTGCCATCTTGCGAACCAGCAACAAAATCTCCAACTTCGATGTCTTGTGCATCAAAGTAAAATGGTGTACGAGTTAGATGAGAACCATGCTGTCTAGAATTAACATTTATTGTTACCTGCCATTGATAATACTGTGGATTTGTGCCGCCTATCCAATAAGGATCATTAGCTCCGTTCTGGTAAGCCCAATACTCTTTAGGAACAAATCCAGTTGCAGTACCATCTAATACTTTAGGTGGTTTGTTTATTCCTATAAATGATGTCTTCCAAGCATTAATTGCCATAAATCATTATTCCTTTTTACGAACTACTTAATAGGAAAGATACTATTGCTTCAGTTGTTTGACCAAGTCCAGCACTTGCACCAGTTAACGATTTAGTTAAACTTAAAGTTAACTTGTTATTGGCTGGATTGTATGAACTGAATGCAGTAGGACTTCCAGACGAGCCGCCGCCTGCAACTTTCCTATTTTGGAAGTCACTTGCTAATGCTCTTGTTACATATTGGTTAGCAGTCCTCTGGTAACCGTATACTTGAATACTAAGTGGATTACATACACTACCAGTAAACTCAAATTCAACTGTACAAACTGTTGATGTCGAGTCTAAAATAGTTACAGTAATTCCTCCGCTTAATACTGATACAGTTGAAAGCGATCCGTTACTTGCATAATTTACTTCTACTTCGGATTTAAATACTCCACTAGATCCGCCGCCGCCACCTCCTGATATTGTAGTAGGTGCCCAGGCACTTCCGTTCCATCCTAGTGCTTGTCCAACTGATGGTGTTGCTGAACTTACATCAGTTAATGCAGATAATGTAGACACTCCTCCGCTTGATGCTGTACTTGCTTCCCATGCTGATGTTGAATTATTAAAAGTTAATACCTGTCCGTCTGTTGCGCCTGCAACGTCTACGTCTGTAAGTGAATTTAAAGAAGTTACATTAGAAGTACCCCCTCCTGCAACAGGAGAGAATGTAAACACTCCAGTTGTGTTATCATATGTTAATCCACCGTTTGCACTTAAGGAACCAGTTGTTATTGAAATGTCTGTTAATAAATTACTGTCTGTTCCGTCTGCCCCAGCAACACCCTGTATTCCTTGAGTTCCTGCTGATCCAGCGGCACCAGCGGCACCAGTTGCACCATCTGCTCCATCTGCTCCTGCAGGTCCTGCTACTGTACTGTCTGCTCCGTCTGTTCCGTCAACTCCAGGTGTTCCTTGTGCTCCTTGTAGCCCTTGTGGTCCTGTAATATTTCCTGCATTAATTGTTGCACCATCACTTAATGTAATAATTAAATCATCATTTGCATCTTTGACTGCACTAGTAACACTTAATCCGTTTAATCCTGCAGAACCAGTTGCACCAGTGGCACCTTGTATTCCTTGTAGTCCTTGTGGACCAGCAGTATTACCTGCATTAATTACACTACCATTATCTAATGTTATTTGTAAATCATCATTTCCATCTACTAACGCACTTGCTACTCCGTTACCAGCAGGTCCTACAGAACCGGTTGCTCCTGTACTTCCTTGTATGCCTTGTATTCCTTGTGGACCAGTTGTGTTACCTGCATTTAATTGAGCACCATCGCTTAATGTAATAATTAAATCATCATTTGCATCTACTAACGCACTTGCTACACCTAAGCCTTGTAGTCCTTGTAAACCTTGTGAGCCAGTTGTACCTGTTGTACCTTGTGGTCCTGCCGGTCCAGTTGCACCTGTAGCATTTCCTGCATTAATAACAGTTCCTAAGTTAGTTGTAATAATTAAATCATCTGAACCATCAATTAATGCTGATGTAATAGTTTCTCCATCTGCTCCTGCGGCACCAGTTGAACCTGCGGCTCCTGTTACACCTTGTATTCCTTGTATTCCTTGTGTTCCATCTGCTCCGTCAGCCCCATCAACACCTGGTGTTCCGGCTGGTCCTGTTGCTCCAGTAAGTCCACTAAGTCCAGTTGGACCAATAACTGTGCTATCTGCTCCATCAGCTCCGTCTGCTCCATCAGCTCCGTCTGCTCCGTCTGCTCCATCAGCTCCAGCTGGTCCTGTTGGTCCTGTTGCTCCTCCTCCACCACCACCTAACAAGTTTCCTATGTCAGTTAAGTCTCCTGTGTCTACTGGTATTGTTGGTAGGTTAGTTAAATTTGTATAATCACCATCAAATAATGTTGGTAGGTTAGTTAAGTTATTGTAGTCGGCAATGCCAGCATCGTCGGCTGGTATAAAGGTTGTACCATCATATTTTAAAATTTGTCCTGTTGTTACTCCGTTAGTATCAACATCTGTTAATCCGCTTAATGCTGATGCACCAGCACTTGAAACTGTTGCTGATAACACACCTGCTCCGTCTACTGCTAAGCCTGTTCCAATACTTACAACACCAACTGTTGATCCAGTTGCTATGTCTGGAGTTAATAATCCTGATCCATCAATACTTAATCCAGCTCCTGGCTGAATAGCTCCAGCTTGGACAGGTGTTGCAATCGCTGTTGGAGGAACGGTTATTTGTATTGTTCCAGTTACTTCGTCATAGACAGTAGTTCCGCCTACGACTGCATTTTGTAATGCAATGCCAACTACGTCTTGTACCTCTTCAACTGTTAATGAAGGTTGTGGAACGGACGTTGAGGAATTACCAAGTTGACCGCCTGTATATGCTCTAATTCCCATACTTGAATTCTCCTTATAAACTTAATACTACACGTTCAACTCTGCCTAACTCTGAGACAGCCTTTCCTAAGAAAGCTCGTTCAATCCTAGCTCTTAGAAAAACAAAATTGCCGATTACGTTAAATGTTTCAATTTTTGTTGTTGGTTCTTCAAAATCTACATGGTCTAATACTGGACCTAATGCAATTGGAAACCAATCGTTATCTGTTGGATTATCAGCAACAGTTGCCTCAATAAATACTCTTCCTTCAAAGAGTCTCAAATAAAATGCCACAGTCTGTAATCCATCAGCATAGCCATAATAACCATCTGCCCTTGTCGCAAGGCCTGTTTGGTCTAAATCACCGTTACCAACTAACATATTTGTGGTTCTCATACTCATATTTGGTGCTCCTTTGCCGTAATTATTTTATCCGTACAGGATAATCCTCCACAGTATTTAGCGTTGAGCGTCAGTAAATATGAGTTGTAAAATTAAGGCTTGCGAATTCTTTCAAACCTATCTATATAATCACCACATGTTAACCGTAACATAACAGCATCATCATTAGATTTAAGGTACAAGTAGTATGGTTGGCCACATGGAAACGGAAGAGATCCACCTGGTTTTATTGCATTTAATAATGTACCTTGACAATGCCAATCATCATCTAATATTTGCTTTAATGAATCTATTAATACAGATATCCCATTAACTGAAAAATCCTTATTAAACATTATTCTCGCTCTTACTGGATATTTTCTATACCAGTCTGTCTTTCTAACTATATCATGAATATTATCATCCATTAACTTTAATGCACTTGCAGATGCTGGTGAGAATATCTCTAATACATTTTCACGCCAACATTCACATATAAAATCTACTTGATCAGTGTTATAGCAAAATAAACTAATAGTTCTTTCACAACGAATTCCGCCATCTGGAATATGTCTTTTAAACCAACGTTTCATCTTAGATTTAAACTGATATGTTTCTTCAGTATCTCTGTAAGAAACAATATCTCTAATATGAGTATTGTACTGACTTAGTGATTTTTCTAAGTTCTTGCTACCAGCATCAACCTTAATTAATACCTTGTAAGGCCACTTCTTATAAAAGAGGCGTTGAGTCTGCTTATGTTTCATAGTTCTACTTTACAATAAGTCGTCCGTTTAACACATCAATAACATGTTCTGTTTTACCAGATTTAATAATACTTTTAGCAATGTCTAGTTTAATTTCTTTATCAATTAATCTCTTCATTGGTCTAGCACCCATTGTATCACTAAATCCTTCGGATGCAATATAATCAAGTACCTTATCTGTATACACTAATGTCTGACCATTTTCTGCCATTGCTATTCTAATCTGAGTCATAAACTTCTCAGCAATACGATTAACAACTGTTTTATCAATTCTATTAAATTTAACAATAGAATCAAGTCTGTTTCTAAATTCAGGAGCAAAGAAGTTCTTAACTGCAATATCAGTTGCAGAGTCATTTTGGCCTTGCTCACCAAATCCAATTAAGTTTTTCTCGCCGTCTCTAGCACCTAGGTTTGAAGTCATAATAACAAATGCATTACGTCCTGAAACTTGTTT
>Ga0302135_10003059_pt1 | contig 9979 bp, 8 predicted proteins | sample CBN3_surface_MG_FD_203119 | JGI IMG/M metagenome (GOLD analysis project Ga0302135, IMG submission 203119) | Marine microbial communities from Western Arctic Ocean, Canada - CBN3_32.1 | ecosystem: Environmental > Aquatic > Marine > Oceanic | place: Canada: Western Arctic Ocean | collected 2017-09-15 | reverse complement strand
TAATGGCGAAAGGTGTACTAGAGCTTGCGGCTTTTGCATGGTCGATACGCGGCTTCCGATGCCTATAGACATTGAAGAACCTCTAAGAATTGCTGAAGCTGTGCGTCGCATGGATCTAAAGCATGTAGTTATTACTGCAGTCGCGCGAGATGACCTCAGCGATGGTGGTGCTTCTGGTTTCGTCGATACGATTAAGGCCATTCGCAAGGAAGTCTCAACTACACGAATAGAAGTTTTAATACCAGATTTTAAAGGCCTCAAAGGGCCTTTGGAAGAAGTGCTAGAGGCTAAACCTGATATTTTAAACCATAACCTCGAGACAATCGCTCGGTTGCAGCGCGCCGTTCGTCCGAGTGCAGGGTATGGACGTAGTTTAGCTATGTTAGCTAGGGCAAAACGAGCCGGCTTTACGACTAAATCTGGGCTTATCGTTGGGATGGGAGAGACTGACGCTGAGGTTGATTCAGCCTTGGCTGATTTGGCTGACATCGGAGTGGACATTGTTACCATCGGACAGTATTTACGGCCGACGACACATCACATTCCGATACAGCGCTGGGTAGAGCCTTCCACGTTTACTTCGTGGATAAAAAATGGTACTGAACTCGGAATAGGTCACGTGCAGGCGAGTCCGTTAACACGGTCAAGCTATCATGCGAGCCAAGCGGCACAAGGTCTAGACGACAGCGACAAACCGGCAGTTGATGCTCAGTACACTCAGCTTTGATGAAATCTGGCCCAACTGTTGATGCTGCAACCGTGCTGTTGCAATGGTCTACCGGTGGCCTATTTTTCTTATGGGTAACCACTCGGCGAAGAGAAGTAGGTCTTGGCTACGGGTGGTTAATGCGTTCCACTTATATTGTTATAGCTGCTTTGGGGGCTTTCGCCGGATTCGGTTGGTCCAAACAAACGCTCCGAGACATGTTTTTGGTAGCCGTTGTCGTGTCTACGTCTGCAGCGTTGGCTACCTCGATTGCCCGACGGAAAGTCGGCGTGGCCTACCAGAGCGAAGAAAATGATCGACGCACCGAACGCGTAGCTCAAATGACAGGTTTGCGAAAAGAAACAAATACTGCTGATCTAGACGTCTCTGAGTTTAATCCTCAATGGGATTTGCTCGCCCCTGCAGTAGGTTTCGTTGGCCTTTGCGCGACTGGATTAGCGAGCAATGGGAACGTAGCGTTAGAGATGGTGCGGCTCGTTGTTGGAGCAGCATTTTTAGGTGTAGTCACAGATGCGATGCTTCTAGGCCATTGGTATTTAGTTCAGCCGGGTCTAAGGCGTGATCCGTTGCTAGAGCAAGTCTCTTGGCTCGGAAGAATATGGCCGTTAGAAGTTGCAGCGTTGTTAATACCAACTGGAATGGTTTCGGTTCTTTCAGGAGAAATAGACGATGGTTATGGCGGCATGCTGGGCTGGTTTTGGGTAGCGTGCGCATTATCGACTTTAATTCTTACTGTCGTCACCAGACTTGCACTTCGCGAGCGACAATACGCGGCGGTAATGGCGGCAACAGGACTTTTGTATCTAGCAATTCTAACCGCTTTCGGTACAGACATAGTTGGCCGCCTGGTCCTCGAAACATAATTTAGAAAATTGCTACGAAGATCATCTTCCTTTCCACACCGGTGGTCTCTTCTCCCGAAAAGAAGCAAGCCCTTCTTTAGCATCCTCGGTGTCCCCAACTATTCTTCGAATACTTTCGCCCATTCGGATAGCTTCACTCCAACCCATTCTGCGTGAGCGACTAGCTACCTCTTTGACGGCTCGAATTGCTAGCGGTGCACCTTGGCAAAGCCGATTTGCGAGTTTATGAGCTTCTTCTATTAATTCTGCATGAGGGACTACCTTCCAAGCGAGCCCAATTTGGGCTGCTTTTTCTGCGCTTATGTTGTCTCCCGTCAGAAGTATCTCCATAGCGTCTGCCCAGGACAGCTTCTCAGAAATGCGCATCGATCCAACTATGGTGGGCACCCCTACTTTGACTTCAGGCATTCCGAAAATAGCTTTGTCCGAAGCAATGAGAAAATCAGTTGCAACAGCTCCGGTAAGCCCATAGCCGATGCATGCGCCATTGACGGCAGCGATAGTTGGCTTCCATAGCTCTAAGCCACTTTCGAAGCTATTGATAGTGGGTATTTCGAAATAGCTACCGGACCATTTCCCTGCAGCGTTCCCTTGCCCCGACCGAAGATCCGCTCCAGCGCAGAAGGCCCTACCAGCTCCAGTTAAGATCGCTACCCAAGCTTCAGGGTCATTGTAAAATTCTAGCCAAGCATCGTTAAGGCACTCGCGCATATCCCCGTTAATAGCGTTAAGTGATTCTGGGCGATTATAAGTGATAGTCGCTATATGGCCTTCTAATTTATATGTGGCTTCTTTACTCATATGTACGTTCTAGCTCATCTATAGAGCACAATGGAGAGGTGCGATTGGTCATTCAGATCCCATGTCTAAATGAAGCAGCAACTTTGCCTGAGACATTGTGTGCTCTCCCGCGTGACGTCGCAGGCTTTGATGAGGTCTTATGGCTAGTCGTAGATGACGGTTCAACCGACGCAACAGCCGAAGTCGCTCGTCAAAACGGTGCAGACGTTGTTGTAAGCCTCACTCAGAATAAAGGCTTAGCTGTTGCGTTTCAGGCAGGTTTGGATGCTGCTTTAAAGCTAGGCGCAGACGTGATTGTGAACACGGATGGCGATAACCAATACTTTGCTGACGATATCGAAAAACTGATCGAACCAATTGTTGATGGTAAAGCTGATTTAGTCATAGGTTCACGCGACATCGCAAATCATAATGAGTTTTCGAAAAGCAAAAAAAGGCTTCAACGACTTGGCTCGTGGGTCGTTCGTCAAGCTTCAAAAACCGATGTAGCTGACGTCACTTCAGGATTTCGTGCTTACAGTAAAGAAGCTGCGTTAACTGTAAATGTAGTATCACGTTTCACATATACGCTCGAAACTGTTATCCAAGCAGGAAGATCTGACCTAGCAGTCGTGGACGTACCGGTTCGGGTAAACAAAACAACTCGACCTTCCCGACTCTTTCGATCTAAGCGACAGTATGTGCGACGATCAGCAGGAACTATTCTTCGAATCTATGCCATGCATGAACCCATTAAAGTCTTCGCTTTCCCAGCTATTTTATTGGCTTCTGTAGGAAGTATTCTGTTCGGACGTTTCGCTTGGTTTTTTTGCACTTCGGATGGTTCGGGCCATGTTCAGTCATTGATAGTCGGAGCCGTTTGTCTAGTTCTTGCTTTTCAGCTTTTAATGTTAGGTATTCTTGGAGATTTACTTCGGGCTAATCGCGTGATTTCGGAGCGGATACTCAAGCGAGTCAGAAGTATAGAACTCCAAGCCGGCGCTCAGATATTTGATTCTGAAGACCGACTTCTTTGAAAAGCGACGAAGCCTAGCGTCAACGTAAGAAGAGTAGATAGCATCGAAACCACAACCCCGACTCTTAACCCAGCGGGGCTATAGGCTAACTCCACTTTGCTAATGCCAGCAGGAATGGGCACGGCAACTACGGCGTGGTCAGCGTTTATCAATGGTGCGGGTTCGCCGTTCACGGAAGCCACCCATCCATCTTGCAACGCGTCAGCGACAACCAGATAACCGGGGTCCTCAGAAAAGATAGTTATGGCCAACTCGTCGTAGGTATCTGTTATTTCAGAGATTGTTGCTTCTCCGCCATAAGAACCAGTGACGTGCTCTGCCTGTTCTGATAGAACCACTACCTGTGGCGGAAGAGGGCTCATTAAAAGTTGAATTCGTTCTGTGGGATCAGTAACTATTGCCGTATCGCTGGCGAACCTGATGCGGTCGACTGCATTAAGATTTTCCCAGATCACAACGTCGTCGGCGTAAGCGAGACGCAGTTGTTCAATGCCTGGAAGCATCAAATTGACTGCTAACAAGCCGCTCTGGGTCGTGCCCAAGGTCATGTCGCCGTTAGTGCCATCCAGTCGAACAGAAACCTCAATTTGTCCATCAGAGAGGAGGTGTTCACCGGCTATAGGAATCCAGTGTCTTCCTTTGGGAAGAAGGCCTCTCACATGACGTCCGCTGCGAATAACATCTCCGTTAGGGCTTGTGATCTCAACTTGTAGGCGGGCTGCTAAATCGGTCGTATATAAATCTTCGGTAGCAGTTATTTCGATACCTCGAATTGGGCGAGAAGCTACGACCGTGGAAAGTGCCGTTCTTGGCGCAACTTTTTGGCTTCCTGTTATTTCAGGACCGGCAAAAGGTTCTCCAATTATAGGAAAGTCCACTTGGGTTACTAACCAACGGACAGCTAAACGATCGAGAATAGCTGAATTCAGGCGCTGGACATCAAGAAATTCGATGAATGAAAATGTTGGTGATCGAGTCAGAGCAAGTGGGTCCACCGCTTCTAAAAGATCTCTCCATGTGGGCGGATGAAAAGTATGTCCGGTTAGTGTCCTGATCTCGTAATAAGTGGTGGTGCCGGTATAGAAAGCTAAATCATGCGCGGCAATTCTGTCTCCGTTGGCGTTAGCTGCCAGAAATTCATGGGCTGGTGTATTTGGGTAATGTTTCTCAGAATCGATCCTGGGCCAAAATGGTAGAACGAAAAGTAAGATCTCGGCTGAGGCAATGAGAGTTATGAAAACTGGAGAAAATTTAGACCATGAATAGTTTCGACGAGCGCCGTAAGCAAGCAATGCGACGCAAGATGCTGCGCCCACAGCAATCGCCACCGGTAATACAATTTTTGATGTGACCCCTTCAGCGTGACCGCGTTCCACAACATAATAAATACTAAACGCGACGCAGAACAGGGTGATTCCAGTTCCTAGTAAACCAAACTTATTTTTTGAAGCCTTTAATTTTCCCGGAGCAGCGTTAGAAACTGAGATAACTGTTTCGAGTCCAAGGCCAACCAGGATTGACAGTAACAGAAGCCATATCGATCTCATACGCCCAATGAAATTAGAGTCGAAGACTGGTAGCTGCTGGGCTGCTGAGAGTAGTGGTCCGCCAAAAAAAATTAGTGTGGTGGTAAGAAATAGAAGGAATGCGATAATTGGTATAGCCCATTCGGACACATTCGAGGGCCGTTTTTTGAACAACGAAAAGCCGACTAAAACAAGCGCCCCTGCACCAAGAAATGCGACGCTTTCGATGTAGTTTTTATCTCCATAAAAAAACCCTTGCTCATGAGAACCAAAAGCAGTGGGAACAGCCGCCGTTGCCATAAGGCTGGAAGAGAGGTGGTCTGCAGCGGTTTGAATTCGATGACCTAGGTCGATACTGCGCATTTGAAAGAGAAAAGGAAGTAATTGCCAAGCAGCCAAACCAATACCGAGTGCAAATGACGCTAAGAGAGAGATTGATTGTTTTAACAATCGATATAAATCTTTGTGAAAACACCAAGATCGCATAATTACATAGAGAATTAGAGCTGCGGCGCCCCAAGCCGTTACTGCCGGGAAGCCTGATAACAACATTGCTGCAGTTATTAGCGAGATCCAAAGGGGTGCACGAATGTTTATGCGTCTAGCAAGACTTTCCCCAGCCCAAAACAACCATGGAAGGTACGCCCCGACATGTGTCTGAGGCCAGTTAGTCCAGACTGTCTGGAACCCGCTAAATCCGTAAACCAGACCTGAAAGAAGACCCGCAGACTGGCTTGCTCCTAGCCTTCTGAGCAATAGGAACATTCCACCAATAGCAGTTATTAGCTCAAGCACTTTGACCCATGCTGGAGCTATATGATCAGGAAGAAACCAGAACGGTAAGTTTAATGGGTCAAAAAGTCCTTGATTCGGAAGAGAGGCAAGAGGTGTCCCGCCAGCGGGAAAAGGATTCCACAAAGGCAAGTCGCCGTTAAATATTCTTTCTTGAAACTGGTGTTGAGCTGGAAAGCCGGAGTCCACCGGATCTGCTACGGGGATCGAAGTGAGCTCTACATCAATAGAGGTGTTCTCATTCCACGGCGCCCACCGCAGCAACGTGTCTGACCTAAGAAAGACTTTCGATCCAACTAACGGTAATCCGACAGCACACACAATCGTGATAATGATAATTGCGCTTATCAAGCGGACTGCTAGTCGGTTTTCTTTGACTTTCACTCCGAAAGAGCGCTCTCGCAGTAGGTCCGGTATGGCGAATCTGGCATTTGAGCGATGGTTGAACGCAGACCTTCTTCATCTATATATCGAAGCTGGTATGCGATTTCTTCTAAGCAAGCTATTTTTAGACCTTGACGTTTCTCAATCGTTGAGATGAATTTCGAACTGTCCAAGAGGCTTTCGTGAGTTCCTGAATCGAGCCACGTCACGCCCCGATCGAGTTTGATTACTTTTAGCTGCTTGTCTGATAAGTAACTTCGATTAAGATCAGTGATTTCTAATTCCCCGCGAGCTGAAGGAGTAAGAGCCGCTGCTCGCTCAAAAGCAGTTTGATCGTAAATATAAAGTCCAGGAACGGCTAAATTCGTTCTCGGATATTTAGGTTTTTCCTCGATGTCGAGAACAGCGCCATTGTCGTCAATCTCCACCACGCCGTAGCGTTCAGGATCATCAACCGGGTAGCCCCAAATTACTGCTCCGCTCTTAAACTCTGCTAACTCTTCAGTAAGTTTCAATTCACCATGGAAAATGTTGTCGCCTAGAATTAGAGCGACTGGGGAGTCACCAATAAATTTCTCTCCGATGATGAGTGCTTCAGCGATTCCTTTAGGAGCATGCTGTACTTCATAGCTAAGATTAATACCCCATTGTGAGCCGCTTCCAAGAAAACGTTCAAACATAGGTAGATCATGGGGAGTGGTTATGAGCTGGATGTCCTGGATACCAGCCGACATGAGAGTAGCAATCGGGTAGTAGATCATGGGTTTGTCATAAACCGGCTGCAGCTGCTTACTGACCACAGAACTAAGTGGGAATAAACGGCTACCGCTGCCGCCTGCCAGAACCATGCCCTTTATCGGTTTTTGCATACAAACCACCCGCTCTGGATTGGAGCCATGCTCGCTGGGAGTGATGATATCCAAATACTGGTGCGAGCGTTGTTAACCAACGGTGTGGTTCTATTCAATCACAACAATCACGTCACCGGCACCGACAGTGTCCCCGACATCCACCTTAAGCTCTGTAATCTTCCCGGTTTTGTCGGCATTGATGTTGTTTTCCATTTTCATAGCCTCAAGAACGACAACCGACTCACCTTCTATGATTTCTTGACCGACTTCGACATGAATCTTGATAATCGTTCCCTGCATCGGCGCAGCGACTCGACCGGACCCTGGAGCTGAAGCGCTACCTGCTGATGAAGCTCGCCGCTGTTTCGAGGGGCCGGCAGACAACGTCCCGGCGCTTTCAGGAACCCATGCTGCAACCTGGAAGCGTTTACCATTGACCTCCATTAATACGTCTTTACGAACCTTAGCTTCGTTATCTGATGTATCTGAGAACTCAGATGACTTACCCGAAATGCCTGTGAGGTCGAGAACTTCTTCGACCCATTTGGTGCTATGGATCCCATTTCGAAAATCTTCGGCAGAAAGAATAGCTTGGTGAGCAGCAGCAGTTGTAGCTATTCCACCAACTTTAAGTTCGCTGAGCGCACTTAACATTCGATCGATAGCGGTAGGCCTATCGGTACCCCAAACAATAAGCTTCCCTACAAGGTTGTCGTAGAATTGACTTACAGTGTCACCTTCTTCATACCCGCCATCCCATCTAACTCCGAAGCCTTGTGGTATAGAAAGTTTCGTGATATCTCCTGGAGATGGTAAAAATTTACCACCAGCGGGGTCCTCCGCGTTTATCCTGACTTCGATAGCATGACCATTTTGTGCCATATCGGCTTGCGAAAAAGATAAGGGCAAGCCGGCGGCAACTCTAATTTGCTCGCGTACTAGATCGATCCCAGAAACTAATTCGCTGACTGGGTGCTCTACTTGCAAACGGGTGTTCATCTCTAGATAGAAAAATTCGCCGTCTTGATAGAGAAATTCTACTGTGCCTGCGTTGGTGTAGTTGCAACCTTCGGCCACGGCAACAGCTGCAGCTCCCATTGCTTGACGAACATCTTCAGGGAAGTTTGGAGCAGGGCTTTCTTCAACTAATTTTTGATGACGACGTTGAGCTGAACAATCGCGTTCGCCTAACCAAACTGTATTACCGTGTTGGTCCGCAATTATTTGCATTTCAATGTGGCGTGGCCAAGTTAAGTAGCGTTCCATATAGCATTCGCTACGTCCAAAAAAACTTTGCGCTTCTCGCTGAGCAGATTCGAGTGCAGAGACTACCTGGTCAGCAGAGCGAACGACTTTCATGCCCCGTCCGCCACCACCATAAGCAGCTTTGATGGCAACTGGATACCCATGTTCGTCTGCAAAAGCATGTATCTCATCGACCGACTCGATGACTGTTGTTGTGCCTGGAACTCCGTTTACGTTTACCTTTTCGGCCGCCAATCGCGCGGAAATCTTATCTCCCATTACCTCGATTGCTTCTGGTGGGGGACCTATGAAGGCAATACCAAGTTCGGTAATAGATCGAGCAAAATCGGCATTCTCGCTGTAGAAGCCGTATCCGGGATGCACAGCTTCAGCGCCGCTTTGTTTGATCGCTGCCAAAATTGCTTCGGTGTTCAAGTACGACTCAGCTGCGGTTTCACCCCCCAGAGCGTAAGCCTCATCGGCTAAGCGCACGTGAAGGGCATCGCGATCGAGCTCGCTGTATACAGCCACACTAGTAATACCCAATTCGCGACAAGCCCTGATAACTCGGACAGCTATTTCTCCACGATTGGCAATCAAAATCTTAGAAAACACGGAATTCGCCCTCCGGGCGTCAGACAAAGTAAGTGCCATCGTGCCACATCTGCGGTCGTAAGAGTTTGACCAACAAGAAAGAAGCAATCCGGCTGAGATGACTACGATAACGCTACGTGGAACATAACCCAATTACCGACTTGTCAGAAACTCGATTTCAACGTGTCGAATGGGTCTCAGAAATAGAGTCAACTAACACCGAACTTCTTAGGAGAGCAAGAGAAGAAGCACCCGAAGGAGAAGTGTTGATCGCCGATCTCCAAACTGCTGGACGAGGTCGGCGCGGAAGAGTATGGGAGGCTCCCGCCCGGACTTCACTCATGATGTCCATTCTTCTACGGCCTCCTCCGACAGCTTTCAAGATTTCTCAAATTTCTCTCTTCACCTCAGCGCTAGCTTTAGCAGCACTCTCGGCGATTCAAGAACTTACAGGAATAACGCTTCAAGTGAAATGGCCTAACGATCTTGTCATCGACTCAATCGAACCATCCACGAGTCCTGTCGATGGTGACTTCGGCTACCGAAAGATAGCTGGGATTCTTACGGAAACTGTCATTCTCGGAAGAGAGGTGAATGCCCTCGTAATCGGGATCGGAATTAATACTGATTGGCCAGAAGTACCTCCGCATCTTGAACACAAGGCATCTAGCTTGAACTTGATATGTGGAAAAAAAACTGATCGAGATCTTCTTAGTAAAAAAATCTTAATTAATTTAGAAAGAAGATACGTTGAGCTGCTCGAAGGTGGCGGAACAAACAAACTTTTAAGAGAACTGAAATCAAATTCAGCCACTCTTCACAAACAGGTAAAAGTGGAAATGTTGACTGCTGCTGGATCGATGTCAGTTATCGAAGGAACGGCCATAGATATAGACAACGATGGACAGTTGCTCGTTCGCCTAATCAATGGCGACGAAAAAACTATTAACGTTGGAGATGTCCATCACCTGCGACCATTGCCCCGCTAACCAATGCCGCACAATACCTCCTAGAATGGCGACTGTATGGCTGAGGTTGTTCCTTCGGAGTTAATAGACGGCGTTTACATCATCACTCCCCAAGTGTTCGATGACGATCGCGGATTTTTCGTAGAAACTTATCGGCGCGAGTGGATACCTAAAAGCAGTCGCGAAATGCTGCAAGCGAATCGAGGTGACCG
>Ga0302135_10003057_pt1 | contig 9982 bp, 9 predicted proteins | sample CBN3_surface_MG_FD_203119 | JGI IMG/M metagenome (GOLD analysis project Ga0302135, IMG submission 203119) | Marine microbial communities from Western Arctic Ocean, Canada - CBN3_32.1 | ecosystem: Environmental > Aquatic > Marine > Oceanic | place: Canada: Western Arctic Ocean | collected 2017-09-15 | reverse complement strand
TGCTGACAGGCACCGTGACACCCGACCTTAGTCTGCAGGACCTCCATCTGCAGCAGGCGTTGGCGGCCATTGCAATGGATGAGGTGCCTAACGCACTCCATCACGTGCTCCACGCAAAGAATGAGGCCGATCCGTCAGTCGCAGATGCGCTCTCGGAAATCGTAGCCCTCCTGAGCGCCGGAGAACTACACGATGCTGAGCATGAGATAGAAGTACTCCTTGGTGAAGAGGTCCACGCCGGCTAGGAAAGAAGCACCGCCGGCATGGAAAGGGCCTGGGCGGAAGATGCGCCCAGGCCCTGTTTTTACTTCCCTGACTCCCACAAGGCCGGGGGCATCGCACCATGGACTTTTCCGGCATACAATAGCGGCCACTTCAACACGATGAGAGGATACCCATGCCCCCATTGAAAGTTCTCATAACCGGCGCAGCTGGCCTCATAGGCGGAGCCGTCTGGGACCGGCTTGCCGCTCAACCTGATAAGTACATCCTTTCAGGCGTTGACCGGGTGCCTTCCGACCGTCCCAACACCGCCGTGGTCGACCTGTCCGACTTTGAGGCCACAAAAGCGGCCCTGACAGGCCAGGACGTCATCATTCACCTGGCCGCCATGGCCCGTTTCACCACTCCGTGGGAGGAGGTGCTGCCCAACAACATCACGGCTACATACAATGTATTTGAAGCAGCAAGAGCAAGCGGAGCCAAGCGGGTGGTCTACGCCAGTTCCAATCAGGTAGTCTGGCAATATGAGACTGAAGAGCCTTACACCGCGCTAGTGGAAGGCCGGTATGAAGAAGTGCCAGCGGACTACAAGCGCATCACGGTGGATCAGCCTCCGCGCCCATCAAGCCTGTACGCAGTGAGCAAGGTCTTTGGAGAGGCTCTGGGCCGCTATTACTCTGACGTGCTGGGACTCTCCGTCCTATGCTTGCGATTTGCCGCCATCATGAAAGAGGACAACCCTCTGGCCAACACGCGGCGCTTTGCCAACTGGGCCACCACCCGAGACGCAGCACAGATAGTCCAGCGCTGCATCGACGCGCCGGACAGCCTTCGCTACGACGCCTTCTTCGTCACGTCTGACCTCAAATGGAACCTCATGGATATAGAGCACCCCAAGGAGGTTCTGGGCTTCGTACCCCAGGACAAGGCGGAGGACTGGCGGGAGGAGTTTGAGCGCGAAGGTGGGGGATGGCCGGTGAAGGCAGGGACGCTCCCTCAACAGCCCCAACGCCAGAAGCCTTCAGGGTCGTAGCGTACCGATTTATTACGAGGAGAGACACAATGAAAGCAACCGCACAGCTACGTGAACTCCTGAAGGGAGACCAGGTGCTACTGGCCCCCTTCACCTACGACGCCTTTGCCGCCCGCGTCGGTCAGGAGGTCGGGTTCAAGGCCATCTACATGTCGGGGTTTGGTGTTTCCATGTCCAAGGGCGTGCCTGACATTGGTCTGCTCACTCAGACTGAAATGATAGAAAATGCAACCTACATTGCCCAAGCGGTGAACGTACCGGTGATAGCGGACGCAGACACCGCTTACGGCAACCCGCTCAACGCATGGCGGACCATCCGTGACTACGAGCGTGCCGGAGTGGCAGGCGTCCACATTGAAGACCAGGTGACGCCCAAGCGGTGCGGCTTCTTTGCAGGCAAGGAGGTCATACCCATGGAGGAGGCGGTACAAAAGATACGCTCTGCTGTGGATGCACGAACGGACCCTGACTTTGTGGTCATTGCCCGGTCAGACGCGTTGGTGGTCAATGGATGGGAAGACACAGTACGACGGTGTCGCGCTTACCGTGAGGCTGGCGCAGACCTCGTATTTGTAGACGGCATCCAGGGGCTGAACGACCTTGAGACTTACGAAAAAGAACTGCGCGATGTACCTCGAATGTACAACGGTGAGCTACCTGTCGCTGATGCTCAGCGGCTGGGGTTCAAGGTACAGATTCATCGAGGACCCATGTTTTCACTCCACACGGCTCTCACCGGCTTCATGCGGGAACTGCTGGACACTGGGGCCATGGCTGAATACGCGGACGGTAACGGTGTAAAGCTGCGCAAGGCCATCACCGCCACGCTGGACTTGGACCGCTTCATGGAAATGGAGCGCCAGTACGCCGTACCCGCCAAGGCATAGCGCATCCGGCTTAAAAGGGGAGCATCCCTGCAATAGCTTCGGTCACTTCGTCATACCAGCCCAGCAGCGTGGATAGTGCCAGGAGCACCACGTAAGCGCCTCCGGCCAGGAATGGGCCAAATGGCAAGGCGTCTTTGCGCCCTTTGACCCGCAGCACAAGCAGAAGCACTGCCAACGCTCCGGCTATCACCATTGATAGCCAAATAGCCACCAGGCTTGCAAGGTACCCCACCAGCAGGCCGAGTACGCCCGCCAACTTCACGTCGCCCAGACCCATGCCGCCGGGATATATCAGGAAGATGATGAGGAAAAAAAGGGACGCCCCTACACCAGCCAATGCTGGGTTGGCTAGAGACCCCATCATTCCTGCATTGCCAAAGAGTGTACGGGTGATACCCATATCGGGCCAGAAGGGGGCCAAGGCCAAGGCTGCTACGGCGGCAGGAGCCACCATTTTGTTGAGGATTAGCCGGTGCTCCAAATCAATGATGGCCACGGCCAATAGAAACGAGGTGATGACGGCGATGACCACCGCTGCCACGCTCAAGCCAAACTGGAGGTACACCGCCAGGAAGAGCGCCCCTGCCACGGCCTCCACCACCACTAGCCTTCCTGGGATGTGCGCCCCACAGTAACGACACTTGCCGCGCAGCCATAAGTAGCTGAGCACCGGCATCAGGTCCAGCGGTTTCAAGCGTGTGCTGCAAATGGGGCAATGGGAGGGCGGCGTAACAAGGGATTCGCCATTGGGCAGGCGATCAGCAACAACGTTGACGAAGCTTCAAACCGAGGCCCCAATGAAGAAGGCCCATGCCGCTATCGCTATCACAGAATGCTGACTCCCAACAATCGCCCAACACCGTTTGCAATCAACACGGCAACTGCGGCAAGACCAACCATCTCAGCCGCCTTTCTCCATATGACACCACCGGCAAGGTAGGCACGCCATGCGCCAATGCCAAAGAGTGCCGCCGCCGTTAGAGCCAGCGACGTTACGAGCGCGGTAGTCCCTTCTAGAAATACGTAGGGTGCAACCGGAAAGACAGCCCCTCCCACAAAGGCAATCCCCATAACCATGGCAGACCGGTTGGGCTTTGGTGGGTGCTCCGCAAAACCAAGCTCCTCAGTCAGCATGACCTGCACCCAGCGCTCTTTATCCTCAGTGAGCTGAGCAACTACATCGTCCAAGAGCTTGCCGGAAAAACCCTTCTTCCGGTAAATGGCGCGTATCTCACTCCGCTCTACCTCCGGCACCATCTCAATCTCCTCACGTTCCCTCTGCTCCTCTGACTCTCTGAGTTCACGCTCACTTCTGGTGGAAACGTAAGCGCCAAGCGCCATTGAGATGGCCCCCGCCACTAGTCCAGCAAGGCCGCCAAGGAGGATGGTCTCACGGACCGCCGTGGCTCCCGCCACTGCCGCCACAAGAGACGCGTTGGACACCAACCCGTCATTGGCGCCAAAGACAACCTCCCGGAGGACATCACCGCCACCTCGGTGGTGCTCATGCCGCGGCGGCCTGACCTCACCTAGCAGGTGAAGGAGCCGTCGCAGGGGAGGCAGGGACTCATTCATTTTTGCCATCTAGGACACCTCTCTCGCCTTGGGTTTAGGGGCGAGCGGGGGTGGGCTTGAGCCAACCCAGCAGAATATCGTCGCCTTCAACCTTGACCTCGTAAATGTCAATGGGATGGTCGCCCTTGCCAGCGGAAATGCCTGTCTCTGCATTGAAAGCCCATGCATGGTAAGGACACTCCACTACCCCATCCTTGATGGTGCCTTCACTCATAGGGCCGCCGGTGTGAGGGCAGACGAAGTTCGTTACGTAAATTTTACCATTGTCATTGAACACGGCAACTGGCTTGGTGGCCAGCCGACCTTGAGTAGGCCGAATCATCTTGCCCTGTCCAGAGGGGACATCACTTAGCTTGCATATGGGCACAAAATCGGGCATTTGACGTTCTGTGGTCATTCTTCCTCCTGCTATGGAAATTTTGGAAAGTCTAGCATACAGCGCTCGTCAGGCAGCCGTCAGCGAATGCTTGCTTGCGCTATAATTCGACTCCCCGCAAGGGAGCTTACGTGAGGTGCAATGATGGCAACCAGCAGAGCCCGGCAACCAATTGAACGAAACATAGCCATGGAGTTGGTACGAGTCACCGAGGCTGCGGCCATGGCGTCCGCCCGGTATATGGGCAAAGGCGACAAGGAGCTGGTAGACCAAGCGGCGGTGGACGCCATGCGGTACACGCTGGATGGCGTGTCCATGAGCGGCGTGGTGGTGATAGGCGAGGGCGAGAAGGATGAAGCGCCCATGCTCTACATAGGTGAGGAGATTGGCGACGGCTCAGACCCAAAGGTGGACATTGCCGTGGACCCCATAGACGGCACTACGTTGCTCGCCAAGGGCCTGCCGGGAGCGATAGCAACGGTTGCACTGTCAGCAAGGGGCACCATGAACTGCCCGCGAGAGCTGTTCTACATGAACAAGATTGCCGTGGGGCCAGAGGCCAAAGACGTTATTAATATCAACGCATCCGTGGAGAAGAACCTCAGGAACGTTGCCAAGGCCATGAAGCGAGGCATTGGCGAACTCACCGTGGTGGTACTGGACAGGCCACGCCACCAAAACCTACTGCTGGAGATTCGCGATGCGGGTGCCAGGGTGAAGCTCATCTCAGATGGCGACATTGCCGGTGGCATCCAGGCCTCCCTCCCTGGTACGGGTGTGGACGTTCTGATGGGCATTGGCGGCACGCCGGAGGCGGTGCTCACCGCCGCAGCCATCCGCTGCATAGGCGGCGCAATTCAATGCATAGGCTGGCCACGCGACGACGACGAACGCAAAGCCGCGGTAGCCGCTGGGGTGGATCTAACGAAGGTGTACAGCACCATGGACTTGGTTGGCGGTGAGGATGTTTTCTTTGCCGCTACCGGCGCCAGCACAGGAGACCTTCTCAAGGGAGTCAACTTCTTTGGCGGTGGAGCCACGACCCAGTCCCTCGTCATGCGGTCCCGGTCAGGGACCACGCGTTGGATTGATGCCGTGCATAACTTCTCGCGCTTGGACAAGGTCCGCTTCAAGGACTAATCAGCCGAGCAACGGCAACACTTGATTCACGAACCGCTCCAGACCACCTCGCTGGTCGTCACCACGCGCACCCAACGCGATATGGGTAGCGCCAATCTCCTCCATGCGTTGGAGTTTGGCCGCGCACTGCTCTGCCGTTCCCGCCATGGCAAAAGCGTCTATCAACGAGTCCGTCACCATCCGGTTGTGCGGCACCTCTTCACCTGGCCTTGAGTGTTGGAACACGTTGTATTGCTGGGCCACCTTTTCAGCTTCCACTCGTAAATCCTCAAGCTCTTCAGGAAAGAACGATGGGTGGTAGAGGATGTCCAAGGCCCTCCGAGCCGCCATGGGGGCCGCGTCCATCCGCGCCTCCTCCCAATTATCGGAGACTGCTGTAGCCACCAGGAAGACCACGTCCACCTTTGCGGGGTCACGGCCCGCCTCTTCAGCGCCTTTGTGCACCTGCCGTAACGCCTGCTTCAGCAGTGCAGGGTGGGTGCCGATACTCACGATGGCCCCATCACCAATACGTCCCGCCATCTCCAAGCCCTTGGGGCCACTGGCGGCGATATAGACCGGAAGGCTGATGTCTCTCTGCTCAAGGCCCTTACGTACCTCAGCTATATACGTCTCCATGTCCGCCAACTTGGCAGGCGCAAGGCCCACAGCTCGCACGGCGCTGTAACCAAAGCCAATGCCAAGTTTAGCCCGGCCACCGGATAGCTGGTGCAAAGTGGCCATTGCAGAGGCGGTCACGCTAGAGTGACGAGTTACGGGGTTGGTTACGCCGGGGCCCAGAAAAACATTGGATGTTGCCTGAGCGCACAGCGCAGAAACCATGTATGTGTCTGTCCAACGTAGGGGAGGAGAGTCACCTATCCATACACCGCTCAGGCCAGCCCCTTCTACAAACTGCGTCAGTTCCACCAGCCGTTGGGCCTCCTGGTCAGCCCGCATCATCACGTCAAAAGTAATCATTTCATCACGCCCATTGAGACAATTTTCGTTGACGAGCCTGGACAACGGCCCCTACTATGCGACTGCTGACGCAAAGCGCTTGCAGAGCAGGGGGAGGATACACCGATGCCGCTGACGGAAGAAGGCCTTGCCCCTGTGCCTGGACTTATGAGCAGGTGGGTGCGTCTAGCAAACGGATCAATGGCGCACTACGTGACATCGGGTGAGACAGGCCCTGCCGTCATCATGCTCCACGGCGGCGCGGCTGGCTCCTCCGGTACCGCAGGCTGGCGTTTCAACGCACCAGCCCTGGGAGCAAACGGCTTCCGCGTCTACTGTCCAGACCAGCCGGGCTTTGGGCTAGCTGACAACCGGGAAGAGTACTGGCCCATCCACGGCGTCCATAGCCACGTTGAGTATCTGGAGCAATTTGCAAACGCCCTCTGCCTGGACCGTTTTCACATAGCAGGAAATTCCATGGGGTGTCGCAATGCCGCCCAGTACGTCATAGAGCACCCTGAACGAGTCATTAGCTATACCCTCATTGGCGGACCTATCGGCGACTTGGTCCCGCCGGACGCGCGAGTTGGGCCACCTGGGGCAAACATCAACATCTTTGACGGCTCTGAGGAGTCGATGCTCCAGCTCATGAAACTCCTTATCCACAACACTGAGGAGATTACGGACGACCTCTTGCAGATGCGTACCCTGGCCGCCAGCCGCCAGGTTAACGCTTACGACGCCTGGTACGCATCGTTCTTACCACCTGGCGCGGTTCCAGACCGCGAGCAGGACTCCAACGTGCTCCTCACGCAGAACACAAAGGGCCGATTCGACACCATCACCATCCCTGGCATATACATCTACGGCAGGGAGGACGCCCGGACGTCAGTGGAAAATGGATACCTCCAAGAGGATGTTTTGCCCAACGTCCAATTCTTCTATCCAGAGGGGTGCGGCCATCAGTCTCAGACCGACCGACCTGAACTCATTAACCGGATGTTCTTGGAGTTCTTTCGGAGCGGCAAAGTGACTCGTTCAACCGCCAATGAGGCTGGAATTTCACAGCGCCGACCCGAACTTTCACACCTTGTGGAGCAGCCAGGCTAGGCACGCACGGTGTAAACTGAAAGAACTATGTTTGAAAGCCTAACTGACAAGCTAACCGGGGTCTTTGCCAAGCTGGGCTCCAAGGGCCGACTGACAGAGGACGACGTTGACGCAGCGCTGCGAGAGGTGCGCCTAGCCCTCCTGGAAGCCGACGTCAATTTCAAGGTAGCCCGTGACTTGGTCGGCAAGATCAAGGAACGAGCCGTAGGGGTTGATCTCCTCAAGGGCCTTGCCCCCGGCAACCAAGTGGTCCAGGTTGTCCACGATGAGCTTGTTGCGCTCCTGAGCAGCGGCCAACACACCCTTCAGCCAAAGTCCGCCTCCCCCAGCGTCATCATGATGGTGGGACTCCAAGGCTCCGGCAAGACCACCACTGCCGCCAAATTGGCGCACCATCTGCGGAAGGGGAGCCAGCGCACACACCTGATTGCGGCGGACATGCGCCGCCCCGCAGCGGTGGAGCAGCTTGTGGCCCTGGGCAAACAGCTAGACATATCGGTGTATTCCGAAGACCCCAGTAAATCAGACGCAATCAAAGTCGCGGCCAACGGCGTGAAGAAGGCCAAGGAACTCGGCGCCATGTGGACCATTGTGGACACGGGCGGTCGTCTGCACGTAGACGATGAGTTGATGGAGGAGTTGGAACAGATAAAGCGCGCCGTGAATCCCGCTGAGGTCCTCCTTGTGGTGGACGCCATGACCGGCCAGGACGCGATCAACGCAGCGCAGGAATTTCACCAACGCATTGGCCTGACCGGGCTCATTCTCTCCAAGCTGGACGGTGACGCACGAGGCGGCGCGGCCATCACCGTGACCCACGTTACCGGCGTACCCGTGAAGTTCATGGGTGTGGGTGAAAAGACGGATGCCCTAGAGCCCTTCCATCCAGACCGTATGGCCTCCCGTATCCTGGGCATGGGTGACGTGCTGACCCTGGTGGAAAAGGCCCAGGAGCAGATGGAGGAAGATGAGGCCATTGAGCTTGAGCGCAAAATGCGTAAGGCCCAGTTTGACCTGGAGGATTTCCTCAAACAAATTAAGCAGATACAGAAGATGGGTTCCCTGGCCTCCATTATGGAAATGGTGCCGGGCTTTGGTGCTCTCAGAAGCAAAATGCCCCAGGGTGCCATGGATGATGGCCGTCTCAAGCGCATTCAGGCGCTCATCTCTTCCATGACGTTGTGGGAGCGTAGACACCCGGACGCCATCAGCGGAAGCCGGAAACGCCGCATCGCCACAGGCAGCGGCACCACTCCGGCTGAGGTCAATCAACTCCTGAACCAGTTCCGCCAGACGCAGAAGATGATGAAACAGATGGCTTCTGGCAAGATGCCCGCGAACCTACTTGGCCAGGGAAAACGGCGCTAACGACCTGCGCCCTCACCAAAGAAGTAGTCCTCATCCAGCACCCGGCGCGCCACTCCTGACCGTGCAGCCGCCTGAGCAACCGCACTGGCCACTCTCCGTTGTGCGTTCCTATCAAGCGGCTCCGGTAGCAACTCCGTGGGACTGGCCAACCCTGATAGGGTCGTACCTGTGGCAATAAGCATGTCCCGCGTTATCTCTCGGGCCCCGCACGCCAGCGCCCCTTTCCAGAGTCCTGGATAACCAAGTGCGTTGTTGACTGAGCGACCATCAGCAGCAAGTGCTGCGCCGCGCTCCCTTGCCACGGCTGGGTCTATCTCCGGGTCTGGGTTGGAGAGAGCCAATACCACCTGGCCCGGCCGTACTGATTCTGGAGCAATGAGGCCTTTTACTCCAGTGGTGGCAATCACAATCTGCGCGTGCTCCATAATCTCTGCCTGGGTAGACGGCGTCCCGCCCCGTGACTGATGTCGCGCCACGCTGTCAGGGTTGATGTCTGCGCCAAGTACAGGGTTCCCTGTAACGAAGGCCAGCAGGTCCGCAATGGCCTGGCCCGCAGCGCCAAGTCCTATCTGCCCGATAACGACGCTGCGCATGTCAATATCTACTCGTCTGCAGGCCGTCATGACTGCGCCCAGCACCACTGCCGCAGTGCCGTCTTGGTCGTCGTGCATCACAGGAATGTCCAGCATTTCCTTGAGGCGTTTAACAATGTCAAAGCAACGCGGCGCCGACACGTCTTCAATCTGTATGCCGCCAAAGGTTGGCGCAATTTGCGCAATTGCGGCAACAATTTCATCCGGGTCTGTCGTGGCCAGAAGGATGGGGATACCACTCAGGCCAACCAACTGGTCCAAGAGCGCCGCCTTACCCTCCATGACCGGCATGGCGGCGTAAGGCCCAATGTTGCCCAGGCCAAGAACTGCCGTCCCGTCTGTGATGATGGCCACTGTGTCGGGGATGGACGTGTATTGCTCACGCTGCGATGGGTCACTCGCAATACGTAGACAAACATCGGCTACACCCGGCGTGTAGACCTTCCGCAACATCTCCACCGTCTCTATAGGCACGCGGCTTCTCATCCGCACCTTGCCGCCATGGTGTAGGCCCAGTACCTCATCACGCACCTCAAGAACGTCAACGTGTTCAAGCTGGGACAGTGCCTGGATGAGGCGGTCAAGGTGGGCCTGGTCCTCCACTAGCACATCCAGCTCTCGCTCAATGTGGTGCTGGCCCAGAAATACGGTTTGAATATTGCCAATATTCGCATCGGCTTTGCCCAAGGCTGTGGTAAGTCTGCCAAGAACACCCGGTACGTTGTCATTCCTAACCCGT
>Ga0302135_10003053_pt1 | contig 9989 bp, 7 predicted proteins | sample CBN3_surface_MG_FD_203119 | JGI IMG/M metagenome (GOLD analysis project Ga0302135, IMG submission 203119) | Marine microbial communities from Western Arctic Ocean, Canada - CBN3_32.1 | ecosystem: Environmental > Aquatic > Marine > Oceanic | place: Canada: Western Arctic Ocean | collected 2017-09-15 | reverse complement strand
GCGAACACCTCCCCCTCCTGTCCCGCGGCCACCACCAGCCGCCAGTTCCTGCCGCCTGCAACCCTCGTACTCGTACTAAGCTAGGCGACGCTGCGCGTCTCTTCGGACGCTCAGCTGTCGCCTCACGGCCCGCGTGACGGGTCACTTCGCATGCAAACCCCGGCCTGCTGCAATCACACGGACCAACCACCATGACCATCATGACCGGCGCCGATATCGTCCTCGAATCGCTCAAGAAGATTGGCATCGATACCGTCTTCGGCTATCCCGGCGGCGTCGTCCTGCCGCTCTACGACCGCTTCCCCTACCACCCTGAGATCCACCACATCCTCACGCGCCACGAGCAGGGCGCAGGCCACGCCGCCGAGGGCTATGCGAAAGCCTCAGGCAAGCTCGGCTGTGCCCTCGCCACCTCAGGCCCCGGCGCCACCAACCTCGTCACCGCCATCACTGACGCCATGATGGACAGCATCCCCGTGCTCTTCATCACCGGGAACGTCGGCCGCAACTTACTGGGCCGTGACGGCTTCCAGGAAGCCGATATCACCGGCATCACCATGCCCATCACCAAGCACAACTACCTCGTCATGCGCCCGGAAGACCTAGCGCCCACCTTCGCCGAAGCCGCCTACATCGCCACCACCGGCCGCACCGGCCCCGTCCACATCGACATCCCCAAGGACGTCTTCATCGAGAAAGCTGACTTCGAATGGCCCACTGAAGTCTCCATCCGCGGCTATCGCCCTAGCTCTCGAGGTAACCCCGCCCAGGTCAAACGCGCCGCCCAGCTCATCCGCCGCGCTGAGCGGCCAATCATCTTCGCCGGCCACGGCATCATCCAAGGCAACGCCTCCGAAGAGCTGATCGAGTTCGCCGAGAAGTCAGGCACTCCCGTCGTTAATACCCTGCTCGGCCTCGGCTCTATCCCTCAGGACCACGCACTCAGCTACGGCATGCTCGGCATGCACGGCTCCTACTGGGCCAACCACGCCACCTCCACCGCGGACTTGATCCTCGCCTTCGGCATGCGCATGGACGACCGCGCCCTCGGCCGCTTCGACGATTTGAATCCCGATGCCCAGGTCATCCACGTCGACATCGACCCCGCCGAACACAACAAGAACATCGAAGCCACGATTCCCATCGTCGGCGATGTCCGCGAGGTGCTCACCCAGCTCTCCGAGGAAATTGAGCCTTCCACCCACGTCGAATGGATTCGCTGGATCGACGACCTCCGTCGCGATCACGCCGAGTCCTACGCACTGCCGTCCGGCTCCGATCTCACCACCCAGTTCGCCGAATCCCGCATCGCCGAAGCGATCGGTTACGAGGGTGTCGTCGTCACCGGCGTCGGCCAGCACCAGATGTGGGCCGCCCAGCACATGCACATCTCCCGCCCCCGCCAGCTCATCACTTCCGGGGGCCTCGGCACCATGGGATTCGAGGTCCCGGCAGCCCTCGGAGCACAGGTCGCACAGCCGGATCGCCGCGTCTGGGCCATCTGCGGTGACGGCGGATTCCAGATGACCAACCAGGAAATCGCCACCATGGTCGATGAGCGCCTGCCCGTGAAGATGGCGATCATGAACAACGGCTACCTCGGCATGGTCCGACAGTGGCAGGAACTCTTCTACGACAACAACTACGTCTCCGTCGCCATGTCACAGCCGGATTTCGTCAAACTCGCCGAGGCCTACGGCATCAAATCTATGCGCGTCACCGAACAGTCCGAGGTTGACGACGCCATCGCCGAGGCACATGCCCACGACGGCCCCGTCCTGATCGACTTTCAGGTCCAGGCCGAAGGTAATGTCTGGCCCATGGTCCCCGCGGGTGCCGCACTCAACGAAACCGTCGAAACCCCCGACCAGGTCAACGCGTAGGCCCGCCGCCCCGCACCCGCCGAGATTCGAGGAGAAACGAATCATGAAACATACAGTCGCCGCCCTCGTCGAAGACCGCCCCGGCGTCCTCAATCGCGTAGCCTCTCTCTTCCGACGCCGCGGATTCAACATCGACTCCCTCGCCGTCGGCTCTACCGAGGAAGACGGCATCTCCCGCATGACCTTTGTCGTCGAAGGTGGCGAGAACATCGTCGAACAGGTCGAAAAGCAGCTCTACAAGCTGATCGATGTCGTCAAGGTCTCAGATCTCACCCAGGAAGACTCGATCATGCGTGAACTCGCCCTGATCAAGGTCCGCTGCCGCCCTGAACAACGCCGCGAAATCCTCGACCTCGTCGAGATCTTCCGAGCGCAGGCGGTCGACGTCACCCAGAACGGCCTCGTCGTACAGCTCGTCGCCCACCCCGACACCGTCGACGGCATGCTCGAGAACCTACGTCCCTACGGCATCCGCGAGATGGTCCGCACCGGCCGCATCGCCATCGCCCGCGGCGCCCGCACCACCGCCGTGCACGAGCAAGAGCCCGCGGCGGTCGCCCGATTCCACCAGGAGTCTGGCCGGCTCCCAGAAGGCGATCTGCCTTACGTCTCGAAGTAACATTGCCAACCACGCGTATCCTGAAAGCGTGTGAGAGCAATCGAAGGATCAAGAAAGCAGTGACCGCCGTGCGAACCGACTCCATGGTTGCCGTACTCACCCCCACTGTGCGAGTTACGGGTCCAGGCGCGGTATATGTCTCTGTGCTGTTCAACAACGAGACCGGCTGGAGGTCTCGTTTCGCGTCCGCTCTCGGACTCCCCAGCCTGCTGCTGTTCGGCCTCGCGCTTCCACGGCCCTCCGCCGCCTGACCGGCGGAGGGGAGGGCCTCAACGGCGCAACCGAACAGCAACCAAACAGGAGCACACGTCATGGCTGACACCGACAAGGTCTATATCTTCGACACCACACTGCGCGACGGCGAACAGTCCGCAGGCATCGGCTTCACCGTCGACGAAAAAGTCGAAATAGCCCGTGCACTCGCCCGACTCAACGTCGACATCATCGAGGCCGGATTCCCCATCTCCTCGCCCGGAGATCTCGCTGCCGTCGCCGAGATCGCGAAGCAGGTGAAGGGCCCCGTCATCGCCGGCCTCGCCCGCGCCGCCGTGCCAGACATCGATGCCGTTTGGGAAGCCGTGCACCACGCGGAGACCCCGCGCATCCACATTTTCCTCTCGTCCAGCGATATCCATCTCGCGCAGCAGCTCCACAAGAACCGCGAAGACATCATGGAGATGACCCGCGCCGCCGTCTCGCACGCCGCCGGATACACCTCGGACATCGAATTCTCGCCCATGGATGCAACGCGCTCCAACCCGGAGTTCGTCTACCAGCTCGTCGAAGCCGCCATCGATGAAGGCGCCACCACCATCAACATCCCGGACACCGTCGGCTACGCCATCCCCGCGGAGTTCGAGGCCTTCATTCGCTCGCTCCCAGAAAACGTCCCCAACATGCACAAGGCGCGTATTTCGGTGCACTGCCAGAACGACCTCGGCATGGCCACCGCCAACTCCCTTGCGGGCATCCTCGGTGGCGCGCGCCAGGTCGAAGGCACCATCAACGGCATCGGCGAACGCGCCGGCAACGCCTCGCTCGAAGAGATCATCATGGCCATCCGCACCCGCGCGGACTTCATGAACGTTCACGTCGACGCCAACCCCGCTGAGATCTATTCCATCAGCAAGCTCGTCGAACGCGCCTCCGGAATGATGGTCCAGCCCCACAAGGCCATCGTCGGCAAGAACGCCTTCCGCCACTCTTCCGGCATACACCAAGACGGCGTTCTCAAGATGCGCGAAACTTACGAGATCATGGACCCGGAAGAGATCGGCATCCCCGGCGGCTCCTCCATCGTTCTCACAAAGACCTCGGGCCGTCACGGCCTACAGTCTCGTCTGGAAGCGCTCGGCATCAAGACTGTCGACACAGAATTCCAGCGCATCTGGGACGCCTTCCTCGATGTCGCGGACGCCAAGGATGAGGTCGATGACCGTGATCTGATGGCGATCATCGCCGAACAGACCCAGATCAAGATCGAAGATGCCTGGACACTGGATCTCGTCCAAGTTTCCACCGGCGACCACGGCACCCCCACCGCCACCATCCGCCTAATCGGACCGGATGGTGAGCCGAAAGAGGACGCCGCCATTGGTACCGGTCCGGTCGATGCCATCTATAAAGCGATCAATCGCGTCACCGGCACCCAGAACGAACTCACAGAGTTCTCCGTGAAGTCCGTCACCGAGGGCATCGACGCTCAGGGCGAAGTCACCATCCGCGTCGAAACCAACGGCGGTGCCTACCAGGGCCGCGCCACCGACACCGACATCCTCGTAGCGTCGGCTCGCGCCTACCTCCACGCCCTCAACCGCTCCATCGCCTCCGCCCAGCGCGAGGCCTCCCCCGCCGCCGTCTAACAGTTCGGCACTTCTATAACCCCTATTCCCGGGCGTTCGTTGATAAACGCCAGAGAATATGGGCCAGTATCGTTATAGAGCCCAAGCATTCCATCCAAGGATCGGATGCCAGCTAACCCTGCTGATACCGACTGACCGGCGGCAGCCAACGGGCGAATGCTAGTGCGGCTGCAGCAAACCCGCATCAATCGGCGCCTTCTTCCTCCCCGAGCAAAACACGGTTGCCGAATTAGCCGTCATCCTCGTCAGATACGGCGGTGATCCTGAGTTCCTCAAATACCATGGATTCCGCCCAGGTGGGCTCAACTCCAGCGAAACCATCCGCAAATGTCGCGAATCCGATGAAATCAGGTGCTCACCGGCACGCAAGCCCAGCGTCGCACCCGCGCAAACAGACACGAAGCGTCGGCAAATCCCGGAACGGGCCCCTATTTGCCGTGGTACCTAATATCGGATGCGGCCTTCGCCGCCAGCCGGCGCACACCTGTCGTCCGCTCCTGACCGTTCTGCACCCGATCCCCGTAAATTACCTGGTGGATCGCCGCCACATCGATATAGAACCGAACGCGTCGCCGTGCATCCGCGTCTAACTCAGCCAAGTAATGCTCCCGCACCTGGTCCAAGAACGGCTCTGCCATATCGTTCAGCAGTCCCGCCAGATCCAGCGCCGGATCGGCGATCATTGCGTCACCAAAATCGATCACCCCGCCCAGCCCGGAATCGCCATCCAGCAGCAAATGATTGCCAGAAATATCTCCGTGGATCAGCACTCGAGGAGCACTTCGCGTCCCTCCGCCGGACTCGAATGCCTCCGCCTGCGCCGCCAACCATTGCTGCGCCGAGACACCCAAGTACTGCATCGCCTGATCGATAAGCGGCCGGTAGTGATCCTCCCAGAGGTCCAGTTCCGGCACACCCAGCGCTTGTGCCTGATCCAGCGGGAAGCCATGCAACTGGCTCAGGAACGCCCCCACTTGCTCCGTCAGACGATCACGTCGACGCCCCCGCACGCTCCGGCTACTCAGTTGCCGCCCTGGCACGTAGCGGTGCACCGCCGCCACCACCACCGAACCGTCTGCCGCATGAACGATCCGCGAATCCCGCGGCGTCTCTGCTGTGTCGATGTAGTTCGCGAGCGCCGGCAACAGTCGCGCCTCGCGCTCCAGCGCCGGAATCGCCCAGTCCGCCTCCGCCCGCGGAATCCGTACCGCCCAGTCACCAGACTGATCGGGGACCAGATACGCCACGCTGCCGTAGCCCTCGCCAATGCGCGTCGCATTTCGCAACACCGCACGGGGCAGCACCGCTCGAAGCGGGTCGATCACTGACTCTGGTAGTACACCGCTGGAAGCCATCACATTTCCCAAACCAGCAAATTAATCTGCGACACCAGTCCGCCCCGAGGATTTGCTTTTCTACGAACAGCAGCCTCGCGTAGCCTGCCATGCCTGACTCTCAGGTTCGAGAGATCGTTCGCGCTCCGTCAATCTTCCGTGCAACTACCCGTCGCGCAGAATACACCCAGCGGCATGCCCGACCAGATTGAAAAGCGCGCACAAGCCGCCCGCACTCCAGCTCTCGCTCACTCGTCCGTCGTGACCGGCTTCAGCTCGCTCCGCCGCCCCTCGAAGGCGGCAATGTCGCCGTCGTACTCCAACGTCATCGAGATATCGTCAAGTCCGTGCTCCAGTCGGTACTTCTTGTATGCATCGATGTCGAAGTGTCGTTCCCACGATCCATCCGCCGTGCGCACCGTCTGCGCCGCCAGATCCACGACGATCTCCGAGTTCGGCAACTCCTCGGCGCGCGCCATCAGATAGTCGATGTCCGCCTCCGGTAGCTCAATCGTCAGCAGCCCACCCTGGAACGAGTTGTTGCGAAAGATATCCGCAAAGCTCACCCCCACGAGGGCTTCGATACCGAGTCCATCGAGCGCCCAGACCGCGTGCTCCCGACTCGACCCGGATCCGAAGTTCTCACGCGTCAGCATGATCTTCGCACCCGCGTACGCCGGGTTGTTTACGACGAAGTCGGCATCCTGTCGCCACGACTCGAACGCGAACGGCCCGTAGCCCGTCCGCTCGATCCGCTTCAGATGCTTCGCCGGAATTATCTGGTCCGTGTCCACATTCACGCGGTCCAGCGGGATCGCCTTGCCTCGCACAGTACTCACCTGCTTCATGCCATCACCTCCCGCACATCCACGAAGTGCCCGGCAATCGCCGCCGCCGCCGCCATCGCCGGACTCACCAAATGCGTCCGCCCGCCCGGCCCCTGCCGCCCCTCGAAGTTCCGGTTCGATGTCGATGCGCAGCGCTCACCCGGAATCAGAATGTCCGGGTTCATCGCCAGACACATCGAGCAGCCTGCGTCGCGCCAGTCGAATCCCGCCTCCGTGAAGATGACGTCTAGTCCCTCTTCCTCCGCTTGCTTCTTCACCAGCCCCGAGCCCGGTACCACCATCGCGCTCACCGTGCTCGCCACGTGATTACCTTTCGCCACGGCCGCCGCCGCTCGCAGGTCCTCAATCCGCCCGTTCGTGCACGAACCGATGAACACACGATCGATCTCAATCTCAGTAATCGGCGTATTCGCCTTTAGATCCATGTACGCCAGCGCCCGCTCAATCCCCTCGCGCTGCTCCAGCGGCACGTCCTCCGGGTCCGGCACCTTGCCGTCCACCATCACGCTCTGCGCCGGGTTCGTCCCCCACGTCACGAACGGCTGAATCGCGGATCCGTCCAGCACCACCTCTTGGTCAAAGGTCGCACCCTCGTCCGTCGGCAGCGATTTCCAGTATTCGATGGCGGCATCCCATTCCTTGCCCTTCGGCGCGTGTGGCCGCCCCTTCATGTACTCGAACGTCGTCTCGTCCGGCGCCACCAACCCCGCGCGTGCGCCACCCTCGATCGACATGTTGCAGATCGTCATCCGTTCTTCCATCGAAAGCTTGCGGATCGCCTCGCCGCGGTACTCGATCACATGACCGATGCCGCCGTTCACTCCGATCTTGTTGATGATCGCCAGAATCACATCCTTAGCCGTCACTCCGGATTCAAGTTCCCCTGTCACCTCCACAGACATCGTCTTCGGCCGCGCCTGCCGCAGCGTCTGCGTCGCCAGCACGTGCTCCACCTCGGACGTCCCGATGCCGAACGCCAGCGCCCCGAACGCGCCGTGCGTCGAGGTGTGACTGTCTCCACACACAATCGTCATCCCCGGCTGCGTCGAGCCCTGCTCTGGCCCAATGATGTGCACCACGCCCTGCCGGATATCGAAGATGTCGAACAGCGGCACGCCAAACTCCTTGGCGTTTTGCTGCATTACCTCAATCTGCTTCGCCGAAAGCGGATCCGGGTTTTGCTTGTCTCGATCCGAGGTCGGCACATTGTGGTCCACCGTGGCCAGAGTCAGATCCGGCCGACGCACCTTCCGCCCCGCCAGCCGCAACCCTTCGAACGCCTGCGGAGATGTCACTTCATGCACCAGGTGCAAATCGATGTACAGCAAGTCAGCCTGCTCCGACGACTCGTCGTCGCTACCGCCACCCTCGGCCAGAGCCGCCCGTCGAGCCTCGTCCTGCCCGGAGCTGTCGACAACATGCTGCTCCCAGATCTTCGCTGCAATCGTCTTAGCTTCGCTCATTCGCCGTCTTCTCTCCGCCTCTGTGTTAGGGCTACTCATTATGCCGTGATGACCGCTGCGTGCATGCCACTCAATCCCCCGAGGCCCCCAGACCACAGCTCCAACGATCGCGCACGCGAAACAAACCACGCGCTGCGATCACAACACGAGGGCTATTCATATTCTGACGGGGGAGCCAAACGGCCCCGCTCACCTACCTCACCCTCTGCTCACCCCAGTGCAGCAACCAGAACTCGTACGAATCTTGCAGTGCCAACCACGACGCTTCCACGACGTCCGTCGAGGCCCCCACCGTTCGCCACAGATGCAGCCGGTCGCCGCTCTCGACAAGCACTCGCACCGCCGCATCCGCTCCGGCACCCGAATCGATAATCCGCACCTTGTAGTCCATCAGGTGCACCTGATCGATCTCCGGATGCACCTCAATAAGCGCCTTCCGCACCGCCGCATCCAGCGCGGACACCGGCCCGTTACCGTCCGCCGCTACTTGCGACAGGTGCTCGCCGATCCGCAGCTTCACCATCGCCTCGGATTGCATCTCCGTACGATCGCTACCGCTCTCTAGATGCCGTCGCCGCTGCACGATCAAGAAGTCCTCGAGCTTGAACGGCCGTACGTACCCATCCTGCAGCCGACGCACCAGCAGTTCGAAGCTCGCCTCCGCCGACTCGAATTGGTAGCCACGCGCTTCCTGCGCCTTCACTTGCTCCAGCGCCTCCGAGGCCTGAGCGTCGCTCAGATCCAGCTCCACACCCTGCTCACGCAGCTTTGCCAACACGTTCCGCCGCCCCGACAGCTCCGAGACCAGCACCCGCTCCTGGTTCCCCACCCACGTCGGATCGATGTGCGTGTACGACCCCGGCGACCGCGTGATCGCCGCCACATGCAATCCCGCCTTGTGCGCGAACGCGCCCGATCCCACGTACGGCTGCTGCGGATCCGGAATCAGATTCGCCAGATCCGTCGCAAACAGTGCCGTCTCCGTCAGCCGCGCAAGCTGCTCGTCGGTCACCACATCTAGGCCCAGCTTTAGCTTTAAATTCGGAATTACCGAAATGATGTTCGCGTTCCCTGTCCGCTCGCCCCACCCGTTCAGGCACGCCTGAACCTGCGTCGCCCCCTCCTCAACCGCAATTAGCGTGCTCGCCACCGCCTGGTCCGTGTCGTTGTGGCAGTGGATTCCAACCTTGCAGCCCACCGATTCTCGTACCGCCGCCACCGCCACCCGGATCTCCGCCGGCATCGCCCCACCGTTCGTGTCGCACAACGTCACCGTCGAGGCTCCCGCCTGCTCCGCCACCCGCAGACTCGCGAGCGCGTACTCGCGGTCTTCGAGGTACCCGTCGAAGAAATGCTCCGCATCGAAGATCACCTCGCGACCCTGTTCACGCAGGTATCGCACCGAATCCCCGATCATCGAGAGATTTTCTTCCTCCGTCGTCTGCAACACATCGAGCACCTGCTTCTTCGACGACTTCCCCACCAGCGTGATCGCCGGCGTCCCCGCATTCAGCACCGACCGCAGCGCCTCGTCACTCTCGACGTCGCCACCAGCCCGCCGAGTCGACCCGAACGCCACCAACGTCGCCTGCTTTAGCTCGATCTCCCGCGCACGCTCGAAGAACTCCGAGTCTTTCGGATTCGACCCCGGGTACCCACCCTCGATGTAGTGAATTCCCAGTTCGTCCAGCTTCACCAGGATTAGCAGCTTGTCCTGCAGTGAGAGGCTCAGCCCTTCCATTCCCAGCCCGTCGCGCAGTGTCGTGTCATACAGCCGAATATCTTCAGCCTTCGGTAGGAAATGGCTCTTCGGCCCTCTCGTGCCATCCGGGGTATCAGTCGTCAAATTTGGTGGGGATGTCATATCGATGTGGCTCACTCTGTCGCTTCGCCCCGCGATCAAACATCATCGCGCGGCGGCGGTTGGACGTGGGAGATGCCTCGAGAGTGCCGGAGGACGTGCGAGGCGGCTAGCCCAGA
>Ga0302135_10003050_pt1 | contig 9997 bp, 11 predicted proteins | sample CBN3_surface_MG_FD_203119 | JGI IMG/M metagenome (GOLD analysis project Ga0302135, IMG submission 203119) | Marine microbial communities from Western Arctic Ocean, Canada - CBN3_32.1 | ecosystem: Environmental > Aquatic > Marine > Oceanic | place: Canada: Western Arctic Ocean | collected 2017-09-15 | reverse complement strand
TGGTACAGTTGTTTCTCAATGGCTTAAATATGGTGCTGGATATCTGGTTTGCGGGACTGCTGGGGTGGGGTGCAGAGGGTATCGCGCTAGGTACTGTAATTGCAGAGTGGTCGACGGTGGTTTTTTCCGGGTGGCTGGTTTTTAATCTATTGAATGCACGCAAATCCAGCACTGAACAATTTTGGTCTAAACGCCAGGTGTTCGATCCAATCAAGTTGCGACGAACTCTGTCTGCAAACACCGACATCATGATTCGAACGTTGCTGCTGGTGTTTTCGTTTGCCTGGTTTACGAATCAGAGCGCGCGCTTTGGCGATGTTGTGTTAGCCGCTAACCACATACTCCTGCAGTTTGTTTCATTCGCTGCGTTTTTTCTGGATGGTTATGCGTTTGTGGTGGAATCATTGGTCGGTTCAGCTATCGGCAAGAAAAGCAGGGTCCTGTTTGATGCCGCTATAAAAAAGTCCACAGTACTGGCCCTAGTGACTGCCTGGACACTGGCAATGTGGATATGGTTGTTCGGTGATGTGATCATGGTTCAACTGACTGATTTCCCTGCCGTGAGAACGGCAGCGAATGAGGTGCTTTTTCTGGCCGCAATCTATGTCATGTTTTCCTTTGTCGCTTTTCAGCTGGATGGCATTTTTATTGGCGCTTCTTATACTCGGCAGATGCGCAATGCGGCATTTATCTCGCTAATGGTCTATCTGCTTGTCTGGTGGGTCGTGATAGATCGGTATGGTGTGAACGGGCTTTGGTGGGCAATGATTATCTACGTAAGTGCGCGAGCAGGTGCATTGTTGTTTTATTTCCCGTCATTGAGGAAATCGATTGTACCGTAGGCGGCTGTTTTAGTGCGGTGAATCGTTATCAAGGGGATAAAGATGCGCTTCTAATTCGAGCGAAAGCACCTTGAGCCCGCACATAACAATTAAACCCTCGTAACGTGATTCGCCAGTTGAAGTAAATTCGAAATTGTATTTACGCCGCATTACCAGTAATCCGCTCTCGTTCCTCACCGGCCATACACCGCGTAACACCATGGTTTGGTCTAATAGTTGTAATCCGGTGTCTTTGCAATAACGGTAAACATGAGCCAGGGCCAGGGCTTTGATCCTATCACTGTGCCACCAGAAGCTGACTAAAGCGATGGCAATTGTTATCCAGAATAGCAACGCGAGGGACAGCATCTAATTTTTCAACTCCAAACAACAAGGCTCCATTCGCGAACAAGGCTACGGGGGCTTCAAAGGCGAAGCCACCAATGAAAGAGCTGGCTTCCTGCTCTTGTTCCAAAAAACTGGACAAGTGCCTGCCGGGAAGATACCTTTAACACCCTTTATAATAACTGTCCATCTTGTTAGTGCCTTCACGGGAGTGAAATATGATAAGAAAGTCCCTATTTACCCTAACGTTTGTTACGACGCTGGTGATTTTAGCTGGCCCTGCCAACGTTTCCGCTCAAGACCTAGAGTCGGTTATGCCGTTCAAGGTTGGAACATTTGCGATTGACGACATACCGACAGTCGGGCTGGTCGTACAAAACGATGAGCTGATCGTCGAACTCGCGGCCGCGAACCGTGCCATGGAGCTGCTACCCCAGTACAGCCAGGTGAATATACCTGATGATATGACCGGGCTCATCTCGCAGTACGAGTATGGCCTGAAGTTCCGGGTCTACGAGATCGTGAACTGGCTTGTGGCTGAGAATATGCTCAGTGGCAGTGATCAGCGAAGCTTCATACATCCGGTGGATTCGGTGGACATCATGGCCCCGATTCAGTATCCGAGCAAACTGATGAACGCTGCGGTGAACTTCTATACGCACGCCTGTGAGGGTTGCAACGACGATCAACGGGCTGCCCGGACACTGGAGCGCCAACAGAACCGCGGCGTACCCTATCTGTTCCTGAAGCCAACTCGCGGCGCAATTATAGGCGATGGTGACGACATCATTATGCCTTACGGGCGTGATCGGATCGAGTGGGAAGTCGAGATGGCCATTGTGTTTGGCCGCTCAGGTAAGTACATTTCCTCTGACCGTGCGTACGACTACGTGTTCGGCTATATGGTAGCGATGGACATCTCTGATCGGGGTGGCCGTCCACCAGGTGGCTATGGCTCCGGTTCTGACTGGTTTGTTGGTAAAGGCCACGACACGTTCGCACCACATGGTCCCTGGATTGTGCCAAAAGAATTCTATGGTGATCCGATGGAACGCCTGCACCAGACGTTGGTTATCGATGGTGTGACCGTTCAGGAGGCCAGAGCTGGCGATATGATCCATAATATCCCTGAGCTTATCGAATATGCCTCGTCGCTGATAACGATCTTCCCTGGTGATGTAATGCAGAGTGGTACATCGGGTGGAACGGGCGCCGGTCGTGTAGAGCGTGCAACAGGCTCCGGGTACTTGGTTGATGGTGAAACGATCAGTGCAAACATCGAGGGAATTGGATCGCTGCGCCACACGGTCAGAGTCGAGCGGAGCATTCCAGACGATTTGTCCGGCGCGCAACTGCCTCCGGTTAGCTCGTACCGGGACGACCGTTAGTAGCTGAAGCGGTTTTGACGAAATCTAGGACGCCGACCGGCTCTAATCGGTCCGCGTCCTTTTTCGTTGGGTTTTTGAATCTCAGGCTAAAGAAAGCCTTCCTAGCCTAGCTGGATGTTTTATTGTGCTCTTTATAACGCTCTATGTGAGGCGCCAGAATTTCAAGGGCGGTTTTATCAGATTGAGGTAATTCGGCATCGCTTGTTGCCAGCGGAGTAACTCTATCTCCCCAGCGCACTAAACCTGCGCCCCAGGTTAGCCCAGCTCCAAATGTAGCCATCAGAATATTGTCGCCCGGATTGATCCGGCCTTCTTCCAGCGATTCAGCCAGACCCACTGGGATTGTGGCAGCGGAGGTGTTTCCGTATTTGTGTACATTGACAAACACTTTCTCTTCCGGGATCCCGATTCGTTTTGCCAATGCATCTAGAATGCGCTTGTTTGCCTGGTGCGGCACCACCAGATTTACCTCATCAATGCTAAGCCCAGTTTGTTCCAGCACATCGACACAGGCCTTTGACATACACTTTACTGCAGTTCGAAAAACTTCTTGGCCTTCAAAATTCCACCCTGTGTAGAGGAAATCTTCGCTAAGTCGACTATACGCGCTACCGAGGTTAGTAATTTGGATTGCGTGTTTTCCATCGGCTTCGCAGCCGATTTTCGCGGCCAGCAAACCACAGGGTTCGTCTGTAGCTTCGATAACTACTGCACCACAAGCATCTCCAAATAGCACGGCCACATCACGCTGAGACCAGTCTATATAATGAGAGATAAAATCACCACCTATGACCAGAACTTTCTGGTGGGCGCCGGTGCGCACCAGATTGGTACCAATATGCAGGCTATAAAGAAAGCCGGTACAGGCCGAATTGATATCGATAGAGGCAGCATTAGTAGCGCCAAGGTTATCTTGAACAATTGCGGCGGTAATGGGACAGACGGAATCGGCAGTCAGACTGGCGAGCAGAATCAGGTCTATTTCTTTTGGATCCAGATTGGCCGCTGCCAAAGCGTGCCTAGCCGACACAGTTGCCATATCAGATAGGTTGCAATGGCAAATACGTCTTTCCTTGATTCCGGTGCGGGAAGTTATCCACTCATCGGATGTGTCCATGAACGTGGCAAGGTCCGCATTACTGAGTATCTTAGGGGGTACGCACTTACCCCAGCCAGTTATTTGAGCGTACTGCATTCAATTTCCCCATCCTGTTAAGAAAAAGTCATCAATTTATATCTACTGAGCCATATAGGGACTGCTATTCCAGATCGATTTTGCTATTGTTCTGGCTGCTAATTATGGTGCAATATAAATAGTTACCGACCTTTGATTTCAAACCTTTACGCTATCGGTAAAGCATACTTTATTTTAACTTTGCTGGGTAGGTAGTTTGGAAATATGGTATAGGACTGACTCACTTGTTCTTTAACCTTGCATAAATCACTAAATTGGTAAGAAATGGTTCAACTGATAAAATTTAAATTCTTGATAATTGGCTTAATGTGGAGCGTGTCTCTTCAGCTAAATGCAGAATACGATCACGCCCCCTGGGATCAATTATTGGTTGATCATGTCATTGTATTGCCAGGCGGCAATGCCACTCAGGTGAATTATGATGGCATGATGACCGATCGCACCTCTCTTCTGGTTTATCTTAATGGTCTATCGACTATAGACAGAGGTGTATTCGATACCTGGCCCAACAATGAGCAGTTAGCCTTCCTGCTTAATGCTTACAATGCGTGGACCGTCGAGCTAATTCTCACCGAATACCCCAACCTTGAATCCATTCGTGATCTTGGCTTTTTGTTTCTCACTCCCTGGAAAAAAAAGTTCATTCCTCTGTTCGGCGCGCAGGTATCTTTGGATAACATTGAGCATGACATGATACGTGGATCAGGTTTGTATAATGAACCTCGAATTCATTTTGCCGCAAACTGTGCTGCTATAGGTTGCCCTGGTTTACAAGCAGAGGCTTATCAAGGTAGAAAACTAAATCAACAGTTAGAGAATGGAACTCGCTTGTTTTTGTCAGATAGTTCCAGAAACTACTATTCCAGTGGTCGTTTGTTTATATCGAGTCTATTTGACTGGTACGAAGAAGATTTCGAAATGGGTTGGCGTGGAACAAATTCTGTAACGGAGTTTTTAATGCTTTATGTGGATACGCTGAATCTGCTGCCGGGGGCGAGGGAGGAATGGCGAGAGGGCGGATTGTCGATCCGGCACCTTAAGTATGATTGGGGCCTCAATCGAACCCCATAGGTGCCAGGTTATTTTAATAATCCCCGGTTGTGCTACACTCGGCGGTGGAAGAGTATCATTCCCGGTGGGGTGCCCGGACTTCAAACCCGGTGAAGTTTGTTAAAGACAGGCTTGGTGGGTTCGACTCCTGCCTCTTCCGCCACACACCTTTCTCGTAGCATCTAGTAGCCTCTTAAAAAAATTATAATTATTTAGGCAACAGTATGGCGTTCAGCATAGTCAAAGAAAAACTAGAAAAACTTCAGCAACGACTGCCAATCAACTTCTTAATACCAACTTCCAAAGTCGGGGTCTCGATCGGTTTCGTATCATTGATGAGCTACCGAACCAATTATAGTACCGCTAATCATCCCCAGTTTACTGCCCAACATCTCAAGCTCATACAGCTCTTAAGCAGTTGTCTCGCTCCGGGCTTTTCAGAAGATCGGAGGGTCTTCTTCATGTATCTTACATACTCTTAGCAGCCTGTAACAATCCTACGCTCCAGAGCAATCACTTCGCCTTTAGCCGCCGCTAATTCTCCGGATACGTCTGAGCCGAAAATCGAACCAATAGGTAAGAGTACTAAAACAACTCCGACTGTATCGCTCAGAGCGGCATTGTTCTGTTGTCTAGTAAGCGATGACTCGATAGCTCTGGCAGCAACCAGCAGGCTTCTTGAGTCATCACATGACACATTCTGGTAATCGGAGGCTGCTACCGCAACAGGTGGTATGCTGTTAGCGCGACTCGCACAAGTGGTAGCCAGCAACGGAATTGTAGCTATGGATAAAATAAGTAGTGCTTTTTTCATGACAATTCTCTTTTTTAAAACTTAGTTGTCTGAGGAGTAATCAGTAGGAATGGAGCTATATTTTTGAGATTGCCCCACCTGAACCTGTGACTGAATAGAATGGAGTCGCATCTATATAATTAGTCTGGATTAAGTCTATATGTTAGCGAGGTGTTGTAACGCTGCTTGTACTCATGCCCCGCTCTGTAAAATGTCACCCATATGAATCCTAAGAAGCAACGAAAAAGCAGAGTAAGGTTATTGTTGTTAGTAGTTTGTTCATTGGTTTTGCCTTAGCCTATTTTCGATTTCTTCTCTCCACTCAGGAGGCTGTATTCTTTCCGCTAAGCCTAATGATTCCCAGCGCTGATATATTCCGTTGGCTAAATCGTTAAGAGTACGATCCAATGCTGTTCTTTCCAAGAAGCCTTGTCTGTATTGGTAATATTGCCCCTGCATTCGCCATTGCACAGCAGAATGCCAAGCTACGACCCTGCTTGTCTCGCTAGAAGATAAAGCATTAATTCCTTGAGTATCAAATTTTTCTAGTATTTCTGCTAAATCTTTCGATAAGGCAAGCTCTCGCTGCGCTTCCTGAATTTCACTTATACGTGTCTGATAAGCTGTTGCTTGGGATAACGTCTGTGACTGATTAAGTTCAATCACTAGTGCAATTAGACCCGCAACGACACTCAGCATGCCAACTGACTGTATCCAAGTATCTATACTAACTTTTTTCATGATAAATATCCTCATTAGCAGCAGAAGAAGAAAAGCAGAGCAGAGCAGGGTTATTGTTGTTAGTAGTTTGTTAATTTTAATAATTCTTTTTACATGGCTCTAATCTGTAACTTTATTTGCCAAGGCATTGCTCAAAGCAAGTTTAAATGAATCTTGCCAGATTGCACTTAGAGACTCCCAAACGTCAAGTCTACTAGGATTGTTAATCAGGTTGCTTGCCCATCTATCAAGACTGAAGTTGGAATCAAGCAGTCCTCTTTAACTTTCCATAAACTCAAACTCCCAATTTCTGATATGTTGAGTGTTGTATTTTCGCAGTACAAACCTTTCTAATTCTGAAAGGGATTTTTGATTTCTGTCTTTTAATAGAATACTAGCGATGTCTGCATTCTCATAAATTACACGATTGGTGTCATACGATTGTATTTAAAATTGGGTATAACGAGACTAAGCCTCAAGTTGCTGGTTATTCTGCTGCAATTCAATAGCAAAAAATAGCACGCTACCAACTGCTCCAAATTTAGTTGCTGCAGAAACCCAATTTCCAAAATTTATAACCTATGACCTCCAATTCTACTCGATGTAACACAAACCCAAGGTTCAGCATTAGCAGCAACAGAAAAGCAGAGCAGGGTTATTGTTATTAGTAGTTTGTCATTATTCAGTCTTACGTTCATTTGGGAGTACTCTCTGATATTGCGCAAACAATTCCAGTGCCTGTTCCGGATAGTTGGTGTAAAGACGGTCGACTCCTAGCGCAATAAATTCTTCCATCTTCTCTGGGTCATTTACAGTCCACACGCCGAATTTTAGGCCTGCATTTTGCACCTTGGCAATGGCCTCTGGAGTTATCAGTCTCTGATTGTAGACTAGTGCCTCAAAACCGCGGTCGATTGCGATTTGCAAATCTTGGTCAGCATTCTCTACATTGACTCTATCCCAGAATACCGGAATCTCTGGTGCCAGCTTCTTGACCAGTGACATTTTTTTAAGATTGCCGTCATTAAATCCAACCCACTTCTCGGCGCCCATCTCTCTGATCAAAGCGATTGCGCTTGCTGTAGCTTCGTCTTTGGGTTGAATCGACAGCCGAGTGCGATCTTGTTTCATAACGAGCGCGATGACGTCACTCAACAGTGGCATGCGTTGCGGAGGAGTTATTGTCTCATCGGTTTGGTGCTCACGCCGAAAGTCAACTGCTGTATCGAGCGTGGCAATTTCAGCAAAGGTAAGGTCTTTAATGGATGCATGGACGCCAGTTAAACGCGCGGTGGATAGATCGTGTGTCACTACAATCCTCCCATCGGCGCTGAGGAAGATATCGCATTCAAGCCAGTCAATATCTAGCACCAAGGCTGCCTCGAAAGCCGGCATAGTATTTTCTACATAGAGCCCGCTGTAACCGCGATGAGCTGTGACCCCATTCCGGCTCAACGCGCGCTCTGCTGTTGCTTTTTCGGAATTATCTCCATCGTCGTCTTGAGCAAAAGCAAGGGCTGAGAAAAACAATAAGATTGTTGTTAGTACTTTATTCATACTCAGAAGATACTCTGTTGGGTGTCAGGAAACACCTCAAAATTAACTAACTTTTCGTCCACAATATAACTGGATATGAATAGGCAAATATAAAAATTAGTAAGATTATTTTTTCATTAGTTAAGCTCCGTCGCGGTCATAAGCCAAGAGATTAATTTGCGTTATGTTCCACTTTGCATAATCGCATTCAGATAGTTCCTGAAATCTTCTGAAAAATCACCCCGAATGTTCGTCCAGGTTATTACGTTAATCGGTACTACAATATTGGTTTTCCATGTATTAACTCTTGAATCAAATTCTTTTTGGTCAAACAATCCTTTCTGATATTGATACCATTCATTTTCCCACATTCGAAATTGTGACATAGCAAAGAAATGATATCGCATTCGCTCTGGTGACCCGCTCGCATAAAAATCAGCATCTTTTCTTAATTCGTTCGTGATGACCGCTAGTTCAGGGTTGTCAATTATGCCTTCATAAAAAGAGAGTTGGTTCTCAACGATTGAATTTCGAGTTTGTGACTGCATCATATCGGTATTTTGCTGCACCTCAATGCCTAGAAAGATTATTGAAGCGATCACTCCTGCACTTGCGATTAAAGAAATTAGTTCCTGCACTTTTGTCATGTTCACTCACAATCCTGATAGTCAGACTCAAAACACCTAGTAGCTATGTCTTGTCCTCGTGCGAGTTCGTCGGGGGTTAGTTGGTTGGTAACTATGTCTCTATTGTCCTTCGCTCGCTCTAAACCCTGTGCAGCTGAGACTGACCACCAAACATAAGCTCTAATATTGTTTTGGGGCACGCCGTCACCGCGGTAGTACATAAGTCCTAGATTGCTCTGGGCGCTTGCATATCCTTGATCAGCCGCTAGCCGATACCACCTAACTGCTTCAGTATAATTCTCAGGGACACCGTCACCGTGGTAGTACATCAAGCCTAGATTGTGCTGGGCGTTTTCTAATCCTTGATCAGCCGCTAGCCGATACCACTTAACCGCTTCAGTATCATTCTCTGGCACACCTCCTCCGTTGGCGTACATAAAGCCTAGAATGACTTGGGCAGAGGCATCGCCTTGTTCAGCCAAGAGCTTGGTTTCTTCAAAATTTTGACCATAAGCTCCACCTGCCAACCCAAGCAGCAGTAGGGAGAAAAATGTAGGGATGAGTAGTTTCATAGTCTTGTTCTCAGGGATACGTAACCATTCGCCCAGAATAGTCTGTATAGGGGTGCAATGGAAGCATTCTGACTTACGGTGGTGTGCCCCGGAGTTGGGGTGCGAAGTGGAGGGTTACTAGACAACAGGGGGTGGCTAGTTAGCAGTCAGTTCCTTAAAACTGTTCAGCTTCAGAATCAAATTGTTGGCATCTACTAAGCTCCATGTGGTTTCAAGGACGCTAGTGTCTGTCTGAATAATATCCGTATATAAACCAGTTATCGTTTCAAATTTACCGCTGCAATCAGGTGTTTGGGTGCTCTCATTAAGCGCTCCAATAGTATTGAAGTCTTTCGGCTTAGTTATCTGAACTGTAGCTTCAGGTAGAGACACTACTTTTAATCCTAAACAAGCATAGATTGTCCCATCACTACCAAAAGTAATATCGCCAAGTGTTGTGTAAGTTGTTTGCGCTGAAGAAAATGTGTTATTAAAATAGGCAAAATACCGGTGTTTCTGTCAAAATTAAATCTGTCCCTAACTATTTGCATACCATAGGAGATTTTATTATGTCTGGCTCCATGATCTGTCCGAGCATATCCGTTGGAGTCATTAGACTTTCAGCGCTTGTACCAATATTCGGTGTTGCGATTATGCTGCAGGCGTGCCAGCAAACGGCACCATCCGATGCCGAAACAGGGGTTTTGACGGCGAATGCTCAGGTGGAACCACCCGGCTTCATTCTTTGGCACGCATCGGAACTGGCACAGCGAAACACTCAACTCGGCACGACCATTGGTGCAGATGGCTCCTCTCGGGAGACGCTGGCCGATTATGTTACTCCCGCCAGATCACACCGCTTTCGGTTCATTCGCCGGGATCGGGACGGCTTGCCGGAACAGCACGACGACATTGAAGATTACGTCTACATTCAAAGTGGGCAAGGGACCATCCTTGTCGGAGGACAAATGT
>Ga0302135_10003047_pt1 | contig 9999 bp, 7 predicted proteins | sample CBN3_surface_MG_FD_203119 | JGI IMG/M metagenome (GOLD analysis project Ga0302135, IMG submission 203119) | Marine microbial communities from Western Arctic Ocean, Canada - CBN3_32.1 | ecosystem: Environmental > Aquatic > Marine > Oceanic | place: Canada: Western Arctic Ocean | collected 2017-09-15 | reverse complement strand
GCCTTCATGACCACCGCCGCCACTGCCTGAGCCCTCATGACCACCTGCGAACGCCGGAGATACAGGTCCGAGTACCAAGAACATTACTGCGACGATCGCAATAACTCGGCTCATGAATACTTTTATAAACATTTGTGTAAACGCCTTGTTATTCGCTTGATTAGTTAGCACAACTAAATCCTGAAGTTAGCCGATCGAATCTGATCTGTAGTGCCGTAGAGTCGGGGCCCGTAGCGGTCAATGAGATTTGAGTCTCAGAATCGGCACAGGTCCAAGCACCAATCAGCCCACCCGATGCATTTCCACCAGAAACATCAGAGGTCAAAAAGCCCACGAATCTTCCGTCTCCACCATCAATGGTTAGAGCGCCGTTGCTTAACGGGGCATAAGTCTGGTCTGGATTACCCAGCTTTTGAAGCTGGTAAGTCAGATCGACTGTCTCCTGCGGTGTGTCGCCGTTCTGTGGCTGCCAGAACATGACGACGTTTGCGCCATTGTAGTCGAAGGACATCAGACCCTGAGCTTCATCGGCGACTGTTTCGGTCCAACCATCAATATTCAGGTTCGAAGTAGCGAAGGTGGCGTCTTGGTCCAATTCAACGGTAAAACCGTAATTGTCATAGACGTTCGTAAGCGGCACCGGAGTAGCGGTCGGCTCAGGCGTGGCAGTAGGCTCAGGCGTGGCAGTAGGCTCAGGCGTGGCAGTAGGCTCAGGCGTGGCAGTAGGCACAGGCGTGGCAGTAGCCGCCGGAGCAACCGTTGGCGCTGGTGCTGCTGTTGGAGCAGGTGCGCTTGTAGGTTCACTTACAGGCGAAGGAACTTCAGTGGGCGCAGCGACCTGAGATTCAGGATCAGCTAACGCAATCGTCACTGTTGATTCGATCTTCTCCACTGTTGGCGGAGGTGAAATTTCAGCATTCGCCGTTGGTGCCGCCGGGGTTGATTCAGCGGATGAACAACCGACTGCTGCGACTATCAGGAGGAATAGCGTAAATACGAGAAATACTAGCCTCCACGGCGATCTCAGTCTAGTACCCATCAAAACGCTCACCTATATCGAATAATAGTTGTTCTAGTTGGAACGAATCAATGCGTTTCTGTCAGGGTGACTTTGACACAGACCCTAGATGTAACATCCGACACAACTACATTTACTCGATCAATCGTTAATAGAAACGTTTTGATAAGAACGTCTTATTTTGATTGTATAACACTACTGACTAAATGCATATTTCACCTCAACCAGTTGGCTAATAACTCGATTCCGACCAGCCACATAAATAGTGTTTTTATTGGCCAGTCAGCTATCAGGCTTCGTCTATGACAACGGGGAACAGTCAATAAGAATCTGAGAATGGTGAAGATTTTGGCCCTCAGCGATTCGAATCAGCTTGCCCTCTGGATTGGTGGTTTCGGGTTCCGTCAGAACTCAGCGTCGGGGCAGAATAGTGACCTGCCCCCTCAGAGAATATCTAATCATTTCCCCCACATTGCATGCCGACTATCGTGCGTAAGGGTAAACATCTAACCTCGCTGGCTGTCGGACTGAATTCCGTGCCCGAGTAGATGAATTTCTCTGCCAAAACTCAGTGTGGGATGCATACAGGCCTCGCTCAAATGAACAAGGCCTGTGCTTTGTGTTCTTGGTGGAGACTGGGGGAGGGTCGAACTTCCCGTCCAGAGCCATTGAACGGGCGAATCACAGCGCTATCTGAATAAGTATCGGAACTCCCTTCACGCGACTCAACTCCCTTCCTGGTAGGGAGGGAGGGTCAGCTCTTTAGCCGTGCGTTGTTAGCGATTTCCGACTGGTTCACACAGTATGGCGGCCAGTCGCCTGCTACTCCGGCTAGAACATTTTCTACGCTCATCATTGCCATCTTCATTCTGGTGTCGCCGGTTGCGCTGGCGACATGGGGCATGATGAGGCAGTTGTCGAGAGTCAGGAGCGGATGGTCTGCGGGGATTGGCTCCGGCACGGTAACATCAAGAGCAGCACCGGCAATTTCGCCTGATTTCAGTGCTTCGTAAAGAGCGTCTTGATCGACGACTGGGCCGCGTGTTGTGTTGATCAGAATCGCTGACTTTTTCATCAGCTTGAATTGATCTGTGCTCATCATGTTCGTTGTTTCTGGTGTCAACGGATTGTGGAGAGACACAAAATCTGAGCGTTCGAGTAATTCTTCGAATGAGTCGACATACGTCGCTCCAAACTCTTCGTCACGCTTGTTTCGGTTGTAATAGAGCACGTTCATGCTGAAACCGGCTGCCCGTTTTGCCATTTCAGACCCGATGCTGCCCATCCCCACGATTCCCAATGTCTTGTGGTGAATGTCGGTTGCGAGATATCCGAGTGGGTCAAAATCGCCCCATTCACCGCGCTTGACCATCGCTGGGAGGTCGTTTGTACGACGTGCCATTGCTGTGAGCAGCGCGAATGCTTCGTCGGCCGTGCTTTCGGAAAGAATTCCCGGTGTGTTGCATACGGCTACGCCACGTTCGTTGGCATCGGCAATTTTGATGTTGTCGTAGCCGACACCAAACTCGGCGATGACTTTGAGATTCGGTGCCGCATCCATGATCTCGCCGTCGATCTGGTTGGTGATATGGGCGTAGATACCGTCGACATCGGCGACTGCCGCGAGCAGGTCATCCTGAGTAGGCGAATCGGCATCTTCCCAAATCACAACTTCTGCCCCGCTGGCACGGAGCGCTTCAACAGCTTCAGGAAATGTTCGTCGCGTTACAAGGATCTTTGGCATTTTTTCTCTTCAGTTTGAACGGATTAGGTAAGCGATCGATTCGTTGGCAACCGCGTTGAAAGCCCCGGTGATAAACAAATTGAAATGGTGGGGAAGGTGGGATTCAAACCCACACGCCTGTTAGGGCACATGCTCCTAAGGAATCTAGGTCTAAACGCTAAGCGAACAACGTCAACTACCCAACGAACATCACAGAATTATGTGCGCTTAAAAACGAGTGTAAATCATAAATTTGTAGAAGACAGCTATTACCATTCGCAAACTCCCGAAAATTTAGTGCGAGCATTAGATTGGGGAATGGTCGTTCTCGAAAAAAGTTCCCATACGGAGCTTAGTTTGCAGTAAGGAGTAGACATGAACAGATCTCCTCAGCAAATGAGGAACGATGCTATTCTGCCCCGACACTGAGTTCTGACAGAACCTGTAGTGGTGAGCACCTCACTGTCGGCAACCGTTGATACAGTTGAGGAGCTCGAGGAAACCGCAAAGCTATTTATAATCTTGCGAGGTACTGGTTACAGGACCCTCACGGAAGAACAAATCCAAAATACTGTCGGGTAAGGATTCCACCATATGACCAAATTTGACTTCGTCGACACCCACGTTCATTTTTACGATATGCAGCACCCTGAGCTCACCTACGATCACTGGCGCGACAAACTCCAGAGACTCGCCGAACGAAACTATGTCGCCGAGGACTATATTGCCGAAACGCGCAACGCCAACGTCACCAAGGCGATTCACGTCCAGGCCGCCATCGGCAGCAAGGACCCCGCAAAGGAGACCGAGTGGCTTCAGGCAGCGGCCGATCGCACGGGCTTCCCGCACGGGATCGTGGCCTATTCAGATCTGAGCGACCCCGATGTGGAGGCAGAACTTGAACGCCACTGCCAGTTCCCGAACATGCGTGGCGTACGCGACTTCTCACACGGCGACTATCTGGTGCGTTCTGACTTTCAACGCGGCTTTGCCTTACTCGAGAAATTCGACCTACGAGCCAGCATGAGTGTTCAGTGGCAAGATATGGATAAGCTGCTGGACCTCGCAAGTAAATTCCCGAATATCACGATTGTCGTCGACCATACTGGGTCACCTACAGAGCGGAACACGGAATACTTTGAAAAGTGGAAAAAGGGCATGGAAACCGTCGCTCAGGCGGACAATGTCCGTTGTAAAATCTCCGGCCTCGGCATGAGCGAGTCCGAATGGACAGCCGAGAGCATTCGGCCCTACGTCCTCCACTGCATAGAAACCTTCGGTGTTGAACGCAGTTTCTTTGGCTCCAACTGGCCCGTCGACTGGCTCTTCAGTACCTACGACTACTTGGTAGACGCCTACCACGAGATAACTGCCGACTTCACTGATGACGAACGAACTGCTCTCTTCTCGAAGACAGCGGAGACGATTTACAATATCTAGCGACTACGTCAGCTTCTCGATCAATTCACTTGGGATCCGTACATACTCGGAAACAGGCGATTCAAAACCCGTTTGGCGGCAATATTGGCGTCAAAACAACGATTTCGACTGTTAGAACCAAATATCCAGCTGAGAGTGAATTGAGTTTGGTGGGGAAGGTGGGAGTCGAACCCACACGCCTGTTAAGGCACATGCTCCTAAGGCATGCGCGTCTGCCATTTCGCCACTCCCCCATTTAGGTGAATCCTCAACTGATTGAGGTTTGCGAACAGCAAACTATTGTAGGCAGCGACCAGCGGTCTGGGCTAGCCCCGTTGGTCCCATCCAGATGAGAGTTTGTCCCATCGTGCATGCAAGTCAGTCACCGTGGACTCTGAAATGCCCATCGGCTGCGAAACCATTTCCAGGTTCGACTTCATGTGCTGCGGACGCTGTGTGCCAACGATCGTCACATCGACTTCGGGGTGAGCAAACGTGAATCCAAGTGCGAGCCTGATCCGATCATCAGGATCGTCTGCGAGAGGGCCCTCGGCACTCATCACTCCGACACGCCGGAAGTACTCTTCTGTGTAGTCAGAGATATGTCTATAAGGCTTCGGATCGGCGGGGGCGCCCCAAACGGCGTTACCTATTGGACGCTTGATGATGAGACCCATGTCTCGTGCTTCAACATCTGCAAAGAGATTCGTACGTGCCGATTGGTCTACAACGTTGAAGCTGGTCTGGAGCGTGTCGAACAGGCCGCTGGTCACGGCCCATTTGGCGTTCTCGTTATCGCCGCTGTACCCGATGTACCGAGTCTTGCCTGCAGCTTTGGCGTCTTGCAGAGCGCGTATTACGTCGCCGCGCTCTAGCATTTCAACCTTGCATGAGTGGAGCTGGACGATATCGACATGATCGGTTTTCATCAGCTCTAGCGAACGGTCGATTGACGAATTAATCAGATCGTAAGTCCAGTCTTCACCCTCGCCTCTCGGAAGGAAATGACCGGCCTTGGTGGCGAGTACATATTCATCGCGCCGGTCGGAGGCGACAACGCCGATAAGTTCCTCGCTGATGCCGTAACAGGCGGCGGTGTCGAGGAAGTTCACACCGTTGTCAAGTGCCTGATTAATGACGTCTCTAACCTGATCGACATCGGCCATTTCCAGGTTGAATCCGACTTCCGAAAGGCCGATCCCGAGACGTCCTACCTTAATATCTGTTTTGCCAAGTCGCTTGGTTTCCATCGCCATGTTTATTCGATCCTTTCGGGTGGTCGGTCTCTGGAATTACGACCACGATACCCTGTTGCATCAATATCCGACATCCTTGAGACGATATTACCGAGGGATGTTGCTACATTGCGTGCTAGTCCAATTTAAATTGTTTTTTGAAATGTGAGACATCACTTTGACCGGTCCAAATATTGTTCTGATGGTTGCTGATGACATGGGCTACGGCGATTTCGGCCTGTACTCAGAAGGCCGTGTCCACACTCCGGCGCTGGATGAGTTGGCGTCGAACGGAATTCGTTTGACCCAGCACTACGCTGGATCGGCAGTGAGCTCACCGTCAAGAGCCGCACTGCTGACGGGTCGGTATCCGATACGAACCGGTGCCGTTACACCGCAGGAGGTTCTCGGTAACGACCGCATTGCATTGGGAGAGGCAACGATTGCCGATTCGTTCAAGGCGGCCGGGTATGCAACGGGAATGGTTGGCAAGTGGCACAACGGTGCCATTGACCCGCGTTTTCACCCGAATGCACGTGGGTTCGACGAGTTCGCTGGTTTCCGCGGCGGTTGGGCTGATTATTACCGTTGGAATCTCGATAGAAACGGGACCCTCGATAAATCGGATGGTCGTTATCTGACCGATGTTCTGGCCGACGAGGCTTCGAGTTTCATCAGTCGTCACAGGTCGGAACCATTTTTCCTAATGATTACGTGGAACGCTCCACACAGTCCGCTTCAGGCGCCCGAAGACGTCATCAAAAAATATGTGGACGCCGGTTTTGAACTGGGAATCGCAATTATTTACGCCATGATCGAGGTGATGGACCAGGGAATAGCCCGTGTTCGTGAGGCGCTTAGGGCCGCAGGGGTTGAGGATGACACGTTGATCATGTTCACCAGCGATAACGGCCCGGCGTTCAGTCATAGACCCGATCAAATTCCCGAGGGTGTTGCGCTCAATGAAACCCGGTTCAACAACGGGTTCGCCGGTGCAAAAGGTTCGGTATACGAGGGTGGAATCAGGGTTCCGATGATCGCTCGATGGGCGAACGGGTTACCGCAGGATATTGAGATCGATGACCAGATTTGCTTCACAGATTGGTTGCCGACGCTGCTGTCGATGGTGGGAGCTTCGCACGTTGGTGAAAAGCCGATCGACGGTCATGATCTTTACTCCGTGTTGAAGGGTGAATCACCCGACGAGCAGCCGAGGCGCTTCTGGCAGTGGAACGGCGACATGCCGATTGAAACTACTAACGCGGCGATGCGTCACGGTGATTGGAAACTCGTGCGCCCTGCTCTTGATATAGCGTTTGCTTCTGAGGCCGATAAGAAGCTGACTGATGACTATGTTGATATGGACATCGAGTACAAGTACCACCCAGAGAAATTTACTGAGGTGTTCGATTGGCCGGAGCCGAATAAGATCGTTCCCGAACCCGAGGCGCCGGAACTGTACGACTTGTCGGTTGATATTGGCGAGACGAACAATGTCGCTGCCGAGAATCCGGTGTTGGCAAGCAAGATGCTTACCGAGCTTGAGACGTGGTTTGAGGAAGTCGAATCGGAACGACAGGCGATTGTTGAGTAGGTGCGGCTCTGATATCGGCCGCACTTCCCGGTCGTAACAGATACTGAATCTAATTCAGCATCACAGTTTGCATCGGCCTCAGTTCTTCCTGACTGCCTGCCCCGCATTGTCATGCTGAACTTGATTCAATATCGGCTTCAGTGCTGCTTGACTGCATGAAACAAGGCTACGTACTGAGCTGGACTCAACGCACCGTGTGAATCGTTTCGTTCAATGCCTGTATTGGCACATATTCGACGCCATTCGGGATACGGGATACCACGCCTCACAACTCGCATAAGGTTGCGGGAACCAGAGTTCACCACCAACCTGACAAACGCACGAAAAACCAGATATTCGTGTCTTGGTATGAGCGGTTTACTCCTCGCATATATGTGCAGCAACGCGGTATCAACCGAGGGCGACGGTCGATACGCCCAGCGCGGAATACTCAACTCGATATCCACTTCTATATACGGATATGCCAATACTGCCATCTCGCTAGGCAGACCTGACCCTAGAAGTCGATATGTAGCCTCTGTCTGAACAATCAGATGGCAAGATCCGAATCGAACCGGCGTATGGAGTACTTTCCTGAAGACGTCGGCGGTGAGGTTGAACGGGATATTGCCGAATACGACATCGCAATCACCAAAATCGATGTTTGATGTGATGCTCTGTCGGCTGATCGTCACGTTTCTTGAGTCATTGAATCGCTGATTGAGCTGAGTGAGCAACCGAGGATCAATTTCGATCGTCGTCACTGAACGAACTTCGAGCGCGATCAAATTCGTGAAGAAACCTTCACCTGCGCCAAGTTCGAGCACTGAGTGTTGTTTTTGCAGCCCGATCGAACTGACTATCTGATGGGCGAGCGTTTCGGATCTGAAGAAATGCTGCCCGACTCGGGCATGAGAAAGTCTTCGTGTGCGATTCCGCCTGCTGCCCCGCTTCTTGGGAACTGCCATCGGAAGATCATCGTCATCATTGCGTTTCTGACTTTGCTGGCTCGGTTAAGACCAACAGGGTGCGCAATACCCGGTGATCATCCGAGCGATTTTCTGCTCGAGACGACGTTATGTATCGCAGAGACCGAATCTTCGCGAAATACCGATTAATAGGTATTAGTTGACCCGCTAAAAGTCCAGATACGGCTCGGAGTCGACCTGCGTGAAGTCGGCTGGAGGGTACTTTGCCAGCACATCGAGGTCGATATCGGCGCCCCATCCCGGCCCACTCGGCACGGTGGCATGACCGTCGGAGATATCGATCGGGTTCGTCAGGACTTCCTGGTATCGCTCGATGAACGAGACGAAAATCTCCTGCATGAAGGCGTTCGGAATGCTCATGTCGAGATGCAAACTTGCCAGTGTTGAGATCGGGCCGTTGGAGTTGTGTGGGGCAACCGGGACGTAGTAGGTCTCTGCCATGTTCGCTATTTTGCGAGTCTCCGAGAATCCCCCGCAGTGGCAGATATCAGGCTGGATCATCCGAACGGTGTTCGTTACCAGTAGCGGTCGGAATTCCCAGCGGTTGTAGAGCTGTTCGCCCGTAGACACCGGGACGTTTACTGATCGAGCGAACTCTGCCATCGCCTCGATGTTATCGTAAAGGATAGGCTCCTCCATCCACGCGATGTTGAACTGTTCTAGCTGCTGAGCAACTCGGCCAGCGCTCCACGGATCGAGTCGAGCACGTATGTCGATACCAATCTCCATGTCGGGCCCAACCGCATCCCTGACCGCTTTTACGAGATCAATGCCATGTTGAATTCTCTGGGGCGTAATCGTCTGAGGTCCGCCAAACGGATAGAACTTAAGCGCCGTCCAGCCTGCGTCCTTGAGACGTAGCGCTGCCTCAGCATGAAGCTGTGGGGAGGCTTTTCTCGCAACTGTTTCTGCGGGAACACCGGGGACTGCTTCAGCGAGGTCTTCGAACCATCCGTTGGCGTATACCCGCACTTTGTCGCGATGCATACCTCCTGCCAGTTCCCAGACCGGAATCTCAAGTGACTTCGCTTTCAGATCCCAAAGTGCAAGATCAATCGCTGAAATCGCCGACATCGAGACCGGGCCGCCAGCCCATGTGACCCTTCTATAAAGCGATGACCAGATCCAGTCGATTCGGCGCGGGTTTTTACCTTCGAGAAATTTTCCGAAATCGAGTATCTCGGCTTCGAGCGCAGCGTCTTTGTACTGGAGTGATCCTTCACCCCATCCTGAAATACCAGAGTCGGTATCTATTCGCACAAATAGCCAGTTCGTCCCCGCAGTCTTGTGCACGGGCGTGGCCATTCGAAACACTTTTACATCAGTGATTTTCAAGTTGTTCTCTAACCGTTTCTATCGCGCTTCCGCTGTTCGATTCATCTGAGAACCGGTTAGCCGCCTACTGGCATGAACTGTATGCAAACCGGAGCCGGCACCTCGATTAATGAGCCCGTGGCAGTGAGTGTGCCATCGGATTCACGCTTGAACGTCACGATGGTGCCCGAGTTCTGGTTCTCTGCGAGCAAGAATTTTCCATCGGGGGTAATCGCAAAGTTCCGTGGCTCATCACCCAACGTCGACTGGTGACCCACGTAAGTCATCTTCCCTGTCGACTGGTCGATTGCGTAGATCACAAGCGTCTCGTGACCACGATTCGACCCGTAGACGAATGCGCCGTCCGGAGAGACATGCACATCGGCTGTTGAGTACTTGGACTGGAATTCAGTGCCTTCAGGCAGAGTTGGTACCGACTGAATAGCCGTCAATTTTCCATCTTCACCAAGGTCGTAAAGAGTTATCGTCATGCCAAGTTCGTTGATCACATATACAAATTTGCGAGACGGGTGGAAGTCGAAGTGCCTTGGGCCATCGCCGGCAATCGTGTCTACAAACGCTGGTTTCGAAGGCGTCAGCTTTCCGTTCGCAAGGTCGATGTCATAGGTAAGTACCTTGTCCATTCCCAGATCACAAACGTAGGCATGGGAGTTTGAATTGTCTATATTCACCGAGTGGGCGTGAGCTTCCTGCTGACGGTTTTCGTT
>Ga0302135_10003045_pt1 | contig 10000 bp, 9 predicted proteins | sample CBN3_surface_MG_FD_203119 | JGI IMG/M metagenome (GOLD analysis project Ga0302135, IMG submission 203119) | Marine microbial communities from Western Arctic Ocean, Canada - CBN3_32.1 | ecosystem: Environmental > Aquatic > Marine > Oceanic | place: Canada: Western Arctic Ocean | collected 2017-09-15 | reverse complement strand
CGTCAAAGGGATTGCCCGCCAGCTGAACTGCCGAGTTGACGCCGATCACGCGACCGTCCCGGTCGAGGAGCGGTCCTCCAGAATTGCCCGGATTGAGAGCGGCATCGGTCTGTATCAGTTCAGGAAGTGGGCGGAATATCGTTCCCTCTGGACCCTGTTGCAGCTGAGACGCCTGACTCCGCTGGGTCCCGCTCACGACCCCCACCGTCACCGAATTGAACTGGGCGAAAGCGCTTCCGATTGCGATTGCGAGTTGACCGGGCCGGATGTCGTCAGAGTCCGCGAGAGAGAGTGGTGTGATACCTGTAATCTCCCTTGGATCTACCTTCAACACCGCCAAGTCGTCTGCTCGGCTCGTGCCCAGTAGGGTTGCCTCAAGCGTCCGCCCGTCGGCCAACAACACTGTCAGCTCCCCCGGACTGGCCACAACGTGCTGATTGGTCACGATATGACCCTCGGTGTCGACAAGAAAACCGGAGCCCTTTCCTGACTCGGCCAGACTATTTATGTTCACCTCCACAACCGCGGGAGACGCGCGTTCGACCAGCACAGTGATCAACGCCTCGTCGTACAGCGGCGCCTGCCCCCACCGGGGAAGCCAGGGCGATTGCGTGGAGAGCAAGGCTAGGAAGAGTCCCAGGACCATTCCCGAGAAGATGAGAGTCACGACGAGTCCGAGGGCCGGCCCAGGTCTGGGCGTGCGCGGGCTGGATAGTCGTTCTTCCGGGGCGCTATCGTTTCCTTCTGGCAGCATGTTTGAGGTGAACACCTTGAGGGCGTGGACTCTTCTCAAATCAGTATACAACCAGGGTGTCGTACCGGGCCAGAATCGCACTGCCAGATAATCGCTGTCGAGCCGGCGACGCCATTCAAAACTAGGACTAATGGGTGGTCGGACACGCGTGCAATAGACTTGACAGCGCTTCGGTTAAAACATAACATCGTGCGGTCCTTGGCGTGAGGCCCGTCTTGGCCGGACCGTCATTGCGCCACACACATTACTGAGCACCAAAATCAAGGAGAAGCGCGTTTATGGCTACGCTTAGAAAAAGCGACATCACCGCCAGAATTGCCACGAGACTTGGGGGGTCCCGAGCCCAGGGCGAGGCAGCTCTTGGTGCAGTACTCAGCAGCATACAGGAAGCCCTACAGAGTGGAGACAGGGTTGTTTTGACCGGCTTCGGATCGTTTTCCATTCGCGAGGTCAAAGCGAGGAGAGTCAAGCCGATTCGAGGCGGTCAGGCCGGCAAGCTCATCACAGTACCGGCACACAAGCGAGTCGGTTTTACGGCCGGAGCCGAGCTTAACAAGGCCGCCCAGTAGCCTTTCTTTTCCTCTCCGACAACGTTGTCGTAACTTAAATATCAAACGCGCATTCCCGGATCTAGGGGATGCGCGTTTGCCTTTTTGCCACTATGGGTGTCAGGGCCCTAAGCCCTCAGTCTCTGATTGTGCTACCCCACGCCTTCCAATTCACACGATGTCGGCGCGCGCGCCCTGGGGCGGGGTTTGCAACACCGACATCAGCGGCTACACTAGTGCCCCGAACAAGCTGACTAACGCCGACTGGAGGAACCTATGCGATACTACCGGATACGCGACAGCCGTGGCGACACACACCTCACTGCAGAGACCAAGCCAGGGACGCTTTCTTCTCTGACCTCGCTGAATAGCGACGTCACAGACTTTAGAGAGCTACTGAATGTGAGCGACATCAGTGGGATGAGCGTCGACGACATCGCCCGTAACGTCCTATCTTCCGGAGACGCTGAGACCTTCGATGTGGCGCAGCTGACGGAATCGTCCCGGAGCGCGACGAGCGCTGCCCGCATCATTGCTCCCTTGGCCCCCGACGAGATCTGGGCCGGCGGCATCGGCAACTACGCAGTACCCGACGAGGGTGTGGCCGGAATGCCAGACATAACCAAGACAGCCTACGAGGCCGACCGCCCGCCCGTGATGTACAAGGGCACAAATTCGAGGCTGGCGGGGCCCTTCGACCCCATCGGTATCAGAGGCGACACCGAAAAAACCATTGCCGAGGGCGAGCTGGTACTGATCGTATACAAGGGCAAGCTGGTGGCATACAGCACCGGTAACGAGGTTGCCGGTGGGCTCATGGGCGAGACGTTGTGGTGGATGGTGCCCAGCAAGGTATTCAAGGGATGCGCATCTCTTGGCCCCTGCATCGTCACCCCGGAAACCATGCCCGACCCGACAGGCAGGGACATGGAACTGGCCATCTTACGAGATGGCAAAGAGGTCGGGAACTCCACCAATACCACGACCTTACGGCGTTCCCCGGCCCAAATCGTCGAATGGACTCAGGCCCACGACTCTCCCCCGGACCTGGTAATTATCTACACGGGCGGATGCGTAGCCGCCGGTCCCTTGGAAGCGGGCGATGTAGTCCGCATATCTCTGGACGGCATCGGCTCCGTGGAGAACACCGTAGAGGTAGTCTAGGCATGTAGGCACGGGTATCCGCAGAACATCAGGGTACCCGTGCCCACCCCACCCACACGTCCATTCGCCGACCCGTCCTTATGTCTGTAATGGCAAGATCGAACATCGACTTCTCAAGGAAGTCGATGTTCGATCTTGCCGATGTCCGCGGTAGTGTCCTCGTAACCCTCCTCAGTCAATACCTCATACAAGTGCGTTTGGATGATGGCTTCGTCATCGACCACCAGTATCTTACTGGGCTGATCTACGATACTGTCCGTCACCTGATTTACCTTGGGAGTAGAGCTCATGTGCTGTTTCACCAGGGTGTTTAGAGTCGATCTCTACCGGCAACGGTATTGTCGCCAGCAAATACGCGCATAGGTATACCAACCCAAACTAGACCCCTATTGACTACTGGACGGTCGTGCCCCTTGCTAGGGAATTCCGGGTTCGGGACCTTTGGGTTGGTCCATGTCTCGCATCGTATCCGACGCAGACGACATCACAAAGGTGATTCTCACTGGAACACGGTGGATACCATCACCAGCCTAGACGATGTGGAAGCACCTGTTCATTCGTCGCAGGGCGCCCGGCCCGCTTTACGGGTACGGGCCTACCCTATACACTTTGGCATAGGCAATTCCCGTACGATCATCGGTCTGGCAGTCATCTGTAACGGCGAATGCGGGAGCATCAATGGGCTATAAACCTATCGAAAATTATGGGGTCATCGGGGACCTCCACTCCGTGGCTCTGGTCGGCACCGACGGGTCCATAGACTGGTGCTGTCTGCCGCAGTTCGACTCACCCAGCGTCTTTGCAGCCCTCCTGGACGAAGACAAGGGCGGCTCCTTCAAAATCTGTGGAGTCGATGGAGAACAGACCCGGCAGCTCTATCACCCCGACACCAACGTACTGATGACCTACTTCTCGAACAAAGACGGGGTCGTGCTGCTGGAAGACTTCATGCCCGTGGATGGCGCCAACGGCGAAAATGGGAAGCTCCACTCCCCCAAAATAATCCGCCGATTGACTGGAATACGCGGGACAAGAAAAATGTGGATGGAGTGCTCCCCCGCCTTCGACTATGCCCGTGAGTCCCACCAGGTCACTCGCGGCGGCTCTGGGGTCTGGTTCACGTCTGAATCAGGCAAGCGCCTCGGTTTGTCGCTCCCAACGGAGTGCGAGGCGAAATTGGCCGACGGCGGCGTCACCTCGGAGTTTGAAATGCACGCCGGCCAATCGCTGTGCATCGTCGCCGGTATGCTCGAAGACGGCGAAACCCCTATGACCCTCACCGACGACATGGCGCGCCAGCAACTCCAAGGCACCATTGACTACTGGAAAAATTGGCTCTCGCGCTGCACCTACCGTGGGCGGTGGCGCGAAATGGTCTACCGTTCTGTGCTAACCCTCAAGCTGCTGACCTTCGCGCCAACCGGAGCGATAGTGGCCGCGCCAACCTGCAGCCTCCCTGAGATCATCGGGGGATCGCGTAACTGGGACTACCGGTACACGTGGCTTCGGGATGCGGCCTTCACCGTCTACGCCTTTATCCGGGTCGGCATGACCTCGGAGGCCGAGCAGTTCATGACCTGGATACAGGACCGCTGCAACGAGGTAGTGGCCGGCGAAACGCCGAACATCATGTATCGCCTCGACGGCGGCTCCACCATAGAAGAAGAGTTTCTCGACCACCTGAGCGGCTACAAAGACTCAAAGCCCGTTCGGGTCGGCAACAACGCCCAGTACCAACTGCAGCTCGACATCTTTGGCGAGCTGATGGACTCCATCTACCTGTACAACAAGTACGGCTCGCCCATCTCATACGACCTCTGGTCCAGCCTCAGGCCGCTCCTAGACTGGGTAGCCCACAACTGGAACCAGCCCGACGAAAGTATCTGGGAGGTACGGGGCGGACGCAGGCAATTCGTCTTCTCAAAGCTCATGTGCTGGGTCGCTCTCGACCGGGGCTTGCGCCTGGCCGACAAGCGCTCCTTCCCCGCCAACAGGGACCTCTGGCTCCGCGAGCGAGACGCAATATACGAAGCCATCATGGAGCATGGCTGGAGCGAGTCGCGGCAGTCCTTCGTCCAGTACTTCGGTGGCGAATCAGTCGATGCATCCAACCTGCTGATGCCCCTGGTATTCTTCATGTCGCCCACCGACCCCAGGATGCTTAAAACCATCGACGCAGTCATCGAGGATCTCACCAGCGATAGCCTCGTCCAGCGCTACGACGTCAAAGACGCCGCCGAGGACGGCCTCGGTGGCCAGGAAGAGGGCAGCTTCAGTATGTGCACGTTCTGGCTCGTCGAGGCGCTGACCAGAGCTGGCAGGCTCGATGAGGCACGTTTCACATTCGAGCGAATGCTCGGCTACTCCAACCACCTCGGCCTCTACGCCGAAGAAATCGGCACCAGCGGAGAAGCCCTCGGCAACTTCCCCCAGGCCTTCACCCACCTATCCCTGATAAGCGCCGCCTTCAACCTCGACCGCAAACTAGGAGGAGGCGGAGTTTAGGGCGCTGCGGGAAAGGGGTGTGCAGAGAGGCATCACCCCTCTGGTGGGGGCATGGGGACACCCCCCCACAATCTCCTTGTTTACAAAAGGGGCGGGGAGGGGATCCCACCATGAGCCCGACACAAGGAGCCGTCATGCACGAGAGATACGAAACGCTTTTCAATTAGAACTGACCACAGACATCACGACGACCATGTCAAAGTAAGTAGGCGGTGCAGGGCCACATCGTTTCATCGCGGGCGGTCGACGACCATCGGCCTGGGGACTCCCGACACCAAGGAGCAGATATGGACGAAACAGTACGAAACGTCCTGAAAATAGACATGACCATCGACATCACCACCACCGGTCGAAACAGTGGGGAACCTCGTCGAATGGAGATCTGGTCCCACTACTTCGATGATCGCCTGATCGTCACCGGCTCGCCAGGCCGTCGCGACTGGTACGCCAACCTGGTGGAGCACCCGAAGTTTACGTACCACCTCAAAGACGAACTCAAGATAGGCTTGCCCGCCACATCAACCCCGGTCACGGACGAGTCCGAGCGACGCGCCATCCTGTCACGACTCCGAGACGTCTCGCCCTTCAGACAGGAACAGGGGATGGACGACCTGGAGGCCTGGGTAATAGGCAGCCCAATGGTAATCGTTACCCTCGGCGGATCATGACCGCGTCGGTCGAAAAAATGGTTGACGCTTTCTCGGAGACTGAGGACTCGGAGTGAAACAATTCACTCTCGCAATTGGGATAATGCAGGAGTAGGGCACAAGCATATGGATGGGGAATACCTATGCCTTGAGAGTTCACTGAAACGTGGCAATACTGGCTGTCCCCACAGTTCTTCACACGTTCTTTGAGGCAGCTGCGATACGGGTTAAATTCGAAATCTTTGACCACCAACATTTGCGGGCGCTGTGCTGTAGTATTTTGAACCCGCCAATTGAAAACAAATTCCTCCGGCGTGTCGGCGTCCGCCGGGAGTCGGCAACTGTGCTAGTCGCATTCCAAGTTATGGAAGGCGGCGCCGACAAGACTATAGTCGATCAAGTCGTTCCGATCCTAAATGCCGGGCGGTATCACGTCGTCCGTTCTCACGGTGTCCGCATCGAATAACACTCAAGTGTGGTTCACAATAGTCACCCTTGACACCCGCGATGGGTCGGCTGAATTGGTATGTACGGAGCTTGCGGAGGAGACAAGAGAGCAGCCTCTCCCCCCCCCGGGGGATACAAGGTGACAGGGCAAGTCGATGCGTCGGGCAAAATGATCGATAAGACACAGGAATTCGTTGTTGATCATCTCGCTCAACAACGAAGACTGACTTAGGTGCCCTTCGAGAAGATAGTGGACGATCTATCGGAGACTGAGGACGCCACGGAGTGAGACGCAAGGGTCCAAAAGCGAAGGTCCACAGAGGTATTATTTGGAATTAGTAACCTTTCTCGCACCCGCTATCGCCGGATTTCTAAGCTTGATATTTGGCGCGTTTGCATCAACCGCCATGGGGAAGAGGATATTTAACGCGGTATTTATTCGCCGCCCCCCGCTGCAAGCAGCATCGTCGCCACAGCCGTCGTCGAGGCCATTATCGCCTCCGTGAAGAGTGGCCAGACTCAGAAACTGGATCTGCCACCCGGCCTCGCTGGCTAGCCCTGAACTTGGGGCAGGACCTCGGAGGCCAAAAGTTCCAGCACTTCGAAGTCATCGTTGGCGTGGTGTTGCAACATCAGCCGCGAGATTCCGGCCTCTCCTCGCTTGCCAAGCTCTTCGACCACCTGCGAAGGCGTTCCAACGAGCCAGCCCCGGCTGCGCGCCTCGGCCAGTACGTTGCTTGGGTCGTCGGTCATGCTGCCCATGATCGCGTCGCTCTTTAACTTCTTGCCGATGTTCACCAGGTGACGACGAATGCCCTGGTCGTCTTTGCCGATGATGAAGCCCGACATCTGCGAATGTTTGATCTCGGATGGGTTCCGTCCAACGGCAGCGCAATGGCTCTCCAGGACTTCGGACTTGCGCTTGTAGTCGTCGATTGTGACGCCGAGTGAGTTCCACTCGTCGGCCAGTTCGGCCACGATTTTCAGCGTGCGACGTTCGCCCATGCCGCCGACCATGATCGGCAGTGGCTTCTGCACTGGCTTCGGGTAGCATTCTGCGTCTTGAAGCTGGTAGTAGCGCCCGTCGAAGTTGGCCGGGCCCTCCGACCACAGCGCTTTCATGACGCGAATTGACTCTTCGAGCCGGTCCAACCGTTCGCGGAGTGGTGGGAATGGAATGCCGAATGCGGTGTGCTCGGGCACGTTCCATCCGGCCCCGACCCCTGCCACAAACCGACCGTTCGAGAGCTCGTCGATCTGAGCCGCCATTCGACCCAGGATCGACGGGTGCCGGAAGGTCATTGGCGACACCAGCGGCCCAAACTTTACGCGTTTTGTGAGCTCAGCAGTGAGCGCGAATGCGACGTAGGCGTCCAGAGCGTCCCGTGTCCGCGCGCCCGACAGGGAGAACAGGTGGTCAGAACGCCACAGTGACTCGAAGCCCAGGTCCTCGGCCGTTGTGACGAATCTGCGCCACAGGTCCCACGACACGTCCTCTTGACCCTCGACCATCACTCCCAAATCCATCATTTACCCCCGAACAGTATGTGCCATACACGACTTCTATCAACGTGCAAGGCTGAGTTGGTGTTGGCGGTCCCGCGCCTTCCAACAGGTTGTGCAATCCGCCCTTCTTGGCCCTCACTCACTATTATTTTTTGGAAAAAAGAAAAAAAATAGTATGAGTGTGAAGGACACCCTCACACTCCCGACAGAGGGGCGGAGACCCTCTGCACACCCCTTTGGTAGCAGCCCAGCTACGGGCCTATAAGCCCGAGCGGATTGTTTTTGACCAGTGTGGTCACTTCATCGTCAGACATGCCAGCGTTCAGCAGCTCGGCTATCGCCATCCGCATGCCCTCCGCCGGCGAGGGGTTCATCCACTGGCCGAAATCGGTGGTTACGATACACCGATCGACTCCGATTTCATGTATTGAGGCCGCCATCTGTGACGGGGTTGTCATTTGGCGTGACGGCATGCACGACAGGAAGGTGTGCTCGATGTACGCGCCAAGGGCCGCCATTTCCCGGATCTGTGCGTCGTTGGCGGTGCCTACCGGGTGGGTCACCATTGTCCGGGCCACGCCGATGTCCCTGGCAGCAGCGAGCAGCGCCAGCGTATCGTCTGGTGATGCGTGACCGGAGGCGAGCACCATGTCGGCGTCGCGAACGATTTCGAGCGCGGCTGTCACCTCAGGTAGCAGCATTCCACCCTCACTGGTGAGGCGTAGCCCCGGTTTTTCCGATGTGGCGGCGCTTCTGGTAGGCATCCACACTACCCTAGCGCCGATGTCCGCTGCCGCCTGCACGGCCGCCGAGTTCAGCCCGCCGACCTCATTGTTTAAGACTATGGATCCAGCTACTCGAAGGCCAGGGTAGACCCGGCTTACAAGCTGCGCTACGGGTGTAGTCGGGTAGAAGTGCGACTTGAGGACAAAACCCGCCATCTCCGCTTCCTGGGCGTGGCGGCCTGTGTCCAGGGCGTCCATCCTCAGATCGTCGTTGGGGCTGGGTAGTGTGTGGAGGTGGAGGTCGAAGGATCCGCGCAGTATCTCGTCCACTTTGTTGCTCAAGATTCACCGCCCTGGAATTCGGGGTCGCTCTGGTCCCGATGCCCGTAGTACTTGGCCTCGGGCCCGAAGTAGAACTTCAGCCGTAGGTCGCCCTGGATCTCGTCTATTTCCTTCAGTTCCGCCTCTGAGATTTCCCAGTCGGCGGCGCGTGCTGCGTGTTGGGCCTGTTCTGGCGTCCTGATGCCTACAATGCTGGAGGTGACCTCGGACTGTGCTGTTGGCCAGGCCAGGGCTAGTTGCACCAGGTCGCGACCGTGGTCATGCGCCCACTCGCCGAGCTTTTTCGAGCTGGCGTACGTTGCCTCGAAGCCTGCACCGGAGTAGTGCTCCCAGTCGTGGCGCTGATCGTCGGAGTCGAATTTGTGTCCGGGGCGGTACTTCCCTGCGAGCAGACCCTTGGCCAGTACCGAGTGAGCGATGACGCCGATGCCGACGCTCAGACAGGCGGGGAGTACGGTCTCTTCGGCCCCGCGAAATAGCATGTTATATCGGGGCTGTGAACTGTGGATGGTGGCGAATTGCGCCGCCTCGGAGGTCTGCGCGGCTGTGAAATTGGATATGCCGATGTGCCTGATCTTGCCACTCTCCACGTGGTGACGCAGCCTGTCCAGTGTGCGTTCGATGGGAAAGGCGGGCTGCGGCGAGTGGATCTGATACAGGTCTACGTAGTCTGTTTGGAGCGCCTTCAGGCTGGTGTCAAGGGCTGAGTCGATCTGGTCTGGTGAGTGGTCCGGTCGCGATAGCTTGGTGGCCAGGAATGCCTCGTGTCGCCGTCCCTTCAGAGCCTTTCCTAGACGGACCTCGGCGCTGGCGTACCCCTCTGCGGTGTCGATGAAGGTCAGCCCGGAGTCGAGGGCCGCGTGTACTGTGTCGGTGGCCTGGCTCTCGGGGATTGCTCCGAAGCCATCGCCCAGGGGATAGGTGCCGAAGCAGACCACGGGAACCTGGGGGCCGTTGTTGCCGAGAGGGAGGGTGCGCATGGCGCAAGTTTACTAGGGCACAGGGGGAGGGTCAACGACTGCGGGATTGCTAGCGGAGCGTGGCGATTCTTATGTGAAGACGATAACGGAGGCGGCTGGTGGATGCGGTAGGAAACGGACGGGGTGTTTGGTGGGCCAACCTGGACTCGAACCAGGGACCTCAGTCTTATCAGGACTGCGCTCTAGCCAGCTGAGCTACTGGCCCGTAAACAGGTTGCGAGTATATCGGCGGGGGGCGGGCAGTGTCAAGGAGCGAAGGGGGCATCAGGGCCTGTTTTGGGCTGTATCGGCCCGTCCCAGAGAATACCTATCCCTACCATGCCACAGGGGTTGATAATGTTAGGCTGTCACAATTCGTATCGGCCAGTCCCTGATAGGGCGT
>Ga0302135_10003044_pt1 | contig 10001 bp, 9 predicted proteins | sample CBN3_surface_MG_FD_203119 | JGI IMG/M metagenome (GOLD analysis project Ga0302135, IMG submission 203119) | Marine microbial communities from Western Arctic Ocean, Canada - CBN3_32.1 | ecosystem: Environmental > Aquatic > Marine > Oceanic | place: Canada: Western Arctic Ocean | collected 2017-09-15 | reverse complement strand
ATCCAGCACGTCGAACTGTGCCCGGGGTTCGAAGAGCACCAGGGCCTCGTCGATGCGACCACCGCAGCAATCTTGTCCGGCGAGGTCGTCCTCGCCCCTGCCGTTACTGGTGGTTAACACGGAATACGCCAAAGCGGTTCTCGGCTCGGACGCCCCACGTGGGGCGTCCGAGCCCGAACCTGTTGCAGACCGGGAACCGCTTTTGCGGCTCACCGACATCACCAAGACCTTCCCTGGTGTTGTAGCCAATCGCGACGTGAACCTAGAGCTGTATACCGGAGAGATTCTCGGATTGCTTGGTGAAAACGGCGCCGGCAAGAGCACGCTGATGAACATCGTTACAGGCCTGCTCCGGCCGGACGGCGGCAGCATCGAGGTCAACGGCGAGGCGATCCAGATGCGCAACACCCAAGATGCGCGACGGCTCGGCATCGGAATGGTCCACCAGCACTTCATGCTGGTGCCCACGATGACGGTTGCCGAGAACGTTGCCCTCGGCATGTCGGCCCGACGACCGCCGTTGAGTGACGTGCAGCGCATCGCTGATGAACTCCGAGACGTGTCGGCGCGCTACGGGCTACATGTCGACCCCGACGCGACCGTCGAGTCGCTCTCGGTTGGTGAGCGACAGCGGGCCGAGATCTTACGTCTGCTGAAACACCGGGCAAAGGTTCTGATTTTTGATGAGCCGACGTCGGTGCTCACGCCTCAGGAATGGATCGAACTCTCGCATGTCTTCAGAGACTTGGCTGCCGAGGGGAGAGGCATCATCTTCATCACTCACAAGCTCGACGAGCTGCTCGGTATCGCAGACCGATGCACTGTTATGCGAGATGGTGAGGTGGTAGGCACGATTCCGGCGGCTGGGGCTGACCGGCAGACGTTGGCGACGATGATGGTTGGCCGCGAGGTGGTGTTACGGGTCAAGCGGCCACGGGTCCCGGCCCGAGAGATCGCGCTCGAGGTACGCGGGGTGAGTCTTGAGCGGGGAGGTCGCACCTTGCTCGACAACGTGAGCTTTTCTGTCCATCAGGCCGAGGTGCTGGGCATCGTCGGCGTTGACGGGAATGGCCAGAGCGAACTGGTACAACTGCTCACCGGTCTCGTGAGTGCTTCCGAAGGTGCCATCTTGATTCTCGGCGATGAGCGACACAACCTGACTCCTCGAGAGTTCATCGATCTGGGGGGAGCGGTTATCCCCGAGGATCGCCACGAACGTGGTGTGGCGCTAGATTTGGACTTGCGTGACAATCTCATGATGGCGGACTTCGCCACGTCTGAGTACTCCGCCCGTGGGGTGCTGAAGACTTCGGCGATCATGAGCCGATGCGACCGGCTGATCGAGCAGTACGACATCCGCGCTCCAAATTCCAATGTACGCGTCGACCAGCTGTCGGGCGGAAACCAGCAAAAGACGGTGCTGGCCAGAGAGATGGATCGGGGGCCTGCACTTCTCATCGCCGCCCAACCGACACGCGGACTCGACGTCGGAGCGGTTGAGTTCGTCTATCAGCAGATCAACGAGCACAAACGCAACGGCGGGGCGACACTGTTGATCTCTACTGAGCTTGATGAAGCATTTACGCTCTCCGATCGCATCGGCGTGATGTTCGACGGTCGCTTGTTGCGGATTCTCGATGCCGACGAAGCGACTGTGGACGAGGTGGGGTTACTTATGGCGGGCGAGGAGATCTCAGCATGAACACTCTTGCTTCGAGCCGCTTCGCTTCGAGTCGTCTCCTCGGTCCTGTTGTATCGATTCTGGCTGTAATCCTTGGCCTGGCCATCTCCTTCGCCCTGATCGCCCTGAACGGTCAGCCTCCCGGCGAGGCGGCCCGGGCACTCTTTGATGGCGCCTTCGGCAGCAAGAAGCAAACAGCGGCCACGATTGCCCGGGCGCTGCCTCTCGTGCTCGTAGCCCTCGGGTGGATCGTCGCCTTTAGCGCCCGACGAATCAACGTTGGTCTTGAGGGCCAGATGATCGTGGGCGGCATCACCGGAACATGCATAGCGCTGTATCTGCCCGGCGTGCCGACAGGACTACATCTCGTGTTGGCACTGATCGTCGGCATCGCCGGCGGGGCCGTCTACGCGGGCATAGCGGCCGGGCTCTGGGCGTGGCGAGGCGTCAATGAGATCGTCTCGACACTGCTTATGAACTTCATTGCGTTGCAGTTGTTGAGTTGGGTCGTTCGTGGACCGATGAAGGCCCCTGGCGTCCGCAGCAATCGTTCGGGGACGATTCCAGATAGTGCGCAATGGTCGAACCTGATTGCTCAGTCACCACTCAACATTGACGTTTTCATGGTGGTCGGTCTCGCACTACTCGTCGCCTGGATGCTGCGCTACACCACCTTTGGGATGCGCCTACGAGTCACTGGCGCCAATGAACATGCGGCACGCGCCTCGGGCATCCGCACCGTGTCAGTCGGTCTGACGGCCCTTATGGTGTCGGGCGGGCTCGCAGGGCTCGGCGGTGCAGGGCTGGTGTTGGGCGGTGAAACTGAGGTTATGGCTGAGGGCTTTGCATCCAGCTTTGGCCTCGAAGGCATCGTCGTGGCCCTCCTCGCCCTCAACTCGCCTCGCGCCACCATTCCAGCTGCACTACTTCTCGCCAGCCTCCACCAAGGGGGTGGCCTCATGGAGGCTCGCCTTGGTGTGCCCGCGGAGCTCACGCTGGTTACCCAGGGCATCGTGTTGCTGTTCGTAACGGGGTCGGCCGCCATTGTGCGCCGAGCGCGGACGGTGCGAGTTGACCTCGATGAGGTTGACTCCGATCGCTCCCAGGCCTCTCTCGGACCGACAGCTCAGGTGACCACCTGATGGGGGTCTTCGATGCAACGTGGGTGGCGGCGATGCTGGCGGCGGCCACGCCATTGTTGCTCGCTGGCATGGGCGAACTGATCTCACAGCGAGCCGGGGTCATCAACGTCGGTCTCGAAGGAATGATGCTGTTTGGCGCTTTCTTCGCTTACTGGAGCGCTACCGAAGTCGACTCGATCTGGTTGGCGATATTTGTCGGTGTCGTGGCTGGTATCGCTCTGGCCAGTGTGATGGCGTTCTTCTCGATCAACACCAACGCCGACCAGATCGTCGTCGGTATCGGCATTCTTATCCTGTCCATCGGTGTAACCAGCTGGGCGTTTCGCGACCTGTTCGAGGGTCGATCGCAACTCATCGTCGACCCAATGGATCGTCTCGAGATACCAGGGTACGAAAGTATCCCGTTTTTTGGCGAGGCGCTGCTCAGACACCGCCCTTCGGTCTACATCGCCTTCGCACTTTTGCCGGTGGTGTGGGTCATTTTGTACCGGACTACATGGGGGCTGGCGATCAGAGCGGCTGGCGATCTACCTGACGCGACCGAGACCGCTGGCCTCAGCCCTCGCAGAATCCGTTGGGCAGCTATCTTGACAGCAGGAGCTATGAGCGGCCTAGCGGGTGCCTTCTTATCGGTTGGGGAGGTGGGCATCTTCTTGAACCGCATGACGGCAGGACGAGGATTCCTTGCCCTCGCTGCGGTGATCTTCGGTATGTGGCGAGTTTCCGGACTCTTGTGGGCCTGCCTCCTTTTTGGCGGTGCTGCCGCGCTGCAGCGCCGGCTTCAAGGGCTGCCCGATTTGCCTAGGGAGGTCTGGGTGTTCATTGCTTTGGTCGCGGCTGCAGCTTTGGCCTATCTCGTGATCCGGCGCAGAGTCGATTGGCGCAACCCGTTCACTCTCGTCACAATCGTGGGATTAGTGAGTATCGGCATGGCCGCCATCGTGCTCAGCATCGTGGAACCCAGCATTTCTCTGCCGTCAGAGTTGTGGATCGCTATGCCGTTTGTTCTCACCATCGCGGCTCTGGCCATCATGGGCCCCCGATCCGCAGCACCCCGATATCTCGCGGTCCCCCTGGTCCGAGAGCATGACTAACTCGAGGAGAGACCGATGCCCAGAGTTGAAGTAAACGGTCTGGGGCTCAACTACGAGCTCCGCGGATCGGGTGATGCGTTCATATGGGTTGGAGGCACGGGAGTCGGGGGCGGTATTTGGGACAAGTGGCAGGTTCCACACTTCCAGGGCCGATACCAATGCCTGACCTTTGATCTGAGGGGGACCGGTGCCAGCGACGCCCCTGAGGAGGCCTATTCGGTGGAACTGTTCGCCGAGGACACCATCGCTCTGGCTGACCACCTCGGAATTGGCCATGCCCACTTCGCCGGGATCAGTTTGGGCTCTGCGATCATCCAAGAGATCGCTCTCAAGCGGCCCGATCTGGTTCGCTCTGCCTCTCTAATCTCCACCTGGTCCTCGACCCGGCGCGAGGAGCATCTCCGCCGCTGGTTCCAAGCCAGGCTCACGACGCTGGAGCTCGCTCCGATCGAGGTGTTTCGAGCATTCACGTTTTGGATGTCGTCGCCCACCATCATCGACTTGGAACCCGAGTGGCAGGCGGAGCTGGAGGAGTTCTTCCAGAAGAACTCCTCTGCCCAGCCAGCTCATGCATACATCGGCCACTTCAAGGCCGACTTGGAGCACGATACCTACGATCGCCTCGGCCAAATCCGGTGCCCGACACTTGTGGTGTACGGAGATGAAGATCTGATCACACTGCCCCGGTACAATGAGGCCGTTGCAGCGGCAATCCCTGGTGCCCGGACAAATGTGATCTCAGGCGCCGGCCATCTTGCATGGGTTGAGCGCGGTGCGGAGGTCAACGCCGCGATCGACGAGTTTCTATCCGGGATCAAGTGAACAGAGAGAACCAAATGACCGAACGTGAAGAGTTCAAGGTAGACGGACAGTGCGAGCCGATCAGCCACTACACCGAGGCCGTGCGCTTCGGGGATCTTCTGTTCGTCTCCGGACTCGCCCCTGTCGACGAAGCCGGGAACCTGGTCGGAGGGGCCGATGTCGTTGAGCAGACCCGCAAAGTCTTGGAGAACTTGGAGAGCGTCTTTGCCGCTGCTGGCGCGACGTTCGCGGATGTGTTGCGGGTGACCGTCTACCTCACAGATGTCGACGACCGGTCGCTGATAAATCCGGTGCGACAAGAGTTTTTTGGCACCAGCCGTCCTGCCAGCACGCTTATCGAGGTATCAGCGCTCGCCATACCGGGAATGAAGGTGGAGATCGAGGCGGTGGTCGGCCTTCCCGGTCTCAACTGATGACGATGATGGGGGATCGCTCATGACCAAGAATGCGACCAACGGCTACCTGGTCGAGGCCAGGGTGGTCGATGGCACGGGCGCGCCACCGATCGAGGACGGCGCTGTGGTCACCGCTGGCGACCGAATCGCCTGGGTGGGCAAGCGCGACGAGGTGCCAGAGAAGTATCGCCACCCGGAGGTCGAGGTCATTTCTTTACTTGACCGTTCGGTCGTACCCGGCCTGGTGGATGCCCACATCCATATCTCGTTCGGTGAGGCAACGTCGGAGGAGGAGAACGCGCTCTACACGCCGGTGGAATACCGCTCGATCCTGGCCGGATGGAACGCGCGCCGCGTACTCCAGGCCGGCGTCACCAGCGCCTTCGATGCGGCTTCTACGTACAACATTTCGGTCGCTGTGCGCGACGCCATTGAAGCCGGCTTGATCGAGGGCCCTCGACTCGCATCGGCCGGTCAACAGTTGACGTCGCATCAGGGATTGGAGGATGCGTTCCCGAGCTGGATGGAATTCCCGGTTGGGCAGGCTGGCGTGTTGGTGAAGAGTCGCGATGACATCCTCGAGGCTGTCCGACTCCAAGTGAAGAATCGCGTCGACGTGATCAAGGTGTCAGGATCGAATGATTCCGCCGTGACCGAAGACAGCCTTGAAGGCATGGCATTTCGGCAGGAGGAGTTCGACCTCATTGCTGATGAGACCCATCGGCTCGGCCGCAAGTGCACGGTTCATGCTCGTACCGCCGACTCGGTGAAGGCGTGCGCACGCGCTGGATTCGATTGGCTTCAGCACGCGTCGTACATTGACGACGAAGGCCTCGAGATCGTGCTCGAAAAAAACATTCCGATCTCCCCTGTCATGACGTTACTGGTGAACATCATCAGTTCGGCCGAGGAAGCAGGCCGGGCCGGCGCGTCCGCGGTCGACGTGTTCAAACAAGAGCTCGATGCCGCCGCGACAAACCTCACTCGGGCCTACCAGAGTGGCGTGACCATGGTCGCGGGGTCTGAGTCGGGCTGGTCTCTTGTGCCCTACGGCCAGTGGCACGCCAAGGAGATGGAGATTTTCGTCGAGTTCTTGGGAATGAGCCCGGTCGAAGCACTCCACGCAGGTACCGGGGCCGCCGCTCTCACGTTGCCTCGATGGTCCACCGAAATCGGCACGCTTGAGGTCGGGAAGCGAGCCGACCTCATCTTGCTCCCTGGAAATGTGGCCACAGATATCACGTTGCTTCAACACAAGAGCCGCTTCGACATGGTGATGAAGGACGGAAAGCCGATTGACATCACGACCCCCATTCCGGAGCGAAGTGTCTACTCGTGGGAGCGGACCAAGATATTGCTGCCTGGATTGTTCAACTTTGACGAAGAAGCCGGCAAGGGTCACATTGTGCCGAAGTAGGGATCAGATGACTGACGCCACTCCATTTCAACTCGGGCCCATCGGTGATCGCGTTCTCTTCGAAGATGACAAGATCCGCGTGTGGGAGATGCTCCTTGAGCCGAACGAGCGATCGTCGGTACATCATCACGCCCACGATTACGTCATTGTGGTCCTCGAAGGCGACCACGTCACGATCGAGCCAGCTCCGGGATCTGAGGAACGATCGGGTGAAGGCTACGGGTCTTTGGTAGTTACCCCGGGCGAGGCGGTCGCTCTGCACAATGGAGCTACCGAGGTCGCTATCAACTCAGGCAAGCTACGGTATCGCGACATCCAGATTGAGTTTCTCGATCAACCACTGTCCATCTGATCCTCGAGAGCAGACAACATGTTCCGGTGGAAGGCCGCGGTCCTTGCCTCGCGGTAGTGGACTGGTCCGGGACGGAAGTGCCGCGACCTCAGACCCTTCTGGACCCGCCGCATTACTCGGTAGTCCTCTTCTAAGAAGTCGGACGAGAACTTCGCCTCGTCAGGCCCGATCTGATCGGGTCGATGCGAGTACGACCGCAGTTCAACGCCCGTGCGGTCGATCGCCAGCGGTGTGAGTCGAATCGTGGTGATGCCGCCGTCAGGGAAGGCGAGAATCGTGAGGTTAGGAAAGACGTCGACGGCGTATGCCACCCGAGACTGTTCTTCTCCCATGCCTTCACGAGGAGGATACAACGACTGTCCGAAGTCGTTTATGGGCGCACATAGGACATTCACGAATCGATCACCGAGGTCCTCACGAAACTCCATACCCTCATGGAACGGCTGCAGGGTCTCGGCGTGCACGACCGGGATGTGATAGTCGTCGAGCGCATTGTCGACGAACACCTTCCAATTCACGTCGATGGTGTCGTCGATGCGCAACGTGGGCGCCAACTCCTTAATCCCGTGCTGAGCGAGGAGGTTGGGCGCGGCGTCAAGGTAGCTCGTCAACGGTGGTGCCGAGCCCCCGATGTTAACGAATACGAAGCGCTCCCAGATGTCGAATCGCAGCGGACGCAGACCCAGTTGTTCATTGCTGATTTGGTCGCCGAAACCTCGCCGATTCGGGATAGAGCGTAGCGCACCTCCGGAACTGAAGGTCCACCCGTGGTACGGACAGGTGAACTCATCACCACAGTTGCCCGAGCCGTCAGCGACGACGGTTCCTCGGTGCGGACAGATATTGGCGAAGGCGTGGAGCGAACCCTCGGAATCGCGAACGATGAGGACGGGCTCGTAGCCGATCGTGGTGGCCACGAAGTCGCCGGGTTCGGCCAGCTCGGCCAAATCGGCCGCCAGGATCCAACTAGACGGGAAGACACCGGACATCTCCGCTTCATAGAAGTCTGGCGATGTGTAAGCGGTACTCGGAAGAAAGGGTGTTTCGATCATTGAGTCAGATGGGCATCTGGTCGGCAGACCCGTAGGAGAAGCATCCATGTGGGCTTATCACCTCACCGGTGAGGTATGCGGCTTCGTCTGAAGCGAGATACGCGGCGAGTGCCCCAATTTCAGCGGGTCGGCCAAGTCGGCCCACTGGGATATTGGCCGCGATCGTTTCCATGATCTCAGGTGGCGCCAAGTCGTTGAGCTCGGTGTCGAAGTATCCCGGCGCGATGGCATTCACAGTCACCCCTCGTGCTGCAACCTCGCGGGCAAGCGCCTTTACCATGCCCTCGATCCCGGCCTTCGCTGCCGCGTAGTGGACCTCATAAGCGACGCCCGTCGTCGCGACGATGGACGACGTGACGATGATGCGGCCCTTGCGACGTTCGAGCATCGGGCCCAAGGCCCGGCGACTACACAGAAATGTTCCATCGAGATGAACCGAAATCATCCGCCGCCAGTGCTCGTAAGTGAGCTCCTCGAAGCGAATCACCTGGCCGATGCCGGCCATCGCAACCAGCACGCTCACTGGACCTAGGGTGTCCTCCACATCGGTGAATACACGATCCACGTCGGCCTGATCTGTCACGTCGAGTCGATCTGACCTCACTGTCCTACCAGGCCCAGTTGCACTTTTCGCGGCCGCTTTAGCCGCCGCATCGTCGAGATCGGTGACGACAACCGCTGCTCCTTGGGCGGCGAGGGCTTCTACCACAGCGCATCCCAGTCCACCGCCTCCGCCCGTCACCAGGGCGGTGTTACCAGCCAAGTTGAACACCGACCAATACTAGCGATCTTTAACGTTGACTGAATCGTCTCCGACTACGACGCGTTTTGGTTCTGCCGAGGTGAGGGGCTCCCCTTGGCAGCTGAGCGTGGACCCCGGGTTGCCGTCACAACCGGGTGTTCACCGCTACCCCGGCTAGCGGGACGGGCTGGTTCCTACTCGTCCAGACTGTCCCGCTAGTTCGCAATCGCCGCGAGGCAAGTCAGGACGCCCACCACCACCCGCCGGTGGAGGAAGGGGAAATTTAGGACTACCCGCCTAGCGCGTCGGTGGTCTCTCGAATTCCATCTGCCTAATGCCGCCTGTGCGTATCTACACCGGGGGTTCCGATGTCGCCCCCGTCCCCCTGCGGGTGGGGTGACAGACTGAAGCTATGAAGAAGCGCGCGGTTGCACTGGCGCTCTTGTTGGTTGTCTCGGGGTGTGGTGGTAGTGCAGATACCGCCACACCAGCAACGACGGTTGCTCCTGCAGCGACTCAGGCACCAACCACAACGACCTCCGACGCTGGCGTGGGCGGTTTTGGGAGGCCGCGTATGAACGTCGAGTATTTGAGTCGCCCCTAGCGCGTTCCGGATTCACCCGAAACGCGTTCCCGGCCTCGTCAGGGCGACCCCCCAAACCCCTTCGTTGTAGGGGTTTGGGGGTTTCGCGCCACCCTCGCTAGCCTCGCTTCTATGAGAACGATCGCCGTCGGTTGCGACCACGGGGGGTTCACACTCAAGGGGCGCCTCGCCGATGAGTTGCGGAGCCTCGGACACGAGGTCATCGACCTTGGAACCCACAGTGCCGACCGGGTGGACTACCCGGACTTCGGTGCCGCCGTGGGTCGCTCCGTGGCTGGCGGTGAGGCCGAGCTGGGCGTCTGTGTCTGTGGTTCCGGGATCGGCATTGCCATGGCGGCAAACAAGATTCCGGGCATACGGGCGGCCACGGTGCACGACGCCACCTCGGCCCGTCTGGCCAGGGAGCACAACGACGCCAACGTCCTGTGCCTGGGCGAGCGCCTGGTGGACCCTGAGGTCGCCTCGGAAGCCGTTAGTGCCTGGCTTGGAGCCGAGTTCGAGGGTGGTCGCCATATCGGGCGCGTCGCCAAGCTGGCCGAGTTGGACGGCTCGGGAACTTGAGGGTTCCGGTGGTAGGGGATCGGCGGCAAGCTGTCCGGCTCTCCGACGTGGGGACGGCGACGCCGACCGAGACCGTCATCGAGCCGACACTCGATGACGGTGACCACGATCGGTTCTCCCACTTCGCACGCAAGTCCGA
>Ga0302135_10003042_pt1 | contig 10003 bp, 6 predicted proteins | sample CBN3_surface_MG_FD_203119 | JGI IMG/M metagenome (GOLD analysis project Ga0302135, IMG submission 203119) | Marine microbial communities from Western Arctic Ocean, Canada - CBN3_32.1 | ecosystem: Environmental > Aquatic > Marine > Oceanic | place: Canada: Western Arctic Ocean | collected 2017-09-15 | reverse complement strand
GTTGTCTGTACGCCTCTCGACACAGCTTTCTGGAATGTCTTCTAAGAAGCGACTAGGAGCATTCGCCTGTGTCTGACCCCAGAGCATACGAGATCCTGCGTGCATCAGTTGTAGGTACGTTCTGGCTCTAGTCATTCCGACATACATAATACGGCGCTCTTCTTCTAGCTGCTCTCTATCGAATGCACAGTTAGCATGAGGGAAGATTCCTTCTTCACACCCAGCGACAATCACATGCTTAAACTCTAGTCCTTTACACAGGTGAAGTGTCATAAGCGTCAGTGCTTCACTGTCGTCTTGGAGCTTATCCACTTCAGATACGAGGGCAACTTCTTCCAGGAAACTTGTCAGGCTACTTAGTGGTTCTAACGAGTCGTACTTGTGCATAACGCTTTTGAGTTCTTGGACGTTTTCCCACCGTGCTTCTCCTTCTTCACTGTCATCGCGTAGCCAATGTTCTATGTCTATTGCATGCATAAGGTGTCCCATAAGTTCTGATACTACTTCTGTTTTTGCTTTCTCTTGGTACCTTATAATAAGGTCTACAAATTTTGCGATACGCTCTTTTGTTGGTCCGTTGATGTCTGGGATGAAGTCGATCTGTTGCATAGTGTCCCAGATAGAGATGTCGTTTGCTACGCTATAGACTTGCAGTCTACCAATGGTTGTAAGCCCGATCTTTCGTGATGGAACATTGATAATACGAAGCAACGCAACACTGTCATTTGGGTTTAAAATTGCATGAAGGTATCCGAGCATGTCTTTGACTTCGCGCCTTGAGTAGAACTTCATGCCGCCAACAATGCGGTAGGGGATTCCTCTGCGCAGACAAGATTCTTCAAATAGACGTGACTGTGCATTGGTGCGGTAGAGAATAACCTGCTCGCTAAGCTTTACCCCCTTGGCCATCACTGCTTCCACTGCACGAATGGCTTCGACTGCTTCTTTCTTTTCGTCAGCAACTTCTTGCACGATAACCTTCGGGCCTTCTTTGCGCTCAGTCCACATTTTCTTTTCTGGCCTTCCTGGGTTTTCAGAAATGACACAGTCTGCCGCATCGAGGATGATTTGTGTTGACCGGTAGTTTTGTTCCAGCTTGATGTGGGCTGCTTCTTTGTACTCTTTTTCAAACTCGAGGATGTTCCTAATGTCTGCTCCACGGAATGCGTAGATAGACTGGTCTGGGTCTCCGATGACACAGAGGTTTCCAAATTTCTTTGCAAGCAATGTTATGAACAAATATTGCACATGGTTTGTATCTTGGTACTCATCAACGTGCAGGTATTTCCATGTGTTCTGATATTTTTCGAGCACCTCAGGAACTTCGGTAAAGAGGCGAACGGTCTCGAGAAGGATATCATCGAAGTCCAAGGCATTGGCTTCAAATAGAGCCTTTTGATACTTTTTGTACGCAGTCACGGTGTGCTGCATGCGCGCTGTTGTCGCCTGAACCTCTGCTTTCGCGGGGCTAAGTGCTTCGCTCTTAAACCGACTGATGTATCCAAGAGCAGCTTTTGGCTTGAGCTCTTCATCGTCTATTCCCATTTCTTTGAGGATCATTTTCATCAGGCGCTGCTGGTCGTCCATATCGTAAATAACGTAACTACGGTCTCGGCCTATTTTGTCGATGTCCCGCCTGAGAATACGAGCACAGATACTGTGAAACGTTCCCATGGTTGGGAGCTTACCTGTGGTTGTTTCCCATTGATTATGTAACCCATTTCCTTCAGTGATCTCAAGTAGATTTTCTATGCGTTGTTTCATTTCGGTTGCCGCTTTATTCGTAAAAGTAACAGATAATATCTGCCAAGGCTTCACACCATCGGCAATAAGCTTTGCGATACGGTGGGTGAGTGCTTTGGTCTTTCCACTACCAGCACCAGCTAAGATTAGAAGAGGACCGTCTCCATGAAGCACTGCTGCCTTCTGTGGGTCGTTTAAGTTTGCGGTGATCATCTCTTGCTTTGTCGACATAGGACAGTGATTGTAGCGAACCTTACGCAAGTTTTCTATCCTCCTCTGCCAACTTTGCTTTCGGATCTGTCAGTTCGACTAATTTTTGATGCACAACTGCTGGATCAGAAGTCATTAACTTAACGTCTGCAGTGTTTAGGTTTACGTTACGAATCTTTTGCCTCTTGATCATGACCTCTTTTGCAAAGTCAGAATCTGTTCCACGTAATTTATTGAGTGTCTCTATTCCATGTTCGAGTAGGTGGAAGTCAACGGCGTTACGTGTAGAGATATGGAAGTCGAACTGCGCGATCATGTCGATAATGTTTTCACGCTCCTGGGGGTCCATCTCTTGTGCGAACTCATATGTCTCAATCCTTTTAAGTGATGCAAGAATAGGCTCCAAGCTCTCAGGTGATACTACATAGAACGTAAACCCTTCTTCGTAGAATGAAAGCTTCTTGAGCGTTGCAACGGCATCTGTTGGAACAACAAGAAATACTGTCGAGTAGATAGCATCGTTTCCTTTTATCTTCTTTGCAGTCTTCTTCACTGCATCTGCAATGTAGTTTTGTAGGTCTTGTGAGCGAGATACTTTGGCATCAAAAATTACGTATTGCTCAAGGAAGCCAATCATGAAGTCTGGCTTCAGGCTACCATCAAAACCTTCTGGTAGGTTTGTGTTGTCGTAACCAGTGAAACTGTACTGAGGCTTCTTTACCAGGTCTCCAAGCAACGCATTTACAGTGATCTCATGTTCTGCCCACATGCGGTCCCGCTCTTCAAGTGCTTTTTGCTGTCGCTCTTCATCTTCTCTACGAATACGCATTCTTTCGTCTTCGAGTGTTACCTTTGCTTCTTCGAGCTTGGTGACCATCTCTTCGTGCTTTTTAAGCTTTTGCTCTTCCTGTGTTTCATACTTTGTATTCCGTGCAGAAGAGGAATCCCTTTCCTTCATAGCGACTTTCAAGTCGGACTCTAGGCTTTTATATCGGTCATATAATTCTTTTCCTTGCCCAGAAAGCTTATCTTTTTCAGACTTTGATTCGATAAGCTGGTTCTTCAGCTCTCCTACCTCTTGGTTCTTTCGCTCTACTTCCGCCTTTAAACGGGGATCTCCGTCTGTCTGGGATTTCCATTGCATAAAGCCAATAAAGCCAATTCCGAGTAGTGCGAGTCCGAGGAGTGTTTCAATCATAGTAAACGGCATTGTATCATGCGGTGAGTTATAATGCTCACAAAGGCCTAAAAACACGAATCTACTGTAAATACTTGCGTTGAATCCTCTTTTTCTTATAATAAGTCTGTTCTCGCTCGCTTTGGCGCTATTGCCCTAGCTGGCGCGGCTCAACTCTCTTTTGTTTGTAACTATACAATTCTATGTCTATCGCCCGAACACCTAAGAAGAAACTTATTACAAAGCACCAGATGCACAAGAAGGATACTGGTTCTCCAAACGTACAGGTCGCTATCCTTTCAAAGGAGATCACTCTTTTGACTACTCACCTTCAAGAGCACAAAGGTGATTTCTCTGCACGTAAAGGACTTCTCGGTAAAGTTGCACGTCGTCGAAAGCTTCTTAACTACCTAAAAATGAACCTTCCTAAGGAATACCAGGCAGTAATCGAAGCGAATAAGCTTAAGAAATAGGCTTTTATCACGATCGAATCAGCGTATACTACGCGCAGTTCTTTCCTTCCGTCGCCAAATTTTCTTTGCTGGGTTTACGTAAGAATCCTCCACGTGGAGGCTTGCTATGTGAATCCAAAACAGTAATTGAAAGCGTTGGAGGAAAGAGATAATTCTATCTTTTTCTCATAAATACTATGTTAGGTATTGGTAAAAAGGGCGATAGTGCTATCGCTCCAAATAAGGAATTCACCGTCGATGTCGGTGATCAAAAGTTCGTCTTCAAGACGGGCATGCTTGCAGCACAAGCAAACGCAACAGTTATCGGCCAGTTGGGCGATACAGTTTGTATGAGTAACTGTACGACTAGTCGTAAAGCACGACCTGGCGTTGGTTTTCTTCCTCTTCAGATCGTGTATCAGGAGAAGTTCTACGCTGCTGGTAAAGTAGCTGGTTCTCGTTTCCGTAAGCGAGAAGGAAGGCCTGCAGATCTTTTTGTGCTTACTGCACGCGTAATCGACCGTGGACTTCGCCCAATGTTTGCGAAAACAATCCACAACGATATCCAGGTTTTCTGTACGGTTCTTAGTTACGACTTTATCAACGAGCACGATATGATCTCTGCAAATGCAGCGTCTTTGGCTGTTGCTCTTTCAGACTGTCCAGCGGATGGCCCTGTTGGAACAGTGCGTGTTGGAATGCTTGATGGAGTATTGGTACTAAACCCAACACACGAAGACCGTGAAAAGTGTGAACTTGATATGATCGTTACAGCAACACAGGATCGTGTGATCATGATCGATGCAGCTGCGAACCAGGTTCCAGAAGAGAAGATGCTTGAAGCTATTCAGTTTGGACAAGCGGCTGCCCAAAAGATCGCAGTTGCATTCGCAAAAATCCAAAAAGAGATTGGATCTGAAAAGTGGGAAGCACCTGCAGCTTTCGAGCATGCAGAAGCACTTGAGGTACTAAAGGGTAGTGCACTCGCAGAGATCAACAAAGCAATCCTTAGTCCTATGGACAAGCTTGCACGTCGCGCGTTCTTTGGTGAACTTGCAGACAACGCTGCTGCTGTTCTCGAAGAGAAGTACGGATCTGCAGAAGACAATGAAGAACTGACAGAGCTTTACGCAAATGCAGGTGAAATGATGAACAAGGTAGTTACTGGCGAGGTTCGTCGTTTGGTTCTTGAAGAAGGAAAGCGTATGAGCGGACGTACTCCAGATGAGATCCGTCCGGTTGGATGTATGGTAGATATTCTTCCTGCACGCGTTCATGGTTCAGCTCTCTTCCAGAGAGGTGAAACACAAGGTCTTACAACATGTACTCTTGGTGCACCTGGAGACAAGCTTATGACAGAAGGAATGATGGGAGAAAAATTAGATCGTTACTTCCATCACTACAACTTCCCACCATTCTCTGTTGGTGAAACTTCAAACCGTCTCTTCACTGGAAACCGTGAAATCGGACATGGTTACTTGGCACAGAAGGCTCTAGAGCCTGTTCTTCCTTCAGAGGAAGTATTCCCATACACAATTAGAACAGTGACAGAGATCCTCGAAAGTAATGGGTCATCTTCTATGGCTGCTACTTGTGGTTCTACGCTTTCATTGATGGCTGCAGGAGTACCTATTAGCGCACCAGTGTCTGGTATTGCTATGGGACTAATGTCTGATCCAACTGGCAAGTTTGTGGTTCTCTCTGACCTTCAGGACGAAGAAGACTTCGGAGGAGACATGGACTTCAAAGTAACAGGAACAGAAGCAGGTGTTACTGCTATCCAGATGGATATCAAAGTAAAGGGTCTTCCTGATGATGTATTCAAGGAGGCACTTGCAAAGGCAAAAATCGGACGTGCATCTATCCTCAAAGATATGCTTTCTTCTATCCCAGAAGTTCGCAAAGAGCTTAGCAAGTACGCTCCACGTATCGAAACTATTAATATTGATCCAGATGACATCCGCCTTATCATTGGTAAGGGTGGAGAAACTATTCAGGGAATCACTAAGGAGTTCGGTGTTAATATCGACATCGAAGATAGCGGAATGGTATTCGTTACTGCTCCTGATGGTGAGTCTATGGCTGGAGCATCTGCTCGAATCCAGAACATTGTCGCTAAGCCTGTAGTCGATACAATCTACGATTGTAAGATCGTTCGTATCATCGACGGTATTGGAGCAATCGCTGAGTTCCTCGGAGGTAAAGACGGTATGATTCATATCTCTGAACTTCAGTGGAAGCGCACCGAGAACGTTGAAGACATTGTAAATGTCGGAGACGAAGTAAAAGCGAAGTGTGTTGAATACAATGCATCAGACGGAAAGACTCGTCTTTCTATCAAGCAGACAACTCCTCGTCCAGAAGGAATGCCACCCGATCGTCCTCGTCCACCAAGAAGTGGAGGTGACCGAAGAGGTCCACCACGAAGATAGGGGTACGGGATATGTATTAAGGGATAAGGGTTGAGCATAGAGTTCTGCCCTTTTTCCGTAATACTTACCTCTTAATACTATTAATTAATGTTTTGCATGATCTTCAAGTGCATTCGCTCCTTCATCTGAAGAATATCTGCAAATGATTCCATCAAGTCGTACGGACTACGCTCTTCCCATAGAGGAGTGATTGTTGAGATAACATTCACAAGCTCCTGAAGTTCTTTCATGCTTCGTTCGTGTGTGGCCCATTCGATATCCTTTGAACTAAAAGTATCTAGCATCACGTTAATACGATGAAGTGTTCGGTGTGCACTTTCTGCAAGTAGCTGCTCTCGCTTTATGTCGATTGTGTAGTTGTGCATGTCATTTGCGTAGAAGTCTGGGATCTCTTCAAACAATGTCTGGAGATGCCGGTAGGCAATGACGATGTTTTCCCAGTGTTCAAAGTCAATCGTTCCATTTTTCTCTGCATGGGCAATGGCATGGTCGAAGTCTTTTCGGCAAATGTAGAAGCCTTCACGAGTATTGTGGAATACATCTTCAAATGTAAGCCTATGTACTTCTGTAAGGGTTAGTTCTTGTTGATGAGATACGAGCTTTGTGACAAATATTGCAAAAACAAGAAGGGCTGTGATACTTTGTACAGCAGCAAATAACTTAGAGATTCCTTGAGGAGTGATGTCACCGTATCCAGTAGAGGTCGCGGTGATGATACTGTAGTACATCGCATTGGCGAACCTGTAAAAAGGATCTGCAATTTCTGCGAGGTCAGTCGGGGAGTGTGTGCTTTCTCCTACATAGCTCATACCGAAGTATGCGGCACCAAAACCAACGGCCATAAGAAGCCATACAGTAAATAGTGTTGTATAAGATAGTCCTGTTAGCCATTCGATGAAGGCAAACGCTAGGTTTGAGCTGTGTGTGTTTTTGTTTTTAACTAGACTCATGTGTACGTTTATTATACTACAAAACTTCTATTTTAGCAATATAGGCTGATTGGCTTCAAATACTAGTATTTACGCTGCTTGGCTATATTGATTATCATGCTTTACTCCAGCAATAAGATCTGCTGTATCGGAGATGGCATCTCCAGGGATATTGATAAGGCCGCCAATAGCTGCTCCAAATCGTAATCTGAGCAAGTTTCCAACGGTTCCTACTGTATTTTCAGTGGTTTTACCGTACATACCAAAGAGTCCATTGTAGGGCTTAACTCCTTCTTTTGCAGATCCATCTAATGTACCAAGTCCTTGGCGCACGAGTGGGTCTATTCCAAATCCTGAGGTAACAACATGTGTTGCACCTGCAAGGGCTTGAAGAGGGTTTTTGTAGTCGTAATCCTTCGCTGTTCCAGCGAACCTATCTATATGGCCCTTATAGTGGATAAGACGTGTCTCTTTCATACGTAGATTTTATACTTTTGAGGTTAAATTACAATAGGAATATTGCTTTATTAATAATTAGTGTTATAGTAACAGTATCTCACTACATTTGTAGTAGAGATATTGACCTTTCACTTTTCTGGAGATGCTTGAGAATGGATTCTACAATTGCTACTGCGACTCTTACTACAACTGCTGTCGATGTCGACACCACTCTGTCAGATCATTTGTTTCGACTTCTGGATGACTCAGCCTACGACTGGCTGTACACCTACATATTTGATAACTGCATTGAAGAAGCGGTTGATTCCAACACACTGAACACTGCTCAGAAGATCGCTCTGCGATTCAAAAGTCGTTTGCATCTTCAGATGTTTCTCGGGTTTATCTCTGGAGAAGCAGACATTGAGTACGAAGGCCCTTACCAGAGCTGACGTGAGGATGAATCTGTAGTGAAGGTTGGTGGGGAGTCTTCGGACTCCCCACCTCATTTTGTAATACGTTTTACTTGCATTGGAATTGCCTCATGGGTAACCTTTGGCAGCTTTTTTACGAAAGCTATTCGTTCTTTACAACACTATAAACCGCCTTCTACCGGCGGTTTTTTTAATGCTTGAACAGCATCTCTCCGCTACAATCTAGCTGATGCTTGATAAGGCCTACGATCCACAGGGAACAGAAGACCGCATTTATAAGATGTGGGAGGAAAGCGGCGCGTTTACAGCAGATGCCAATTCTGACAAAGAACCATTTACAATTTCAATGCCGCCACCGAATGCAACAGGGCAGTTGCACCTTGGACATGCAGTGATGCTAGCCCTTGAAGATATTTTCATTCGATATGCACGCATGCAAGGAAAAGAAGCTTTGTGGGTACCAGGTACAGACCACGCGGCTATTGCGACAGAGAATGTTGTTATTAAGAAGCTTCAAAAAGAAGGTATGAAAGACCCTCGAGAAGAGATGGGAAGGGAAAAGCTTGTTGATGCTATTAAAGAATTCGTTGCAGGTAGCCAGGATACCATTCGTGGACAAGTTCGTAAGATGGGAAGTAGTTGTGACTGGAGTCGTGAGCGCTACACCATGGACGCGGCTCTTAATCGTTGTGTAAACGAAGTCTTTTGTAAGATGTTTGCAGACGACCTTATTTATAGGGGTCACCGCACAGTAAACTGGGATCCGAAGCTTCAGACGAATGTATCTGATGATGAAGTAGACCATGAAGATAGAACAGACCCGTTCTTCACGTTCCAGTATGGACCGTTTGAGATTGGAACCGTACGTCCTGAAACAAAGTTTGGTGATAAGTACGTTGTTATGCACCCGGATGACGAACGCTACAGTCAGTACAAGCATGGTGACACGTTTGAGTGTGAGTGGATCAATGGTCCTATCACTGCAACGATCATTAAAGATAAGGCGGCTGATCCAGAGATCGGAACAGGAGTGATGACGATTACTCCGTGGCATAGCGGTGTCGACTTCGAGATTGCAGAAAGACACGGGCTCGATAAAGAACAAGTGATCGACTTCGATGGAAAGCTCCTTCCTATTGCTGGAGAGTTTGAAGGTATGAAGATCACGGATGCTAGGGCTAAGATTGTTGAGAAATTAGATAAGAAAGGACTACTGGTAAAAACAGATGACAAGTATATGCACTCGGTAGCGCTTAATAGTCGCGGAAGTGGTGTTATTGAGCCACAGATTAAGCTTCAGTGGTTTATTAATGTGAATAAAGAAGCAGTGAACTGGAAAGGAAAGAAGATGAGCTTGAAGCAGGTAATGCAAGATGTGATCCATAGTGGAGACATCAAGATTATTCCAGAGTGTTTCGAGAAGACGTACTTCAGTTGGGTTGATAACCTTCGTGACTGGTGTATTAGTCGTCAGATCTGGTGGGGACATCAGATTCCTATCTGGTACAAGGGAGCCGAAGAGTTTGCAGGTGTGCAGCCACCGGAGAGTAGTCATTCTGATCAGAAGATTATATTTGCGCGACATGGTGAGAGCACTGGGAATAAAGATAAGGTAGCTCAAGGCCAAGATAATCCTCTTACTGAAAAAGGGCAGAGTCATGCTAAGGATTTAGCACAGCATTTGCAGGATAGAAATATAACAAAGATTATTTCGAGTAGATCTGTAAGAGCTTTCGATACTGCCAAGATTGTTGCCGACCAATTGGGACTTGAAGTTACTATTCTTGATGATATCAGTGCGTATGATTTTGGAGATATTATTGGTACTCCAGAGGAGAAGGATAAGCCGAATATTGAACGTGCACATGAACTAAATACTGGTGAGTCTTTGCAGAATTTTTATGATCGAACCAAGCATGCTTGGGAAAAAATACAGAAAGAGCGATCCAACGGAGACATACTTGTTGTTTCGCATCGTACCAACTTATCTGCTCTTGATACTATTCGATCTGGTGGATCTTCAGAGGACATCGTCAATGCAAGAAAGAGGAATGAAAATGCAGCTCATGGATTTTGGGGGGAAATAACTCTTGGAGGGAATGAATGGACGCAAGACCCAGACACGCTCGACACGTGGTTTAGTTCTGCCCTTTGGACATGGAGCACACTTATCGACCCGAAGCTGACA
>Ga0302135_10003040_pt1 | contig 10004 bp, 8 predicted proteins | sample CBN3_surface_MG_FD_203119 | JGI IMG/M metagenome (GOLD analysis project Ga0302135, IMG submission 203119) | Marine microbial communities from Western Arctic Ocean, Canada - CBN3_32.1 | ecosystem: Environmental > Aquatic > Marine > Oceanic | place: Canada: Western Arctic Ocean | collected 2017-09-15 | reverse complement strand
TACTTCGAGCATCTCGTTACCAGTTTCAACACTGATTGAATTCATTCGCTCAGGCCGATTTAGTGTGAGGCAGATTATGCGTCCGCGCTTTTCAACGGCTATATCGTTGTAGACCATGTAGTTTTTTCTCCGTTTCCGAATATTCTATTTACCTAACAGTGAACGACCAATGATCATGCGCTGAATTTCAGACGTTCCCTCATAAATACGTGTGATACGAGCATCGCGAAAGAATCGGCCAACCGGATTACCACTGATATAACCGGCACCACCCTGTATCTGGAGCGCGCTGTCAGCAACAAAAGCCAGGGCTTCAGAAGCGTAGAGCTTCGCCATTGACATGGTGCGGGGTGTTGCCTGACCGTTATCAATATCAACTGCGGCTTTATAGGTAAGCCAGCGGGCGGCTTCGGTCCTCGTCGCCATGTCGGCGAGCATGAACTGAATACCTTGAAAATTACCTATCGGCTTACCAAATTGGTGGCGTGCCTTGGCCCATTCGGTAGAAATTTCAAGTAGTCGCTCACATGCACCAACACATCTGGCAGCAACTGCGGGACGTCCGCAATTAAGAATTTTCATTGCAGCCACCCATCCACCACCTTCGGGACCAAGACGATTCTCCTCAGGCACCTCGCAATCTTCGAACACAAGTTCAGCAACTGGCTGACCGCGGGCTCCCATCGTCTCATAGACCTCTCCGATACGGAATCCTGGGAAACTTGGCTCAACCAGAAAAACACTAAATTCCTTGTCCGGATTTTCGAGATTAGTTCGGGCGATGACCGTGATTAGACCTGCCTTTGATCCACCACTAATGTAACATTTGACTCCGTTCAAATAGTACCGGTCACCCTTCTTGCGGGCGTTAGTTTTAATGCTTCCCGCATCAGAACCTGCCTCATGCTCGGTGATCGCGAACGCGGCACGTAGCTCACCAGTTGCCATCCGCGGCAGGTAACGAGCTCTTTGTTCGTCTGAACCTAGTTCAACTAATCCATCAGATCCTATCCCAGTGTGGGCGGCAATTACTCCGGCAAATCCAAAGCCACTTCGGCCAACCATTTGATGGACCAACATGCGTGAGAACCGATCAAGCTCACTACCACCATATTCTTCCGGAATACTGATACCAAACAGACCGAGTTCAGATGCTTCCTTGAGAACCTCACATGGCATCTCATTAGTCTTTTCGATCTCATCCATTCGCGGCTCAACCCGCTCGTCGATAAATGCCTTAACCGTTTCCATCAACGCGACTTGATCGGCAGAAATTTCAAAATTCATTACTCAACTCTCCGTTACAGGCCAACCTGCAAGCTCTTCCAGGATTTCATCACGATGTTCATCCATGGCTGGGATTGCCAGGGCACGATTGTAACTTATGCCATTGACCTTGATCGGAACTCCCCAGGTAGAGATATTCTGCCCACCTGGAAGCAGAGCTGGTTTAATCATGTCGCGTGCCACGACCTGCTCATCGGCAATGACATCGGTAGTCTTGCGCACATGGGCAACTGGAACCCCAGCATCAAGAAAGATGCGTTCCCATTCCTGCGCCGTGCGTTTTCTTAGATAGTCCTCGACCACGGGTCTTAACGCATCTCGATTTTTGACGCGGTCCGGATTTTTTAAATAGCGTGGGTCTTCTATAAGTTCGAATGCACCAAGAACATCACAGAATTTTTTCCATTGGATCTCGTTGCTAACTTGGACCAGACAATGTTCTCCATTACTGGTCAAAAATGCTCCCATCGGATACATGGCCATGGTCTCACTACCCTGCCGTGCAGGTAACTCCAGGCCAGCCAGTGCTCCTTGAAGATAAGCGTGCATGAATCCGAGCGATGACTCCATCAGTGAAACTCCAAGCAACAGTCCCTTACCTGTTCGCAATACGGTGTAAAGGCCTGATACAATCGTGCTGAAAGTTAAATAAGAGGTTGCTATATCGATAGGCGAACCACCACTTCTTACAGGTGCACCACCCTCCTCACCTGTGATTCCCATGACGCCAGTGTAAGCCTGCATCATAGAGTCATAACCTGGAGCAGCTGCGCGTGGTCCTTCACGCCCATAACCGGTAACCGATACCCAGACAAGCTTGGGATGGGCATCCTTAATATTTTCCCAGCCAAGCCCCATCCGCTCCAGCGTGCCAGGGCGATAATTTTCCACCAGCACATCTGCAGTATCAAGAAGCTTGTAAAAGATTTTCTTGTCTTGATCAGTCTTGAGATCGAGTGAAATGCTTCTCTTGCCGCGATTGCAACTAATAAAATAGGCACTTTGACCTTCAATAAACGGAGGCCAAGTCCGCATTTCATCCCCACCAGGCGGTTCAACTTTTATCACGTCCGCACCCATTTCTGCGGCCAACATTGTCGACACCGGTCCGGCGATATTGCGCGTGAGATCAAGAATTCTAACACCTTCGAGAATAGGTGGTGGTGATTGGTCTGGTCGGGCCATGGTGCAAAACTCTACTTTCGGTTCGCTGTTGATTATACAAACAATCACAAAGTGAAAAACCTACGAGCCAACTTAATCGACTTAAGCGTATGAACGGGTCTAATGCCCACGAATTAGTCGGTAAAAGTCTGCTCTTCCTCGATCATCGCAGATATTAAATCTGCCACTTTCCAGAATGGATCGTCCGACATACTCTCAAACAACATCATCTGCTCTGCAACCTTGGAGAGTCCTATCTCGTCAGCATATCGCATCGGTCCACCGCGAAATCTTGGAAACCCGTAACCCGTCAAATAAACCACATCAATATCTGATGCCCTAAGCGCAATCCCCTCCTCAAGAATGCGAGCTCCTTCATTAACCAATGCATAGATACAACGCTCAACAATCTCTTTATCTTCTATGACACGTGGGGAAATACGATTTTGTTCACGATATTTCGTGATTATTTTAGTAACTTCATTATCAACAATCGGAACCCGACTACCCTTCTCATAGCGATACCATCCCGCGCTGGTTTTCTGACCAAATCGTCCAACCTTACAGATAGCATCAGCAACCCGCGCGTAATGAACATGCGGACGTTCCACATAGCGACGCTTACGGATAGCCCAACCGATATCATTGCCAGCAAGGTCACCAACCCTGAAGGGGCCCATGGCCATCCCCCAAGCCTCCAGAGCTTGATCAACCTGCGACGGAGACGCGCCTTCCTCAACCATGGTGTGCGCCATACGAACATAGTGTTCAAGCATGCGATTGCCGATGAATCCGTCACAGACGCCAGCTACGACTGGTGTCTTGCCAATGCGCTTTGCGACTGTCATCGCCGTCTTCAGAACTTCATTTGAGGTTTTATTTCCGCGCACCACCTCGCATAGCTTCATCACATTTGCCGGACTAAAGAAATGAGTGCCGACAACATCGCAAGGGCGCCCAGACATCATAGCGATCTGATCAATATCGAGCGTAGAGGTGTTGGTTGCTAGAATAGCGCCAGCCTTTGCCACCTGGCCTAGTTCACTGAAAACTGCTTTTTTGACGGCCATTTCCTCAAACACTGCCTCGATGATGAAATCTGCCTGTGACAAAGCGTTAAAATCAAGCGAGGTATTAAGAAGAGACATTCGTTCATCTAGCACCTTTGGTGTGAGACGTCCTCTGTCCACCCCCACTTGATAAAGGCTGCGTATGCCTGCCACAGCGGCATCGTGCTCAGCCTGCCCGGTCTCAACAAGGGTTACTGGAACCCCAACATTGAGAAAATTCATCACAATGCCGCGTCCCATTGTACCGCCACCAATCACACCCACATGGCTCACCTGACGAGCAGACATATTGTTCGGAAGATCTGGAATCTTTGCACATTCGCGTTCGGCGCGGAATGCATAACGCAAAGAACGATGGGCAGAAGTATCACGAAGCTCAAGAAAGGCTGCTCTCTCGTACCGAAGCCCGTCAGCAAACGACATCGTTACCGCTGCTTCCAGGCTGTCAATAATTTTTATCGGAGCAGGGGTATGATGAGACTTCAGTTGGTATCTCGAACGAGCTGCTGTCAGCAGTTGTGGGGCATCGACTTCATCGACAATGCGATCACGAAGCGGACATAAAGGGGCCCGTTCAGAGAAGACCTCTCGCGCAAAACGTATTGCCTCTCCAAGCAAATCCTGTTCGACAACTCTCGCGATGAGAGGAGAACCGTCAAATATTTCCGCAGCCACAGGTTCACCACCAAGAATAAAATCAAGCGCTCGTTCTAGTCCAACAGCGCGAGTAAAACGTTGTGTTCCCCCAGCCCCCGGTAACAGACCAAGCTTCACCTCAGGCAGTGCTAACCTCGAACCTTTGAGGGCAATACGATGGTGGGCCGCCATGGCCAACTCAAGGCCGCCTCCCATGCAAACACCACCGATTGCCGCAACAATTGGCTTACCGCAGGTTTCCATCTTAGCCAAAACGGACGGGAGAACTGGCTCTTCAAGCGCATTTGGCTGGCCCATTTCCTTGATATCAGCGCCGGCTGAAAAAACCCGTTCTGAACCAATCAGCACGATAGCATTCACTGTGGTATCTGCCATCGCCTGATCGATACGTTCTGCAACAGAACTGCGTAACGCAAGTCCAAGCGCATTAACTGGCGGATTATTAAGGCCAATGGTGGCAATACCATCGCTAATTTCATAGTTGGTGAGTGACACAGGAAACCCTCTTTTTATAAACAGCACAGATGCAGCTCTATCTCACTCGATACAATGAAACCCACCCAACGTGATGAAGTAATAAGAACCTAGAGAGAACCGACTGGGAATTAAAGCGGACAATCGTTTGCAACTGATTTATAGCCGCTCTTGAGCGGTGAGATGGTTCGTATTCAGGTTTCAAGAATTCATATAGTTATTTCCATTTTCTTACTGATATTAAGCAAATCAATAATTGTATAAAATGAGACGAAGTAAGCTGAAATAATTTTCAGACACCCCCTAAAAATAAGCCTCACTCTGGCCAACAGGTGGCACCCATTCACAATCGCCAAATGGGCCATCACCATGTTCACGGACATACCCAATACGATCATTATTGCTCTTCCCCCTGATCAAAGCGCGCTCCAGCCAATCGACAACATATTCATGGCTGTCCAATCCACTCAGATTTGAAATACTTGTCAGAGGATGAAACTGGTTCTCTATTACCCACATCTCCTTGCTGCAGGTTAGATCCCCATAGGCACGGATAGCATCCTCAAGCGGGCAAAGAGGATCAAACTCACCAGTCACCATCAGCGTTGGGCATTTGATCTTATCGAGATAGCCTTCGACAGACATTTCTTGCGCCATGGCATCGAAAGAATCCTCATCGTCAATCATTCCAGCCATGTACATGAACTGCTGTTTGAAACGCGGAGAGGACTGCGTGAAAATCGTGTTGTTGGGATAAAAGCAGGCAACTGTTGAGGCCAAAGCGGCTGGACGATGGTCATAGCTTGCAAGTCGCAAAGACCAGAAGCTTCCCATGCTAACGCCATAAATGCCAATGCGATCATCGTCAATTTCATCCCTGGTTTGCAGATAATCAATTACCGCCGCCCCAGCGCGCTCATAGGTATCACCTACGGCGTGGATCTTCTGGATGTTCGAATTGCCCTGCCCTGGACCATCCATCGAGATCACGTGCATGCCGCGCGCAATGCCCTGGCTAGCCGACACTTTGGGAAACGACTCTTTGGTCTGATCCATGCCCGGAACATAGATAATACAGGGCGCCTTGCGACGATCCGGCAGGAGGTGAAGCAGGCACGAGATAGTTTTGCCGCCATCGAACGGAACTTCAACCCGCTCGATCGGATAGGGCGCCACTTCACAGCGACGATCAACCATCTCCTGAAGCTTCCCACAAAGGTATAGCTTGACTGGATTATCATCATAAAAGATTGGATGCTGGGCCATGCGATAGGCCTCGATTGCTTGGTCATAATGAGCACAGGCAGTGGCATCAAAGCCCAGCGTATGAGCTTGTCTTGCCAGCGCCTCATTATGCTCAGCCTTTTCGCGCCACATTTTTGGTAGCATGCGGTAGTTACGTGCTCGCTTAGGCGTTTCCCACTCGTCACGTTCGAAGTTTTGCACGCGCCCGCGCATGTTGAGGGCAAGATCGAGCATCCACTGCTGATTATCACGTTCTGTGCGAAGTTTTTTGATTGTCATGGCATCCCTCAGTTTTTAACACTGCCCATAGGACGTTTTGTATTGGCAACCAATATTTATGGGGAAACACAGAGGGACGCTAGTATCAATCTTTCTTGATGGCTTTTTTCTGTCAGTCATCATAAAAAAAACATCAGCCATCAATAACATAGGAGTTCACTGAGGTGAGTTTTACCACGTAGTCCTAACTCTATTTTAGACTCCGTATGCTTACAGATGTTATGAAGATGGAAATGAGATTAAGTTTTTGTCGATTAAATTTTGAGGTGAGGCATGGGACTAGGAATCGGGGGCTTGGGTCATATTGGTATTCACGTTACCGACATTGATCGTTCTATCGATTGGTATCGCAAAGTTGTTGGCCTCAAGGTCACAGGAAATTGGAAGCCATCTCCACCTCGTGGACCAATGTGTTTTATGCGCGTTGATAATATGCACCACAATGTTGTGTTATTTGAAATACCTAAGGATATTGATCGTGATGGGCTCGATCTATCAGATTCAGCCAAGCGCAAGATAGGTGGGTTACACCATATTGCATTTGAGTTCCCAGAGCGGGAAGACTGGCTCCACGCGCTTGATCATGTTCGCTCATGCGGTGTTGAACTAGTTTCCGGTCCTTATGTCCATGGACATGAGGCGCAGGATGAAAAGGGCTTCCAGGGGGGCAGCGGAAGCCATGCCTTCTATTTTTGTGATCCCGATGGCAATCGCATCGAGTTCTATTGCTGGATGATGAAAGTCTCTAAGCCGAGTGTTTCAGCACCAGATCCTGACCTCTAAGAGACCATTATCGGGGAACTAACGTAGTTCTAGTCTGATACCTCACTCTATATTTACATGCGTTAACCCCATGCGAGTATAGAGTGAGGATCCATATCTTCCTGACCATTGGAAAGCGGCTGCTCTTACATTGTTAACAATGAAGCCATTATTTCTTGTGCTTGAACCGGCGCTAATCCTCAATGAGACGCCCATGATTTCCGCCATAGCCAACGACCAAAGATATGGGCTCATGCGCGCTATTCCCGCATCGCTAAACTCGTCAGATAAACTTTTGGCTATGCGTTTCCAAGTTACTAGCGGTATGTATATTACAGCAAACACCAACCCTCACACCAACATAAGAGAATAAAGATGGCGCACGCATTTCGTCAGATTGAAGAACATCTTTTCAGAGTACCCTCAGGCTATAATGGGCATTCAGCTGCCTATCGACGTGCCGATTTGATTGGTAGCGCAGAGGGGTCTGTTCATATGGGCTTTTACATGTCTGATCTCCAGCCAAAAGGAAAGGTCGACACATGTGTCCATTCCTTCGAGAAGGCTATCTTTGTGATGGATGGCGAGCTCGAACTGAATCGTGATGGCATGGCCTTCAGGCTTGTCCAGAACGACTATGCACTTGTTCCGATTGGAACACCTTACGCCTTACGCAATCGCAGCTCTCAACCAGTGCGCTGGGTTGAAAAATGCGGACCACGCCCAAAAAATATAGATGAATGGCAGGATAGCTTCTTTTCACGCCAGATTACTTGGCCCAACGATGCCGACATCCAGTCCGCAAAGACGCCGCTAGCCCGCATGGTAGGTCATTTTGATAAAAGCCAACTACCGCCTCCGTCAAATGGCGACGAACATATCAGTGGCTTTTCAAGAAAAATGCTGATGGACCGAATGTTTGGTAGTCAGCAATTTGATCTATTTATTATCGAGTTCACCAAAGGTGGAAAGACCACCCTTCATGATCATAACTTCGAAGAAGTCTACCTGGCACTCGACGGCAAAGCTAAGTTCATAGCTGAAGGAGCTGAATATATTTTGAAGCCAGGCACGGTTGCCTGGTCGGGCACAGGTGCTCCTCACGGGTTTCTTCTCGATCAGGGCTCGTCATGCTGCTGGCTGGAGGCAATGTCACCACAACCACCAGTACAAAATATTGGTCGCCGTTTTGCCATTTGGGAGAAGTTGCGCAAAGAGCTGGAAATTTGACTGTTTCAGCCACCAATAGTGCAAAAAAGTCTGAATTCCGTCACCCTCACATAACGGCGTTTGGCGGACTGTGGTATCAGTTGATGACTAATCATACATCGCTGTCTGCATTGCAGGACCATAGAGTGCTATCGGAAAAGTTGAAAGCCACCTTCCAATCACACTTGCACAACAACGCATAAAACAATTGACCTTTATCCAACAGCGCAAACTTTTTCTTTATTACACCTCTCCAGGAAGTTTTAATTGCAAATCTGCAATGTCAGTTTTTCCATAACCCTCTGAGATTAAAGGGAAAGCACTATCAATCCAATTACGTGCACGCCCTAGCGGCACTGCAGACTTGATGCAATGTGGACCCAGTTCAGCAACACTGCATGCCCCCAAAAGTCCCATACAGCTTACAATTTCCTCTTCTAGAATTTCAAGAACTCGGACCAGCGCTGCCTCGCCGCCGGCACCTAGTGCAATGCCCTGTAGTCTTCCAATAGCAACCGCGCTCGCACCAAGAGATAACGCCTTAACCACATCGGTGCCCCGCAGAATACAGCCATCAACTATAATGGTGGCACGACCTGAGACCGCATCTGCGATTTCACGTACTAGCCCCACCGCGCCATCGCAATGATCAAGCTGTCTTCCCCCATGATTAGATATATAGACACCGTCAACGCCGTGTTCCACAGCTAGCATTGAATCTTCAGCGGTGCCTATTCCCTTAAGCATCAATGGCACATTTATATTACGCCTAATCCGTTCAACATCTTTCCAGGCAAAACTTTCCTGGAAAGAACCGGCAGCAGCATTCTTCCGTGCTGTCGGAGTATGTCCTTTGGCCACGTCGCGATCGCGACGGCTATAACGTGCCCTGTCAACGGTTAGGGCAATGCCTGAAAAGCCGTTATCAATTGCGCGAGCAATGATCTCATCTACCCAATCCGCATCACCGCGAACATAGAGCTGAAAAAATTTCGGGTGATCCACCTCGTGTGCTACGGCCTCTAGCCCTGGATGGGCAACCGAACTCATCATATGAAGTGTTCCGAACGAAGCCGCAGCCCGCGTCGGTATAATTGCTCCCTCAGCTATGATGTCCTGAAGTGAGCCGATTGGCGCCAACATCACCGGAATGCGCATCTTATGACCGAATAGAGTAGTCGATGTATCAACACTGGAGACATCACGTAGGACACGCGGCCGAAAAGCGACGGAATCGATTGCCCATCGATTACGGTTCAGCGTCGTCTCTGTTTCCGAACCACCCATCAAATAATCCCACGTACCCGGAGAAAGATTGGCTTTAGCCCAAGCAAAATATTGGAAGGCTGTTGCTGGTTCTTTGCTTGTGGACATTTGGTCTTTCCTATTCCAGCGCTAGCCTGCGCCTAACTGTGTATCTGACTTCACATGAACTATCATGTTTTGAATAAACATTAAAATGACCAACATTGATGATAAAAATCAGGGAATATAATTTCAAAAAATCTAATTTTTTTCAAATACAACCATTCCAGAAACAGGATCAGTTACACCTAAATCAGGAGATATTTCATCTAAAATTTCTCTAATTGAATCAAGTAATGCAATCATACCAGGTCGAGCAGAAACAATTGATTGCTCACTTTCCCACAATCCATAGCTAACGTAACTACGCTCTCCTGTTTTAGCTAGGATGTGCAGCGTTAAACCCTCCCATTTTGGAGATTTAGCAAATCGACTTTCTAATTCTTCTTGTTGACCATCTTTAACTAAAAACCGAACAACATTTGTATATTTTGGCATATTCTCAATCCTAAGATTTAGACAATACATAAAACAAAAAACTTCTTCAGATGA
>Ga0302135_10003038_pt1 | contig 10009 bp, 12 predicted proteins | sample CBN3_surface_MG_FD_203119 | JGI IMG/M metagenome (GOLD analysis project Ga0302135, IMG submission 203119) | Marine microbial communities from Western Arctic Ocean, Canada - CBN3_32.1 | ecosystem: Environmental > Aquatic > Marine > Oceanic | place: Canada: Western Arctic Ocean | collected... | reverse complement strand
ATGGCTCACCGTTGGCCCGGCTACCCGGACAGAAAGCATGCGTATGACACTTGATCCTCAACGGCAACTCTTCATCAGGGAGTTCGGAGGAGCGGCCTTAGCGATAGCGGTACTAGGACCGCTTGGTGCATGCGCCACGAGCACAAGACAAACGACCCTCAGCAGCGTCACGAACCCTCCAGCCAATGCAGAAACGAGTGTAGAGAGAGTGAACCTCGGGAACGTCTCCGCGTATCTCATGGTGCGGGGCACAGAGGTGGCCCTTGTGGATACTGGCCTGAGTAGAAGCGCAGGCGACATCGAATCAGCCCTGTCAACGGTAGGTCTGGGATGGGATCACGTTGGCCACATCATTCTGACACACAGGCACGGCGACCATACTGGCAGTCTCGGGGCAGCTATGGAACTCGCAATCGAAGCCGTTGCCTACGCGGGTGATGCCGACATTAGATCCATTGCATCGCCTCGGCGTCTCACACCTTTGCTCGACGGGGACAGCATCTTCGGCCTCGACATTCTCCACACCCCCGGTCATACCACCGGTCACATCTCGGTTCATGATCCCCAAGGGCGCACCCTCATTGCGGGCGACTCTCTCAACGGATCAGGAAGCGGAATGGAAACAGTACAAGGCGTTGGAGGACCCAACCCTCGATATACGCCGGACATGGCGGAGGGAGTCGCCTCGGCAGAGAAGATGGCGCTTCTTGCTTTCGATACGCTCTACTTCGGCCACGGCGAACCAGTCCTATCCGGCGCGGATCAGGCACTCAGGGCGTACCTAGCGACGCTCTAGCGATCAGCGAGGGTCAGGGCTTGACCAGCCAGCAACGCTTCGGTTACTACCATTGACGCGATGAGACGACTTGCTATTCGATTTATCGTTACCGGACTTTCGCTGTGGGCCACCATCTGGCTGATCGGAGGGTTGGACTACAGCGGCGACGTGCGTACCTTCCTAGGACTGACGGCCGTATTCACCTTGGTCAACCTCTTTATTCGTCCGGTCGTCAAGTTCTTCACCATTCCTTTCATCATTATCACCCTCGGCCTTGGAGCCCTCATCGTCAACGGTCTCATGTTCTGGCTGGCCACCGCCATCTCGGGTCGGCTTGATCTGGGTCTTGCCACCACAGGCTTCTGGGCTTCATTCCTGGGCGCCATCGTCATGGGTATTGTCGGCTTCTTCCTAAACAAGTTGCTCAAGAAAAACGGCAAGGACGACTAGTGACCCGGCGCGGCGGGTGTCCAACGCCCCAGAAGGTGGATCACTCTTCCCGCCACGCTGCAGCCGAAGCAGCCAGCGACACCAGCAAATTCGGTGAAACTGCCCATGCGTACCAATGCGAGTGCGGATACTGGCATGTGACCACCAGCCGCCGTCTCAACCAAGACGAGAACTGGACCTCGTACTCAACCGAGACCCCCGAGCGCTAGCCGCTGAACTTACCTGGATTGAGCGTCAGGCTCCTCGACCCAAGCGATGAGCACAACTACTGCCAGCACATCGGCAGCAACCGCCAGAATGACTGGATAGGTGAGCCCGCCTGCGGTGAACAGAGCCGGGGCAACAGCGGCACCCAAAGATCGAGCAAGACCCATGGCAACGACCCCGAGCGCTAGATACTTCGCCCTCCCGGTCTCGTGCATGCCTGAGGCCAGCGGAATACTCGAGACAATTGTCCACTCAAAACCGAAGAGAGCTATAGCAAACATCGCTAGCCCGAGCACCTGCGAGGTTGCAAAGGCTCCCATGAGGCTGTAGGCCACAATCGATATCGTCAACCCACCGAGCACCGAGCGTTTCTTGCCCAGCCGATCGGTAACCAGAACGGTGAAGCCTTCTCCTCCCAGCTCTGCTATCCCGAGGACAACCGCCGACAGCCCCAAAGCCGAGAGGCTGAGGCTGAAGCTGTCTTCTAACCAAGCTCCGAACACAACGAACAGCACCTCTGCAGCAAGGGAAAAGAGCGCAGAAGCTGCCAGGAGGGCAACCGATGCCTTGTGCAGTTTCAAACGACGAGGAGCTTCTGGGTCAAGAGGCCGGTCGACGTCCAAGAGCAGACCAGAGAAAGCGAGGCCTACCAAGGCCAACACGGCCAGGACCCAGAACGGTGCCTCCCATCCCATTTTTTCAATGAGCCAACCGGCTGCCGGAGCTCCGACGAGGAGAGCCCCTCCCCATGAAAGCTCGATGTACCCCATCTTCTTCGCACGCTCGGCGTAAGGAACTCGATCAGAAATGTAGGAGTGAACGGTCACATCAAACATCGATTTACCGAGCCCGTACATGGCGAATCCGGCCAACGCCGCCCAATAGGCACCAAATGCCACGCTCACAACCAAACCGCTGATAAACATGCCAAGCGCTATCCGAAAGGTCTTCCGGCGAGCCTCACCGCCCCCTGCGAACTGAATCGCCAAAGGTGTCGTAGCGGTACCGATCCACCGTGCCGAGACAAGAAAACCACCTTGAGCCAACGGAATTCCTAGCCCTCTAGAGATCGCCGGCAGGAAAGGGTAGACAAAGCGGAACGCCGTATTGAGGACCAGCCGAAGCAGAGCAAGAAACCCGATAGTCGTATTGATGGCGCGTCGCTCTGCTGGCATAAGACCCTCCGAGGTTGATAAGAAGAAGCGAATGCTAATGCTAATGCGGAATGCCCAACCCCAATTGGCGCGGGCTTAACGCTCTTTCTTACCCGTTCTACGGGAAGGTGCCAGCGAAGCAGACGGATGGGCGGCCCGAGAGAACTACCAGCCTCGAGATGGACAGAATTGTGGTTGTCGTTGTTGTTGCAGTTCAGGAGCTTGAGTTTTAGCTGACGCTGTCGTTTATCGTGATGGCGTGGGACTTGCCAAAACATCATTCCTCGTAGGCCTCATCGCGTTCATGTTGGTAGCTGGCCTTAACCACTTTCGACATCCAGACCTCTACGCGGCGCTGATACCCGGCTGGGTTCCCGCTCGGCTAGCCCTGGTCTACGGCACTGGAGTCATGGAGATGGGCTTCGGTCTGGCGCTCATAGTTCCCTCGTGGCGCCACTGGGCGGCATGGGGGGTGGTTATCACGCTGATTTTGATCTTTCCAGCGAACATCTACATGGCGGTTAGCGGAGGCCTCGCGGACCCAGCGCTCCCTCGATCGTTCTCGAACCCGACAGTTGCATGGGGTCGTCTGCCTTTCCAAGCCCTCTTCATCTGGTGGGCTTGGGTGTTCACCGAATAGCCCAATGTTCAGAGGCCGGGCCCCAACCGCGTCGGTAAACCCCAACCCTGGGTCTTCTTACGACCGCCTGTGGAGCCCGGGAGTCCACCATAGACACCCGAATAGCGGCCAACCCCACATTCACCTCCGAAGTACGTCCTAGCTCGACGACCAACGTGACACAACCAGCAATAACCGCTCCGCCGCTTCCCCCGGACCACACTCCCCAAGCTAGATCTACTCATCATTGGCTCTGCGCTGACCCGAGCCGCGTCGCTGTACGAGCCAACCATCATCAGATACTGACGAATCAACACTTCGACTGCTCTTTCGGGAGAAAGGGTTGACGTTTTGGATTGTGGTTCTCGTGGTTCGTTGAGGGAATACTGCCGGCGGTTCGGAGTTGTAAGCGACACACTCTTCAAGGATTCCGATCATCCCAAGCACGCGAGCGCGCATTCAGACAGCACCGGTATTTCAGCGAATCAGAGCCACTGTCAACGGCAAACCCATCGCCGACTCCACCAACGTGAAAATGGTGTGGGAAATTAAGTGGTACCCCACCTACTTCTTCCCGATCGACCATGTCGCGCTCGATCAGTTCGTTGCCACCGATCAGGTGGATCACTCCCCCCGAAAGGGCGACGCACAACTGTACGACCTCACCGTCAACGGCGAGGTGCGCGAAGGGGCAGCTCGGGTCTACCACGACACCGAGGTTGAAGAACTCAAGGGACATGTCGCACTCAGGTGGGACGCCATGGATGCCTGGTTCATGGAGGACGAGGAAATGCTCGTTCATGCCAAGGACCCGTATACGCGAGTGGACGTTGTACAGAGTTCACGAAACATTCGTGTGGAGATCGACGGAGTCACTGTTGCCGATTCCAACATGCCAAAGGTCCTCCTTGAGACTCGACTACCTCGGCGTTTCTATCTCCCGCAGGCGGACGTCCGTATGGACCTCCTCAAGCAGTCCGACCTTCGCACCGACTGCCCGTACAAGGGAGTTGCTTCCTATTGGAACGTCGAGATCAACGGAACAACACACGAAAACGTAGCCTGGGGCTACCCCTTCCCAACGGCTGAGAGTGCCGAAATTGCTGGGTATGTGGCGTTCTGGGACGAGAAGTTAGACGTCTACGTAGATGGAGTCCTGCAGGACAAGCCAAAGACCGTCTTCTCGTAGGGGGCGACTCAGCCGAAGAGTCGATCTAAGAGTTGTCGAGCCGCGTGCGCTGGCGAGGTCTCCTTTTGATTGGTGCTCTCCAGCAACGCTCTAGAGTCCGAGGACTCCATTAGCTCATCGATCGAAACGTCAACCAGCTCTGCAAGCCGATTCCTCACCTCAGCGGCGAGGCGCCCGCGTCGCCGTACAGCCAACTGGCCGGTGGACTCAAGATGTGCCCGGTGCAGAGCAATAGCCTTCCAGACCTCATCGGCTCCTGTGCCGTCTAGAGAGTTCGCCATGATGATCGGTGGTCGGTAGCCGGATGCATCTTCTTGTCCGGTCACATGACTCAGATCCAGCATCATCTCTAGATCGCGGCGGGCATCATCGGCACCCGGCCGATCTGATTTGTTCACCACGAACACATCAGCCACTTCGAGAAGTCCAGCCTTGTTTGCCTGTACGGCATCGCCCCAGCCCGGAGTAACCACCACCACAGTCGTGTCAGCTGTACCGGCAACGTCTACTTCCACCTGCCCAACCCCAACGGTCTCAATGATGATGGGGTCGTACTCACAGGCATCGAACACTCGTATCGCGCCAGGGACGGCCAGCGCCAGCCCTCCCGAATGCCCTCGAGTCGCCATCGACCGGATAAACAGCTCCTCGCCCGCTACGTCATTCATTCGCACGCGGTCGCCCAGAATTGCTCCACCGGTGATCGGAGACGAAGGGTCTACGGCAAGGACTGCAGGTCGGTCGCCGTTGATGACTGCTAGCCGCGTCAGTTTCCCCGTGAGGGTCGACTTGCCAGCGCCAGGAGCGCCTGTGACACCGACGATCTGGGCTCCGTTGAAAAGCGGATGAGCAAGCCGAGTCAACTCATCTGCCGCAGCACCACCACGTTCAACAACTGTAAGGAGCTGGCCTAGCGCCCTGCGCTCTCCAGACCGCGCTCGCTGAAGCAGATCCTCTGGATCTCTGGCAGTGGTCACTGGGTCCTCTTTGCCGCCACAGCGTCGGCCACGGCCTTCACGACTTCCTCAGCCGAGGCACCTGGGCCGAGCACAGCGGCAACTCCTGCTCCGTCCAGTTCGCTCATATCGACGTTAGGAACAATGCCTCCCACGATCACGGGCACGTCAAGATCAGCATCAGCTAGAGCCTGGACCATGGCGGGTGCCAGTGTCAGGTGACCGGCGTTGTGCATCGAGAGGCCCACAGCATCGGCGTCCTCTTCCTCCACCGCAGCCACGATGCTCTTGGTGGTCTGTCGTAGGCCGAGGTAGATGACTTCCATGCCTGCGTCTCGAAGGGTCCGGGCAACAATCTTGATGCCCCGATCGTGACCATCGAGACCAAGCTTGGCCAATACGACTCGTATCTGTTCATCCGCCACCATTCACCTACACAATCGATTGTTCAACGTAGGTTCCAAACACAGTCTCCATAGCTCCCGAGATTTCTTCCAACGTAGCGTACGCCTTGACGGCATCAATGATCACGGGCATGAGGTTCTGGTCTGATTCTCCGGCGACCTTGCCCACGGCAGCAAGCGCGGCAGCGACCGACGCTGAATCTCTCGTCTTTTTGACCTCAGCAAGTCGTTCCAACTGCTTCGCCTCTACCTCGGCACTGATCCGCAGGAGGTTGACCTCCGTCTCCTCGTCGCCATCGGTAAACGCGTTCACACCGACGACTATTTGTCGCTCGGCGTTCAACTCACGCTGGTAGCGGTACGCAGCATCGGCAATCTGACCAACGAAATACCCGTCGTCAATGCCTGCGTAGACACCTTCGAGCATCGATCCCGATCCAAGTTCGTCAAGATGGGTGAAGATCTCTTCGGCCTGTCGTTCCATCTCGTCGGTCATCCACTCCACGTAGCGAGCTCCACCCAAGGGGTCAGCCACGTTCGCAACGCCGGTCTCGAAAGCGATGATCTGCTGCGTACGCAGGGCGATGCGCGCGGCCTTCTCCGTGGGCAATGCAAGCGCTTCGTCAAAGCTGTCAGTGTGGAGGCTCTGGGTCCCAGCCATGGCAGCCGCCAGACCTTGCATCGCTACCCGAGCGATGTTGATCTCAGGTTGCTGGGCGGTGAGGGAAACCCCAGCAGTCTGAGTATGGAACCGACACATCATGGCGCGCTCGTCGGTGACCCCATATCGCTCCTTCATCCATCTCGCCCAGATACGGCGAGCAGCTCTTAGCTTGCCCACCTCCTCGAAGAAGTCGATATGACTGTTGAAGAAGAAACTCAAGCGCCGTCCGAATTCGTTCACGTCGAGGCCAGCGGCAATCGCTGCCTCGACGTAGGCAAACCCGTTTGCCAAGGTGAACGCTAGCTCTTGAGCGGCGTTCGATCCGGCCTCTCGTATGTGATATCCGGAGATGGAGATCGGGTGGAAGCGAGGCATTTCGGCCGTCGTGTACTTGACCATGTCCGTGATAATGCGAACGGACGGACGGGGTGGGTAGATGTATTCCTTCTGCGCCTGATACTCCTTGAGAATATCGTTCTGGATAGTCCCAGAAAGCTGATCGGGTGTGATACCGCGACCTTCGGCAACGGCGATATACATCGCCAAGATGATCGCTGCGGGACCGTTAATCGTCATCGAGGTTGACACCACCGACAGGTCGATGTCAGCGAAGAGCTGTTCCATGTCCGCGAGGGTATCGATAGCTACCCCTGCGCGGCCCACCTCACCAAGGCCCCACTCACTGTCCGAGTCTCGCCCCATGAGCGTTGGCATGTCGAACGCTGTCGAGAGTCCGGAGCCCCCGTTGTTGAGGATGTCTTTGAAGCGCAGGTTGGTGTCCTCGGCTGTTCCGAAGCCAGCAAACATTCGCATTGTCCATAACCGAGACCGGTACATCGACGCGTAGATGCCGCGCGTATACGGGTACTGACCGGGGAACGGCTCTTCGCCGTAGACCGGTTCAACTGGGACCCCTGACATGGTTTCAAAAGGGGCGTCTCGCAGGGATGCCTTCTCGAAGGCTGTCCGCCACGCCTTCTTCGCTTCACTGTCTGCCGGATGTCCCTCGCTCATCCCTAAAGACTACATCTTCAACCCAACGACGACCACCGAACCGCGATTGAAGCCCTTCTCCCCCATCAACTCTTCGTGATAAAGCGATCCATCCGGCTGGCGAAACTGGGTATGTCGTTTACGGGAGATGTCTCCCGGTTGTTGGTAAAAAGGCATAGTTGACTCCTCTACGTGGCTGATGTTGAAATCGGTTGGCGGCCTATCGACGCGGCGGCCGACACGGTTACGTTCGCGCTTGTTGCCATCTGAACTCGATAATGTCTTGTGCATGGAACTAGGTGTCACCACATTCGCAGAAACCTATCCGGACCCGCTTACGGGTAAAACCATCAGCCACGGTGAGCGTCTCCGCCAAGTCATAGCTGAGGCTGAAATGGCAGAGAAGGTCGGGTTGCAGGTGTTCGCGGTGGGAGAACACCACCGCCCCGACTTCGCTGCCTCGACCCCAGCAACCCTGCTGGCCGCCATCGCCGCCCGCACCACCACCATTCGGCTCTCGCCCGCCGTCACCATCCTCAGCTCTGACGATCCAGGGCGCGTGTACCAACAGTTCGCGACCCTTGACCTCATCTCGGAAGGACGAGCTGAACTCATGGTTGGCCGAGGGTCATTCGTTGAGTCATTTCCCCTCTTCGGGTACTCGATGGCTGACTACGACGAACTCTTCGCCGAAAAGCTTGACCTCCTCCTGGCCATTCGCGACAACGAACGGGTGACCTGGACCGGCAAGTTCAGGGCACCATTGGTTGATCAGCCCATCTACCCACGGGCCCAGCAGGAGCCGCTCCCTGTGTGGGTCGCCGTTGGCGGCACCCACCAATCAATCGTCAGAGCGGGTCAGCGAGGACTCCCTGTGGCGCTTGCCATCATCGGCGGAAGCCCCGACCGGTTCGCGGTTTTCTCGAAACTGCATCGACGAACGCTGGAAGACTCTGGCTTCGATCCCCGTTCCGTTCCCCTTGCGGTGCACATGCACGGATACATAGGAGAGGACACGTCACAGGCTGCTGACGAGTATTACCCGTCCTACGAGGTTCCCATGACGAAACTGGGAAGCGAGCGGGGATGGGCGGCCATGACGAGGCAGCAGTACGACATGATGCGCTCGCCGGGAGGGTCCCTCGTGATCGGTGACCCTCGAACCGTGGCCGACAAGATCCTTCACACAAGAGAAGTCCTCGGGGTGAGTCGGTTCATGCTCCATATCAGCGTGGGCACACTCCCCCACGACAAAGTGCTGCGAACCATCGAATTACTTGGTACCCAGGTGGCTGCTCTGGTAGCAGCCGGTTAGCGCTCGCTTTGGGGCGTCAGGTGGACGTACTACGGTCCTGAGCCGGAGGGCTTGACGATTCAGATTTATGGGCGGCCTTTACCAGGCTTTCCCTCGTCGTCGTCACCCTTATCGCCCTTATCGTCGTCCTTGTGGGAACGGTCACCCTCAGGATCAATCGCCTTGATTTCGATGCCTTCCTCGTCAGCTTTGACCTTGAAGACCATGTCCGGATCTTCATCGCTTACGACCCGCCAATCGCCGTTGGGGCCGAGCGCGGTCCACCCAGACGAAACGCTGAGGTCATACATCTCGAAGGCCGTCCGAACAACGGTAATGGACAGTCCATCTTCGACGCTCAGAACAACTGTGTCACCTTTCGACCAGTCGACATCGGCTTTGATCTTGCTTCCCTTGGCTTTGATCTGACTCTCATCATCACCGGTCTCGCTCCACGCAACCTTCGACATATAGGCTTCTCTTATTTTGTAGCCATCAGGAGTGGCAACGGCCTCGACATCAGTCCCGAACTCGTTCGTCTTGACCTCAAAGGTGAAATCGGACTCGCCAGGAAGGCTGAGCGTGTAATTGCCGTCAGGAAGGGTTCCGTTCGCGAAGGCGACAGTCGAGAGCACGGCCGGGATCATCAGAGCCGCAGTCAGCATGGGAAGTATGCGTTTGAACATGAGAGCCCCTATCGAGCCGGGATAAAACTACACACTGCGCCTATCGGCAAATGACGGCTCGACCTTTAGCCCATTCACCACAACGACCGAAGCCAGAGCCCGGGCTGCATCAGCATCAGCATCAGCATCAGCATCAGCATCAGCATCAGCATCAGCATCAGCCAACCCCTCGCACACTCGAGACTGGTGGTTCTCGGGGTTTGGAAGTCGGGACATCCTAAAGTTTTGCACTGACACGTTCTTTTGGCGGCATTCGGGGTCGGGGATGATCAGTCGCGGCCAGAGATACACGTTCCACGCGAGGAACTTCAGCGGCGTCGCCCATCAATTTGGGCAGCCTCAAGCAGCTCCGCCGGCAGCTTCACAAAGTGTTGACGGAATAAGAACGCACCCGTGGCCGACCCCAAAAACGGCACCACGATCCCAGCGATAGTGTTCTGCCACCCCAACCCTGATACCAGACAGAACATCGCCAACACCTCGCTTTGCACCACGAAAAGGTGGGCGCCATCTCTGGCCCCTCCTCCCTAGGACTCCGTCCAGTGAGTTCCTACTAGCCTTCGACGATGTTCCCACTCCGCAAACTCTCAGAGTCGTTTGTAACGACCCGACGGT
>Ga0302135_10003033_pt1 | contig 10017 bp, 8 predicted proteins | sample CBN3_surface_MG_FD_203119 | JGI IMG/M metagenome (GOLD analysis project Ga0302135, IMG submission 203119) | Marine microbial communities from Western Arctic Ocean, Canada - CBN3_32.1 | ecosystem: Environmental > Aquatic > Marine > Oceanic | place: Canada: Western Arctic Ocean | collected 2017-09-15 | reverse complement strand
CTGGGCTGATGCCAAATTTTTCTTGCACCCCGGCTTGGTCGTAAATAATTTCTCGCCGGCGATCAAACTGCACAATATGGTTTTCGTCGTTTACTACCTGGGCGAGGTCTTTGTCGGGAGTGCAAATCAATACTTGGTTTACCCGAGGGTCAGTGGCTGCTTTAACTGCGGCGGCCCCCATGGCGTCGTCCGCTTCGTGGTCAACCATAGAAAACACGGTGAAGCCCGCTGCTTCTAATGCTGCGTCAAGTAAAGGAAACTGCGAAAAAAGTTCCGGTGGGGTGCCTTCGCCTGTTTTATATCCCTCAAAAAGTTGGTTTCGAAAAGATTCCACTACCTGGTCGGTTGCTACCCCCACGTGGGTAGCTCCTTGGTCTAAAAGGTTCATCATGGACCCCAACACTCCTCTTGCTGCGGCCACTTCGACCCCTTCATCAGTTATGTGAGAGGGCAAAGCAAAGTGGTGGCGAAAAAGCTCGTATGTCCCGTCAACGAGGTGAACATCCATCAGTCTTGTGTGTTTTCTTGCACGAGTTCAATGAGGGTTCCAAAAGACCCTTTGGGATGAACAAAAGCCACGGTGGTGCCACGAGAACCAGGCCGAGGAGTCTGGTCAATGGCTCGGCCGCCGGCCGCCACCACCGCCTCAAGAGCAGCGGCACAATCATCGACCCGGTAACCGATGTGATGCATGCCTTCGCCGTGACGTTCCAAAAAGGTTGAAATCGGTGAATCGGGGCGGGTGCCGGTAGTTAGTTGAAGATACGATTCGCCGACCTGCAGCAGGGCTTCCTCTACGCCGTCTCTTTCTACGGTTTCTCGATGGGCTACTTCTGCCCCAAAAGCGGTGCGGTAGTAGTTAATAGCTTTTTCAAGGTCGTGAACAGCGATGGCCACATGATCAATTTGGGTTAACAGCATCGAATTATTTCTCCAATCTGAGGCTTTTGTTACGAAAGTTTAATTCTGGCTATTTTGGCATGATTTTGCAAAGAGCTCAAAACGATGCCCCCTACCTGCAATTTTATCATTTTAAGCCTTGAAAATAAAGGGTAAAAAAATAATTTGGCCCCTGACTTGTCATGAAGCTGTCAAAGTTGTAATGTAATTGCAACATGTTGGGTCCCCCTCCTCCCAACTCAGAGAGCGCCTTCGACACCGACCCAGCAGCGGTTCTCGAAGGCGCTTTCTCTCGTCTTGACATGGGTCAAGCCCCGCCGAGGCGTTGGCGGCCCTCTAAGGCCCGTCCCAAAGTAAGTTCGTCGGCGTATTCCAAGTCGCCGCCCACCGGCAACCCGCTGGCCACTTTGGTGACCATCACCCCAAGTGGTTCAAGCAACCGAGCCAAATACATAGCGGTGGCTTCGCCTTCGATATTGGGGTTGGTAGCCAAAATCACTTCGGTGACTTCTTCAGGGTCTAAACGAGCCAGAAGTTCTGAAATATGTAACTGATCAGGGCCCACCCCTTCAATCGGGCTAATGGCTCCCCCCAGCACGTGATACCGGCCTCGAAACTCACCGGTTCGTTCTACGGCCACGATGTCGCGGGCGTCTTCGACCACGCAAACTACTCCGGCCTCTCGGCGACTGTCGGCACATACTGTGCACAGTTCATTTTCGGAAATATTAAAACATTGGATGCAAAAACGAACTTTTCTTTTCATTTCGGTAAGAGCGTTACTTAAACGCTCAACGTCTTCGACGGGTAACTTCATGAGATGAAAGGCCAAGCGTTGCGCCGATTTTGGGCCAACGCCCGGCAAACGCCCGAGTTCGTCAATTGCGTCTTGAACTGCGTCGGCGTACATCAGTCAATTACTCGCCGTCAACGACTTCAGCACCAGGAAAAGCCTGGGTAACTCGGTCTACCGCAGATCCTTCATCGGGAGAAGCATCGGTTAGCGCCGTGAGGTCAGTGGCGGCATCTTCATCATCTTTTGCTTTTTGCGTCTGTGCTTCTTTTTCTGGCGACGGAGGGGGCGGTGGGGTCGCCGCTTTTACTACCAAACGGACTTTAATTTCCGTAGAAAAATGGTGAGATAATACGGCTTCTGCTTCGGGAATCAACTCTTCGCAGCGCGCTCGGTGCGGTTCGTTTGGTAACCCCATGACCACGGTGTTTCCTTCGCATTCCACAAACTGCACCGCCGACAAGCGCGCCCGTGCTCTTTTAGATAACCCACTCAAAAGGGTTGCTTGCCAAACTTCCACTACCTTGGGTAGGTCAGGCATTTCTCCCCCAGTAGGAGCGCTCGGCGCAGACACCTCTGCGGCTTTTTCTGGTTCTACAGGGGTAGGTTTTTTAGGTTCAGGAGCTGCCTCTGGTGTTTTTTTTGGCGTTGCTGCTCCGCCCGCTCGTTGGGCCAATATTTCTCGGGCACGCGCTCCGGGGCCTTTTGGTGCTGGCGCAGGGGCGGTTGTTGTGCCGGCCGTTCCCCCAGCCGCTAATGCTGCTTCGAGTTGCGCCACTCGCTTGGTAAGCGCTTCAACCGCTCCTTGGTCGGTGGCTGGGGTTTCTGCGCGGCGAGTCAAACGCACCAAAGCTACTTCTAAATCAACCCGAGGGTCAGGGGCTCGCCGCATGTCTATAAGGGCCACGCCTATGGTTTCTAAGGCTCGAGTAATGCTGGCGGGAGTTACCTGGTTGACGAAGGTTTCCGCTCGTGCACGATCTGCATCAGCCAGTTGTTCGCTGGGTACCCCCATAGCTACCAAAAAGGCGTCCCGCAAAGCAGCCAAAAGTGACTCTCCTAAAACTCGAGGCTCACGGCCCTGGGAAATACCGGACCCCAAAGCACCGAGAGCTTTGGCAGTGTCGCTTTGAGCCAAGGCAGTTAAGAGTTCTTCTACCGTGGTGTCGTCGGTGGTCATGCCGCCGGCCACTACACGGTCAAGGGCTGACAAGGTGTCGCGCGCCGAACCACGCCCCGCCCGCACGGCGTGGGCCATGCCTTCGGCATCAACGCCAAGATCGGCATCGGCCACTACATCAGCCACCAATGATTCGAGGTCTTCTACTGGCAATAACTTGAGTTCTAAATGCTGCGCCCGACTGCGAATGGTTTCTACCACTTTGTGTGGTTCGGTAGTAGCCAACACAAAAACCACGTGCTCGGGGGGCTCCTCAAGAGTTTTTAACAAAGCATTCTCGGCGCCCGAGGTGAGCATGTGTACTTCGTCAAGCAAGTACACCTTGGTGCGGCCTGGGGTGCCTAAAGCAACTTTGCTCAACAGGTCACGCATGTCGTCGACCTTGTTGTTGGAGGCCGCATCAAGTTCGTGTAAGTCAAACGAGGTGCCGGCTTCCATGGCCACACAAGAATCACAAGCGCAGCAAGGCTCGCCCTCTTGCGGGTCGGTGCAGTTCAATACTTTGGCCAAAATGCGCGCTGCGGTGGTTTTACCGGTGCCACGGGGTCCGCTTAGCAAGTAGGCGTGCTGCACCCGGTTGTTCTCTACCGCATTGCGTAAAGCCGCTACCACGTGTTCTTGACCACGTATTTCAGAAAAACGACGAGGCCGATAACGACGGTAAAGGGAGGTGTACTGCATACCTGATCACCCTACCTCTCTGGTGCGACAGCCACCGAACTCGTGGCCAAACCCTGAAAGGTTTTTGGCGGATGGGGTGGGATTCGAACCCACGGTGACCGCAAGGCCACACACGCTTTCCAAGCGTGCCGATTCGGCCGCTCTCGCACCCATCCAAGTTCCACCCGTAGGCGAGACCGAACGCTAAGGGTATCGTTACCGGACACCCGTTTTGTGGTGTGGCGGTCGGGTCCTGTGCGACCAGAGCCCGTGAACCGAGTCAGGGCCGGAAGGCAGCAGCTCTCAGCGGAACCTCTGGGGTGCCGCAGATCACCTGGCCGCCACTCCTCAGAACGGGTGTCGCTCTTTTTGGGTCTAACCTGCGCAAGGTGAACGACCACCAGTTAATGACCGCCGCCCTTGAACAAGCCCAAAAAGCTTTCGCAGTCGGCGAGGTTCCTATTGGCGCCGTGGTAGCAGTAAACGGGGAAATCATCGGGGCAGGCCACAACGAACGGCAAGCCAGTAATGACCCCACTGCGCACGCCGAGGTACTGGCTCTCCGCCGAGCCGCCCAACATCAAGACGACTGGCGTTTAGCAGAGGCCACCTTGGTGGTTACTTTGGAGCCTTGCCCCATGTGTGCCGGGGCGGCCTGGGCGTCACGCATTGGCCGAGTGGTCTTTGGGGCAGCCAACATGGAGGCAGGTGCTTTGGGTTCGCTGCTTCACGTGGGGGCCGACCCGCGGCTAAATCATGAGTTTCCGGTAACCGGCGGGGTGCAAGCCGAAGCCTGTGCCGCTCTACTGGCTACTTTCTTTAATCAACTACGCCAGCCTTAACCGTTGGGCACTGCGGCCAAGGTGGCTAGCCTCGCTGGTGGAAGGTTGCCAGAGCGGACGAATGGGGCAGTCTCGAAAACTGTTGTGGCCTTAGGGTCACCATGGGTTCAAATCCCATACCTTCCGCCAGGGTTATCGAACGGTCTCGGTGTAAAAGCCGAGGCCGTTTGGCGTTAACCCTCTGAGCGGTAAGCGGTGGCCTGGGGTTTAACTGGGCGAGCGAACCATAGTGGTCGTCTCAACCCGTCGGGGCCCGGCCCGGGGCGAGTTTTGGCCATCCATTCTTCGTAGATGGCGTGCGAAGCGTCGGTGTCCACCACCACGTCACCGTATTCGTCGCCCGGTTGGGCGGGGCCGACGGTGACTCGTTGTAGCCAGCAATGCATGCCACTAATGGGGTCGGGTTGCACCGGGAAGGTCAAGTTTTGGTGCACACCGGTATCGGACCACCAGATGCGACCGGTATCGGGTTCGTTGCTGTCGTAAGGTTCGTTGCCGTGTTGGCGCCGCAAACGCCAGCGGCCGTCATCGTCTTGGTCGATGCTGGCTTTGCCAGCCCCCCAGGAGCGGGCTTTGTCTTCGTCGAGGCGCCAGCGCCCCATGTGGTGGCTGGCGGCAACTACGCCGGGGCGAATGCCTTCAGTACGCCAGGCGCTAATAACAAAGTGGCCGATGCGGGTGGTAATACGCACCAAACCGTTTTCTTCGATGTTGAGTTTTTCGGCGTCGCTGGGGTGGAGCCACAACGGGTGGCGGTGGCTGATTTCGTTGAGCCACTGCGAGTTGCCACTGCGCGTGTGAATAAGCGTAGGGATACGAAAGGTGGGCACCAATATGCGTTCTCCCGCGGTGAAGTCCAGGTCTTGCCAGTGCACTTGGCTTTTAATGAAGGTCGGGGTGGAATATTCGGGCCAGCCCCAGTCCCGCATGGTTTCCGAAAAAAACTCCAGTTTTTTCGATGGAGTGGGAAAACCAAATTTGGCTTCGCCGTCGATCTCTACCGCTGGTGATCCGTCGCCGATAAAGGGCATGTGGCCTTGGATATCTTCGAGGTTTTCGTAGGACCCAGCGGTGCCGGGTTTACGCCATACTCCTGCATCATCTTTTTCGGCGCCCACTAAATCTGCGTCAGCGACCGCCCGCTCGTAAACCTTGTATTGGTCTCCGTCAATGGCGAATGCCCCTTTGGTGCGCATATATTCCAAAGCGGTCATGCCTTCGGCTTGGGCTGCTTCGGGCAAACCAGGCACCGAGTTTTCAAACAACATGGTGTAGTACTCGTCGATGGTTAATGGTTGGCCCGGGTTGTCGGGGCTTTCGAATTGTTGGCGAATACCTAACGAACCGTCAGGGTCGATGCGCCAAGACAAGTCGATCCAAAATTCTTGTTCTTCCCACACTTCGCCCGGGTTGGTTTCGTGGGTGCGTTCAACTTTTTGGCCTTCCAGTTCGGCGTGGCGGCGCATAACGGGTTGGCGAAACCCAATCCACCGGCCGTTGTGGGTTTCGAAACTCGAGACATCATGGCGTTCGGAGGCGATACCCATGGGCAGCACGTAGTCGGCGAACCAAGCTGATTCGTTCCAGGTGGGGGTGAGGGCGATATGGCAGCCGACTTTTTCTGGGTCGGAAAGCACCTCAAGCCAAGTAAACCCATCGGGGTTGGTCCAAATAGGGTTATAGACCCGAGAGAAATAGGTGTCGATGTAGCCGCGGCCGCTCTTTAAAAAGTGGGGCAACAAAATAGACATTTCGTGGTGAGCCAAGGGGTACTCGGCTGGCCAGGTCAGGTCGTTCCATTCGCCTTGGGGCTCGGGGTGTATGGGGGTTACGGGTATGAACTTGTTCCAACCGTTGGCGTTGGTTCCGCCTTCGGTGCCCACGCTGCCTGTTAACACGTTAAGGAACTGCAAGCAGCGTGATACTTGCCAGCCGCCTTCGTTGCCGGCTGAAGCGGCCCGCCAGGTGTGCGAGGCGAAACCGCCTAGGCCTTCGCCGATGACCCGAGCGACCTCACGGAGTTGGTCTTCGTCGATGCCGCACATTTCGGCGGCCGCCGCTGGCGTGTATTCGGCGTAAAGTTCTAAAAGTGCCGGGCCGACGTTGCTGAACACTGGTTCAAGGTCGGGGCGATCCGCAGTGAGAAAGGTTTCCCAGTTGACCCAGCGTTCGAAGAACTCTTGGTCCCAGGTGTTGTTTTCTACAAGTATCCGGGCGATGGCCAGCAACAAGAATGCTTCGGTGCCTGGCCAAGCCGAGAACCAGTGGTCGGCGTGGGAGGCCGTGTTAGACAACCGGGGGTCAATACAGATAATGGTGGCGCCTGCTTCTTTGCCTTCCATGATGCGTTGGGCGTGGGGGTTGAAGTAGTGGCCTGCTTCAAGGTGTGAGGAAATGAGAAAGATCACCTTGGCGTTAGCAAAGTCGGCGGATGGCCGGTCGAAGCCCATCCAGGTGGCGTAGCCCACTCGGGCCCCGCTGGAACAAATATTGGTGTGGCTGTTGTGGCCGTCAATGCCCCAAGCATGCAAGACCCGTTCCATGTAACTGTCGTCGCCCATGCGCCCCACGTGGTACATGACCTCGTGTTTGCGTTCTTCCCGAAAAGCTTTGCCTATACGGTCGCCTATTTCGTCTAGGGCTTGGTCCCAGGTGATTTGTTCCCAAAGGCCCTCGCCTCGTGCGCCGACCCGTTTCATGGGGTGCAAAATGCGTTCGGGGTCTTCGACCTGGTTAATGGTGGCCGGGCCTTTGGCGCAGTTGCGCCCCCGGCTAGCGGGGTGCACCGGGTTGCCTTCAAACTTGGCGATCTTGCCGGAGTCTTTATCTACCCACGCCAAAAGGCCACAGGTTGCTTCGCAATTGAAACAAGTGGTGGGTACTAAACGAAACTTTCGTTTGACTTTTTTGGGCCATGACTTAGCGTCGAGAGCTTCGAAGTCGTCCCATTGTTCTTCGGGTGGGTAACTCTGCAGTATGGGGGTTTCCTCTGTCATGACTTATTCCTTCTCATGATAAGGGGACCGATTGCCCGGCCCGAACGTAAGCGTTTTCGTAAGCCAGCAGGCCGCCAAGAGCAGAAGCACCAGCCAAAGCAGCGGGGATAGTTCCGTTACCGCCCAGCAATAGCGCCACCAAAAGTAGAGCAACCGGGGCGGCTATTCCAGCGAAAACCCAGATTTTAAATAGCCCTTTTTGACCGCCTTGGGTGAGGTCGGCAATTGCCATGGTGACATGTCGACTGTGTTTGCCGCGAGTCTCAACGGCCACCAAGAGAGCGTTGGCGACCAGGCCAGCCAAGAACACCCACTGTAGGGTTGCCGCTTCGGGAACATCCATAACTAAGGCCATCAGCATGTAGGCGGCCCCGCCGCCCACCACGGTTTGCCACAACAAGATGGGCAACAAGATGGGCTCTTGCCAAAGGTCGCGACCTTCGCATTGGCCAAAAAGGTAAGCGGTATAACCGGCGGTGGCTAAAGCCAGCAGCACGGTAGGGGCTACCAGCCAAGGAAGCACACTCCCGGTGTCGGTGAGGCCAACGATCCACCAAGCGGCGGTGAGGGCAGCAAAACCACCTAAAAGGTAAGCCCCTTTTACCAGCCAAGATTCCCAGTTGCCGCGGGTAATGAGGTAGTAGAAGCGCCCGGGTTGTTTAAGGTCGGCGACCAATAAAACCCCGGTCAAAGCCAGCAAGGCGCCGGCCAGCATGGGGGGAACTACTCCAACCACTGCTTGGCTGTCGCCGTGCCCCAGTACGGTCAGCAAGGCGGCCATCATCATGGTTCCGGCGGCTACTGCTTTGGTAACGAGGTAGCCCGCTACTTTGTTGCCCCAAGTAAGCGAGTGGGCGGTGGTGTAAGTGGTGCGGGCCATTTCTTGGCCATCATCTCGTTTCGGGGCGGCCCCTAAAGCCACCGGAGTGGCGGTGGGGTGGCCTGGGGTGGTGTCCGCCCAAATCATCCCGTCGTTGGCAATAAAGGAGGCCAACGGGTCAAGCGAAGCCGGGTTGGCGTTTTTGTAAATTACCCGCGGGTTGGTGTTTTGTTCAGGGGATCGCACCAGGCCTTCGCCGGAAGCATGCAGTTGCGCGAGTTCTGAGGTGGGGTCGTCGAGGTCGCCCACCCGAATGGCTTGGGTGGGGCACACCACCACACAGGCTGGTTCTAAACCCTCGGTTACCCGGTGATTGCAGAAATTGCATTTGTGGGCCGTCATGGTTTCCGGGTGGATATAAAGCGCATCGTAGGGGCAAGCATTCATGCACGCTTTACAGCCGATGCAATTGTCATCATCGAAGTCCACCACACCGTTGTCGGCGCGAAAGAGTGCGTTGGTGGGGCATATAGACATACACGGTGCATCTTCGCAGTGGTTGCAGCGCATGACCGAGAAATGGCGGTCGGTCTGGGGATGGCTGCCGGTTTCTACATATTTCAACCAAGTGCGGTTAACCCCGAGGGGCACTTCGTGTTCGCTTTTGCACGCCACGGTGCAGGCATGACAGCCAATGCAACTACCGGAGTCAAGAACAAAGCCGAGTCGTGTCATAAGAAAGTCTTAAACGCTTACTGGTTGTTGAGTTGCGGGTTCAAGCCGGGAAATGCCGGCACATAAAAGATCTAAAAGATGGTCGAAGCTGTCGTCGAGGTCTTGGGGATGGGGGTGCCCGTCACCGGATTCCAAGTGAGAGAACCCGTGAAAAGCGCTGCGTAGCGACCGGGCGGTGTGGACCCGTTCGTCGGCGTTAAGTCGGTAAGCGGCTAAGGCCTGGCTCAGCACTTGCACTACTCGTTCAACGGCTTCTTCGAGTTCTGGGTCGTTGGCACAGGGGTAGCGATCGGTGGCGGCGTAGAGCCCAGGATGATCTTTTACCATTTGCCGCCAAGCCGCGCCCATGGCCCGCACAGCATCATCGGCGGCTAAGCCCACTGCGGCGTCAGTTAATCGGTGGGCCAATATTTCTCGGGCTCGTAGTCCGAGTGCCCTAAGTAACCCGTCGAACCCGTCGACGTGGCGGTAAAGCGCCGGTTGCCTTACCCCCAATTGTGCCGCTACCCGGGTCAAGGTGACTGAATCAAGACCTTCTTGGTCGGCCAAAGTAGCCGCTTGGTCAATGACTTGTTTACTGTCTAAGGTCCGCCTGCTCATAGGTTCACCTTAGCGTTAGAAGCAATAACTGTCCAGTTAGAGGGCAATGCTTTACCAAACAACAAGAAATGCTCCCCCGGCTACCAGCGCCGCTCCCCACCAGGCCCGCCGTCCTAGGGCTTCGCCAGCCAAAAAAACACCCAACAAAATCGAAACCTGGCGTAAACCTGCGACCTGTCCTGCTTGGGCTCGCTGAAAAGCCAACAGAATTAATCCGTAGGCCCCACCCTGGCCAACCCCGACCAGCAACCCCGGGGCAAAAGCCTGGCGCAAGCGGTCTACAGATGGGCGACGTAAAACCAAAACCACCGTGGCACCGACTACCGATACGACCGACAAATACCCCAAAGGGTGGGTGCGATCCACCGCTTCAGCATCCAAAAGCGAGTACCCCACGGTGGCTAAGCCACTTATCAAAGCCATAACTACTGCTCGGCGTTCGGCCAAACGCCAGCCCACCCCGGCTAACAACAACAAGCCCGCAACCAGCA
>Ga0302135_10003031_pt1 | contig 10021 bp, 8 predicted proteins | sample CBN3_surface_MG_FD_203119 | JGI IMG/M metagenome (GOLD analysis project Ga0302135, IMG submission 203119) | Marine microbial communities from Western Arctic Ocean, Canada - CBN3_32.1 | ecosystem: Environmental > Aquatic > Marine > Oceanic | place: Canada: Western Arctic Ocean | collected 2017-09-15 | reverse complement strand
CATTCTGGCCATGTCATTCGGTATATTCCTTGTTTACGGCATTGGTTTCGCCAACTCGACTACCATCCATAACGTCGCCCACGATGCACGCCACGGCATCTCGTTTCCCTGCCACTAGGCGGGATTAAGTCCATGCTTGGGCGGATTGCCGTCGCGGCGATTGTCGCGGGCGCGGTCGCTGGAGTGTTCTTCTGGGCGGCGCACACGATCAAGGTCGTGCCCTTGGTCATCCAGGCCGAAGTGTACGAAGAACAAAGCGCCGGCGGCAGCCGCGCCCATAACCACGCCTCCGATCGGGCGACAGGTAAGGCTGTCCAGGCGGAAGAAGAATGGACGCCAGCCAGCAGCATCGAGCGGGTGGCCTATACCCTGATCGCCGATCTTTTGCTGTCGATTGGCTTTGCCTTCGTGTTGTGTAGCGCCTTCGCCATCAGTGGCCGTGCAATCGACTGGCGCGAAGGCACGGTGTGGGGGATCGTCGCTTTCGTGGCGGTCTATGTATCGCCGGTCTTGGGGCTGGCGCCGGAACTGCCCGGCATGCAGGCCTCAGATCTGCACGCCCGACAGGCCTGGTGGTTGTCGGCGGCGGTCGCCGGGGCCGTCGGTCTGGCTCTGGCATTCCTTGCCCGGCCCATCTGGCTGCGTGTCGGCGGCGCGGTTTTCGTCGTCGTGCCCCACCTGATTGGTGCACCGGTGCACGAGCTTCACGCCGGCCCGGTGCCGGCGGAACTAGCGGCCCAATTCGCCGTCGCCTCCCTCGCGGTGACTGGCTTTTTTTGGGTTGTCCTCGGCGCCTGCGCCGGTTACGCATTTGAGCGCATGCAGAAGACCTGAGGCCCATAGCCGCCGCCGATATTGGTGCTGCGCTGCGCCGGTTTGAAGGGCAGCGGCTATGCTGAAGAAGATCGGTTCAGTGGCGCGGTGGCGCGGGGCCTGGTTCGCATGCACGCCGGCCCGGCCCGCGACCTGGCGCCGATCATAGCCGTCATCGCCAAGGACAGGGCGCCCGACCGGGTAAACGTCTACGAAATCATGACCAAGCCGGTGCTCACTCTGTCCCCCGAAATGAACATCAAGTATGCCGCTCGGCTGCTGGTCGAGTTCAAACTGACCCGGGCCCTGGTGGTCGATGAGGCCCGCGCGCCGATCGGCATGGTGGGCCCTGCGCGATATGGTGCTGCGCCACGCCGACGACGAAAGTCGATAAACGGGAGCCGCCGGTGAGCGCTATTGCCGCCGTCGATGTCGTCCACGAAGCGCGCCGCTTGCTGCGGCGATCTCGCTCCGGGGCGCTCGCGACACGTGACGGCGCCGGCACGCCTTATGCTTCCCTGGTCACGGTCGCCTGGGACTTGGATGCTTCGCCGGTTTTCTTATTTTCGGATTTGGCCGAGCACACCCGCAACCTGAACGCCGATCCGCGCGCCTCCCTGTTGGTCGAGTCCGCGTCGGGGCGGACCAATCCGCAGACCGGGCCGCGGCTGACCCTGGTCGGTCGGATCGCCGTCAGCGACCAAGCGCGCCAGCGGACGCGGTTTCTGGCCCGCCACCCGGACGCCGCTGTCTACGCCGGCTTCGCCGATTTCAACGTCCATGCCATGAAAGTGGAGAAGGCCCATTGGGTCGGTGGTTTCGCCCGCGCCCATTGGATTTCGGCCCGGCGCCTGATGGTGCAAAAGGCGACCTGGCAGGGGGTTGCCGATTGCGAGAACCGGGTCGTCGATCACATGAATGCCGATCATGGCGACGCCATCGACCTTTATGCCCAGGCGCTTCTGGGACGGCGCGGCACCGGCTGGCGCATGACCGGCATCGATCCCGACGGCGTCGACTTAGCCTTGCATCGGCGTCACGCGCGGCTCGATTTCGACAGTTCGGTCAACGACGCTGCCAGTTGCCGAGAGCGTCTCGTTGCATTGGTCGAGACGGCGCGTTCGGCGGGAAAACAAGTATCCCACAAATAAATCTTCCACGGAGCATTGCTGGCTGTTGCTTCGCTAACCTGTATTCCTTATCGTCGATTCTTGATCAGAAAGGCGCCGTCAGGAGAGAAAGTCTTGACCCAGAATGGCCGCTTGATCAGCCGTCACGGTTTGGACCAACACGGCATCACCGACATCGCTGCGGCGTATTGGAATTATCCGGTCGAGGCCCTTTACGAAGAGGCCCTGCGTCGCCACGAGGGTCAGCTGGCGATGGGCGGCGCCCTGGTCACGCGCACCGGCACCCACACCGGGCGGGCCCCGAATGACAAGTTTATCATCGACGAGGCGTCCAGCCGCGAAGATATTTGGTGGGGGGACGTCAACAAACCGATTTCGGAAGAACGGTTCGAGAGCCTGCGCGAAGGCATGCTCAGCTATCTGCGCGGCCGCGAGGTCTTTGTTCGCGATTGCTACGCCGGCGCCCATGCGGACTATCGCCTTGCCGTTCGCGTGGTCACCGAGACCGCCTGGCACAATCTGTTCGCGCGCAACATGTTCATTCCCGCCCCGGCCAGCGAATTGATCGACTTCGTGCCCTAGTTCACGGTCATTCATGTGCCGGGCTACCGGGCCGGTCCGGACCGCGACGGCACTTATTCCGAAGTCTTCATCGTCGTTAACTATGCCGCCAAGACGGTTCTCATCGGCGGCACCAGCTATGCCGGCGAGATCAAAAAATCAGTCTTCTCCGTGCTCAACCACATCCTGCCAGGGAAGGGCATTCTGCCGATGCACTGTTCAGCCAATATAGGTCCGGGCGGCCACGCGGCGATCTTCTTCGGCCTGTCGGGCACCGGTAAGACGACCCTGTCGGCGGATTCGGCGCGCACCCTGATCGGCGACGATGAGCACGGCTGGGGGCCGAAAGGCCTGTTCAATTTCGAGGGGGCTGCTACGCCAAAGTAATCAACCTGAGCGCCGAGCCCGAGATCTACGCCACGACGCAGGCCTATGGGGGCATTCTCGAGAACGTGGTCATGGACATGAGCGACCGCACCCTCGACCTGGACGATGCGTCCCTGACCGAGAACACTCGGGCCTCCTATCCCTTGGCCCAGATCCCCAATGCCTCGACGACCGGGCTTGGCGGTCATCCACGCAACATCGTCATGCTGACTTGTGATGCCTTCGGCGTTCTGCCGCCAATCAGCCGTCTGACCCCGGACCAGGCGATGTATCATTTCCTGTCCGGCTATACAGCCAAGGTGGCGGGGACGGAGAAGGGCGTGAAGGAGCCGACGGCGACATTCACAGCCATCAGGCCGTTGAGAGCCGCCAGAACGAGCCAAGGTCGAGCCAAGGTCGAGCGCCGAGCATTTAGATTTCCTCGAACTTGAAAAGGTTCTCCATCATGGATTCCTCGAACTTATCAGTGGTCAGGTCGGGTAGGTCCTCGAAGGCGTCGATATAGCATTTCAGGTCCTTCTCCAGGATCGCCATGGTGTTGCCGACGACCGGCGCGTAGGCCTCGCGGGCCCAATCGACGGTATTGATATTGTTGGCGTACCAGACTTGGCCGGAGCCTGCCGTCAGCGCGTCGAGTAGGGCCTGTTCGGGCACGCCGCGCGCCCGCGCCAAGGCCATACCTTTGCGCACCGAGATGACGGTGGAAAGAACTATGTGGTTATTGACCACCTTCACCGTCATGCCGGCGCCGAGGGGGCCGCAATGATGGTGGCTGCTGCCCATGACCTCAAAGGCCGGGCCGACAGCGGCGACGTCTGCGGGGTCGCCACCGACCATGAAAGTCAGGTTGCCGGTCTCGGCCGCCGGGTGGGAGCCCGAGATCGGGGCGTCAACCAGGCCGACGCCGTCGGGCAGTTGGTCTGCCAGGCGCGGAAGGTCGCGCGGCGATATGGTCGACGAGATGACCAGGATGCGCGGGTGGTCGGCGCCGGTGAACAGGCCGCCTTCGCCGAAGCACAATTCCTCCGCCTGGTCGACGGTGAGGACGATGCAGAAGACGATGTCACAGCGGCGTGCGAAGTCGGTGCGATCGGCAACCATGCGCGGGGCGAAATCGCCGAATTCCTCGGCCGGGCGGACGTCGTATCCCCAAACCTCCAGGTTGCTGGCGGCCAACTGGCGCGCCATGCTCAGTCCCATGGTGCCGCAACCGGCGATCCCGAATACGTCGCTCATGCCTTTCTCCCTTTACCGCGGCGCGGGGCCGTTCCGTCGGCATTCTATTCGCCGGCGCTGCGGATGCCTTCTTCCTCGGCGCGGGTCGCTGGGTGCTCCAGCTTGTCCAGCATCTCCTTCGGCACCACCTGCCAGAAATGGCTGACTTCGCGCCGCCAGTCGTTGAGCAGGCGCGAGGCGAAGCGCGAGTGGGTGCGCTTGACGTGCTGGGCGATCAACACCTTGACCACGTCTTCCCAATATTGAGTCTCGACACGCTGGTATATGACGCTGTCGGGATTGACCCGCACCTGGAACTCGTCGTTCGGGTCGTAGACGAAGGCCATGCCGCCGGTCATGCCGGCGGCGAAGTTGGCGCCGACTGGACCAAGAATGACGGCGACGCCGCCGGTCATGTATTCGCAGCCGTTCGATCCGCAGCCTTCGATCACCGCCTGGGCGCCCGAGTTGCGGACACAGAAGCGATCGCCCGCCTGGCCGGCGGCGAACAAGCGTCCGGAAACCGCACCATAAAGGACCGTGTTGCCGACAATGGTGTTCTGTTCCGTCTCCAGCGGGCTCGAGGCCGGCGGGCGGACGACGATGATGCCCCCCGAAAGCCCCTTGCCGACGTAGTCGTTGGCGTCGCCAATGACGTCCAATGTAAGACCCTGGACGGCGAAGGCGCCGAGGGATTGGCCGGGGGTGCCGCGCAGGCGCACGGTCAAGTGCCCCGGCGCCAGGCCCTTCATGCCGAACCGCCGGGTAATTACCGAACTGGTGCGCGTGCCGACGGCGCGCTGGGTATTGCGCACGGCGTACGTCAGCTGCATCTTCTCGCCCGCCGACAGGGTGCGGTCGGCGTCCTCGATCATGCGGGCGTCAAGGGTATCGGGGACCTCGTTGCGTCCCTCCAGGGTGCAGTGGGTGGGGTAGGGGCCTGGATCGGGGCGCACCAGCAGGGGATTGAGGTCCAGATCGTCGAGGTGGGCGGCGCCCCGGCTGACCTGGGTCAGCAGGTCCGAGCGCCCGATCACCTCGTCGATCGAACTGACCCCAAGGGAGGCCATGATCTCCGACACTTCCTCGGCGATGAAGGTGAATAGGTTGACCACCTTCTCCGGCGTGCCGGTGAACTTCTCGCGCAATGCCTCATCTTGGGTACAAACGCCGACCGGGCAGGTGTTGGAGTGGCACTGGCGCACCAGGATGCAGCCCATGGCGACCAGGGCGGCGGTGCCGATGCCGTATTCGTCGGCGCCCAGCATGGCGGCTATGACCACGTCGCGACCCGTCTTGATGCCGCCGTCGACGCGCAAGGTCACCCGGTGGCGCAGGCGGTTGAGGGTGAGCACCTGATGGACCTCGCTGAGGCCCATCTCCCATGGCACGCCGGCGTACTTGATGCTGGTCTGTGGGCTGGCGCCGGTGCCCCCGGAATGGCCCGAGATCATGATCGCGTCGGCTTTCGCCTTGGCGACACCTGCCGCGATGGTGCCGATGCCGGCGCGTGCCACCAGCTTGACGCAGACGCGGGCGTCCGGGTTGATCTGCTTCAGGTCGTAAATGAGCTGAGCCAAATCCTCGATCGAATAAATATCGTGGTGGGGCGGCGGCGAAATCAGCGTCACGCCGGGCGTTGCATGGCGCAGGTCGGCGATCTCCTCGGTGACTTTGAATCCCGGCAGCTGGCCGCCTTCGCCGGGCTTGGCGCCCTGCGCGATCTTGATCTCGATCTCGTTGCAGTTGTTGAGGTAGAGAGCGGTGACGCCAAAGCGCCCCGAGGCGATCTGCTTGATGCCTGAGTTGGCGTTGTCACCATTGGCGCGCGGCCGATAGCGTTCTTCCGCCTCGCCCCCCTCGCCGCAGTCGGATTGGGCGCCGATGCGGTTCATGGCGATGGCCAGGGTCTCGTGGGCCTCCTTCGACAGTGCCCCGTGCGACATGGCGCCGGTGACGAAGCGCTTGCGGATTTCGGTGATCGATTCGACCTTTTCCACCGTGATCGCCTTGTCCGTTGCCTTGAAGTCCAGCAGGTCGCGCAGATGGATGGGCGGCATGGCGGCGACGGCTTCCGAGTATTTGCGGAAGGTCGAGAACGATTCATTGCCGACGGCGGATTGCAGCACGTGAACCTGCTGGCCCTCGAATGCGTGCAGCTCGCTACCGGTGCGCGAGCGGAAGAAACCACCCACCGGCAGCAACACTGGATCGTCGCCGAAGGCTTCGCGGTGCACCTCGACGATCTTGCTTTTGATGCCGCTGAGCCCGATGCCCGAGATGCGCGAGGTCATGCCGGGGAAGAATTCGGCGACCAGGGAGCGCGACAGTCCGATCGCCTCAAAACAATAGCCGCCGCGGTAGGAACTGATCACTCCGATGCCCATCTTCGACATGATCTTCAACAGGCCCTGGTCGATGGCGTTCTTGTACGCGGCCAGACACTGGGCCAGGTCCATGTCGCCGAACAGGCCGCGGCGCCGGCGATCACCGATGGTCTCTTCCGCCAGGTAGGCATTGACCGTCGTCGCGCCGACCCCGATGAGGACGGCGAAATAGTGGACGTCGAGGCATTCGGCGGCGCGTACGTTGAGCGAGGTGAATGTGCGCAGGTGCTCGTTCACCAGATGGGTGTGCACGGCGCCGGTGGCCAGGATCATCGGGATCGGAATGCGCTCGCGGCCGAAGGCAGCGTCGCTGATGATCAAGTGGGTGCGGCCGCCACGCACCGCATCCTCGGCCTCGCCCCGGATGCGGTCGAGGGCGCGGTTGAGTGCGCCCGCGCCGCCTTCGGCGGGGAAGGTGGCGTCGATCTCGGCGACGGTATCGCCCATGTGATCGTCCATGGCGTCGAATTCTGCGTTCAGCAACACCGGCGAATCGAGCTGCAGTAGGTCACACTGGCTGGCATCGGCGTCGAGCACGTTGCCGAGGTTGCCGAGGCGCGTCTTCAGGGTCATCACATTGCGTTCGCGCAAACTGTCGATCGGCGGGTTGGTGACCTGGCTGAAGGCCTGGCGGAAAAAGTGATGCAGGCCGCGGTAGTGGTCGGACAGCACGGCGATGGGCGTGTCGTCGCCCATGGACCCGGTCGCCTCCTTACCATCCTCGACCATGGGACGGATGATCAGTTCCATGTCCTCCATGGTGAAGCCGAAGGTGCGCTGGCGGCGCAGCAGTTCTTCCGCGGACATCGGCTCGCTGGTGCCGGCCTCGCTGCGGATGAGACTGTCCAGCTTCGTGATGTTGCCGACCCAGTCGGCGTAAGGCCTGCGCCCGGCGATCAGGTCCTTGAGTTCGTTGTCGTGGAAGAAGCGACCCGAAACGAAGTCGATGCCGATGGTCTGGCCAGGGCCGACCCGGCCCTTCTCGACGATCTCGGATTCCTCAAGCTCGACCATGCCTGATTCCGAACCGACGACGAGCAGGCCGTCGGCGGTAATCGAAAACCGCATTGGCCGGAGCCCGTTGCGGTCCATGCCGGCGATCACCCAGCGGCCGTCGGTGGCGCAGATCGCGGCCGGGCCGTCCCATGGTTCCATGACGGCGTTGCAGTACGTGAACAACGAGCGATGGGCGTCCGGCATGGTGACGTTCTGGCTGATCGATTCCGGAATCAAAATGGCCTTGGCTTCTGGCGCATCGCGGCCGGCCCGGGCGATGACCTCGAAGGCGGCGTCGAGGGCGGCGGAATCGGAACTGCCCGATTGGATCACCGGCTTGATGTCTTCCATGGCGTCGCCGAAGGCGGGCGCCGCCATGCGCGGCTCGTGGCAGGTCATCCAGTTGACGTTGCCGGTGAGGGTGTTGATCTCGCCGTTGTGGGCCAACATGCGGAAGGGCTGCGCCAGACGCCAGGTGGGGAAGGTGTTGGTCGAATAGCGCTGGTGATAGATGGCGAAGTTGGAGACGAAACGATCGTCCAGCAGGTCCGGGTAGAATGCAGACAGCTGCTCGGCCAGGAACATGCCCTTGTAGATGACCGAGCGGCACGAAAGCGAGCAGATGTAGAACTCGGTGATGTGCTGATCTAGCACTTGCTTCTCGATGCGCCGGCGAATGACGAACAAGTCCGCCTCCAGGGCGTCGTCGTCGATGCCGCGGGCGTTGGAGATCATGATCTGCTCGATCTCGGGACGGGTCTCGTTGGCTTTTTCGCCGATGATCTCGATATCCACCGGCACTTGGCGCCAGCCGTAAATTCTGTATCCGCTGCGCAGGATCTCGGTCTCGACGATGCAGCGGCAGCGCTCCTGGGCATCGAGATCGGTCTTCGGCAGGAAAACCATGCCGACGGCGATGCTCTCTTCGCCCGGCTCGTGGCCGGTATGGCGGATGTGCTCGAGGAAGAAATCCTGGGGAATTTGTACGTGGATACCAGCGCCATCGCCGGTCTTGCCGTCGGCGTCGACGGCGCCGCGGTGCCATACCCGCTGCAGGGCCTGGATTCCGGCGATAACCACCTCGCGCCGTGGCACGCCGTCGATGGCGGCGACCAGGCCGACACCGCAGGCGGCGTGTTCGTCAGACGGGTCATAAAGGCCCGCGGCGCTCAGGTGGTCGGCATTGTCCTGCCAGGCACGAACGAATTCGGCGGCGGACTCAGTGGTGGCCGCGGCGGAATATTCAGGTGGGCGTTGGGATTTGGTCATCGGCGTTTCCTCGATCGGCCGCTCATTCGGCGGCGACGCGGGCGTCGGTGGTTTTGGCGTGAAGCTGGCGGTCGATTGCCTGGGCGGCGATACGGGCATCGCGGATCGCCCAAACCACCAGCGAAGCGCCGCGCACGATGTCGCCGGCTGCATAGACCCCGTCCATGCTGGTCATCATGGTCTCGTCGTCAACGGCCAGGGTGCCCCACGACGAGACCGCCAGGCCCGGCTCGTCGAACAGGGTCGTGATGTCCTCGGGCTCGAAGCCGAGGGCCTCGATCACCATGTCGGCGTCGAGGGTGAAGCTCGAATCTGGAATGATGGTCGGCGTCTGTCGGCCGGTGGCGTCGGCGACGCCTAAATGGACACGCTGGGCGCGTACCGCGTTCACCGATCCGTCGCCCAGGAACGCCTCCGGCGCCGCCAGCCATTCGAAGACGACCCCTTCCTCCTCAGCGTGGTTCACCTCGGCGCGTGAGCCGGGCATGTTGGTGCGATCGCGGCGATATAGGCAGGTGACGCTTTCGGCGCCCTGACGGACCGCGGTGCGCACACAGTCCATGGCAGTATCGCCGCCGCCGATGACGATCACGCGTTTGCCCGTGGCGTTCAATGTACCGTCGTCGAATTCGGGCACCGCGTCGCCGAGCCCCTTGCGGTTACTCGCCGTCAGATACGTCATAGCCGGGAATACATTGCTCAGGCCGGCGCCGGGCACGGCGATCTCGCGCGCCTTGTAGACACCGGTGGCGATGAGCACCGCGTCGTGATTTTGGCGCAGATCGGAGAAAGGAATGTCGCGGCCGATCTCGGCGTTGAGATGGAAGTGCACGCCGCCGGCGGCGAGGAGATCAGTGCGCCGCTCGACCACGTCCTTCTCAAGCTTGAAGTTGGGGATGCCATAGATAAGAAGCCCACCGGCGCGGTCATAGCGGTCATAGATGTGGACCTGATAGCCCTTGCGGCGCAGTTGCTCGGCGGCGGAAAGGCCACCGGGGCCGGCGCCGACTATGGCGACCGAGGTGGCGCGCTCGACCGACGGGGTCGGCGGCTTGACCCAGCCTTCTTCCCATGCGGTCTCGGTGATATAGGTCTCGACAGCGCCGATGGTGACCGTGCCGTGGCGCGACTGCTCAAGTACGCAGTTGCCCTCGCACAATCGGTCTTGGGGACAGATGCGGCCGCAGATTTCGGGCATGTTGTTGGTCGCGCTGCTGGTCAGATAGGCCTCTTCCAGGCGGCCTTCCGTTGCCAGTTTCAGCC
>Ga0302135_10003024_pt1 | contig 10040 bp, 8 predicted proteins | sample CBN3_surface_MG_FD_203119 | JGI IMG/M metagenome (GOLD analysis project Ga0302135, IMG submission 203119) | Marine microbial communities from Western Arctic Ocean, Canada - CBN3_32.1 | ecosystem: Environmental > Aquatic > Marine > Oceanic | place: Canada: Western Arctic Ocean | collected 2017-09-15 | reverse complement strand
GCACCCCTTTCGGCTTCACCGACAAACAACCTACGCCAGCGCGCAGTTTGGTCATCTCCAGAACCAGCTTGCCTTTCTTGCCGGGCAAGTTGTGGCACGAGGCACAGTTCAGCTGCTCAAAATATTGTTCACCCTTAGCTACCTTGAAGGCTACCGATTTAAACTCTGAAGGCCCGCGCGCCTTTAATCCAATCAAGAAACTGGCAATCGATTTTGCCTCCGCACGGGTCAGGTTCATGTCCGGCATTCGACCGGAAGATCGTATATGTTGCGGTTGAAATAGAAACCCCGCCAATGATTCCAAACCATACTTCGAGGAAATATGCGAAAGCCCCACCCCTTGCTCATCCGTATGGCAGCTCACACACCCGATCTTTTCATACAGTTTTTTGCCCGACTCAAATTCCTCGTCCTTAATAGCACCAAGGGAAAACCCCTTTGACGACAAGCTCACCAGATAATGCGTCAGTGCCTCGGCGATCTCCTGTCGTTTTGGATTACCTTCCAGCAAATCCGGCATCTGCGTGCCCGGATCCATCAAAGCCGGGTTACCGATAAACTTTTTGATGAAATTCGGATTCAACCGCGAACCCACCGACGATAAATCCGGCCCCGATTTCTTTGTCACACGCTCACTTGCATGACATGCCACACACCGCAATTCCGAGATCAACAATAGTCCCTGCTGCTTCTCATCCAATCCATGTCGCGCATGATGCAACCCCAGTATCACCGGCGCGCCCTCAGCACCCATTGCCAACGCAAACAAAATGATCAGCACAAATCTCATTTCTTTTTACCGGCCTTTTTCTTCGCAGCCTTTTTCCCGGCACTAGCTTGCTGAAGCTGCACCTCGTATTGTTTGATAAACTTTTTCATCGGCACGCGTTTCACTGCGTCGCCGATGACTTTGAGCGGCACATCCTCAAGCTTTTTAAAACGCACGCACGACTTGCCCATATCGAGCTTCTTGCCGGTCTTTTTCCAATCCTCAACAAACCGATTACGCAGCACATCATCGATGTAATTGCAAAAGCCATAAAACGCCATGTGATTTTTCTGCGAGGCGAGGCTGACGAAGGTCAACGGCTGATCCGGCTGGCAATGATAACCGGCGGGGTACGCCGAGTGCGGCACGAAATACGAGGGCATCCCCCACTGCATCCCCCACTGCATCCCCTCCTCGTAGCCCTTCGGCAGGTTTTTCAAAATCACCGCGCGCAGTGCGCCAATGGCCTCACGTCGATCCGGCGGCAGCTCCGCCAAATATTGATCAACCGTGGTGGCTTTGCTTTGCATAGCAAAAGGGTGGCATCAACCGCGAGGCTTGGCAACTCACTGTGTTGGCCGTTTCAGATCATTGTCGCGAAGCGCCTTCAGTTTTGCGGCAAGACGGGTCTTGAATTGGACGACGGTCTTTTGGTGGGCCTCTGCGTTGGCGAGGTTGGTGTATTGGTTGGGATCGGCTTTCATATCGAATAGCTCGATGCCGCGTTTTGCGTCTTCGCCGTATTGAATGTACGCCCAGTTTTCATCACGCAGCAGGAAGCCTTTGCGCGAGGGGGCCACGGAGAAAGCGGTGGTGCGAACTTCGTGTTTGGGATCGTGCAGCATCGGGGAAACATCTTTGCCTTGAAGGCGGGCTTGCGCGGGGAGTGCGCAGAGGCTGGCAAGCGTGGGATAGAGGTCGAGCAACTCGACAAAGGATTTGCAGACGGCAGGTTTTTGGCCGGGCACGCTGATGATGAGCGGCACTTGTGCCGACTCATCGCGCAAGCTCACCTTGGCCCAGAAATCGTGCTCGCCAAGGTGGTAGCCGTGGTCGCTGGTGAAGATGACGATGGTGCGATCGGCCACGCCGGATTTTTTCAACGCGGCCATCACCTTGCCCACTTGGGCGTCCATAAACGCCACCGAGGCGTAGTAGCCGCCGACGGCTTTTTTCTGGCGGCGAATATCCATTTTCATATTCACGCTGGTTTTGTAATTGATGCCGGCCTTTGGGATGTCATCCCAATTGCCCTCGATCTTGGGCGGCAGTTTCATTTTTGAATACGGCAGAAAATTTTTGTAATATTTTTTGGGCGCGACGAAAGGCACGTGCGGGCGCACAAACCCAACCGCCAAAAAGAAGGGCTTGGCTTTGTGTTTATCAATCAACGCGCACGCTTTGGCGGCGGTTTTGCCATCCGAATGTACCAGGTCACCGCCATCCGCTTCCACCACCACAAAGGTGTTGCCGCCCACCACGGGGCGTTTGCCATTGGGATTGCCCTCGAGCGTCTCGCCTTTGCCCGGCGCTTTCCATTCGGGGCCGGGGCTGTTGAAGCGTTCTGTCCAGCTCGCCGCGTCATCCGCGCCGTGCCCGCCGCCCTCGATGCCGCCGGGCACGCCCATGTGATAAATTTTACTCACGCGCGTAGAGTAGTAGCCGTGGTTTTTGAAATGCTGTGACCATGTGACGCGATCCCCAATCGCCGGACGCGGACTCTTGTAGCCCAGCACCCCAATCGCGTGTGGATAGTAACCGGTCATAAACGAAGCCCGTGACGGCCCGCAATACGTCCCTTGACAATACGCCCGCGTGAATCGCGTGCCTTGCGCGGCAATGGCGTCGATGTTCGGCGTTTTGCAAACCGTGTTCCCGTAGCACGACAACGCCGTGGATGTGAGATCATCGGAAATGATAAACAGCACATTATATTTCGGCGCGGCCGCAGCCACACGGATAATCGTCATCGCAACAAAGGCAAAAAAGAGGATTCGTTTCACGGGCTGAACTTACCGCCGTGTCCCGCTCTTGTCTCTCCGAAAAACGCTTCCCCGCAACGCCACGCCGTGGCAGTCTCATTTGTCGAATGGAATCACAATATGTTTAGTCCAAACTCTAGCATGCGATTGACGTTGGTTATCATTTTTGTCGGATTCGTTTGCTCGGCAACCGCGGCACGGGTGGCTTCGGGGTTAGTGGTGTTTTATGATTTTGGAACAGCGCAAGGCGCGGTGGTGGCGGATCGATCCGACGCCAAGCCGGCCATTGATTTGAAAATTGCACAGCCGCAAAATGTGCGACGAACCAAAGGCACCCTCGAAATCCGCAAGAGCACGGTGATTCGCACGGCGCAACCACCCACGCGGCTGATCAATGCCATCAAGCGCACCGGCGAAATCACGGTTGAAGCATGGCTCCAACCAGCCAATACCACACTAGACGGGCCGGCGCGAATTGTCACCCTTTCGCGCGACACCTCCGAACGCAATTTCACGTTGGGGCAGGAAAAGAATCTCTTCGACGTTCGGTTGCGGACGAGCCGTTCGAGCAACAACGGCATCCCGTCCACCAGCACGCCCGCGCGCAGTCTTGCCGTGCGGCTCACGCACGTGGTGTTTACGCGCAACCGCGCGGGGCGCACCACCATTTATCTCAATGGCAAACGCCGCGCCAATCAAACACTCGCCGGAAACTTTGCCAACTGGAACAACGGCTTCAATCTCGCGCTGGGCAACGAGCTGAGCAATGAACGGCCGTGGCTGGGCACGTTTCATTTGGTGGCAATTTACGACCGCAGCCTTTCAGCAACCGAGGTGACGCAAAATTTCAAAGCCGGCCCGCAAGGCAAAGTGGATCGTGCCGCCCTTGCAAAAGCGGAGAACATCGAATTATTCGAAACCAAAATCGCGCCGCTGCTCGCCAAGCATTGCATGGAATGTCACGACCCCGCCACGCGCAAGGGCAAGCTCGATCTCACTCAAAAAATCACCGCCTTCGCCGAGAGCGAAACCATTGTGCCGGGCATGTCAAACGCGAGCCTGATTTGGGAAGTGGTTTCGGAAAATGAAATGCCGAAAAAACGCCCGCCGCTTTCAACCGAGGAAAAAGCCACTCTCAAGCAATGGATCGACGGCGGCGCACAATGGTCGCTCGCGCGCATCGACCCCGCCGTGTACGCGCACGGCGAGCAACCGCACGCGAACTGGATTCGCCGACTCACCGTGCCCGAGTACATCACCACCGTTCGGGCGGCGACGGGCGTGGACATCACCGCGGAAGCGCGCCACCTGTTGCCGCCGGACGTGCGCGCGGATGGGTTTTCCAATACTGCTTACAATCTCAACGTGGACCTTAAGCACGTCAACGCTTACGCGCAATTGGCGGGCATCATTACGAAACAAATGGATGCGCGAAAATTTGCCGCGCGCTTTTCACGCAGCCGCAATGTGACCGATAAAGTGATGCGCCCGCTGGTCGAGGCGATGGGGAAATGGCTGTTGCGCGGGCCGTTGGACGAGCGCGAGATCGTGCTGTACCGCGGCATCACCACCACCGTGGTGGCCAATGGCGGTGGGTTTGATGAAGCGGTGAGACTGGTCATCGAGGCGATGCTGCAATCGCCGCGCTTTATTTACCGAATCGAAAACCAGCAAAACGACGGGCCGGTTGGCGGTTATGAATTGGCCTCGCGTTTGAGCTATCTTGTTTGGGGCGCGCCACCCGATGCCGCGCTTTACACCGCTGCCGAACAAGGAGAGCTCGGCGATGCCACAAAACTGCGAACACAAATTCAACGCATGCTAAAGGATCCACGCGCGGTGGATCGCTCAGTGCAATTCGTGAGCGAATGGCTCAACCTCGATCACCTCGCCAATCTTCGCCCCGACAAAACCCGTTTTCCAAACTGGACCCCCGCGCTGGCCGCCGATATGCGCGCAGAGACGACTGCGTTTTTCAAGGAAGTGGTTTGGAAACAAAACCGGCCGCTCGCCGATTTGCTCAATGCGCAAACCACGTTTCTCACGCCCAACCTCGCGAAACATTACGGATTGAAAATGCTGCCGGGCGGCGAAGGCGCAATGCAATACAACCTCACCCGCATCCCCGCGCGCGGGGGGTTACTCACGCAAGGCAGCGTGCTTACCGTGGGCGGCGATGGCGCTTCGATGATCACCCGCGGCCTCTTCGTGATGCACGATCTGCTGCGCGGCGTGGTGAAGGATCCGCCGCCCTGCGTGGACACCACTCCCGTGCCCACCAAACCCGGCCTCACCCAACGCGCCATCGCCGCGCAACGCATCGCCAATAAAAAATGCGGCGGCTGCCACAGCAAATTTGAACCGCTCGCCTTTGGTTTGGAAAAATTCGACGGCCTCGGCGCGTTTTTTGAAAAAGATCCGCACGGAAATCGCCTGCGCGAAGACGGCCAAATCCTCTTCCCCGGGGCCGCCCGATCCATCGCCTACAAAACCTCCGCCGAACTCATGAACCAACTTGCCCGCAGCGACCGCGTGCGGCTCAGCATTACTTGGAAGCTCACCCAATTTGCCCTCGGGCGCCCCCTCGGTGCCCGCGATGCAAGAATCGTTGACACCCTTCACCAAACCGCCCAAAAACAAGGTGGCACCTACGCCAGCCTCATCACCGCCATCGCGATGAGTGATCTCGTGCGAACCACAAAAAATGACACCAACAAGTGAGTGAGAAGCGAATCGCCCTATCGATTGGTTTCATCAAGGTGCTGTTGAAGCCACTTTAGATCGCGTCGGCAATCGACTACGGCATAGACCGTCACGGTTTCATTTTTGTGGATGTAATAAACGGCGAAGGGAAATGTCTGGCAAACCAGCCGGTGGAATTCACGATAATCCGTTCGATGAGTGCCGCCCGTGACTTTGAGTGACTGAATTTATTCTCGGAGGGAGGCGATAAAATATTCTCCCACGCCACTTTCCTGTTCCTCATAAAAACCGAAGCCCTCTGCGAGATCGCGCTTGGCTGATCTCAGAATCTTGAGCACTTTCATTCCCGCGAGCGGAGGTCGTCTTTCACCTCATCCCAGTCGAGCACTGCTTCCGTGCCGGCCTCGACGGCTTGGCGGCGGGCGTCCAACAGTTGACGGTGCGCCTTGGGAACCGGTGCTGTTTCCGAGGCGGCGCGCAAATCTTGCCAAAGAATTTCCATCAATTGGATTTTCTCGCGGACGGGTAACTGGCGTACTTCCGTAATGTTCATACGTGAAGTCTATCCCGCAAAGCGCGATTCTTCAAATCCAAATTGATAGTTCACCTCCTTTTGCACGGGCAGATGCCCTTTACTTTTTGCAATGGTGCGAGGAAAATGGAGCTGCCATTTGAATGGCCGAGGCGCAACAGCCATCCAATTCACTGGACGTATGAAAACCAAAATCAACCGCCGACAACTGCTAAAAGGCCTCGGCACCGTGGGGATCGGCCTGCCGTTTCTTGAAGAAATGATCGTCGGCAACGCCTTCGGTGCGGCCAAAGCAAAGGTGCCCGTGCGGGCGTTTAACGTGTTTTTTGGGCTTGGAATCCCCTCGCCCTTGCAGGCAGAAGGCTTCAAAGACGTGCTCGAGCCACTCCAACCACTCAGCAAAAAACTGCTCATCATGCGTAACGTGGATCAAGTGCGCTGCGATGTGCGCGGGATCAACGCGCATTACGATGGGGCAACGGGGTCGTTCACGGCGCAGCCCGCGGGCGGCGAGGCCAAAGCGGGCGGGCCGTCGATTGATCAAGTGGTGCGGCACACGCATCATCCCAAGGGGTTGCCGGCGGGGATGGTCCCCACGCTGGTGGGCGGCACATTTTTCAGGCGCAGCCGCGTGGGGCGGTATTTGCACAGTTATAATATGGACGGCACGGTGGCGGCGCGGATGCAGGAAACGCCGCGTGATTTGTTTGATCGCGTGTTTGGAACGTTCGCCGGCGCAAACAATGCCGACGCCCGCGCGCAACGGCTCAAGCGCAGTGTACTGGATTCGGTGGTGGATCAATATCAATTTTATACCGGCCCCAATTCGCCACTCGGCTCAGCTTCCAAATCTCGTGTGAAGGATCACCTCGATCGCATTCGGGAATTCGAGCAACGCGCGTTTACGTTGAAACATAAACAAGGCAGCCCCGCGCTGCCGCCGCGTTCCAAGGTGCCCCATGGCGGCCCGGCGGATCCCGGCGGAGAAGGCATCGACATTACCTTGGAGGAGCTCACCACCGAGTGGCGATTGCTTGCCGATCTGTATGCGTTGGCGATTGAGATGGATCGCGCGCGGTTTGGGGCCATTACGTTTCTCGCTGCGGGTGAACGCATCCGCCTCACGGGCGATTACAAATTCAATGGCCGCACGCGCTATCAATTCAATGACTCCACAATGCACCGGCGTAGTGGCTCAGCCGGCTGTAGCCACGAATGGTGGCACAAGTTTAACGAAAAGAAAAAGAACGAGCAGCTCCGCGCCCACGCGCATTTGAAGATGAACGAGCTGGCTTATTTTCTGAAACGCCTCGACCGCACGAAGGAATCAAACGGGCGCAGTATTTTGGAAAACTCGTTGATCACGATTTCCACCGAGTCCGGCGATGGACGCCACAACGATGTGAAGCGCGAGCTATCCGGAATTTTCCACGCCATCACCGGCGCAAATGGCCGCTTCAAAACCGGCCAAATCATGGACGTGAAAGCCGAAGGCATCGATGTTTATAACACAATGCTCAGCGCCATGGGCGCGAAGCGACGGCTCGGACCGGAAAAGCGACAAAGCAAATCCATCGACAAGATTCGCGCATAACGCCAAATGCTAATTATTCAGGCGCGCGTTGCGCTTCTCTTTTTTGATGTAATCGGCAGGGAGTGCCTCCACCCACTCATCAATCTTGGCGCGAAGTTTCCTAACGATCCTTGGATTGGCCTCGGCGAGATTGTGCGACTCGGCGGGGTCGTTTGACAGGTCATAGAGCTGCGAACCGCCGCGCTGTTTACGGAAGTGGTGATACTTCCAATTCCCATCGCGAATGCTCACTTGGCCATTGGCAGAGCTGACGCGCCAGAAAAGCGGCCGAGTGCGGGTGCGTTTGGCGCCGAGCCACACGTCGGCCATGTTCTCGCCATCGAGGTCGGCCATAGAATTTTTCGTTCCGGTGAGTTTGCAAACTGTGGGGACCCAATCGATGAGGGAAATCACGGACGTATTGTTCACATGATTGGCCGGCACTTGACCGAGCCAACGGATGATGAAGGGCACGCGCACGCCGCCCTCGTACTGATTGTGCTTGCCGCCGCGAAAGGGACCGGCGGAGCCAAGCATGTTGCGCGCGGCGGCGATGCGCGAAGGTTGCTTGTTCCGTTCATCGGCCAGCTTTACCGGCGCGGGGCCGTGGTCGCTGGAAAAAATCACAATCGTGTTTTCGCGCAGGCCCAATTCATCCACTGCCTTGAGCAGCCGGTCGATGCCCTGATCCATGCTAAACACATCGCCGAGATAATTTCGCATGCCCTCATCGACATTGCCTCCCAGCGCGCGGCACTCGGCAAATTTTTTGCGCAGCTCCGGCCCAAACTTCGTTTCATCCACCTTCACATCCTTGAAGCGATCGGCAAAATGCTTGGCCGGTTGCACGGGGAAATGCGAGATGTGGCCCCACACGTTTATATAAAACGGCTGCTCCCCTTTCGCGTTGGCCTTGAGAAATTTAATCGCGCCATCAATCAAATACGCATCACGCCCGTGTGTGGCGCGATCCACCCCGGCGTTGCGGTCGGGCTTGCCTTGAATGATCTTGATGCCGTACGTGCCCGGATCCTCCGTGGGCCCGATGTGCCATTTGCCGAAGTGGCCGGTTTGATAGCCGTTCTGTTGCAACAGCTCAGTGATGGTGACCCGATCGCCAAAGCCGAAATCCGCCATATATTTTTGGAATGATGCGGGATGCTTGCCGGTCATCAATCCGGTGCGGCTCGGACAACACGTCACGCCCGTCACATACGCCTGCGTAAACCGCGTGCCTTCCTGGGCCAACCGATCCAATGCCGGCGTCTTCGCATAAGGATGCCCATAGCAACCGAGATCGCCGTAGCCCAAGTCATCGGCGAAAATGAAAATGATGTTGGGTTTCTGAGCCGCATTTGCATGCGCAGCAAAGCAGCACGCCAGAATGAGAGCAATATTCCGAATCATGCCATTGCCGCCTTGATTGCTTTTTGGATCAGCGCCTTGGTCTTCAGCGATCCTTCGATTGGATCTATGCCGCCGCCTTCGAACTCAATGGAGATAACGCCGGAGTAGTCGGACTCGTAAATGATCTTCAGCATCCGATAGTAGTCAGTATTGGTTTCATTACCTTTGGCATCGAACTTCAATGCCTTGGCGCACACGGCCGGAGCAAATGGGAGGCTCTTGGTCACACCTTCATAGCGATTATAACGACCGAAGTTGTTGAAGTCAGGCAACAGCCCTGCATTGGGACGGTTGATCTTTTTCATCGCAGCCAGAAGCCAATCCGGATCCTGCGAATTGCCGCCATGCGGCTCGATCACAATCTTCACTTTGGTGCCTTTGGCATAATCACACAAAGCACCCAAACCCTTGGCGGCATTATCAAGATTCTCATCTCGATCACCTCCCGACCGGCAATTAACACGAATCGCATCACAGCCCAGTTGCGCAGCGCAATCCACCCAGCCCTTGTGTTCATCAATCGCGCGGGTTCGCGCCTTGGCATCGCGCGAATCGAGCTGGTTCTTGGCATCGACCAAAATGAGTACATTTTTCATGCCCTCACCCGTGGTCCGCTTAACTAATTCCTTCATGAACGGTTTATTAGTATGCTTCCCGTTAAAAGGACGGTTCCAGTACTCAATATGAGTGATGCCCAACTTCTCCTTGGCCAAAGCGGGATAGTCCAAGTGGTCGAGTTTACCGGACCCAATCCAGCGGTGGAATGTATATTCCTGAATACCAATTTGAAAACGGTTCGGATCATTCTTGTCCTTGGCCAAAAGCGTGGGGGCGAATGAAATTACCGGAGCAGCCAGCGCGGCATTACGAATAAAGGTTCGTCGAGAGAGTGATTGCATGCGCGAAACCATGACGCCCCGGCCGAAAAAAAGGAAGCTAGTTCCGCCGAAACCCTTCACTTAACATCACAGGTAATTACTCCTGAAAATCGTAAACCAGCACCTTCTCCACCAGAGGCAAAAGGACATCGCGCTTGGCATTCTGATGAATCGGATGATCCAGATATTCCTGCAG
>Ga0302135_10003021_pt1 | contig 10043 bp, 9 predicted proteins | sample CBN3_surface_MG_FD_203119 | JGI IMG/M metagenome (GOLD analysis project Ga0302135, IMG submission 203119) | Marine microbial communities from Western Arctic Ocean, Canada - CBN3_32.1 | ecosystem: Environmental > Aquatic > Marine > Oceanic | place: Canada: Western Arctic Ocean | collected 2017-09-15 | reverse complement strand
AGTGGCTTCCTGGTCGCCGCTCGGGGAAGCCTCGTGGTCTCCATCGACCCGACGCTCGATGACTCCCTGCTGGCCGAGGGAATGGCCCGCGAGGTCATCAACCGTGTGCAGAAGATGCGGAAGGAACTCGATCTTCCCGTCGAGGCCCGGATCACGATGACCGTCACCCCCGAGGCGGAGGCTCTTCGGGAGGCCATCACCACACACCAGTCGTTGATCGAGGCGGAGACGCTCTCTTCAGTGGTCGGTGCGTTGGAGGGGGACGCCGAGATGGATCTCGCGCACGATATCGACGGGGTCGCACTTCAAGTGTCACTTCGTCGGAACGCCTAGGTTCACTCTTCCGAGGGGGACTCCAGGGTGCGTTCGATCACCTGGGAGTGCTCGCTTCCGTATCTCACCAGGTCCTGCGCTTCTGGAAAGTACTTCCAGATGGGACCTGGAATCTCCACGCGAATCTCACGCCCCAGAATCCGGCTCCAGTCCTCTGTGCGCAGGAGATGTCGTCCGCGCTCGGTCTCGAGACGGAGCGTCTTTCCTGACAGGTCAATGGCCTCGGGATCGAAGCGATGGGGCTTGAGGGTCTCGAGACGCCCTTCCGTGAGGGTCTCCTCATGAATTCGGACGGGGGTGGTGTTGCGTGTCTCGGAGTCTACCGGGTCGTCCGCGTTCATCGTGTGACGGGCGATGTTGCGGAGGAAGAATTGCGGCATGCAATGACCCATGTGCTTCACCGCATCGCGCATCCCCGGCAGCTCCTCCTCCTCGGTCCTCGGACGATGTGCGGGCGCCGCGTATTGCAGGACATGGCGTTCGGACTGAACCATGCCTTCCGGGTCGACCCGGACCTCGATATGGGCGTCCATGCGTTTGCAGATGGCTTCGCGGACTCCTTCGCTGCGTCGTATTCGCCGGGCTTCGAGGCGTTCGACAAGCGGGTGCAGGAGAGGGAAGGGCGCCAGCAGCTCCTTCCCGGCGGTTTCGTCCTCGCTCACTCGTCCTCCAGGGAGATCTCGACCGTGTCGGAGACCGTGTCCTCGTAATACGCGGAGGTCTTCTTGCGTTCCTTGACCTGTCCGAGTGCGGCTTCCAGATCCTTCGTCAAATCGAGGCATTCGGGACCGGACACCCCGGACACCTGGACAGAGATGTTGCCGTGCTCATCGATGACGATGTCGAGTTCATGGCTCTTCATTTCCATCCTCGCACCTTGATGTGGATTTCTCCGGTCTCGGATTCCTCTTCTTCTGTGACCGTGTATCCCCGATCCGCGAGTTCACCCTTCACCTTGTGGTAGGCGTACCGTTTCGTGACCTGTTGGATGAAGTCCGCTTCACTGACTCCACGCGTCGTCTCGACGCCCCACCAGTCTGCGATGAACTGGACCCCCTTCTCTGTCACCCGGACGCCGATGTCGTAGGTGCGGGAGGCCCGGATGCACATCTCCTCCTGGGTGATGTCTCCTTCGTAGCCTCGGACCACGACCTTCTGGCCTTCTTCCGCGCGTGTGAAATCGTACCCCATGTCCTCGAGGGCTTTCTCGAGCGCCACGAGGTCATGGATTTTGGTCTCCACGGTTGTGAAATGACTCATGTTCCGCCCTCCACTACATCTCGATTCGCGATTCGGGCACCGCGGTGAGTTCATCCTCATCCACGGAGGCCGTGCGAGCTCGTGTGCGCGCCCAGTGGCGCATGGCGTCCAGCTTCTCTTTCATGGTCTGTGAGAGGGGAACGATCTCCTGGAGCGCGTGACGTACTCGCGCCGTTGTGATGTCCTCGCCGGCCTCAAATGCGTCGTAGAGTGCGCTGATGATCGCCTGTTCGATCTCGGAACCACTGTAGCCCTGGCTGGCCTGTGTCAGTCCCGGGAGGTCGAAATCCTCGGGGTTCCGTTTGTTCTTGTCGAGGTGAATGCGGAAGATCTCGGAGCGCTCGGTGGCTTTGGGAAGGTCGACGAAGAAGATTTCATCGAATCGTCCTTTTCGGAGCAGTTCCGGGGGGAGGAGCGAGACGTCGTTCGCCGTCGCGATCACGAAGACCGCGCTCTCCTTTTCCTGCAGCCATGTGATGAAGCTCGCGAACACGCGCGCGGTCGTTCCGGCGTCGGATTGTCCGCTGGACGCCATGCCTGCAAATCCCTTCTCCAGTTCATCCAGCCACAGGATGGCCGGGGCGACTGCTTCGGCGGTGCGGATGCATTGACGGATGTTCTCCTCCGAGGATCCGACAAGGGAGGAGAAGACCTTTCCGACGTCCAGGCGGAGCAGTGGCATCTGCCATAGCGCGCTCACGGCCTTGGCCGTGAGGGACTTTCCGCACCCCGGGACTCCGATCAACAGGATCCCCTTGGGCAGCGGGAGTCCGAAATCGCGCGCGCTCTGGCTGAACGCCAGTTGCCGCTTTTTGAGCCAGGTCTTGAGCTGGTTGAGTCCGCCGACATCGCCGAAGGCTGACCGGCTCTCGTAGTATTCCAGGAGGCCGCTTTTCCGGATGATCTGCTTCTTCTCTCCAAGTATTTCCTCGATGTCGAGGTCCTTGACTGCCACGAGTGAGCGGGCAAACACATGACGGGCTTCGTCTCGGGTGAGCCCGAGGGCTGCCTCCACGACACGTTCCTTGAGCTCCGGGTCCTTGTGGACCTTCAGGCTCTCCCTTCGGGAACCGACCTGCTCGACGACCTCGTCCACGATGGCACGGAGGTCGTCTCGACTCGGGAGATCGAAGTCCACCACTGCCACCTGTTTTTCCAGCTCGGTCGGGAGCTTGAGGAGGGGCGAGAGCATCACGATGTGGCGGCGATGGGGGTGATAGAGCGAGTGGGAGAGATCCCGGAGCTTCCGGACCACCGAGGGGTCCTTCAGATAGGGGTGAAAATCCCGCAATACGAAGACAGCGTTGCCCTCGAAGTTGTCGGCATACTCGAGTGCGGCGATGGGGTCCCGCACGTCGCTGTGGGGGGTTCCGTCCAGGCGTACGAAGCCTTCCGTGATGGACCATCGGATTCCCTGGCGGGCCTGGCGGCTCCCCTCGTCCCGTTCTCCAATGGCGCGCAGCGTCTCCTCGACGCGGTCTTCTTCAGACGACACCACATAGATCAGCGGATAGCCCGCTCGGATGAGGTGGTCGAGTTGAACGTGACTGGGTGAAGGTTCCGTCATGGAAATCTACTCCTCCAATTGAGTGCGGATCCGGGCGATTCCCTTCTTGAGGTCCCGCGCCTCGGAATCGACCGTGGAGAGGGTGGACACCAGGGGTTTGAGGGCTTCCACGATGGATTCGCTTCCCTCCCCGAGCGCGTCCACGGCGGATTCGGTGTCCTTTGCATAGGTGCTCAGCATCGAGAGGTTTCCCTTCAATGAGAGGAAGGCTTCTTCCACGGTCTCACACTCTGCGGCGGCGGACTTTCGGGAGGCCGCGTGGGAACCCGCGTTTTCGGTCGCAGATTGACTCATCGTCCGCGCCTCTTCGAGTTTTTGCTGTTGCTTCTCCAGCTTCGCTTCCGCTGTAGAGAGGGCCTTCTCGGCATTCTTGAGTTTTTCCGGGGAGACGTCGCTCATCTTGGATTCGAGATCCTGGAGCTGCTCTGAGAGACCTTCTTTCTCGCCTTCCAGGGAGGAGATCTGACGCTTCATATCCCGGCCTTCCTTCTCCGCCTCCCGAAAGTTCTGGTTCTTCTCCGTCAGTTGTTCTTCCGCGGTCTCCAGCTTGTCGCGGAGATCCTGCAATTGGCCTTCTGCATCTCCTGAGAGACGCTGCGCGCTTTGGAGATCGTCCTTCATCTTGTCCAGTTCGCGGGACTTCCGGTAGAAGTCCTCCATGACGCCCCGGCGCTCCTCTTCGATGTCCTGGACACCTGCTCCCATGCGCAATTGGACGACTTCACGCTCTTTGGCCTCGGTGTCTGATCGGAGCTCCGCGATGACGTTCTCCTTGTCCTTGATCACGTCCCGAAGTTGATTGATCCGACGCTCCATGCGTTGGACTTCGTCTTCGTCCCGATTGTATTCGCTTTGAAGCTGTGTGTTTTCCTTCTGGCTCTCGTTGACGTCGTACTCGAGCTCCGCGACCTGATCCTGGAGCTGGTTGATCTGGCGATCCCGCTCTGTCACTCGGATTTTGAAGTCCCGGATCTGCTTGTCGGTGTCTGCTGAACCCGACTGGATCCGCTCGACTTCATCCGAGAGCGCGCTGGCCTTGTCTTCGAGCTCCTCGGCGATCTCCGACTTCTCCACGAGCTCTTCTTTCAGGCGCACAATCTCGGCCTTGATGCCGTCCTGATCCCCCAGCACCTGGCGGTATTTCTCGGTGACGGAGTCCAGTTGGACCTCCATCTTCATGTTCTTGTTCTCGGCCTCCTTGCTGCTTCCGGAAGCGTCCTCGAGCTTCGTTCGCATCTCGTCGCGTTCGCCGCGGATGCGGTCCCGATCGGATTCCAGTTCGAGGATTCGTTTTTCGAACGCGGACGCGGTGTCTCCGAGCTCCTCTTTCGCGGCCTCGGCCTTCTTCAACGCGGATTGGGCGCGGGCGAGGTCCGTGCTCAACTGGTCGGAGGTCCCGGTGGTCTCGCGCGCGGGAGGGGGTGTGGGTTTCTTCGGAGTCGCGGCGGGGGCTGCGAGGGCTTCGAAATGAACGGAGACATCTCCACAGATGATGTGGTCGCCATCATGGAGCCCGATGTCCGCGGTCACTGCGTCCCCATTGAGGCGTGTTCCGTTGGCGCTTCCGAGGTCCTTCAGAATGAATCGCCCTCCGCTCCAGCTGATCGTGCAGTGCTTGCGCGAGACGGAGGGGTAGTTGAGTTGAATGGTGACCTTGCCCACGCGCCCGATGGTCACGGGTTTCATCTCCGGCGTGAGCAGCAGAGTCTCATCGGTTCCTTCTCGAGTGGGATAGCGTAGCTGTGGCACGGGACCTCGTGTGTACTCCGCAGCGCCTGGGCTGGGTGGTGGCGTTTGGAGGGCGAGCGTACCACCTTTCTCCCTCTGGGATCCAGTGATCCGAGGCGCCCCCGCCGCCCGGGCGATCATGGAGCAGTGCAATGAATCACGAGTTGTTTTTGAGAAATTGCTCATGTCGGGGTGAGGAGCGACCGATGGAGTGTGTGAAGGCGGACGGGGGAGACCCCCACAACAGGCGGATGACATCATGAAGACTTTGCACATGACCTCCATTGGAATCTTCGCAGCGACGGCGCTCTTGATGGGCGGCTGCGGAAATCTCGACTACGCGTTTGACTTCACCCACGCCAGTCCCGACTACGAGATCGTGGAAGGCGAGCACGCCAAGGCGGACGGCGCCGTGTCGTCGGTGGATGAGGTGGACGTGAGCACGCTCGACTTTGCGGGAGGGTGGACCACATTCACTTTCGATGCGGACATCACGGAACTCCCGGAGACGCTCAAGGGACTGGAAGTTCGAAACGTGCGCGTCATCGCAGAGAACGCAATCACGGGAGAGCCCATGGCCCCGGAGTTCATGCAGCGACTGGAGCTGTACACCTTGAGCCAGGACACGGGCATGCCCAGCTTCATGTTGGCCATGTTGGATTCTGACAGTCGGATCGACAGTGACGGCGCGGAATTGACCGTGACCCAGGCTGTCAATCTCCTCGAATACCTCGAGAAGGGGATTACCTTCTACGCCTTCCTGCAGGGCCAGATGCCGAGCGAACCCATCGTCTTTCGGACCGAGATCGACTTTCGCGCCTACACCCGAGGCTACTAGGCAAATCGCCTGTGGCCAGACCGCCATCGCCTTCATTTTCGGGTAGGGTGCTTTTGCCGGATCAGCGTTTGCTGGTCCGGTTTTTTTCATTCAGAGACTGCGCGCCAGGGTCTTGCGCCACCGGGACGCGGTGGTCACGCGGATGAGATGGCGAATCGCGGCGTCGTCGATGGTGGCCGCGAGGCTGCGGGTCCGAGGGATGTCCTGGGCCACTTCGAGAACGGTGTCTCCATCGACTTCTCCCTGTTCCCACAAGACGAGCGCTGCCTGAAACGTGTTGCGGATGGGGATGATGCGCTCATCCAGGGTGGCGAGGGTCTCGGGATCCCGATTACGGACCATTCGGATGAAGATCCGGGTGACTTCTCCTCCCGCGGGAAGGTCATCCGCCAGCGTCGTGATGTAGCGGGCGTCGTCGGGATGAACCCCGTGCTCCGCGAGTGTCCAGCGGAGGGAGTCGTCGCGCAATCCCCCGTCGAGGATCGCCGCATAGGTCGCGTAGATCAGGGCATCGCTTTCCTGGTCGTCTCCATGAAGGTATTCCCGGGCGCCGGTGGGATGGGCTCGGCGATTGAGCAGGAGCGCGGCGAGTTTGTAGCCCATGTGGTTTCGGAGCTGCTCCGGTCGTCCTCGCAGGATGTGATGCAGCTGATCCTTGAGCGTGATGCCATCGTGTTCCACGCCATCGACGAGCATCTTTCGCTCCAGCACGGTCCGCAGCTGCCGAGGACTGGCAGATACAAAGTACAGCGGCGTCTGCTGGTGCGTGGGTCCGGTTCCCCGGCGTATTCCCTTGAGGAGGGCGGGGGTTCCGGGAATTGCCCGCTTGTCCACGGCGAACTCCACCGCGGTCATCAAGAGGCGTGGCAGGCTGCTCACGTCCGTGTCGAGATAGGTTCCGTCGATGTCCCAGGTGTGAATGGTCCCTGTGTAGTCCGGTTCCAGGGTACGGGAGTCCGAACGCTCCAATGGAGTTCGGTACGACCCCGATCCCAGTTCAAGGGCGCTCAAGCGCCCACGAATCCGTCGGAGGAGCTGACGGTCAAGGGATTGGCGTGCCATCGATCTCATAGTTCGAGGGCCGGCCCATGAGATCTTCGAGGACCTCATGGGCTGCTCGGCCCTGATGAAGGAGTTGGAACACGCCTCGGGTAATGGGCATGTCGATGCCCAGAGTTGCGGCGTAGGAGTGGGCCACTCGGGCGGTATGAACGCCCTCGGCCACCATCACCATGCTGTCGAGGATGTCTGGAAGGGTCTCGCCCTCGCCGAGCCGTCGTCCGACCTGGTGGTTTCGACTGAGGGGGGAACTGCAGGTCGCGATCATGTCTCCCACGCCGCTCAACCCGACAATGGTCAGGGGATCGGCTCCTGCCGCCACTCCCAGGCGACTGATCTCGGCGAGTCCCCGGGTCAGAAGGAAGGCCTTCGCATTGTCTCCGAGCCCCATCCCGGTCGCGACCCCGGTCGCGATGGCGAGAATGTTCTTCAGCGCCCCGACCAGTTCGACTCCGACGATGTCCTTGTTTCCGTAGACCCGCATTCGCGGCGAGCTCAGGAGCCCGTCGATGGTCTCGACGACCTCGTCGAAGCGCGAGGCGACGACGGTCGCTGCCGGCTGACCGTCCATGATCTCCCGGGCGAGGTTGGGTCCGCTCAAGGCGCCAATCTTCTTGCAGCAGGTCTCCTGCTGAAGCACCTCGCTCATCCGGTAGAAGGTCTCGTCTTCCAGGCCTTTGGTCGCGCTCACGAGGATCTGATCTCCCCGGAGATGGTCGCCGACGCGGAAAGCGACTTCTCGAAGAACGCTCGGGGGGACCGCCATGAGGATCGCCTGGCAGCGGTACGGGATGTCTTCGAGTCGTGTGGTGGCCCGGATCCGCGGGTCCAGCGTGTAGCCGGGGAGATAGCGCTCGTTCGTATGCTTCTTGTTGATCTCCGTGGCCTGGCCTTTTCTCCGGACCCAGAGGAGGACGTCGTTTCCATTGCGAGCAAGGAGGTGAGCGAGGGTGGTTCCCCAGCTTCCGCCTCCCACGACCCCGATGGCGAGGTCTCCTCGATGCCTGACGCTCATTCGGATTCTCCCCGGATGAAGGCGTCCAGGCGCGTCTCCAGCCCATGGCCATTCAGACGATTGTGATAGAAATAGAGCAGGTTCATGTCCGCTGCGAACACGCGATCTCCGCGCCGTTCCACCACGTGATGCACGTGGTACGAGCCGAAATATCGGAGCGCCTCTCCGACCACGTCTGCGGTCGAACGTCCCTGGAGCGCGGGGTTCAAGACGATTCGCCCCTCCTTCTCCTCGTCCGCGATGATTGCGAGCAGGGAATTCATGACCCCGTAGACCCGGGTCATTTGGAGGCCGTCTTCTTCGCCACCGGTTCGGAGGAGGCGATAGAGATCGAGCTGGGGGTTCAGGACGCGGAGCATGCGAAAGACTGCGAAGGCGAGCAGGTGCGTGGAGAGCACGACGTTGTGGTTGCGAAAAGAGCGACTGATCGCCTTTCCGAGTTCAGTCGTGTACTCCCGGTCCCGCTGAGGATCGGGGCATGGAACGCCCTCCGTGAGGACGTATCGCGTGGTGTCGATTCGACGGCCGCGTTTGTCGAGGCTGTGACCGTCATCATCGACCTCGTTTCCGAACACGTCGAGCGCCGGACAGAACCGGACGTGGATGCTGGCTTCGAGACGAATGACGTCTTTCATGAACTGCCATACGCGACGAGGTCGGGAGAACTCGTCGTCCGTGATGATGTAACGGGCCTTTCCCGCCTCCTTCAGATGATCTTCGATCAGCGTCTCCGCCTCGAGGACCAGGGGAAAGCTCAGAGTCACGGGAACGATGAAGACGCGGGGATGCATTTTTCCGTTCGCCAGGTTCTGAATGTAGGCCTCGAGTCCCGTCCCGGCGAGTCCCAGCTTCAGGTTCTGCTCGATTGCTCCGGAGCGGGAGCGCGTGCCTCCGGGAAAGAAGAGATTGTTGTATCCCAGCTCGAGCGCGTAGGTGGCATAGACCTTGAGGACTTCCTTGTAGAGGCCATTCTTCTTCTTTCGATCGACGCGATACGCGCCGAGGTTCCCCATGAAGAACCCCATGATGGGGTTCATGAAGAGATTGAATCCCGCTCCATAGAGAAAGGGAGGCAGTCCGAGCTCGTGAAGCGCCCATCCGAGAGCGATGGAGTCCATGTGGGAGCTGTGGGTGGGGACCAGGAGGATCGTGCCCCGGTGTTGGAGCTTCTGGAGTTGCTCGAGGTTTCCGGAGAGTCGGACGGAGTCGTGAAGGCTGGGCACCAGGCTTCCCGGCTGAAGCAGGCGCCGGGGGGAGAGGCCATTGAGCATCAGCCCGAGTCCCATCGGCATCATGTTCGAGGTGACGTTGTAGAAGGTCTCGTTGAAGTTGCCCATGACTTCGAGCACGTAGCGCTCGATGATTCGCTTCAGGAGATCCCGAAGCTGCTCTTCGGGTGCATGTCCGAGCACGCGGCCGACTTCGTTCCAGACCGCCATGTCCGCGTCCCGGTACCCGGAGGGGGCCTCCCGTTCCAGACGCTTTCGTTCATGAAAGAGGGTGTCGTTCAGGAGATTTTCGAGAGGCATGCCGCCGGATCGGGCGTCCTGCACACGTCGTTCAAGTACTCGGCTCGTGACTTCAACGAGCACTCGTTCCTTGTCCGCTGTGCGCATGCATCCCCTCGTGGCGCTGAACGACTCAGTGCAGCGAGTGTAGGCACTGGGAAGACATCGAGCAACCCCCAGGAGTCAGGTGTCGGGGGCATGCTCTCCATCGGAGAGGGAATGGGGAGGTCTGCGAGGGGCTCAAGCGTGTGCTTCCGGGGGCCCGGAAGGGTTCTTCCCTTCAAGCCCAGGGCGCTGCGTCGTAGGGTGGGAATCACGAAGGTTGAGATTCATGGGTTCTGTATCGAGGAATGTGCGGCGTTGACAGTCGTCCAAAGTGCGAGTACAACCCTCCACTGAATTTCGATTCAGAAACCAATCAAATGAGATGACTGGGGTCGATTCAAACATCGTTCCCCGCGATCAGAGAAGGAATTAGACGTTATGAAGATTCGCGCTTGCAAGAGCATGACACTGTTTTCGGTTCTTTTTGCCATCAGCCTCGCGCTGGTGGGATGTGGGGATGACAGCTCCTCGGACACCACGGGCGAAGAGACCACGGGCGACGAGACCGATGGCGAGACCACGGGCGACGAGACCGATGGCGAGACCACGGGCGACGAGACCGATGGCGAGACCACGGGCGACGAGACCGATGGCGAGACCACGGGCGACGAGACCGAAGGCGAGACCCCG
>Ga0302135_10003019_pt1 | contig 10048 bp, 10 predicted proteins | sample CBN3_surface_MG_FD_203119 | JGI IMG/M metagenome (GOLD analysis project Ga0302135, IMG submission 203119) | Marine microbial communities from Western Arctic Ocean, Canada - CBN3_32.1 | ecosystem: Environmental > Aquatic > Marine > Oceanic | place: Canada: Western Arctic Ocean | collected... | reverse complement strand
TGCGCACTTACTTGCCGGACGACGACAAGCTTCCCCGACGGCGCGCGGCTATAGACGCTGGCGTTCGCCTCGTAGCCCTGGTGGCCTCGGTCGGGAAATTATGCGAACGTGTTATAGAAGAAACCGAGTGGCGAGACGCATACAAGCGCCACCTGAAATCGCTGCGTATCGGCGACTCTTTGATGGTGGTACCAAGCTGGGACGAGCCGGCCGACGTCGGTTCACGGCAGGTGATCCGTCTCGACCCTGGACTCGCGTTCGGGACGGGGCACCACCCGACCACGCGCATGTGCCTCAAGTTGGTCGAAGAGCTCGTGCGGCCCGGTGCCTCGGTCCTGGACGTCGGTTGCGGATCCGGCATCCTGTCCATCGCCGCGGCAAAACTGGGCGCCGGTAGCGCCCTCGGGTTCGACGTAGAGGCCGACGCCGTCATCGCAGCCGGTCGTAACATCGTGGCAAACGAAGTCGAAGCGGTCGCAAAAGTGGTCGAAGGGACGTTCCAAACCGGTGCGGGCGCAGGGCAGTACGACCTCGTTTTCGCCAACATCTCCGCCAAGGTCATAATTGGCAACGCAGAGCACTTCGCCCGTGCGGCGAAGCCCGGGGGCGTCATCGTCATTAGCGGTATCTTACAAGAGCGAGGCGACGAGGTGACCGCGGCTCTCGTGGATGTAGGACTCGGTGTAAACGAAGTTCGACAGGAAGGGGACTGGCTGGCCATTCTCGCCGCACACTCCTAACGGGGCCGCCCACTCCTAGCGGGGCAAAAGCCCCATATGCGCGCCGGGTTGGGCTGCTCCTAGTCAGGGGCCCTTGGCCCTAATCCAGGCCGCTCCATTCGGGCGCCGGGCGTCTGCCCAGCAGTTCCGATATGGCCGATTCCAGCGAGACGCCCTCGAAGAGCACCGAGTTAATGGCCCGAGATATTGGCATGTCTACGTCGAGTCGCTCTGCAAGCCGCACCGCCGCCGCCGTGGTGTCCACGCCCTCAGCCACGTTCTGCATACGCTCGCGAATCTCTTGTAGCTTACGGCCGCTTGCGAGCTCCGTGCCGACGCGGTGGTTGCGGCTCAGGTCGCTGTAGCAGGTGGCAACCATGTCACCCATGCCCGCAAGCCCGGCCAGGGTCATGGGGTCAGCCCCCGCGGCCACGCCCAGGCGCGCCACTTCTGCCAGGCCTCGCGTCACGAACGCCGCTTTGGCGTTGTCGCCCAGGTTGAGCCCGTCGCAGATGCCCGCGCCAATGGCGATGATGTTCTTTAGCGCTCCGCCGAACTCCACGCCAACCAGGTCACTATTGGTGTAGACCCGGAAACTCTGGGATGTGAACGCCGTTTGCACCCGTGCCATGGCCTCGGGATCGGAGCCTGCGACCACGGTGGTCGAGGGCAGTCCGGCGAGCACCTCTCGCGCCAGGTTAGGCCCAGATAGGGCGCAGATGTGTCCATTCCAGCCAGGGGCAAGCTCCTCGGCGATCACCTGCGACATGCGCTTGCCGGAAGAAATCTCCAGGCCCTTGGTGGCGCTAACCACCGTTGCCTCTTGAGCCACGTTGCCAGCGATCCGGGCGAGATTGTCCTTGATAGTTCGCGACGGCACCGCGACCACCACCAGTTCGGCCCCGGCCAGGGCTTCAGTTGGGGAAGAGGTCGCCGTCACCGATTCGGGCAGGGTTACCCCAGGCGCGAAACGCTTATTCTCACGGTCGGAGTTTATGCTGGCCGCCTCGGCATCGTGCCGGGCCAGAATGCGTACTGGAATGCCGTTTCGTGCAAGCAGGACCGCGAGGGTGGTCCCCCAGCTCGTTGTCCCGACGACGACGGCCGACGATGTCATCGGTTAGGTAGCCGCTTCCTCTGCCGGTCCGGTCGGTCCGGCGGGTTGCCCAGTCGGCACAGGTTCGGCCTTGGAGCCCAGCTTGCGCTCTTCGCCTCTGAGTAGCCTCAGAATGTTGTCATAGTGGCGTATGACTACCGCTGGCGCTCCAACGATGCCGTACCACATGAAGTCGGTCTCGATAACACCGGTGGCGGCCAGCACGATAAGGGAGACGCATCCGGCGACCGCCCCGACGAGGGACCCCACCGAGACGTATTTGGACGCGAAGACCAGTGGCACGCCCACACCGGTGGCTATCAGTCCCGCCCACGGCGACAGGATGAACAGGCCCCCCCAGCCGGTGGCAATGCCTCGCCCGCCCCTGAACCCGGCGAATACCGGGAAGTTGTGCCCCAGCAGCGCGGCCAACCCGGCGGCCGACTGCAACCCCGGTGTGTCGGAAAATGCGAGTACCACGGCAATGGCAATTACGGCTTTTGACATGTCCAGGAACAGGACAACAATGCCCACCTTTTTGCCGGACGTGCGGATGACGTTGGTCATGCCCGTCTTGCCACTGCCAAAGTCGCGCACGTCCACGCCGCTGGCCATACGCGCGGCAATGAGCCCGAACGGCACCGAACCAATCAGGTAGCCGACCGCTATGAAAATCACATAGTCGACGACGATCAATCTTCCTGGTCGCCCCGGCCCCGGAAGCGCATCTTGAACGGCGTCCCCTCGAACCCGTAGGCTTCGCGAATGGCATTCTCAAGGTACCGACGGTAGGAAAAGTGCACGTAGTCGGCGCGGTTCACATAGATGGTGAACCCGGGCGGCCCTACCGAGTCCTGGGTAACCCCGTAAACCTTTAGACCGTGCCGGGGGTTAGACGCCGGAGGGTGGTCGGCCACGGCGTTGAGTATGGTGCGGCGCAGGTCGTAGCGCGGCAGGCTTCTCATCCACTGCGTGTGAACCTCCATGGCCGCATCAAGCAGTTCACCTACCCCGTCACCCTTCAGGGCCGAAATGAACCGCACCGGAGCGAACCGCAGGAACTTCATGCGTTCCCGTACATACTTCTCGGCGCCCGCCTTGTTTAGGCCCAGGCTTGAGGCCAGGTCCCACTTGTTGATGGCGACCACTATGCCCCGGTAATCGTCCAGCACGTAGCTCGCTATGTGGGCATCCTGTGCTGTGGCCAGTTCGGTAACGTCCAGCAGCAGTAGAGCCACCTGGGCCCGTTCTATGGCCCGGTGAGAGCGCAAGACGCTGTAACGCTCAATGCCTCGCTCCACGCTACCTCGCCTGCGAATGCCAGCAGTGTCGATCAAAAGCATAGACGTGCCGTCGCGTTCGATCAGCGAGTCAATTGCGTCTCGCGTGGTGCCGGGCACGTCGCTAACAATCGACCGCGCTTCACCGGCAATGGCGTTTAGGAGTTGAGACTTCCCGGCGTTTGCCCGGCCGACTATGGCGAGGGACAGGTCCGCCATCGACTCATACCCAGGGTCGCTCTCGGGCAGAACCTCGACCACCGCCGCCATAAGGTCGTCGACGCCCCTGTTGTGGTACGCGCTAACGGGGATGGGGTCGCCAATGCCGAGCCCATGGAATTCTACGGCCGCATTCTCCCGTTGCGGGTTGTCCGCCTTGTTCGCAGCCAACACCAGCGGTTTGCCGGCCATGCGCAGGCTCTGGGCCACATCCTCGTCGTCCGGCGTAACGCCCTCGACCGTGTCCACCACTAGCACTATGACGTCGGCGTCGGCAATTGCCACCTCGACCTGGTTTCGAACTTCGTCTGACAGGCCTGCGACCTGAGTGGACCGGGTCGGCTCCAGTTCGAGGCCTCCGGTGTCTATCAACACGAAACCGGTTCCGCCCCATTCAACGTCGGTCATCAGACGGTCGCGGGTAGTACCGGCGACGTCAGACACAATGGCGCTGCGGTCCCCGGCAATGCGGTTGTACAGGGTGGACTTGCCCACATTGGGGCGTCCAACTATTGCTACGAGAGGTTTAACCATAATTACACCAATTACCCTTGGGTCATCAGTCGGCTCAACACGGCCTTTTGGGCGTGCAGCCTGTTCTCTGCCTGGTCGAATACGACGGATCTCGGATGGTCGAGCATACCTGGGGCGATCTCTTCACCCTCGTGTGCGGGTAGGTCGTGCATGAACACCGCGTTCGGCCCGGCCCGGTCCATCAACTCAGGACCCACCTGGTAACCCTTGAACGCTTGTAGCTTGGTAGCTGCATCACTTTCCTCGCCCATACTTACCCACACGTCTGTGTACACGGCATCTGCTCCAACCACGGCCTCGTGTGGGCTCTCCATCCACGTTACAGAGCCGCTAGAGCGCTTTGCCCGGCTCTGCGCCTGTGACCAGGGCCCTTCGGGCACCTGGTAGCCCTTTGGACTGGCTATGGTGAAATGCGCGCCTACAGAGCCGCAGGCTATGGCAAGTGAAGCCGCCACGTTGTTGCCGTCGCCTACGTACGCGATCTTCGCGCCCGCCAGACTTCCCCGTTTTTCGTGCACCGTCAGCAGGTCGGCCATCGCCTGGCACGGGTGCTCGACGTCCGATAATGCGTTGACCACAGGAATGGAGGCGTATTCGGCCATTTCGACCAGGGCGTCGTGGGAGAACACGCGCGCCACCACGCAGTCGAACCACCGATCCAGCACTCTCGCCACGTCCGCTACCGGCTCGCGTTTTCCCAGGCCCACATCGTCAGGGCTGAAGTAGACGCAGTCTCCGCCGAGCTGCCGGATTCCCACCTCAAAGCTTCCCCTGGTCCTCAGTGAAGGCTTCTCGAACAGGAGCGCGACCGTCATGCCTTCGAGGGGGCGTCGGACGTCCTCCCCGTTCTTGATTTGGGTTTTCATCTGGGTCTTTATTTGGGCGGCCTCCACTACGACGTCGCCAACCTGGCTCGCCTCAAGATCTGCCACCGAAAGAAAATCGTTCAAATTACTCATCACTTGTAAATGACCCTACAGGCGATGATATGCCAGTGAATCACGGTCCCACAAGGAACGGCGAGGCCTACGTTTGCCCGGCCTGCCGCGATAGTATTGGTGAAGCACGCCCCGCGGCGGCGGATCGGCGTACGAGGAATAACGAATGACAAATGGCGACATCAAGGCGGACAGCGTCCTGCTAACTGATGACAGCGTGATAATTGACTGGAGCGACGGGCAGACCTGCCGTTACCCGGCCAGGGAGCTTCGCCTCAACTGCGGCTGCGCCGAGTGCGTCGAGGAGTGGAGCAGGCGCAAAATACTGGACCCGGCAACAGTTCCTTCCGACATTCGCGCCGAGGACTACATAATGATCGGCAAATACGCCGTTCAGTTCCTCTGGAGCGACGCCCACTACACAGGCATCTACCCGTTCGACACCATCCGCGCAGTACTCCCCTGCGGCGAGGCCGAAACAGCCGTTAATGACACAGACCAGAGCGCTAGTTGAGGCACTCATAAATTGAAAATCGGCTTACTAATCGAAGCCCAGCAAGACCTGGACTGGGACATGTGGCGTAACGTCGCAAAATCGGCGGACGAACTGGGGTTCGACTCTCTCTGGCGGTCGGACCACCTCGTTGCCCTGTACGGGCAAATGCCCGGCGCCGCTTCCGACGCCCTGCTCTCCCTGGCCATAGCCGCCGAGGTCACCGATCGCATCGAGCTGGGCACTATGGTTGCCTCGGTAACGTTCCGGCACCCATCGGCGCTGGCCCGGCAAGCCGCCCAGATCGACGACCTGTCCGGCGGGCGGTTCACCCTCGGTGTGGGCGCGGGCTGGCACGACGGCGAGCACACCGAGTACGGAATCGACTTCCCCCCTATTGGCGAACGTATGGACCGGCTGCGGGAGACGATTCTCTACTGCCGCGCCGTCTGGAGCGACGGCCCCGCCTCTTTCAACGGTAAGCACTATCGGGCAGAGGAAGTGCACGGACTCCCACGTCCGGCGCAGAACCCGCTCCCGGTGCTCGTGGGCGGGTCTGGTGAACGTCGAACGCTGCGAATAGTCGCCGAACTGGCCGACGAATGGAACGTCACCGGCCGCGACCTCCCCAACTACGCACACAAGCTCGAAGTCCTTCAGGGCCACTGCGACGCGGTCGGCCGCGACATCGGCGTCATTCGGCGCTCCATTGCCGCCCCGTTCGCAGTTGGAGTGGACGACGCAGACCTGGGCGCTCGCATGGAAAAACTTAAAGCCAGGGTTCCAACCCTGACCGGCGACCCTCGCAACCCGAGCCTATTAGGCGACCACCGGGGCCCTGGCGGATGGTTCTCCGGCACGCCCGACGAACTGGTGGATCAGCTTGGCAGGCTATCGGAACAGGGCGTGTCCCGTGTCATGCTCCAGCATCTTGCCCACGATGACTTTTCCGCGCTCGAGCTACTGGCGGCCCGAGTGCTGCCCCAACTCTGAAGTGGCTGACGACTCTCTTGTAGGGACCCCGGGAGGTTTGCCCAGAGCCGCGCTGTTCGACCTGGACGACACTATCCTCGCCACGTCCGACGCCTCGACCGAGGGTTGGGTGCTGGTGGCCGACCGGTTCGCGCCCCAGCTCAACGCCATGGGCCACGACGTCACACCGGAGCGCCTGCGCACCGCCATTCACGAGTACCGGGTGTGGTTCTGGGGAGACGTCGAACGCAACCGTAAGGGCCGCCTGAACCCGAGAGAAGCGCTGCGGGAAAACGTGCGCGGCGGCCTGGAAATGATCGGCGTAGAGTCCCCCGAACTCGTCGAGCAGTTATCTGAAGCGTGGACCGACCTGCGTTGGGCCGCCTCCCGGGCGTTCCCTGGGGCAATAGAGACGCTACAGGCGTTTCGAGACGCCGGGGTGAAACTGGGCCTGGTAACTAACGGAGCCGCAGAAATTCAGCGCATGAAGGTGGAGCATCTTGGTCTGCCCGGCCTCATCGATCACGTCCAGATAGAGGGCGCGTTCGGTGTCGGCAAACCCGAGCCAGAGGTGTACCTGCACGCGCTGGAGAGCCTGGGGGTAACGCCCCAAGACACCTGGATGATTGGCGACAACCTGGAGTTTGATGTCTTCGCGCCCATGCGCCTGGGAATCTACGGCGTCTGGGTGGACCTTGCCGGGTCCGGCCTGCCCGAAGACGCACCTCGCCGTCCGGACCGGATCATCCGGTCCATCGCAGAGTTGATCTAGAGGCCCGGATAGCCCTCTAGGCCCTTTTGCGGCCGTTAGGCGCGCCGAAACTTCGGCAGGGTGATCTCGTCCGTCACGTCGTCGAAGACCGCCTCTAGCGCCATCCCTATCTTCAGGTCGTCGGGGCCGGGCTCGCCGGAGAAACCGACAATGTTGGTGGCCATGATCGGGCCTTCTTCCAACTCCACGATTGCCGTAACGAACGGCGTATCTGCCTGGAAGCCGGGGTACGGCGAGCGATGAACGATGGTGAAAGTGAACAGGGACGCCTTGCCGCTGGCCTGGAACCACTCGGTGTCTCTAGAGAAACAGCAAGGGGAGATATCCCTGGGGTAAAAATAGGCCTCGTTGCACGCATTGCACCGGCGCAGCCACAGTTCGTGCTCTCTCGCCTTGTCCCAGTACAGTTGCGACTCGCCTTGAGGAGCGGGCAGGGGTTTTTGGTAATTGGCCATTTCAGTCCACCGCCAGAATAGTCGTGCCGGTCGACGACAGGTAGCCGCCCGTGCCGTTCACCAGCGCAATCTTGGGGTCCGTCAGTTGCCTGTCACCGGTCTCTCCGCGAAGCTGTCGTACGGCTTCTAAGACGAGGAACATGCCGTACATGCCTGAGTGCGTGTACGAAAGCCCACCGCCCGAGGTGTTCATGGGGAATGCGCCCCCCGGTGCCGTTCGCTGCTCGGCAACGAAGTCGGGGCCTTCACCCGGTCCGCAGAAGCCCAGTGCCTCTAAAGTCACTAGTGCCGTGTACGTGAACGAGTCGTAAATCATCGCCAGGTCTATGTCGGCGTGCGTGACACCTGCTCGTGACAAAGCGCGCGGCCCTGTTTCACGGGAGATGGGGTTGGTCATGTCAGGCATCTGGCTGAGTATGGCGTGGTCGTGGCCCTCGGCAGCGCCCAACACCCAGACGGGCTTACGCTTAAGGTCCCGCGCTCGCTCGGCCGAGGTTATGACGTACGCGCCGCCCGCGTCAGTGACTATGCAGCAGTCGAGCAGGTGGAACGGCCATGAAACCCAGCGGGAGTCGTGGTAGTCGTCGAAGGTCATCGGGTCGCGCATGTAGGCCTTGGGGTTCAGTTGAGCCCACTTTCTTGTGGCCACGGCTATCTCGGCCAGCCCCTGGCGGGTCCTGTCCTCGCCGTAAACGTGCATGTACCGGCGCGCGGCCATTGCATAGGCCACCGGCGCGTTCACAATGCCGTAGGGCACCTCGAACTGCTGGCCGGGCTCCGCCGGGTCCGGAGACGGCCGTGTGAGGCGGCTACGGCCCGCCTCACCGTGCGTGACCAGCGCCACCTCGCAGTAGCCTGCCCGAATCGCGGCCATGGCGTGGGCGATATGGATTATGAACGACGACCCCCCAACGGCCGTCCCGTCGGTGTACTTGGGCGTAATACCCAGATACTCGGCGAGGACCATCGACGAGTACCCGGCCGTCAGTACCCCATCGACCTCGCCTATGCCTATACCGGCGTCCTCCAGCGCGTTGTACGCCGCCTCTGCGTGGTGCTGAAGCGACGACTTGCCGGGAATCTTGCCGATCTGGTCGGATTCGGCGACCCCGACTATCGCGATCCTGTCGTTTGCTGCTGCCATCAGGCCTCCAAGTTCAACCCGGCGGCTACGCGCAACGCAATGTCACGCACCAGCCCGGTCCCTTCAATAGACGATAGCGATCCATTCAATGACGTAATCGACACCCGTTTGTTTCGCACCGCCCACACGTCAGTGCCCGCCTGTGCGTCTTGCCCTACGGGCAGGTTTTGCTTTATCCAAAACGTGGTGCGCTTGCCGTCGTGGTGCGACTCAACAGTTTCAGCCCACGCTCTAGGCCCTAGAGCGGTAAGCTCGACGGCGTCCAGTTCGTCCGCCCCGACGTTGGGCAGGTTGACGTTGAGAAACGGCGCCTGCGGTTGCTCTTCAGCTTCGGCGATTGCACGGGCGATCACGCCCGCTGCTATTGCGGCGGCATCATGGCGCAGGTCGGTCAACGCCGTCACCGACATGGCGACTGAAGGGATGCCGCGCAGGTAACCCTGCAGCGCCGCGCCCACCGTGCCGGACGCGAGCACGTCCATGCCCACATTCGCGCCCTCGTTGATGCCGGAGAACACCATGTCGAAACCGCCGGGGTGCAAAGATTCCACCGCCAGGATGACGCAGTCCGACGGCGTGCCTTCCACCGATAGCGCCGATGCGACACTAGTCGGAGCGGCGAAGTCGTGGGTGCGTATCATCGAGCGCAGCGAGCGGGCCGTGCCAATACCGCTCTGGTCCCTGTCCGGCGCGACGACAAAAACCGAGCCCACTTCCGAGAGCGCTTCAGCCATGGCCCACAGGCCATCGGAGTGGATACCGTCGTCGTTGGTGAGGAGGATTTCCATCGGCCGCATCGTACGGCTACAGGGCCATGTTGTCGATCAGCCGCGTTTCGCCCACGAAGCCCGCCACCAGCGCCAGGGCTGGCCCGCTGACGTTGCCTAAGTCATCCAATTCGTCCAGGGTTTGCGGGTCGGAGATGGACACGTAGTCCACGCGCACGCCGCGCTTGCTCATCTTCGTCCGAATCGCTTCTCGGAGCACTTCGGCGTTGGTCTCACCTTCTGTTCGTAGCTTTACGGCCAGGGCGAGGCCTGCGTGCAAACCTAGGGCAGCGGATCGCTCGTCCCCTGTGAGCCCGGCGTTACGGCTGCTCAGGGCCAGGCCGTCCGGATCCCGCACGGTGGGTACAGCGACTATCTCAGCACCAAGGGCCAGGTCGGTATTCATGCGGCGAACGACGAGAAGTTGCTGGGCGTCTTTTTCGCCGAAGTACGCTCGGTCAGGCCTGAATATCGTGAGCAATTTACAGACCACGGTCGCGACTCCCTGGAAGTGGCCCGGCCGGGACTCTCCCTCGAGGCGTTGGGACAGTTGGCCCACCGAAACGGTCGTGTCGAAGCCGTCCGGGTAGATCTCGTCGGTACCGGGGGCGAAGACGAGGTCCACGCCCTCGTCTTCCATCACGCCGAGATCATACTCC
>Ga0302135_10003018_pt1 | contig 10049 bp, 6 predicted proteins | sample CBN3_surface_MG_FD_203119 | JGI IMG/M metagenome (GOLD analysis project Ga0302135, IMG submission 203119) | Marine microbial communities from Western Arctic Ocean, Canada - CBN3_32.1 | ecosystem: Environmental > Aquatic > Marine > Oceanic | place: Canada: Western Arctic Ocean | collected 2017-09-15 | reverse complement strand
AGTGCCGGCAGGGAGAGATCTATCGGATCTCTGCCGAGGAGGTCCTCGATGCAGACTTCCCGGAGCTGGTCGACTCCAACCTTACCCTCCAACACCTCCGCTATTCCTGGGAGAACCTTGAATGGGACCTTCGTCGGCTCGCACAACGACACCATCCCCCGGAGGCTGGCGGGATCTAAGGACGGCAAGGCGATAATCAGCTCGTCAGGGTCGTACGAGGCGACGAGAGACGCCAGTTGGGCCGTCCCCCCGACCACCTCGACTCCATGCATCCGCGTGTATTGCTTGAGGGGGTCGTCGTCCACGAACCCGAGTGGCAGGTAGCCCGTCGCGAACGTCACCATCTCGTGTGCGAGACGCGTGCCTGCCTCACCGGCACCGATGATCAACACCCTCTTCGTGTCCCCCGCCGCTGTCCGAGTCCGTCGGCGCATGGCCTCGAACAAGACCCGATACCCGATCCAGATTCCGCCGGTCAAGTGGACGGAAAGCAACAGTTCGATGAGGATGACCGAGAGTGGCACCGGCGGAGACAGTCGCGCCAGCATCAGTGCCGCCCAGAACATGAGCGTGCCGGCGACCGCCGAACCGAGTAGCTGTAACAGATCGGACACCCCGACGTACCGCCAGCGGCCAGTCGCCAAGCCGAAGAACGCGTGGTTGAGCAGCCGTAACGTGATCAGCAGGGGCAGGGTGGCAAGGATGGTGCCCAGGTACGCGGTGGGCCAACGCAGCTCGAAGCGAACCAAGAAGGCGATCGCGTAGGCCGCTGCCGTCGTCGTCCCGTACAAGCCATAGACAACCAGCTTTCTCCGCCCCGACAACCAGCGGTACACCGATTTGTCGAGAATTCCTGGAAACGGAGAAATCATTGGCATCGAAGGGGTAGAGGGCCTAGCGCGTGAAGAAGATAAGGGGGCGTCCCCAGGCTGCAAAGCACAGGCCCCAGCTTGTCACAGAAACTCTTTTCCGGTATCCGTTTTCTATGATTCCGTACTTTTGCCGCCGCTTCTCCAGATTCCTCTTGTTAGCCACTCTGGGTATGGCGCCCACCCTCCAGGCGCAACTCCCCGAGTGCAGGCCTTTCCTGGAAGGTCCGCGGCTGCCCCTCCAGGGCTCCGATAACGCCCTCAGGACCGGGGCGACAACACTGTCCGACGAGTGCGTCCAGGTTAGCGTATTCGGAGTGACCATCCCGACCATGACCGTATCCTACAGGAGCGCTTATCCATTCGATCGCGACGACGGCTCCCGGTGGACCGGCCGGGGGTTAACCACAGCCTTCACCGCGGGGGGTCGATTCGAGGCTGGCCCTCTTCGCGTGGTCCTCGACCCAGCGGTGTCATACCAACAGAACCGCGACTTCACTCTCGTCGGGAATAGGGGCTTCCGCTACCCCTACCACACACTAGATTGGCCTCAGCAGCCTGGCCGGGGGTCCTTCTGGACGTTCGCTCCGGGTCAAAGTATGATCGCGCTGCAAGCGGGGGCTGCGGAGGTGGCTCTTTCGACGGAGAATCTCTGGTGGGGGCCGGCTCGCCGGTACCCGATCTTGCTGAGCAACTCCGCACCAGGGTTTATCCATATGCGGCTGGGCACGAGTCGGGCAGTGGACCTCGGTTTCGCAAAGCTGGACTTGGATATTCTCTGGGGCAGGTTGGACGAGTCGGGTCAGTTCGATGCGATCCAGGACAACGACCACCGGCTTTTCACCGGCGTATTCCTCGAGCTGCGACCAGCCTTCGCCCCCGGTCTTTCTCTGGGCATCGCCGGCGTACAGCACAACCGCTGGGACGAGGCGGGTCGTTTATTCCTGAATCTCTTCACCTTCCCGTTCAACGAGGAGGAGAGCACCGTGGGCAACGGCCTGCTCTCCTTTCAGGCTAGCTGGCAGCTGAAGGAGAGCGAAGCCGATTTCTACGCTGAATGGGCCCGCGAGGACTTTTGGCTCAATGCAGATGATCTGCTCTCCGAGATCGACCACTCCCAAGGTTATCTCCTCGGGTTCGAAAAGATCGTCAGGGGAAGCTCGACCCCCCTTCGCATCTCCGGTGAGCTGATCCACCTGGGGGCCTCGCCTACCTTCCAGAGCCGTGGCCAGACCAAAGGCCGCGTTTCCTTTTACGAGCACGGCCTGGTCCCGCAGGGTCACACGAACCGAGGCCAGCTTCTGGGTGCGGCGATAGGCCCGGGCTCTGATGCGCAATACCTAGCTGCGGAGTTGCTCTTCGACCGCAGAACCTTGGGTATTTACCTGGAACGCATCCGTAGGGACGAGGACGCATATTTTGATCGTTTCGTCCATATATATGCCTTTCGCGGACATGACATCGAATGGACCGCGGGCCTGATGGGAGAGGAAACTGCGGGCCAGATGCGAATTCAGTGGGAAAGTGCGCTGAGCCGGCGCAAGAACCGCAACTTCATCGGCCTCGACGGCGTGAATTGGGACTTCCTGAGGGAAACCAACCTCGCCGTGACGATGCGAGCTTGGTGGCAGCCGGAAGCTGAGCGCTAACCCTCGAGCGCCTCACCTAGTTGCCCGCTCGTTCCGTCTCCCCAGCAACGATAGGCTCCCTGCACGATCACGCAGGCGTGTCGGGCTCCAACACTCATCTGAGAGATCGGTCCGGTAATTTCGGGTACCTTGTGGGGGATCGTCGCCACCAGTCCAAGCTTCGGGTCGATCACCTCACCCCAACACCAGACCTCGTCTCTCACGGCAGCGCAGCTCTGGCTTCCACCGGCTCCCACCGCTTCAAAGAAGAGCCCAGGCAAAGGTACGGGGGCCGCGGTGCCGATCCTCTCCGGCCCCGGCAGGCCCACCTGCATATCCTGATTGTCGCCCCAGCAGACCACCTGCCTATCGACCGTTACCGCGCATGCATGCGCCGCCCCTGTAGCGACATCTGACGCCAAGCCAGGAATAGAGACCCGCACGGGCAGGGGGCTCTCATGCAGAGTCGCCGATCCAAGCTGCACTCGATCGTTCGCCCCCCAACAGAACAGCCCCGCGGTCCCCACCGCGCAGGAGTGATTGTCTCCAACGGACACTCGCGACGCAACCGGAGCGCCGATGACCGGAGAAGGCACCCTGATCGCTGCCCCGGACACTGCCCCGGATTGGCCGTGGTCGTTGGATCCCCAGCACAGGACAGTTCCACTCGCGTCTGTGGCGCAGGAATGATCCCTTCCAGAGGAGATGCTGGACAACCGTCGCGGCAACGCCACCAGCTTTGGAACATGTCGATCCCGCAAAGTGCCGTCGCCGAGTTGACCCGAATCGTTCGCGCCCCAGCACCACCCGTTGCCTCCCAACCCGATCGCGCAGGTGTGCTGGCGACCTGCTGAAATGGTGCGATAGTGCAAGCCCGAGCTAACCGCCGCCGGGCGCGCCTCGCTCTCGTGGCCACCGCCTATCCCGAGCTGGCCGTGGGAATTAGATCCCCAGCACCAGGCGACGCCATCATCCGTCAGCGCACACGTGTGCGAATCTCCGGCACTGATCGCGTTGAACCTTACATCCTCCCCAGGCCGCACGATGTCCAATGCACACCCGAGGGAGAGCAACGGAAGGATGAGTCCGATCCGCATCACCCCTCGGATCGGCCGAAGAGGAGATCGGCCGCCACCGAATTCACAACGGAACGGTCGACGAAGTCACCTGCCCCCAGCTGCCCATATGCGTTGAGTCCCCAGCATAGGACCCGCTGGCCATCCGAAACACCGCAAGAATGCCCTGCACCGGCGATAATTTCAGTGAAACGGGCATGCGCGACGCCGGAAGGAATCGCCACCAAGAACGTGACGCCATTCCCAAGCTGACCGAATTGCCCGGCACCCCAGCAAAACCCCGTGCCGGTCACGTGGATTCCACAGGAATGGGAACCTCCTGCAGTAACGCTGACCAGCCTGAAGTCGGGAGAGCTTGTAATCTCCTGAGGCGTCACGCTGGACATCAGCGTGCCGTTTCCGTGCTGGCCCTGGCGGTTGTCTCCCCAGCACCAGCCTTGGCCGTCGAGCGCCACCGCACAGGTGTGCCGGGCCCCGGCCGAAATGGAGGAGAAGCGAAGCTCCGTCAGGACGGGCACCGGAACTCCGCGAGTGGTGATCGTACCGTCGCCCAGCTGGCCCTGCCGATTGTCGCCCCAGCAGTAGGCTTGTCCGCCGGAAACGATCCCACACGTGTGGCGAGCGCCCGCCGACAGCTGCTCGAAGCGGATATTCCCCACGAGGGGGATGGGCGTGTTGACGGCCGTCGTCGCGTCGTTGCCGAGCTGACCGTGGACCGCCCATCCCCAGCACCGAGTTTCACCGCTCGTGGTTATCCCGCACGTGTGCCGCCCCCCTGCGGACAGGGAACGGAAGGACAGGCCGAATTCTATCTTGATCGGCACAACCTGGGTCCCAGTGCTGCCGTTACCGATCTGCCCTTCGGCCCCCCGCCCCCAACAGTACCCAGCCCCGGAGGAGGTGACTCCGCAGCTGTGGCTAACACCCGTGGATACGGACGCCACCGGCTCGTCGAGCTGGACGCGAACTGGAAAGGTCGAGCTGTTCCGGAGTCCGTTGCCCAGCTCGCCGTTGCCCCCTCTACCCCAGCACCAGATCGTCCCGGCAAGAGATAGGAAACAACTGTGTTCGCGCCATTCGCTTACGGGGGAAGGTATGATGGTGACGTCCGTGAATCCCACGGAGCCGCCGATGGTCGCCGTAATCTTTGCTTTCCCCTCCCATTCCCCCCGGACGAGGCCCAAGAAGTCGACCGATGCGACGGTCGTATCGGAGCTCGCCCAGGTCACCGGTCCGCCAACGATCACACGACCCTCTGCGTTACGCGGGAGCACGTCGGGCCGCATCACCTCCCCCACTGCCATGGGAAACGAAGGGGGATTCATAAGGATGGATACGACCTCCGTTCCGCCTGGTATAACGAGGGGCTCCTCGCAGCCGACGATCAGTGGAACGAAGAGGCCTAACCGGAGAAGGAAGCGGCGGAGCTCACGATCGGTAATAGCCATGCGCTCCGGCTCCCTGACTGCCGTAGTATCCCTGCCGGCGCTCATCCACCCCGTTGAGTACAGTGCCGAGAAGCGCAGCTCGCACGCGCTCGATCTGGTCCACGGCGAACCCGAGGGATTCCTCTTCGGTCACCCCCGCGCGGGCCACTAGGATAACTCCGTCCGCATGCGTACCCAGGAGGGCTGCGTCGGTCACCAGGTTGAGTGGAGGCGCATCGAAGACGACGGTATCGTAGCGCTCCTTCACCTCGCGCAGAAACCTGTCCATCGGTTCCGAAGAGAGAAGCTCGGCCGGGTTCGGCGGGCGGGCTCCCGAGGAGATGAAGTCCAGCTCGTCACCCTGCTCGAGCTGCAGCGTACGAGTGGCCTCACCCACCCCCACGGAACCGATCAGCACGTTGGAGAGCCCAGGCTCCCGCGCCTCGCGGAACACTTCATCCAGGGTGCCACGGCGCATGTCCGCATCCACCAGGAGCACACGCCCTCCCTGTTGGGCCAGCACCAACGCCATGTTAGCGGCGGTGGTGGATTTCCCGTCTCCGGGCATCGGGCTGGTGAACACCAACGCCTTCAGAGCCAAACCGGGGCGGGAAAAGTTGATATTGGTGCGCAGCGACCGGTAAGCTTCCGCGGCGTGGTCACCCGCCGTGATCGGACCGATCAGACGTGGGCCCGGCGCCATCCCGTTACCGTTGCGCACCCAGGGAAGCCAGCTCTTAGCGCCGCCCGTAGCGCTTCTGATGATAGGTATGAGGCCTAGGACGGCTGCTCCCGTCGCCGCCTGCAGTTCTCCGCGGTCCCGCACAGTCCGGTCCAGGTGCTCGGCGACGACGGCTCCCCCAACCCCGCTCACGACCCCGACCACCAGCGCCACCATCAGGCTCGGCCACGGCTTGGGACGAATGGGCTCCCTGGGGTATATGGCCGGATCGATCACCCGCACTGATTGGTCCTCCACCGCCGCGGCGATCTCAGCCTCCTTTTGCTTGGTCTGGAGAAGGATGTATAGGTCCGATAGGATCTCCGCCTGGCGCCCCATGCGAACATAGGTCATCTGCTGGGCCGGGATACGGGCTAGCTCGGCCTGAAAGCCGGCCAGCCCATCTCCGAGCGTCCGTACTTGCTGGCCGAGCCCCCGCCAGTAGGTCTCCGCCATGGTCCGGAGCTGTGACTCGAGCGCCTGAATCCGCTCGGTCAGTAGGATGACGTCACGATCGTTGACCGTGCGGCTCATGAGAAACTCAGCCCGCATGTTCTCGAGTGCCACGAGCTGAGTCAGCATCTCGGCGCTGGCGCCGTTCGTAATCAGGGTGGGGAACGACATCAGCTTCCGGTACGGCGATGCCCCGTCGCTGCCGGCCACCTCAGTCCCGACCTCCGCCAGAAGCTGGCCCAGCGCCTCGCGCTCGGCAGACAGCATATCACGCCCGGCCTGCATCTGGGCGAGTCGGGCCACCTGGGCGTCTGCCTCCGCTTCGGCGCTCACGATCCCATTTTGCTCACGGAAGGAGCGGAGCGTCTCCTCAGCGTTGGTGAGCTGGGCTCCCAGGGTATCGATCTGCTCCTGGAGGAACGTCACGGTGCCGCGGGCCGCAGCTGACTGGACCCGCTGCCGCCCAGCCAGGAAATGGGCGGCCAGCTCGTTCGGTACCGCCTGCACCAACTCGGGGTCGTTGCCGCGGTAGCGGACCACGACCACCTCGGCCTCCCGATCCGGCCGGCTTACCGCGAGGCTCCTTTGGAGATCCTGCACCGCGGCCTGGAACGGCGCCACCGAAAACCCGATGCTCTCGTGTCCTTCTGCGCCGGGAGCGAGGGTGAATCGCACGCCGTCGGCGGTCACCGGGCGCCCTACCTCGATTTCCCCGAAGTCGTACGATTCTTTGGCAGGGTACCCGAAAGGAGAGGGTTGATCCGTACGTCGGGTGATCTCCGCAGTGAGATGGAAACGCCCCTCGCCCACTCTCTCTAGACTGTAATCTGCAGCCGGAGCAATAGTGTCAACCGACAGGTCCGCGAAGATCTCGGAGCGCCGGGTACGGACCGGTGCACCCATGCTCACCTGGAGGTCCTGAGAACGCACGACTTCCTCGGCCAGCGAGCGACTACGAAGGACCGCCATCTCGGTGAACACCTCCCCGCCGCTGCCGAGCATCGAGAGCATCTCGAGCATGGCGAGGCCCGACTTATCCTCGTCGATGCGGACCGAAACGGAGGCCTCGTAGACGGGCCGAACCATCAGGATGAACACCACCGTGAACAGCAGCAACGCGATGGGTGCCCCCACTGTCAGAAGGGGGCGGGCCCGGACCGCTTGTCGGACATCTATCTTACGCGCCGTTGCACCGCGCCCATCCCCGTTCGCAGAGGGAGCCATCATCGGATCAGCAGGGTGATGAGGATGCCTCCCAGGGTGGAGGCTCCAGCTACCACAGCACCTAAATTCCGATCGACCCAACCACGTCGTGGGACGAAGATCTCGTCGCCCGAAAGGATGGCCGACTCGGACAGCGGCACCCCGAGACGAAGGTCGGCATCCACCACTTGACCTCCCCGTCGCAGCACGACCTTGCCTTCGTCGGCAAATTGAGTGCGTCCCTTGGCCAGGGCCACCGCATCGGCGACGCTCATGGTCGGATCGAGCGGATAGACACCCGGCTCGTTTACCTCGCCCACCACGCGCACACGTCGCAGGACCACCAGTTCGATGTCCCGGGCGGACCGGATCTTCTGCAGGTCTCTAATCACCTTCTCGCGCAGGCTCCGGTTACTTTCGTGGGTGACGTCGTACTCTCCCACCAGCGGGAGCACGACCGTCCCGAATTGGTTCACCGGAAACTCGCCGGACAACTCCCCCTCGCGGAGCACCGTAAGGCGCACCACGTCGCCCGGCCTAATGACGTCCTCGACACTCACATCGCTCGATGCCGCCGCGGTCTGCGCCGCCAGGGACTGGCCGGCGAACGTCGGCAGGAGGGCAAGCGAGAGCGAAAGCAGGCGGAGTGTCAGATGTTTGGTCACGAGAACCAAAAGGTACCAGGGGCCTCGTAGGGCATCAAGATAACTACAGGCTTCGCGTATAGAACGCATCGACCTCTGAGGCCACCGCGGACCACGCGAGCGGGCCTTCTGCCAGCCGCCGGGCGCGTTCGCCCGCCTCTTCGGATCCGTCCCTGGACTCCAGGGCTGTAAGCAACGCCTCAGCCAACGAGGCACTCGCAGGCTCGCTGGTCCACCCCGCTCGGTGCGTGGCGATCCACTCAGCCGCGTCGCCCACCTTCGGCATGACCACGGCCCGCCCCGCGCTCAAGTAATCGCTGAGCTTTCCGGGCCAACGCCCCCGGTTACAGATCGTGTCGGAGAGCGGGAGAACGCAGCAGTCAGAGGCTCCGAGCCAACGCTGCAGCACATGGACATCGACGAAGCCCGGAGTCATCAAAGTGCCTGCGGGCAGGCGCTCCCGAGGAATCGGTGTACGCGGATTTCCAAGAAGCACCAGACGAGCGCGAGGGCACTCCAAGCGCACGCGCTGCATCGCCCCGAACAGAAGCTCGATGTCCCGCGGGTAGATCAGGCCGACGTGCACGACCAGATCGGCCTCCGCGTCGACGCCAAGCGCAGTCCGCGCGTGTTGACGGTCCTGGGGCCGGATGCTCTCGTGAGCACACCCATTCGGAAAACGCAGGATGGAATCGGCAGGCACGCCCAGCTGGACGGCGCGGCCCTCCAGAGCCCGGCTGATCACGGTGGTTCCGAGCGCATGTCTTCGAAAGACCTCCTCGAACCAGGTCTCGACACCACCGATCAAGCGGTTGAGGAGATAGCCGGGGCGCTCCGCGATCGCTCCCCCGCGGCCCCACCAGTCCGCCCAATCCAGAAACAGAGGAAGATCACCGCGTGCTGCCAGGAACAAGGCTGGCAGAATCACCGCGGGGCGACAATCGAACGCGTGGATCGCGTCGAAATCACGGTGTCGCAGCCCAAGCGAGCGATGGAGCGTATTCCAAGGGTCCCACCCAGTACGCCCGCGGCCCCAGAAGAGGTCCGGAGTCTCAATCACATCCACACCGTCGCGGATCCACCTGCGGCGAGCGACGCGCGCGGTCGGACTGGTGGTGACCACCGTGATCTCATGGCCGCGTGCGGCCAGCTCCCGACCCAGCGGAAAGGCCCGGAAGAAGGTGCCAGACCAGGCCACGTTGTGGTTCAGAAAGAGCAACCTCAAGTCGTCATCTGTCCCATAATAGCTTGCTGGGCTCCTACCCTAACGGGTACACTCGGGAGTGAATCAGTACATTCGCTTTTCAGTCGCGGCCACCACGGTCACCGTCGCCATCATGGCGACCGGATACGGTCTCGCCGCCAGCCCCTTGCTCGCCGCCGGAGCCGTACTAGGCGTTCTCGTGCTCGCCGTGACTCTGTTCTGGCCGAGGGTCGTGATAGCGGTCATGCTCGCGCTCGGACCGATTAATCTCGCGTTCCTGACCGGGGGCGCCAAGGAACTCCTCCCCGGATTGGGAGGGCTGGACATGAGCGGCATCCGCCTGTTGGGGGTCTCCGCCGGGCTCGGCATGGTGGTCCTCACCCGCAAGGACCTGCTCCAGGCGCTGGCGTCGCCGCCCGCCCGCTGGTACGTGCTCTTCCTGGCGTGGGCGGGAGCCACCCTCGCGTTTTCCCCAGCGCCCCTGGAAGGCCTCCGGCTGCTCCTGAAGCTCGCCTATCCGCTACTACTGTTTCTGGTGGTGGCGGCCCCCGAGCGCCGTCCCGGTGAAGTGCGGCGGCTGGGCGACTGGACGTTATGGGGAGCGACCGTGCTCCTGCTGATCAATCCCATCTTCGTGGTGAACGGAAGCTACGCGATGGAGTCGAACGAGTGGCTGCGAGTGTCGTTACCCGGTAGTCACCACAATCCCTTCTCGTTCTACCTACTCGTTATCCTCCTGATTTGCCTGGCCCGTTTCCGGTCGCGGGCGCAGCTCCGCTACCTGTTGCTGGGCGGTGCGGCCGTGGTGTGGATCGCCCTCACCC
>Ga0302135_10003017_pt1 | contig 10049 bp, 14 predicted proteins | sample CBN3_surface_MG_FD_203119 | JGI IMG/M metagenome (GOLD analysis project Ga0302135, IMG submission 203119) | Marine microbial communities from Western Arctic Ocean, Canada - CBN3_32.1 | ecosystem: Environmental > Aquatic > Marine > Oceanic | place: Canada: Western Arctic Ocean | collected... | reverse complement strand
GCGAAGTCTAATTTTCTCCGCTGCCGATCGCGCGGTGAAGGATGTCTATGTCGACGGCATCAAGGTCGTCGACAACGGCAGAACAGTTAATCTCGACCCTGACGCCGCGGCTGATGTGCTGACCGAATCGCAAAAACGCATGGAAAAAGACTGCCCCAATAACGATTTCGCCGGTCGCTCGGCGCTTGAGATCGCACCCCTGAGCTTGTCGATGGTTTCGTGACGATTGAGATCAGCGGTAAACCAACAAGATAAACCCAAGCTTTGATTCAACGTCATCTTTGAAAGTTGTGCCATCGTCTAGAAATTGGATTTGTGTTATTCTGGATCTGTAATGCCGATCTCTTCTTGTTTGGCAATCGCCCGCCGAACACTTCTTCTATTCGTTATGTTCGCTGGACTACCTGCCTGCACGATTAGTTACAATGCTCTTGGCCGCTACGGCGATGGTGCTGAGACCTTTACCGGTCGGGTTGAAGCAAAGATGATGGGCGGCGGAACCTTCCAGATGCAGTCGGACAGTTCGGGTGCGACTTGCGAAGGTGTGGCGGACGCAACCGAAGTCAGTTTTACGGCGTGTACCGGCCAGCGAGGCACGATGACGATGACATGCCAGACGGTCGCATTTTCAATGGTGATTGGCGGGCGACGTCTTGTACATCCGGCGTCGGCGATGGTTCAGATCAGAATGGTAAATCGTTTCGGTTCGTCTTTGGCTTAACCGACCGAGAGCTACGAGATGCAATCAAGCAATAGGCGCACCCAAAATTCCACTCGGCAAAATTCCAATTGGCAAATTTTTCATTGGAAAATCCGTAATTGGATTGTGATCGTAGCCTTATTGGTGACCGTCACAGCATGTACTGCGGATGGCATAAATACAGTAACCAACCGTGGCCTCGACTACCGGCCGATCGTCGACATGAAGGGGGTGGATGTCATTGAATTTCAAACCGACCTGGCCGAATGCAAGGAATACGCAGCCCAAATCGACGCCGGCGGTAGCGCACTGGCCGGCGCCCTGCTTGGGGCAACAGCCGGAGCAGTGGGCGGTTCGATCATTGGTAATGCTTTTGGCAATACAAGCGGCGGAGCTCAATTTGGCGCCGCGGGTGGCGCCCTTAGCGGGGCCGGCGGCGGTGTCGTATCCGCTCAATGCGCCCAGGAGAAAGTCGTTCAGCGCTGCCTCGCGGGTCGCGGGTACACGCTTCTTTACTAAAGGAGCGGTCGCACCGCGTTCGCGTGGTTCACGATCCTCGACAGCTACGCAACGACCACGCCCAAAACTGCTGCCACGAACAGCCTGTAAACCGCGAATATCCACCACGTTGTTTTCGAGCTGTCCGCCAGCTATTGCGTACCCAGCATCTCGCGCTCGCGCAGCACGCGGCGCGCGACCTTGCTCGTGGCGGTTAGCGGAAGTGCGTCGACGAACTCGATCGTGCGCGGCACGTGGGTCGGCGGTAACTCGGCGCGCGAAAATCCATCGAGGTCGACGGCCAGGGCAGAATCAATGGTGACGCCAATCTTCGGTTGCAGGAAAACCTTGATGTCCTGTTCGGCTTGACCGACCGGGATTCCGATTGCGGCAGCGACCGCGATCGCAGGGTGCCGGACAAAGACGTCCTCGATTTCGCCCGGGCCGATCTGCCCGCTAGCGGTGTTGATCATGTCTTCGGGCCGGCCTTGGTACCAATAGTAGCCGTCGTCGTCGCGGGCAACGATATCGCCGGTCAGCAGCCAATCACCGCTGTAGCAGGCGCGCGTCGCCGCCGTATCGTTCCAGTAGCCAAGCATGATCACCGGATGCGGGCGTTTGAGCGCGAGTTGTCCCAATTCACCGGGCCCGCGTTCGGCGCCCATAGGATCGAGCACGCCAATCGTGTAGCCCGGCACCGGAACACCCATCGAGCCCGGTTTTTCCGCCATGAAAACAGGTACGTGCGCGAGCAGAAAGTTGGCTTCGCTCTGGCCGTAGACTGCGTTGAGGTGAACGCCGAGCGCGTTCCGGCTCCAGGCCGCCAGTTCGGCGCCAACGGCCTCGCCGGCGCTGATGAATGAGCGCAGGTTGACGTCTTTGGGAACCGGCGCCTGACGCAGCAATTTGATCATCGTCGGCATGATGAACAAATTGCGCACCCGATGTTTAACGATGGTGGCGAAAGCGCGCTCGGGGTCGAACGTGCCTTCGGAACGAAACGCAACGGCCGATTTACCAAACCACAAGCACTGCAGTAGCGACATCGATAAGCCGCCGCCACCCGCCCAGTCGGCCGGGGTCCAGCAGAGGTCGCCGGGTTGACCAAAATGCTCGTAGGCAAAGATGTAACCAGGTAGATGACCGATAAGCATCCCGTGGCCCAGGACGACACCCTTCGGCACACCCGTGGACCCCGAGGTAAACGATAGAAAAGCAGGGTCATCGGGCCCGGTGTCGGCCATCGCATGGTTCGGCGCAGCGTCCGCCAGCCGCTCATGAAATTCACTCGCCCCAGGTCTAGCGCCGTCGACGAGCATGATTTCGATAAGATCTGGCAGTCGATCGCGTAGATCTGCGAGCATTGCGTAGCGCACGCAATCGGTCACCACGATCTTGGCGCCGCAAATTTGCATTCGCTGGATCAAGGTCTCGCCATCGAGGGATATCGATAGTGGTACGCTGATAATGCCGGCCCGCCAGCAGGCTAAATGGACCAGCAACGCCTCAGGCGACTGGTTGAGCAGCAGGACAACGCGATCTCCGCGCGTCGCGCCAAATGCGGTAAATGCGTTGGCGGCGCGACACGCCATATCGCGCAACCTCGCAAAACTATACGTACGAACTGCGCCCTGCTCGGTTTCGTGAATGAGGGCGACCGCGTCCGGTGTTCGCGCGGCCAGGCGATCACACACATCGTGGGTCATGTTGTAACGCTTGGGGATCTGCCAACGGAACCCGTTGTATATCTCGGCATAGCCATTGGCGCGTAGGAGTATCTCCCTCATTCAGTCGTTCCGAGATGCTTGACGAACCAATCCGAGGCCATCTCTAGCAACGCATCCAAATGTTCGCCGTAATAGACGGAATGATGGCCGATGGCTGGGAACATATGCAGACGTTTGGGCTGGAGGGCCTTGCCAAACAGGCTAATGGTCTCCGCGGTTGGTACCAAGGTGTCGTTTTCGACGCCGATGAAAAAACTCGGCCGTGGTGCGATCCGATCGACCAGGGTCTCCGGCTTGAATGCCGCGATGGCATCGCCGGTCGCCAGCGTCACATGGGTAACACGATCGGGATCGTTAACACGCGCTTCGTGCTCATGTTCGAGCGCCTCGGGATCGCGGATTAGAACCTCGGATGTATCGGCAAGCTTGGGCGCAGCCCCAGTGGCGCGCTCGCGATGGTCGGCATCGAGTAGCGAGCGGAACTCGATCCATTCCCATTCGCGGCGCACGCTCCGGAGCCAGCGCTCACCATCGCCATAGCCGACCACGCAGATCATCGTCGCGATACGCCGGTCGATCGCCGCGGCGTAGACGGCGTTAGCGCCGCCATAGCTGATCCCGTAAAGCGCGATGCGATCAGCGCTCACCTCGGGGCGCGTTTCAAGGAACGATACCGCGCTACGAATATCGGCGACTTGCCCTTGCGGGTCGAGGTGCAGCCGGGGCGCGCCCTCGCTATCGCCGGTGTTGCGATGGTCGAACGCCAGCACGACGAATCCAAAACGATTAAAGTAGCGGGCAAAGTGTGGAAACCAGAATCCCCGCAAGCCGCCAAAGCCGTGACACAACACGATTGCCGGGAATGACATGCCCGCAACAGCATCGTCAGGCACATAAAGATTGCCAACGATCTTCAATCCATCGCTCGTGAAGCGTACCGCCTCTGGGTTCGCCATGGAGATACCCCGCTGATCGTGTCGCGGCTCGAAACGCCGTCATTGCCGCGCCACCCGTAGCATACGCGCGGGTGGAACGAAATTGGCTGACCTCGTCTGCGTTTCTGATAGCGTTCAAACGAACACACTTTTGTTGGGAGACGGATTATGGACGTTGGGCTTCATGTCGTAAATTTCACGTGGCCCGGTGGGGTCCAGGCCATTCCCGAGACACTGAGCGCCATCGCCGTGGCCGCTGAGAATGCCGGCCTCATCAAACTGTCGGTCATGGACCACTACTTCCAAATGGAGATGATCGGCGACCCGACAGAGCTAGATATGCTCGAGGGCTACACCACGCTCGGCTACCTCGCCGCTAAAACCAGCAAGATAACACTGGGGTTGCTGGTCACCGGCGTGACCTATCGCCACCCCGGTCTGTTGGCAAAGATCATCACCACGCTCGATGTACTCTCTGGCGGACGCGCCATGCTTGGCGTTGGTGCGGCGTGGTACGAACGCGAGCACAAGGGTCTCGGCGTCCCCTTCCCGCCGCTTAAGGAGCGCTTCGAATTGCTCGAGGAAACCCTGCAGGTCTGCCTGCAGATGTGGAGTGCCGACAACGGCGCCTTTGACGGCAAGCATTACCACTTGGGCGAAACTCTCAACGTGCCGCAATGCATCAGAAAACCGCATCCGCCGATCATGATCGGCGGCTCGGGCGAGAAGAAGACGCTACGCCTGATCGCCAAATATGGCAGCGCCTGCAACCTGTTCACCCGCGAGGGCGTCGACGGCGTCCGTCATAAACTCGACGTCCTGCGCGGGCATTGCGAGGCGGAAAATAGCGACTATGCCCAGATCGAAAAAACGATCCTATATTCGGCGCCCATCCCGACCGGAGATGCGGTCAACGCATTCGTCGACGAAATGTCTGCCTACGCAAAAATCGGCGTCGACACGGTCATCGTGATCCCGTTCGGCGACCAGCCGGCGGATTCGGTCGGCGCCTTGGCACCGGTGGTCGGGCGGCTGCGCGGTCTCTAGTCACCGTTCGAGTTTGTCATGGGAGACGTGGCTTGGCAGGCGTTCTACGTAGCGCGTGAGCATGAGCGGTATCAGGCGATCGATTTCAGCAACGTCGGTCAATCGTGCCCGAAATACCTCGGCCGGAATCACGAACAGCGTGGCATCCTTGACCATCTGTACCGACGCCATGCGCGGTTTAAAATCAATCAACGCGATCTCACCGATAACTGCGCTGCGATCGACGGTGGCTAGGACGACTTCGTCGACATCATTCTCGTTTATAATCGCGATACTTCCCGACTCGACGAGATAGGCCTCATCGCTCTGATCTCCTTCGTGGAACAGGTGCTCGCCTGCCCCAAACCGTTTGGTCGCGTCGCCGCTTTGTGGTGCCGGCCTTGGCGCGACCGCTTCTTCCGCAGGTTCACCTTCGGCAATCTCAACATCCGGCTCGGCCTGCGTTAATTTTGCAAGCCGCTTGGCAAGCAATTCACGCATTCCCGGCGGAAGCGCGCCCAGTCAGAGGCGTTGACACAATTTGGTCACCGCGTGGCCAGATGATGACTTTGTGCCTCGGGGAGAAGATCGTGGATTGTGTGCCACTGCTCAACAACTCTGGCCAACGCCGGCAGCAGCGCGTCACCGTATTTCTCGGTAAATTCGCTAGCGCCGAGATCAAGCAGATACCCCAATTTAACTGCCCGGGTGGGCAGCATGGCCACAATCTTGCCGATCGTTTCTTCAGGCGGTAAATCCAGCGGCCCTTGCCTAAAATCATGCGCCCTCTGCGCTTAATTGCGTCGCTGATCACCGGGCCTCCCTGCAATCTGCCATGTTCAGAAACCGCTTTGATAAATTGTTTGAAGATCCGGAGATCCGCCGCGCGTCCTTCTTTGGTGATTGGCTGAATACGGCGCAGAGCACTTTCGACACGCCCCAGCAGCGTCCGCTTGGTCATCGGCAGGCGCTTTGCGGCCAGCAACTGGTTGAGACGCTTGATGGCTTCACCTGGAAGCCCGCGCCCGCCTGCACTAAAGCGACCGCTGGCGAGCTGACTCAGGATTACCACCGCACGGCCAAGATCGCGCGGTGATCCGAGAATTTCCCTTGTCGCATCAACACCATCGAGAATTTCCGCAATCACCTCATCCTACAAAAGGTTGTCCTCATCGTAGCCGGTGGGATCGATGAGTTCGAGCAGTGCCTGACCTTTGGTTATCCAATCACCTGCGCCCTTATCACCGCGGCCAGCGCCACAAAGCGCACAAAGTGGCGCGGTTTTTCCGATACACTTTCACCGATGTTGCGCCAGGCGGCAGAAAAACCTTCCGACTTGATCGTATCGACGTGTGGTCGAACATCGGGTGCTTGTTTCGCGCGTTTGAGGAGACGTGCAAAGACGTCGTAAAGACGGTTGACGCAATCTAGGGGCTTGTCGCCGGTGACGCGCGCTTGAATGTTAGCGACCCGCGGGACGGCATGTCTTCCATCCAGTCCAGCTCGCGCAAATGGTAGTAGTCGTTCAGAAATTTGAAGGCGCTGACGCTTTTGTGGTTGAGGGAGTGACGCAGCAGCCGCGCACCCGTCGTGCGCGCTTCGAAACCGTAAAACTCACTTACCTTGCCGCAGACGGGCGCCTGCTCGATCGGTGAGAGCGTGATTACTGGCTCGCGGCGCCGGCCTTCTTGGTTGAAAATGACTTTTTCTTTGAGCGCAGCCCCGCGGTCTTCGACGACTCCCGTTCCGTCGCATTCGCCACTCCCGGCCATCGAGTGCGCCATCGCGATCTCCGCAGATTTTCCATCAAGGACGGCCTCCATAACCCAGCGGCCATCGCGCTTGAACTGGGCTTCAAAGCTAGGGTTTTGCGCTGTAGCTCGTCACACTCCTCTTCTGCACACTCACGAGATTACCGCGAGCGGACAAGGGATGGTTAAGAACGATCGTAAGATACCGAACGGTGGAGAAAAATCAGTGATAACCATCGCCCGCCCAAGGCCGTCCCCTAACCCATGGCTTCGGCGTAGACTAGGTTTATCCGATAAGGACCCGATAGGGAGAAGACAAATGGACGCCTTCACTTCGTTTGTAAGCCTGGCTGGAAAAAATGCCGTTATCACGGGTGGTGGCCGCGGAATTGGACGCGCCTATGCCCGTGCTTTCGCAGCGGCCGGCGCGACCGCCATCATCGCCGAGTGTGATTTGGCCAGTGCCCAGTCGGTCGCCGACGAAATCACGGCAAGCGGTGGACGCGCCCTCGCGATCGTCACCGACGTCGCCGAACCGGCCTCGATCGGCGCGCTAAGCGCGCAGATCGAATCCGAACTCGGCGGCGCCGATATACTGGTCAACAACGCCGCGTTCTTTGCCGATATTGATATGCGCCCGTTCTACGAGATTCCCGATGAAGAGTGGGAATACGCAATGCGTGTCAACATTACGGGCTGCTACCGCTGTGCCAAAGCATTGACGCCACAAATGCGGGCCAAAGGGTGGGGCCGGATCATCAATATCTCATCGAGCGTGGTTGAGATGGGCCGCGCCAATTACATGCACTACGTCACATCGAAATCCGCCTTGGTTGGCATGACCCGTGCGATGGCGCGCGAACTTGGCGAGTTCGGTATCACCGTCAATGCTGTTATGCCCGGGCTGGTAAAAACCGAGGTTCCGCGCAAAACCAGCAACGATGAAACTATGGAACAGATCGCCGAGCAACAATGCGTGAAACGGGTCGGCGCACCCGAGGATATCGCGGCCATGGTCGTATTTCTCGCCACCGACGCCGCCTCTTTCGTCAGCGGTCAAACAATTCTTGTAGACGGCGGCCTCTATTTTCGCTGACCAATAAAAAAACACCCCACCGGCAAAAGCCGGTGGGGTGCGAAACCTCCTTCTGCGCCAGTTTTGCTATGCCGCCAAGGCTTCACATTTCTCAGCGATACACATGCAGGCCATTACGAGAAGGATCGATGATCCTATCGGAGCCCATCTTGCGCATGATCTGGGCCTGATAGGCTTCCGCAGTGACGTTGCAGAAGCCCCACTGATGGGAGATCAGCATGTTTGACTTGCCTTCGGAGAGCGCCCGCAGAATATACCGTTCAATACGACTAAGTGAATCAAAGCGCGAGCGAACTTCTTTGTGCGCTTGTCGAATTTCGCTCCGTTCTTTGGTTCTCGCCATCTGGGTTGCCTTCCATCAGGGTCCGCAAACCATGCGGGAATTTTACGGGTTCAACAATTGGGCCGATCCCGCTCGACTTAGGGGCTATCCCTATCGCTCTAAGGGCTCCTTTTTGTGATGATTCTACTAAGTTGTTGTAAGTAGAAATCTTTTCGGAATCGGGGTCTCAGCGGCACTGCTTCTTGCGGTGATCACTCGAGAACACGAATTGGCGAGCCGTCCCGAAAAGCCATGATATCCTCAACCATCTCGCAATAGAAAAAGCGGTAGATTTCGCGCGTTACATATCCCAAATGCGGTGTCAGGACGACATTGTCGAGCCGGCGCAGTTGATGATCTGTTGGTAATGGCTCGGTATCGAATACATCCAGCGCAGCACCGGCGATACGACGTTGTTCGAGGGCGTTGATGAGCGCCCGCTCTTCGACAATCGGCCCCCGCGCGGTATTGATCAAAAGCGCCGATCGTTTCATGGCGCCAAACTCGTTTACACCGATTAAGCCGCGGGTCCGGTCACTAAGCACGAGATGGATGGAGATGATGTCGGCGACAGCGAGCAATTCTTCCTTACTTGCATAATCGACACCGCACGCCTGCGCGCGTTCGGCTGTCAAATTCTCGCTCCAGGCGATCACCGACATACCGAAGGCGCGGGCAATTTCCGAGACCGGAATGCCAATTCGGCCAAGACCAAGCACCCCTAGCGTCTTCCCGTTTAACTCGCCGCCGATCGTGCTTTGCCACCCGCCCTCTCGCATCGCCGCATCTTCCGCAGCAATGTTGCGGGTCAGCACCAGCATCAGGCCGAACGTTAGTTCTAGCGTGCTGCGTCCGGAGCTAGAGGTCCCTGAGACGACGATGCCACGCTCACGCGCAGCCGTCAGATCGATCGCGGCGTTTCGCATTCCCGTCGTTACCAACAATCTCAGGTCGGGGAGTTGCTCGATCAGATCTCGGGAAAACGGCGTTCGCTCGCGCATGATCCCGACGATCTCAAAGTCTTTCAGCCGGGTAATCAACGCGTCTCGATCGTCGAGATGATCGGTGAAAAAAACGATCTCGCAATCGCTTTGTAGCGCCGACCAATCGGCCGACTTGAGCGCAACATTTTGATAGTCGTCAAGGATGGCGATCCGCATCGTTCTCTCCGCCTCGTTACATATCTCGTGCTAAGTTTGCAGCCTAAGCTGAACGCGGGCGACGACCAATGACAACGGCGACAGACGCATTGCAGAACGTGCTCGCGGCCGGCGGCTTAGCACCCGAGGAATCCGCCACGGTCGCGATCCGAGGTAACGATCCCATCCTGCCGACCGATTTCCAAATCGGTGCCGCCACGGCCGCGTCAATTACCGCCGTAGGCATCGCAGCCAACGACGTGTGGACCCAACGCGGGGGCGCGAACTAGCGCATTGAACTCGATATGATGGCGGTGACCGCCGTGCTGCGCAGTAAGCACTTCTACACGCGCAACGGCGAGCCGGCACCGGGGTTTTAGCATGCCGTGTCAGGCTTTTGCCCCACCCTCGAAAAGCGTTGGGTTCCGCTCCATTGCAACCACCCGAATCTGCGTCAGGGGATGCTCGCTCTGCTCGGTTCCGACGAGAATCCGCAAGCCGTGGCAGTTGCCATCGCGCGCTGGAACAGCTTTGACCTCGAGGCCGCCGTGATCTACGCAAACCTTTGCGCGGCAGCGATCCGCATGCCCCAGGAATGGCTCTCACACCCACATGCCGAGGCTGTCGCCGAATTACCTCTGCTTAAGGTCTTGCGAATCAGTGACAGCGATCCCGAGCTTCTACGCCCGGCTGATAGCCCTTTAGCTGGCTTGCGGGCGCTTGATTTAGCACACGTAATCGCCTAGCCCATTTGCGGGCGCACGCTGGCCGAGCACGGCTCCCAGGTTCTCTGCATCAGCGCCCAACACCGCTACAACTGCGAATCGATGGTTATCGATACCGGTCACGGCAAGC
>Ga0302135_10003016_pt1 | contig 10049 bp, 7 predicted proteins | sample CBN3_surface_MG_FD_203119 | JGI IMG/M metagenome (GOLD analysis project Ga0302135, IMG submission 203119) | Marine microbial communities from Western Arctic Ocean, Canada - CBN3_32.1 | ecosystem: Environmental > Aquatic > Marine > Oceanic | place: Canada: Western Arctic Ocean | collected 2017-09-15 | reverse complement strand
ATGGTCCAACTACAGAGGGTGTTCGTTTCGCCTCGTGGAAAGTTGAACCACGGGATTGCCCTTCGACGGACACAGGGCGAGCGGGTTGGGAGGGAGGGCAGGTCTTCATGCATATGGCGCACCCGTCATAGCGACCCATAATGAGGCGGCACCACTTGTAAGAGATCTTGTTCTTCTTCGCGCCGCGCCACCAGGCCTTGTCTTTGGCAAGGGCATTCGACGGACAGCGGTTCACGCATACCTGGCACTTCTCGCAGGATTGGTTGATGGCATAGTCAATCGGCTCATCGTGGATTACAGGCGCGTCGGTAATGATGACCATGAGGCAGTGAGGCGACAGGAGTTGTCCGTATGCTCCCAACTGGCCAAGTCCGGCGCTTACGAACAGCGGGATGTACGGAGCACTGGAATCGCTGTAACCGTATATATGGGCGTGGTAACCGAGGGAGCGGATGTGGTCGGCGAGCTCCAGACAGTACGCCTCCTCTATCTCATACGTTACCGAAGTGGGCGTGCTCACTCTCCTCGCTCGGCAGCGTCTAGGTTGCGACGTAGTCCTGCTCCAGGGCCAGGTATATCACATGGGTGAATCTGACTCAGCGCTTGCGGCTGCTATACGTGTAGCGGCGATCGTACCGCGTGAATCCGGTTTCGCCGAAACCAAGCTCTCTCGCTTTTGTGCGGATTGACTCAGTGACGTCGATTCCTGGTTGCGGCTCTGAGGTCGGCTCTATGTCGCCAGAGACCTCGCCAGCCTCTGCCAGCGGGCGCTCACGCTCCTCATGACGACGCCACTCCGCGAATTCGGGCGTGTACACGGTCCACAGCCACTCGCGATCGGCGGAGTTTTCGATGAAGTGGGCCTCGATGGGGTGCTCGCAACCGTAATAGGAAAGGTCCTCTTCGCGCACTGGATTCCCCGGCTCCGTAATCAGGTCGCATCCACGGGTATCTCCACGTCGGGATCCCCGTGGATGCGACCGGGCCGGGTCACCATATGGCTAACGGCTTTTGGCATAGGTCTGCGTCCTTTCGGAGTGTTGCCAGAGCTGTCTGCGAGTGCAACGCGGAGTTTAGGGTCGCCGGAATGGGAAATCAAGTTGCGGAGGAGGGCCGTGCCGACTATCTGGACCTAGACGTCGGAATCAGAGTCGGATTCACGGGTGGCCTCTTCCGGATCTTTCTTCGGTCTACGCGCGAGTGATAGCTGCCACAACAGGAAGACCAGGCCGCCGATTATGAGCACACTAACGTATGTGATCGTACGGTCGATCAGAACGACCGATGCGGCGTCGCTGCGCTCAAGGCCCAGAACAAGTAGGCTGATCAGTCCCGGCTCCACCGCGCCGATACCACCAGGGGTCGGGACCGTGCTCAGGATGGCGCCGCCCAGCGCCACAATGAGTACCAGGGGCAGGTCGATTTCCAGACTCAGCGCCTTGACAACGAAGTATAGCCTTCCAGCCTCCAGAAGCCAGCCAACCAGACCCAGCAAGAAGACCGCTGGTAGCTGGCTCAGGCTGCCCAATGCGCCCTGCTGGAACCGGCCGTATGCCTGTTCCAACCTGCCAGGCAGCAGCCGAGCGATGCGGTGGCCGTATCCCTTCATTGCCACCAGGAGTCCGGAGAGCACGGCGGCCATAGCCAGGGCGATGAGTGCGATGTAGTAGACGCCGGCGGATTCCCGGGTCGCCGAATACCAAACAATGGCCACGGCTACGAGCCCCAGCACGGTTACCATGTCGGTGACTCTCTCAGCCAGAACTGTCCCCAGGCTCGACGAGAAGTTGCCGCCGGCTATCTTCGACAGCCCGTAGGCTCTGTATGCGTCTCCGACGCGAAGCCACCCTATCGAGTTGACGAACCAGCCGATGATGATGAGTTGCGAGAATCTGAGGATTGCCGGCAATTCGAACCCGGAGGCGCTGTTGATCGCCGCATTGTTGGCGAGGATACGCCACCTGAGGCCTCTGAATACAAAGCTAATGTAGTAGAGCGCGAGACCAACGATGTAGAGCCGGAGGTCAATCCCGCGCACGTTCTCCCACGTGCGACCCCAGTCGAGATCAGCTTGCGACGCCAATAGGACAATGACGCCGGCGGCTATCGCCAGAGAGAGCAGGGTGGGCAGCGAAAGGAGCCGCCGTCGAAGGGCACTCGTGATAGAGCGAGTACCGCCAGCTACGGTCATTTATTGCTTCCAAACGGAGTTTTGTGCATGGCCGTCGGAGGGTGCGTCGACCGCCACAAAGTGCGAGGCACAGGCGTAAGGTGATGATTCACAAGGTAGGGTGAATGAAGGGTCAGCATCGCACGATTCATGAGGTTTTCACAGGGGTCTTTTGAAGGGGATGCCCGGTCGTCGCGGATATTCCCTTGGGGTCGGGTGGGATTTTCGCAGCACGACCAGCGACCTCGGACCGCCGGAACCGGCGTAGTCTACGTCCCGAACCTCCACGACCTCGGCCCCCATCGTCTTGATCGCCTTGGAGGCGAGACGAATCTCGTCATCGGGTGCACTGCTCTTCTGAGCTATGACCAGTCCCCCGACCTGGCAGAACCCTGCCATCAGTTCCACAAGGACGTTTAGTTTTGCGACTGCACGGGCCACAACTGTGTCAAAAGCCTCTCTCAGATCAGGGTCGCGGGCCAGATCCTCTGCCCGCCCCGTCCGCACGTCCAGCCCCGGAAGTCCCAGGTCAGCGACGACCTGCTCCAGGAATAGCGCCTTTTTCTGTGTGACCTCCAGCAGCGTCACGTTCAGGTCAGGGAAGATGATCTTAAGCGGCACCCCAGGTAGCCCGGCTCCGCTACCAACGTCCAATAGGGTCGCATTTGAATAGAGAGCTTCCGGGGGCAGTGCGTCAACCACAGACAACGAATCGAGGAAGTGCCGTCCCACCACATGCTCCCATTCGATGATGCGTGTCAGGTTCATCATTTCGTTCCACTCGACCATTCTTTCGTGGTAGAGGCGGAACTGTCCCATCTGAATCTCAGAGAGCTTGATGCCAAATTCGGCAGCGCCTTCGACTAGTCGCTCGTCCATATCTCTCCATAGGTTCGATGTTGGCCTGCAATCAAGGGTACCGCTTATCGCAGCTAGCGGTAAAGGGCAGCTGCCCCATGGAGTCGCCGGTTGACACCGCGACCTCGCCTAGCTAGACTGCCTCCGACGATGAATATTCGTGGGGGGGGAGCTTGGGAAGCTAGGCTGAGAGGTTCCGACGATTCGGAACGACCCCGTGACCTGATCTGGGTAATGCCAGCGTAGGAACGAGAATTGGATGACACTGGCCTCCCTGACCAAAGGGTGGTTTTTTGTGCGTGGGAATGTGCCATTCTAGGTTGTGCGGGCACGACGCACGATTGAGGCTGTGGCACACCAGGAGGAGACACTTGATCGACAGTACAGTAGCAATCCTGATGACAGCTGTAGTAGCAGCCGCGTTTGCGGCAGCCGGTGTAGCGTACGTGCGGCGAGGCAGTCTCAGCATTGAGGATTACCTCGTCGCCCGCGGCAGCACGGGCAGTACGGTGGCGACCGCCACGCTGGTGGCATCCGTCATCGGGGCGTGGGTGCTGCTCAGCCCGGCTGAAGCGGGGACCTGGGCGGGTCTTGTGGCTCTCATCGGCTACGGGATCGGACAGGCCGCTCCCCTGGTGGCGTTCGTATTTGTCGGTCCGCGGATGCGTCGGCTAATGCCCCAGGGCCACTCACTCACCGAGTACGTGAAGCACAGGTACGGCTCCGCTATGCACCTGTTCACCCTGGGTGTCATCGTCTTCTATATGTTCGTGTTCCTGTCGGCGGAGCTTACGGGCATCGCCAAGGCCTTTGAGTTGCTGTCTGGTACCGACCTGTGGATAACGGCCCTCATCATCGGCCTGCTCACCGCGGGCTACACCGCTTACGGCGGCCTCCGAGCGTCCATATTCACCGACACAGTACAGTTCGTGATGATACTCCCGCTACTGTTAATCGCCTTCCTGGCCGCCGTGTCCTACCTGGACGGCTTCGGGGATGCGCTGGCGCCGATCCGCGAGGATAGCGCGCACCTCCTGTCGCTGACGCACCGACCGGGGGTCGAGTTCGGCATTGCGCTGATCATCGCGATCCTCGCCGCCAACATGTTCCACCAGGGCTTCTGGCAGCGGGTCTACTCCAGTCGCGACGATATCTCGCTTCAACGCGGATTTGCGATATCAGGGGCCATAGTGGTGCCAGTGATCATCCTCATGGGTATGCTAGGCATCATGGCTGTCGGGCGAGGGATCCTCCCCTCCGACTTTCCGGTAGCACTGTTCTGGCTGGTGCAGCAGATAGCACCTACCTGGGTGCTGGTGGCTGTGCTGTTGCTGGCCCTGATGCTGGTGATGTCCAGCCTGGATACGCTACTAAACGGTATCGCCAGTGCCGTGGTTACCGATCTGGCGGGTTTCAGGCCGGGCGTCACCGCCGGGGGCCTATTGAAATCCTCCCGTGGGATAACGGTGGCACTGATATTACCCGCAATTTTCATCGCATCTCAGGGTTACAGCGTCTTATACCTGTTCCTGATCGCGGATTTGGTATGCGCCGCTGCCGTGTTCCCGGTATTTTGGGGGCTCTATTCCAAACGGTTCACGGGCGGCGCGGCAGTCGCCAGTTCCGTCGCCGGCCTGGTGGCAGGTATGCTCTTCTTCCCTACGACCGCGGTTGGCTACGCGACCGGATGGATCGTTGACATCGGCTGGGCGACCCAGCTCCTGGTCAGCTTCGGCTCCGCCATGGGCGTCTCAGTGGTCATAGGCCTTGCGCTCACGGCCCTGGCGCGGACATCGTCGTCCTTCGATTTCGACCGACTCAAAGACGAGGTACGTTTGATCCCGGAGTAGGAAGATGTCTACCACAGAGTGCGAGGAGACCGCAAAGAGTACGGATTAAGAATCTTCTATCTGCGGTCTCCTCGGTGAAATCCCCTGGTACAATGTAACTGTTACCCCACTACCTGAACCGGCTTTACCACTATGCCACTGCTGACAGCTTCGGGCCTGACCGTGTCCTTCGGCGAGCTGGAGATATTCTCCGATATATCGCTGGAGGTACCTGAACGCGCCCGAATCGGGATGGTCGGTCCCAACGGGGGTGGTAAGACCACGCTGCTCAGGGTATTGGTCGAAGAGACGGAGGCCACGAGCGGCAACGTGCATCGCTCCAGCGGCCTTCGGATCGGCTACGTGCCCCAGACTACGGGCGCGCTTTCCGGTGGCACTATCACCGACGAGATTTTGCTGGCCTTCTCCGGCCTAATCGACATCGAAGACTCCCTGGCCAGTAGTGCCACGGACGTGGAGCGAGCTACCGAGGAAGAGCGACGTGGCGCGGAGCGACGTTATGCCCAGTTGCTGGAACGCTACGAGGCCCTGGGCGGGTACGATTACCACTCTCGCCTGGAACGGGTCGCGGATGGTATCGGCCTGGACGAAAAGACGCTCAAGCTCCAGGCATCTTCTGCTTCAGGTGGCGAGCTGACACGGGCAGCATTGGCACGAGCGCTGCTCGCCGAGCCCGACCTGTTGGTACTCGACGAACCGACCAACTACCTCGATTTCAAGGGAATCGCCTGGCTCGAAGATTACCTGGAGAAGTCGCGGCGTGCCTTCGTAGTTGTCTCTCACGACCGTTATTTCCTCGACCGGGTGGCAGGCCAGCTCTGGGAGCTGGAACGCGGTCGGTTAAGAACCTATCGCGGCAACTACACGTTTTATCGCACCCAGCGAGCGGAGCGTGCGGAGCGGCAGGCCAAGGAGCACGAGCGGCAGCAGGAGTTCATCGCCAAAGAGCAGGTCTTTATCGACCGGTTTAAGGCCGGCCAGAGGTCACGACAGGCCAAGGACCGGGAAAAGAAGCTGGCGAAGCTGGAGCGGATCGACGCACCGCAAACGAGAGAGCATGGGATGCACGTGACCTCCGTCAAGGCGAAGCGTACACCCCGGGTTGTCGTGGACATGCGAGACTTGAAGGTCGGGTTTGTCGTGGACGGACAGGCGAATGAGCTGCTGTCCATCCCCAAAATGCAGCTCGGCCGAGAATCACGGACTGCTGTCATAGGCAGCAACGGCGCGGGCAAGTCTACACTCGTGAAGACGATCCTGAGCGAGGTTTCGCCGCTGGCCGGCTCGATAAATATCGGGGCCGGGGTCGAGGTGGGCTACCATCGCCAGGGGGCCGAAGACCTGCCTTCGTCAGGGACGGTGCTGGAGGCGATGCAGCAGATACGAAACATCCCTCCCGCCGACGAACGAAACTATCTGGCGAGGTTCCTCTTTCAGGGCGACGACGTGTTCAAAGAGATGTCGGCGCTGAGCGGTGGAGAGCGGACCCGGCTGGCGATTGCACGACTACTGACAAAGTCACCCAGCCTACTGGTGCTGGACGAGCCTACTACCCACCTGGACATCCCAAGCAGGGAGGCCCTGGAGGAGGTGCTGTCGGAGTACGACGGCACGCTGCTATTCGTGTCTCACGACAGGCGGTTGATATCGCTACTTGCAAAGCAGCTCATCATCGTCGAAGACGGTGGGGCCCGTCTATTTGCAGGTAGCTTTGATGAGTGGGCCTCCGAGGATGAAGCGACCCCCGAAAAGATTGCGCCTATTGCCCAGCTACAGCCAACGAAACGGAGGGTCGGCTCGACGAGGAACAAGCACAAGGTTGCGCGGCGGCGCGAGCTAGCGAAAGGTCTCGACCAGGAGAAGGTGATATCCAGCCTGGAGGAGCGCCTAGCGAAGTTGGAAGTCGACCTGCAGACCGCCTCCGAGAGCCAGGCCGTGGACGAGGTGGCCCGCCTTGGCAAGGAGCATGACACCACCCGTGACGACCTGGAACGCGCCTGGGGCGAGTGGGGCGGTTAGCAAAGGGAGGGGGACAGCCTTGCGACTGGCCGGACGTTCAGGCAGATTATTGACGGCTCCAGGACCCAATTCCACCACCACCCGGGGCTCCCTCGCGGTGGGGAAACGCAGGCCCCTAGCATGGAAAGGCAGCCCCCCTTCTTATCCTGGGTCTGGATCGCGCTCAGTATCGTCGTGTGCTTCTTCATCGCACTCAAGTCCGCGCAGGGCTGGATGGGGACTGCGATGGTATTCATCTGCAGTACTGCGGTGTTCAGCTATTCGCTCCCATCAGAGAATGCACTGTGGCGGCCACTCGTAGCAGCAATTGTGGGGATTGGTATCGCGGTCGTGTTGGCATCTAGGCGAACGAACCGAGATGGGTTCCAGACGTGACGTGCCTTTAACCTCCGAAGAGGCGTAGCGCTTCCTCGTAGGAGTCCTGATCGTTGATGTCCAGGCGTATCATCGGATCGTCGATGGCGACCTCGTTGACCTCGTCAGCGTGGGCTCGGAACACCTCGCGCACACCCTGGCTCTCCTCAGTTATGGTCTCCATCTCGTCTCGCAACCGCGCGGAGAAGATTAACGGGTGTCCGCCTCGGCCTGCATGACGCGGCGACGTAATCAGGGCGTCTTCTCCAACGTGGGCGTTGATGACCGCGGAAATTATCTCCGGGGTGCGCGGCTGGTCCACGGCTAGCAGGAGGATGTCGGTCGCTCCAGTATCTACCGCGCTCAGCCCAGCCCTTACAGACGTGGTCTTGCCCTCACGATAGGCAGCGTTGACCACGCTGTGAACGCCGTCTCCGGAGACGTGAGCGGCTATCGCCTCGTGTTCGTGACCTAGCACGACAATTACTTGGGAGACCCCTGCTTCAATCAGGCTTGTTGTCTGGTACTCCACGAGGGGCACGCCGTGCCAGGGCAGCAGGGGTTTCGGACGGCCCATACGGGAGCTTTCGCCGGCGGCGGTTAGTATGGCGGAGACTAGCGGCAGGAGATCACCCTCACCTCAGTCCTCTCCCGCAAGAGAGAGGATGCAGAGCCCTCAGTTGTTAGGCCACGTTAGTCGGCGACGCCTATGGGCTCTTCGGCAAGGACCTTGTCGCGGATACGATCAAGGCGCCAGTCCTCGAGTTTCATCGGCTTACCGGCGCCGCCGAGCCTGAACATCAATACCTCAGACATGATACTGAGGGCAATTTCCTCGGGCGTACGGGCGCGGATGTCGAGGCCGATGGGGCTTCGAATCTGCCGGATACGTTCCATTGGCAGGCCGCTCCGAATCAGGTCCTCGAATATCAAGATCGTCTTGCGTTTGCTACCCATCAGACCGACGTATCTCGCCGGTGTCCTCACGGCAGCTTCCAGGGCTACGTTGTCGTAGCGATGACCTCGTGTCGCAACCACGATGTAGGTATTGGCGTTGATCGGAAGCTGGGGGAGCGCATCCTCGGGGGGTGCTGTGACCAAACCCGCCGCGTTCGGGAAGCGTTCCGCGTTCGCGAACTCCTTACGGTCGTCCGTGACGAAGACCCTGAAACCAAGGGTCTCGGCCAATGGCGCAATGGCGTTCGAAACGTGGCCGCCGCCGATCAGGACAAGCTGTGGCGGAGTCGTGAATGCCTCCACAAAGTATTCGGCACCGTCCTTGGTCGTGACGTACTCGTTGTTGCCCAGGGCCATCAGTTCCAACGCCTTCTCGACAGCGTCGCCATCCAGTGTTGACGAGCCCAGAGTACCGTCGGTGGATCCGTCCTCACGGACGAACAATTTCGCGCCAGTTGGCGTGGTGTCCCCGTCGGCGGCCTTGATCATCGACACTAGTGCAGCGGCCGGTCCGCCGCCATAGGCGTTGTCGATACTTTCTGCGTAGGGCAGGTAGTCTCCAGCCTCGTATACCGGGTCGATCAGAAAGTACATCGTGCCGCCGCAGATCAGGCCTTCCTCTGCGGCCAGGGCTTCATTTAGCTCGTAGTCGCGGTGCTCGGCGGCGCCGCCGCGCTTCATCAGCTCACGCGCAGCAAACCAGATGTCGCCTTCGACGCATCCGCCCCCGAGGGTGCCAACGCCGCTGCCGTCTCTGCGGACCAGCAGTTTTGCGCCTGGCTTCTGGGGTGTGGATCCCTTGGTGCGCACGACAGTGGCCACTACCACGGGCTCGCCCTTGCCAAGCTCCCTCACGGCTTCGCGGAATACCTCTCGCATCGTTGCTCACCGCCCATCTAAAGTAAATTCTGGGGGCTAAGTTAATACTCTCTTGGCCAACTCGTACTTTTTCTTGTAAGAAGAATAAGTAATATGTATGTGAGGGACACCCTCACTCCCTTTTTCCCCATCAAAGGAGGGCCTGACTAACCGGCTAGTCCAAGCTCAGCACCATATCTAGCTTAACAAATATCGCGAATTACTGGTCCACTACTGAGCCGTCGACTCCTAGACGCGCGCCTATCTATCCGTATACGATCGGCAGGTATCTGGTCTAGGCGTCATCGGCCAGCTCGACCCCGATCCCGGACCCGTCCGGGATCATCAAGAATCCGCCTTCTTGCTTGAGAGGCTCCGTGACGATTTCGCTCTTGGGCGATTCCAGTTCACCGATGGGGTATTCCTGAATGATGAAGTTGGGTATGCCCGCGGCGAGCTGCAGGCAGGCCGCGGTGCTCATGGGGCTGAGCGGGTTGTGAGGCACGACTCCTACGTAGTGCGCCTCCGCCACAGCGGCGATTTTTTTGGAGTGGGTCAGGCCGCCCCCGCCAGACACACGTTCGGGCGGATGTACTGCACGGCACCACGCGCCAGCAGCATCGCAAACTCGTTGATGGAGTGGAGGCGCTCCCCTGTCGCGATGGGTATCGACACGTTCTGTGCGACTAGGCCCATCGCGTCGAAGTTGTCCGGCAGGATGGGATCCTCGTAGAACAGCGGGTGGAATTGTTCGATACCCTTCCAGTGTGATGGACTCGGTGGGAGTGAGCTGCCTCTGAATCTCAATGCACAGGTCCACGCCCGTCCCAGCGGCCTCTCGGTACGCCGCCACGGCTTCAATGGCGTCACCCATCTTGTCGGCGTGGGTCTTGAAGAAGGGCACGCCTTTAGCCTCATCCAGGAAGGGTGTCAGATGTCCCACTGCGGTAAAGCCTGCCTCGCGGGTGTCGCCGTAGACGTGG
>Ga0302135_10003014_pt1 | contig 10055 bp, 9 predicted proteins | sample CBN3_surface_MG_FD_203119 | JGI IMG/M metagenome (GOLD analysis project Ga0302135, IMG submission 203119) | Marine microbial communities from Western Arctic Ocean, Canada - CBN3_32.1 | ecosystem: Environmental > Aquatic > Marine > Oceanic | place: Canada: Western Arctic Ocean | collected 2017-09-15 | reverse complement strand
GTTGGACCTTAGCGGTCTGGATCTCTGCGTTTGCAGCAGGCGCTGCCTGCGCCACGGCGATTGGCGCGTTCGCGCTGGACCCGCCGGCAGGTTGCGGGTTGAGTTGGGCCCTGGCTCGCCCTCGTTCTTGGCGATCGCCCGTATTCGTTTGGTCAGTTTGGAGTGGGCCAAAGAATGATTTCAGCGTTGTCAGCAGTCCTCCGGATTGCGGGGCCGGCGGCGCAATACGACTCGCTGAATTACCGGCTTCCGCCGCCGGTAAAGCGGGAGCCGGGAGTTCGGCGAGGACAGTGCCAGGCTGTTTAGGCGGCAACGCGGCGTTGTGGGCCGCCAGTGATTTGTCTTTATCGGCTACTTTTGCCTGAGCCTGTGCCACTGGTGCCACCGCAGCGTTTCCGTTTGGCACAGGTTCTGACGATGCGATCGGGGTTGCTAGCGGTACTGCGGTGGTTTGGGCTAATTCCGTCGTCGGCTTTCTGCCGGTGATTAGGCGCGCAAGTTCGGGCGGCGGGTTTTTCGAAATCAGCAGCGCAAGCTTGCTTAGCGCTTTGGCATGGCCACTCTTTGAGGCGAGGTAGTACCATTTGACCGCCTCGACATCGTCAGCATCGAGGCCGAGGCCATGCTCAAATATAAGGCCAAGATTGTATTGCGATATGGTATGGCCTTGTTGCGCCGCTTCGCTGAACCAACGTGCCGCCTCGGTGGCGTTTTTCTCGACGCCTTGGCCGCGCAGGTGCATGTTGGCCAAATTGGCCTGAGCACGCGCAAGCCCGAGTTCGGCAGCCTTGCGGTACCACTCCGCCGCCTTGGCAAAGTCTTGCTTAACGCCAAGTCCCATCCGATAGAGATGGCCAAGGTTGCGTTGTGCGGCGGGGTCTTCCTCATAAGCGAGCGGTAGCCAGGTTTTGAAGGCGAGAATGTAATCACCCGCTTCGTAGGCGTTGACGGCTTGGTCAAATTGCGCCTGGTTTGACCGTCTGTGCATTCGCCTGCCACAACCCGACAGTCAGCAAAAACGCCGCCGATGCCGTGATTAACGCCTTCTTGCTGAGCGAGAAGCGCTTCATCGTTTTGCCCCGTTGTCACCTCGCCGGCTTTGCGTCCGCATGGCAGGCCGGGTTCGCAGTTAGGTAGATACGATTTTCCAACTTCCATCGGGCTGACGACAGGCAGTGCCGTAAGCCTCCTCAGTACGACCGCCAACGGAGATCGTCTGGGAAAACTCGCGACAATAAGTGCCATCGCTGCGCTGGAATGTGTTAGCCGGTGTGACCGTACCGGAGTTTCCGCTATCCGGATTCTGCCACGAGCTGGTGGTTCCCATCGGCGCCGTTTCTAATGACTGGTGCACCGACTGCCCCATCGCAACTTGGTCGGCGCGATCGAGCGACTTGCCAACCTCGTTGCCGAGAAATGCACCCAGCAGTGCGCCCGCAGCGGTTGCAACCAACTGGCCGCGTCCGCTGCCGATCTGTGCGCCCGCGACGCCGCCAGCGGCCGCGCCGAGCAACGTTCCAATGCCTTCCTTTTGACCGGCGCCATCGGTGCACGCGACAAGCGCGAGCGCCGACGCGCCAACAACGGCCATTCTTAGTCCTTGCATGAACATTTTCCTATCTCGATACGTTAACCGCAGGCAGGCCCACGGTAGACAGTCCGAATTAATACCGATTATACGCCTCTAGAATCTGGTTCGAAACCTGTAAAACTCAAGGGGTTTGAACTCGTTATCCCACCTTTCTACACACTTACTAGCGGTTCTGGCACATACCTAAACCCGCGCTTCGAACTAGTTTTGACCGACTCAGGCACCCAATATTGCCGCGATGGGGTGCTCGATGTATGTCTATGCAGGAATCAGGCTGCGTTTCTGCCCCACGAGCAACTTCAAAAGCGATTTAATGCAACTAACTCCGGTTTCCGATCCATTTTCTCTGTTTGCCTCCTGGTTTGAGGAAGCAGAGGCGAATGAGCCTGGTCTGCCGCACGCGATGTCGGCGGCGACAGTAAATGCTGCGGGGACGCCATCGCTTCGCATGGTTCTTCTAAAGGGCGTAGATGAACGAGGGTTCGTGTTTTATACCAACACGCAAAGCCGCAAAGCTGCGGAGCTCAAGGAAAATGGCCACGCTGCGCTATGTTTTCATTGGAAGAGTATACGTCGGCAGGTCCGAATCGAAGGGGCGGTCGCATTCGTAACTGACGCCGAGGCCGATGAATATTGGGCGAGCCGACCGCGTGATACGCAAATCGGCGCCTGGGCGTCAAAGCAGTCGGAATCCTACGCCGATCGGAGTGAATTCGACGCCGCGATTACCGCCCACGAAACCCGATTCGCCGGTAAATCAGTGCCGCGGCCGGCGTTTTGGACGGGTTATCGCGTGTTTCCGGCGCAAATCGAATTTTGGCAGGAACAACCATCACGCCTTCACGATCGGTTGGTCTACAATCGGGCCGATAACTCCTGGACGACAAAGTTTCTCTACCCATAGCGCAAGTACCGATCACGCGGTGCGTGCACCGTTGATGAAATGAATCAACCTCAACCACAGATCTCGCGCGACGCGACAACCGGTTCGATGTCGGGACCTGGCGTGCCGCTGATGCGTCTCACAACCTATATCGCGGTTGGGGTCGCCATTTTTCTTGCCGCCGTAAAGTTCTACGCCTGGTTCGAGACCGGTTCGGTCGCCTTGCTGAGTTCGCTGGTAGACTCGGTGTTGGATGCAGTGGCCTCGATCGTCAACTTGATTGCGGTTCGTGCGGCGTTGCAACCCCACGATCGAGAACATCGATTTGGTCACGGCAAAGCAGAGCCGCTGGCCGGATTGCTGCAAGCGGTGATCATTAGTGCATCGGTAATTTTCGTGCTCATTGAGGCGATCCCGCGTTTCTTCGAGCCCGTAGCGATAGCCCACGGCGAGATCGGGCTGGGCGTAATGATCGTGTCGATTGTGCTGACTGGCGGGCTCGTGACCCTGCAGCGATATGCTATTCGACGCACGGGTTCGGTCGCGATAAGTGCCGATTCACTCCACTACCGAAGCGACCTGTTGATGAATCTCGGTGTTATTGCAGCGCTTTTGCTCGCGACCTACGGCGATTTTCCGATTTTCGATCCGATCTTCGCGGTAATTGTCGTGGCTTATCTCCTATATAGCGTATGGGCGATCATTCGGCAGTCGTTTGACATGCTAATGGATCGAGAATTTCCCGAAGCCGAACGTGCCCGCATTCGAAGTATCGCTCTGACGCATCCGGACGTGCGAGCGGTTCACGATATGAGGACGCGCCAAGCGGGGATTCACTCGTTCGTCCAACTTCATATTGAGCTTCCGGCTGACATGTCACTTCAGCGCGCCCACATTATTTCGGATGAGGTCGAGGCCGAAATACGCCTTGCGTTTCCTGAGACCGATGTGATCATCCACCAAGACCCCGAGGGCGTGGACGAGGCTCGCGCTGAGTTCACGTGATGGTGGCACGGTCCCATTCTTGATCAGATTACGAACCAAAACGTGATATCGTTAACCCATTAACTCATGTGAAGTAGAAGGTGACCCGATGGCCATTCGCACGGTACTCGCGCCACTTGGAAGCACGCGGGATTCGACTCAACACCTCGCGAACGCATTTATGCTCGCCAAAAGACTGGGGGCGCACCTCGACGTCTTTCACATCAGTCCCGACCCGCGCGACAGCGTCGCTTATGTCGGTGAGGGTGTAACGGGCGCGATCATCGAGGACCTGATGTCGGTGGCCGAGCAGGAGGGCGACGCCCATGCGACGCAGTCCCAAGATCAATTTCGAGCGGCCTGCTCAGCGATGGGCGCCACCGAGAGCGATACGCCCTCAGGCGATGGATTCACCGCCGCCTTCACCAGCATAACCGGACGCATCTACGATCTTATCGCGCTACGAGGCCGGCTGGCCGATGTGACAGTAGTCCCACGCCCGCAGAAGGGCGATGACGCCATGGTTCAGGCCACGCTTGAAGTTGCGCTGCTCGAGACAGGCCGGCCGGTGCTGGTGGTACCGCCGAAGACGATCGAGGAAGTTGGCAAACGCGTGGTTATTTTGTGGAGCGGGGCTGAGGAAGCCGCCCGCGCGGTTGCTGGCGCGGTACCCTTGTTGCGTCAGGCAGAGTCGATTTCTGCGTACTCCTTCAGCCGGTACGCAAAACCGCTGGCCCAAGCGGCCGATCTGGTATCGTACCTGGGATGGCACGGTATTCCCGTTTCGGCCCACGAAGATGTGGATACCTCGGGTCGGGACGTGGAAGACGTGGCCTTCGAGACGCTCGAAAAAAACAACGCTGATTTGGTTGTCATGGGCGCCTATACCCACAGTCGTCTACGCCACTTGATCTTCGGCGGAATGACAAGCGCAGTGCTGGAGCGCGCCGAAATTCCGATTTTCATGGCGCACTGATCCGATCTAGCTGGGCGTTGAGGCGCGAGAGCGCTAGTTTCATCGTATGGACAACGAACGAAAGACGCTGGTGTTAACCGGGGCGAGCCGCGGCATTGGCCATGCAACGGTGAAAAGGTTTAACGCCGCGGGTTGGCGCGTAATCACGTGCTCACGACAGGCATTTTCCGAAGAGTGTCCGTGGGATGCTGGTCCAGAGGACCACGTGGTTATCGATCTCGCGGACGAAGAAAGCACCCACCGCGGCATTCAGACGCTACGCGAAAGGTTGGACGGCGAACCGCTCAACGCATTGGTGAACAACGCGGCTGTGTCGCCGAAGCAAAGCGATGGCGCACGTCTTAGCACCCTCAACACCGGCGTCGACGAGTGGCGTACCGTGTTCAACGTCAATTTTTTCGCGCCGATGGTGTTGGCCCGGGGGCTCATCGAGGAGCTTCGGCAGGGCCGCGGTTCGATTGTCAACGTTACGTCGATTGTCGGGAGTCGTGTTCACCCGTTTGCGGGCTCAGCCTATGCAACATCGAAGGCGGCCTTGGCGTCGTTGACTCGTGAAATGGCGGCCGACCTAGGACCCCTTGGTATTCGGATAAATGCGATCGCGCCCGGCGAGATCGAAACCTCGATGATCGGGCCAGAATATAAGGAGCTCGCAAAAGACATCCCAATGGGCCGTCTCGGCACCGCCGAGGAAGTGGCGAAGACGATCTATTTCTTGTGCACCGAGCAATCCAGCTACGTACACGGCGCAGAAATCCATATCAACGGCGGCCAACACGTTTAGCTAACAACCTAGGCCTATTCAGAGCGTGCGGTTTGAATGCGTTGGCCGGCATCGTGCCACGCACAATTCTCCCGACGCCCTCTGGTTCCTGCAAAGCTGCCTTGAGAATTGGCGTATTGAACCAGCAGTGCCGAGCCATCTAGCATGCAATAAGGATCGAGCAGCGTGCCGGCCATACGCTCGCTTGGCCCCATAGCGCATGCCCCTGCCACGAGGAGTGCTGCCAGGGGTAACGCTAACTTTAGAGTTGATGCATTCATAACCAAGCCCTTCTGAAAACCGCTGTGCCCCGCTAACAGGACAGTAACAACGCGATTTGACGGAACTTGGACCGGATTGCGGCACAAATCAGATTTGTGCGGAGCGGGTCAACGCAAGCGCGCGACCAGCCAATCGGCCATGGTCGGAATTACCTGCGACCAATTGTCGATGTTGATATGGCGCTCACCGCCTTCGTTGGCGGCGTAGATACGCAACTCCTTATCGGCCATCCGAAGCTCATCGTAAGTTCGCTGGGCTGAACTGAGCGGCACCATTTCGTCTTCAGCACCGTGGGTAATCAATACCGGCGTTTTTACCTTGCCGAGCAGGCCTTCCAGGGTAAAAGCGCGCAGGATCGCCGCGGCCTCCTCATCGTCGTTCGATCCCGTGATCCATCGGAGTTGACGCCGCAGCGGGGGATAGTGGAGCCAGAGGTCTTAGTAGATCGAATACATCGCACCCCAGACCAGGACTCCCTTGAAACGGTGTTCAAAAGCGGCCGCCCGCATGACGTAGTAGCCCGCCATGCTGACGCCCATCAACCCAAGCCGATCCGTATCGATGTCGTCGCGCGTTTGCAGGTAGTCGACTGCGGCGGTAATCGGCCGCTCGTGATCGAGAATCGTGTGCAGATCGTGGAGGCGGATCGAGGCGCCCTAGCCCGGTCCATTAAAGATCAGGCAGGCCAGACCACGCGCGGTCAGCCATTGCACGCCGCGGAAGAAATTCTGTTCCGGCAAGGCGTCGGCGCCGGAGAGGAAGATGACTCATGGCGGTGGCACCGTTTGGTCGCGGGACGGGGGCTTGAAGAGCGTGCCGTCGAGTTGATGTCCTTCCCAGGGGATGCTCACCTACTCGTGCGGATGACGCGAACCGGAAATCCCTGTGCGGAAACACGCAATCGCGCGGCCGTAGAGGTCGGCTTTGCGAGAGTTGGTCGGCGGGAGCATAAGTTCGGCGGCGCGAAAATAGGTGAACGCGCGACAATAAGAATCGCTGGCGGTTTGCAAATTTCCGCGATCTGCGGCCAATGATGCGAGTTGGCTTATGCGCTCGCCCATGCCGGCGAATGCCGCAACCCATTCTTCGCGATTACCGGCGCGAATTTGTGCCGCGATGCGGAGCAATTCGTTGGGGTCTGCCGCGCCTTGGGTCGATTCCGAGAGCAACCCGACCAGCACCGTGCAGAAATCTTCAGCCTCGGAAGTCCCCTCGGTCTAGAAACGGAACATAGTTTGGGGTCTCCTAAGATCGCGCGTTGCTCACGCAGCTTCGCGTAGTCCTCCCTTCGCTACCCACTGTTCGGTTGCATCGAGGGCGCGGCCAAAACGGTCAAACATTTCATCGATCTCAGCTTCGGTAATGATCAGGGGCGGACAAAAGCCAATGGCGTCGACCAGTGCGCGTACGATCAAGCCTTCTTGCTCGCATCCGGCGGCGGTATGGGGGCCGACTCCTTGCGTCGGCGAAAAGGCACGCTTGGTGGACTTATCCGCAACCAGTTCAAGGGCGCCGATCAAGCCGACACCGCGGGCGTCGCCGACTAACGGATGCTCGGAAAAGCTGCGCAGTCGGGCTTGGAAATGCGGTGCGACCTTCTGCACATGACCGATAATGTCGCGTTCTTCGTAGAGCTCGAGTGTGCGAATAGCGACCGCGGCCGGTACCGGGTGGCCGCTATAAGTGAACCCGTGCCCGAAGGTGCCGATCTTGACGCTCTCCTCGACCGCAGCCTGAAAGATGTCCTCGGAGATCATTACGGCAGATATGGGCAAATACGCTGACGACAACGCCTTCGCCATGCTGATGGCATCGGGCTTGAGATCATAGGTTTCGGCGCCGAACATATTGCCGGTGCGGCCGAAGCCACAGATCACTTCATCGTCAAGGAACAAAATGTCGTGTTGGGCCAGGACCGGTTGGATTTTCTCGAAATAGCTTTTCGGTGGTGGCACCACCCCGCCCGCACCCATCAGTGGCTCGGCGATAAACGCAGCGATCGTATCGGCGCCTTCCTGTGCGATCAGAGCTTGTAGGCTGGCGACCAATCGGTCGGCGAATTCTTCCTCGGTTTCGCCTTGATGCGCCTCGCGATAGTAGTGCGGGCTATCGGTGTGGAGGATGCGATCAATGGGTAGATCGAAGTCACGATGATTGTTGGGCAGCCCCGTGAGGCTCGCTGTCGCGATCGTGACGCCGTGGTAGGCGCGCTGGCGTGAGATGATTTTTTTCTTGTTCGGCCTCCCGCGGGCGTTGTTGTAATACCAAATCATCTTGATCGCCGTATCGTTGGCCTCGGAACCAGAATTTGCGAAAAAGACCTTCGACATTGGCACCGGCGCCAACTTCTTGAGTTTGTCAGCGAGCTCGATAACCGGCTTGGCGGCCTTGTGATTGAAGTTGTGGTAGTAGGGCAGTTCGCGCATCTGGCGGGCCGCCGCTTCGACCAATTCTTCCTCGCCAAACCCCAACGATGTGCACCAAAGACCGGCAAGCCCTTCGATATACTCTTTGCCCCGTTCATCGTAGACGTAGATTCCCTTGCCATGCGTGATGACGAGGGGGCCAATCTCGCTGTGTTTGGCGAGGTTGGTGTAGGGGTGCAAGACCGCGTCGATGTCGGTCTTGGCGAGCTCTGAGAGTTCCGGCGCCATGGTGTTGCTCCCTTCGAGGCTAGCGGTCTGCAGATGATAGATCCTCGCCGGAGGATCGCAAGCAAGCGCCACCAACATCTTTGCCGTTGCTTTGCGCGGGTCGTAAACTCGATTGCCAATCAGGGCCGGTTCAACCGAGACCCGGGGGGAAGGGACTAATTCAATGCGTGGTTTAATGCAGGGGCGGCCGCTGCTGATCTCGAGCTTGATCGAGTACGCGGACACTTATCACGGTGACACGGAGATCGTTTCGAAAACGGTCGAAGGCGTTATCCACCGCTACACCTATCGCGATTGTCACCGGCGATCGAAAATGCTGGCCAACGCGTTGGCGCGGCTTGGTGTCGCAGCGGGCGATCGTATCGCAACGCTTGCCTGGAATGGCTACCGCCATTTTGAGGCTTACTACGCGGTATCGGGAACGGGCGCGATTCTGCACACCATCAACCCGCGCTTATTCGCCGAGCAAATCAGCTACATCGCCAATCACGCAGAGGACAAGGTGCTGTTCCTCGATCTCACCTTTGTGGAGTTGGTCGAGAAACTCGCGCCGGAACTCAAGACCATCGAGACCTATGTCGTGCTGACAGACAGCGATCACATGCCCCAGACTTCGTTGCCGGGCGCCCTGTGCTACGAGGACTTTATCGCCAGCGAATCCGCTGTCCTGGATTGGCCACTCCTGGACGAAAACACGGCATCGTCGCTGTGTTACACCTCGGGTACGACGGGCAACCCCAAGGGTGTTCTCTACTCACACCGCTCGACGATGCTGCATTCTTATGCCGGCTGCACCGTGGACGTATTGGGCCTCTCCGCCAACGACGTCGTGCTCCCGGTGGTGCCGATGTTTCACGCCAACGCTTGGGGCATCCCCTATGCGGCCCCGTTGGCGGGGTCGAAATTGGTCTTTCCCGGACCGCACCTCGACGGTGAAAGCGTACACGCGCTGATCGAAGCAGAGGCCGTGACGATGACGGCTGGAGTCCCGACGGTCTGGCTGATGCTGCTCGACTATATGAGCAAGAACCAGAAGACGTTCTCGACGCTTGATCGCGTCGTGTGTGGGGGCTCGGCGATGCCGCGCGCCATGGTCGAAGCCTTCGAGATAACCCACGACGTTCGCGCGTTCCACGCCTGGGGTATGACCGAGATGAGTCCGCTCGGTACGGTTGGATCGCTCAAGGCCAAGCACAGCGCATTGTCGATTCAGGATCGCATCGACGTAAAAACCAAACAGGGGCGCGGCGTCTTCGGCGTCGAAATGAAGATCGTCGACGACGATGGCCAAGAGCTCCCGCGCGATGGTGAGGCGTTTGGCAATCTGATGGTGCGGGGCCCGTGGATCACAAGTGGTTATTTCAGGGCAGAAGGTGGCGAGATCCTCGATGCCGAGGGTTGGTTCCACACCGGTGACGTGGCGACTCTCGATGCCGAGGGATATATGCAGATCACCGATCGCTCTAAAGATGTGATCAAGTCGGGCGGTGAGTGGATCAGTTCAATCGATTTAGAGAACGTTGCCGTCGGCCACCCGGACGTCAGGGAAGCGTGCGTGATCGGTGTCCATCACCCCAAGTGGGACGAGCGCCCCTTGCTCCTGGTCGTTCCCGATGATGGCAAGACCGTCGACAAAGCGTCCATGGTTGATTTCATGTCCGACAAAGTTGCCAAATGGTGGTTGCCGGATGACGTCGTGATGGTCGACGAGCTGCCGCACACGGCGACCGGCAAATTACTTAAGGCGAAACTGCGCGCCGAGTATCAGGACTACGTTCTGCCCACGGCCAAGGCGTAGGTCGGACGGATTACGCAAGCGTCGTGCGCGGTGTCAGGAAAATAATCCCGGCCCCCACCAAGCACAGCGTAGCGCCAATCGCATCCCAACGATCGGGTGCGGTCCCCTCGATCGCCCACAGCCA
>Ga0302135_10003006_pt1 | contig 10060 bp, 8 predicted proteins | sample CBN3_surface_MG_FD_203119 | JGI IMG/M metagenome (GOLD analysis project Ga0302135, IMG submission 203119) | Marine microbial communities from Western Arctic Ocean, Canada - CBN3_32.1 | ecosystem: Environmental > Aquatic > Marine > Oceanic | place: Canada: Western Arctic Ocean | collected 2017-09-15 | reverse complement strand
AGGCGTGCTCAGGCTCCGCTTGGCTGTTGGCAGCGATATCACTGTCCACCACGACCAGTGCCGCTATTCTGTCCGGATTCGCGGAGGCGTATGCTGTAGCCAAATTGCCGCCGTAAGAGTGTCCGACTAGCACAACGGGTCCCAAGTCCAGGCCATTCAGTAGCCGGCCAATGTCGTTCGAAAAATCGGCCTGCGAGTACGCCGCTTCTGCCGACGGCTCACTATCGCCGTGGCCGCGCAGGTCGAGTGTGATAACACGATAGCGGTCCGCCAGCCGGTCGGCCGCGCCGTCCCAGTTTGCCGCGCAGTCCTGGAGTCCGTGTAACAGCACCAGTGTCGTGTCATCGGCGGTTCCCCGGTCGGTGTAGTGGAGCCTGGGTGTGATCTCGTTCAGATAGCCTTCTCGATTCATGCAGTCGTAGCCCCTCTAGTCCCTTTACGCGCCCATTGTTTGGCATTAGTATATCCCCCATGCGCGCTCCATACGGCCTTCTCTACGCGCAACTCCCATTCCACGGCTGGCTGATAGTCGCCGTCACGTTTCTAGCCTCGGCCCTCTCTATAGGTCCAGGCTACGCGTTTGGCCTGTTCATTGACCCGCTCCAGGACTCATTTGGTTGGCAGCGGACAGCGGTGAGCGCATCCCTTTCCTTTGCTGCCGTGGGCAGCCTTACCTCGCCACTGCTTGGCAAATTCATGGACCGGTTCGGGGCGCGGCCTTTGATGGCCGTGTCCCTAACAATCATGGGCACGAGTTTCCTACTGCGTCCGCTGATGACCGAACTATGGCATTGGTACGCGCTGAGCTTTCTCCAGTATCTGGCGTTTTCTGGCTCGGCCGGACTCCCGGCGGGACGGCTAGTAGGCATATGGTTCGCGAAATCGCGAGGCCGCGTTATGGGAATCACCACCATGGGGAACAATTTCGGCGGGTTCATTGTGCCGCTGATCACGGGGTTCCTGCTTGCATCGGGCAACTGGGAGGCTGCATTCTTGATCTTGGCCGGGCTCACCTACTTTGTAGCGTTGCTGTCCATATTGGTGATCAGAGAGAGACCGGACCGGAGACCGGGGCCGGATGGGCAGTGGGCCGTTGGCGCGATTCCGCCCGAGCTTGAGGGCTGGACGCTGCGGGAGGCCCTGCACAGTCGGAGCTTCTACACGATTGGAGTGGCCCTGAGCCTCGGCGCGTTCACGTACAGCGCCGTGCTGCCCCAGATCAGCGACCACCTTATCTCTCAAGGTATGTCGCGCACCACAGTACCTTTTGCCATTAGCCTCCTTGCGGCGTTTGGCATGATGGGTAAACTCAGCTTTGGCTACCTATCGGAGCGGTTCACGGCCCGCCGAATGCTGATGGTCAGCCTCTCCGGGCAGATAGTCTTCATAGCGATGATCGTGCGATTTCCAACAGAGCCTATGGCCTGGCTGGTGGCCCCGGCTTTCGGACTGTTCATGGGGGCTTTTGGAGCGCTTGTACCTCTGCTGGTTCAGGAAACCTTTGGCCTGCGCAACTTCGGTACTATTGCTGGGCTAATCTCGACGGCCTCCGTCATCCCGTTCTTTTCCGGCCCATTGCTGGCAGGCAGTTCCTTCGACATTGCGGACAGCTACGGTCCCGGCTTCCTCATTGTCGCCGTCATGTTCGCCCTGGCCGTGGCAACCCTGTCCCAGGGCGGCGCAGTGCCCGGTGCCAGTCTGGGACGGGATTCGATTGCCTCTGATGACGGTAGGGCATGACTGCAAGGGCGAGTAGTTCGCTCCTGATGAGGGGCTCTCTCGCACAACTGGTAAATTTTCTTTCCTCTTCTTGGGAAAGGTCATACAGGATAAGGAGACAGTATGAGCGTAATTGACGCTGAGATTCTTCACAGGCTTGGTAGAGGTGAGTCGATCGAATCGGTGCGCGCCTTTACAAAAATGTCCGCAGACGAGTTTGACGATTGGTGGAACTGGCAGCTCTCGTCACGAGTGCCGGACATGGCCGGAAGTCGTCGAGTCGAGGGCGCGGTAAGTGTCGAGATACTCAGGGACAAGTGGGGCATCCCTCACGTGTTCGCTGACTCCGACGACGACCTGTTCTTTGGCTACGGATTCGCCATGGGCCAAGACCGCATGTGGCAGCTAGACTACCTTCGGCGCAAGGCCCACGGCCGGCTCTCGGAGATTCTCGGCCCGGACGGCTTAGAGCTAGATATTGTCGCTCGCACTGTGGGAATCAACCGTATCGCGGCCGAGGAGGTCCTGCGGCTGCCGGACGAGACATCTCGCCGTCTCCAGGCGTTCTCTCGCGGGATCAATGCAGCGATGGACGAGGCTTCGGACCACCTCCCAATAGAATTTGACCTGCTGGACTATCGACCCGAGCCGTGGTCTCCTGTCGATTCCATCGCCATCTGGGCCGAGTTCCGCTGGTACCTCACTGGCCGCCTGCCCGTAATCGTTCTTCCTGAGGTGGCTTTACGGGCCCTGGGAGACGGCCCGCTTTACAGCGCCTTCCTCACAGGCGAGGCCGAGGACGAAAGCATCCTTCCGTCGGGCTCGTATGAACCTCGCCGCAACGGGGCAGACCCCGTGGGAGTGGTTGTGAGCGACCCCGACGAGGGTCTCGGGAGCAACAACTGGGTAATCGGTGGCAAGTTGTCGGCGTCCGGCAAGCCGATTGTCGCCTCTGATCCGCACATTGCCTTTGCGAGCGTGTCCTGCTGGTATGAGGCGCACCTATCTGGCGGTGGCTTCAACGCCGTGGGTTCAGGTTATGCGGGTGTTCCAGGCCTGATGTTCGGACGCAACGAGCGAGTTGCTTGGGGCCTCACCAACAATGCTTGCGGCCAACGAGACCTGTACCAGGAACGGGAGGACTCTGCCCATCCCGGATGTTTCCAATATGACGGCAAGTGGGACAAGTGGACGGAAATAGAGGAAAAAATTGTTGTCCGGGGAACGGACACGGTTGTGAAGACCATACGCCAGTCGCGTAACGGCCCAATCGTCGACGAACTGCTGCCCGCCCAGGCGAGGGATACCGGCCCGGTATCGTTCCGCTGGATGGGGCAGGAGCCTTGTGATGAGGTTACAGGCATGCTGGATATGGCAGTTTCCAGCAGCGCCGATGAGTTCCGCGAGGCGATGCGGGGCTGGGTTGTGCCGACGCTGAGTATTGGTTTCGCGGATATTGACGGCCATATCGGTTACCAATCGATTGGCCGCCTCCCAATCAAGGAGAACTGGGGCCGCGGCTATAGGCCCGGGTGGGACCAGGCCCACCAGTGGCGCGAGTCTATCCCCTACGATGCCATGCCGTCCATATCGGACCCGGCTGAGGGCTGGGTACGCTCCGCCAACAATCGCACCGCGCCAGATGATTTCCCGTATCCACTTTCCGGAGTGTGGAGCAGCGGGTACCGGGCGAAACGTGTCCGCAACATGATCGAGGCAGGTACGGCGCATACCCGCGAAGACCTGTCTCGCATGCAACTCGACACGTTGTCGCTGCGGGCCGTAGACGGCGTGCCTGGATTGTTGAAACTGCTCCAGCACGTCGACGACCCACGAGCCCACGAGGCTCTTGTGATCCTGGACGCCTGGGATCGTCGCATGGAGCCGGATAGTATCGGCGCCTCCATATTCGAGCTGTTTTTTGACGCATGGGTTCGCGAGGTTGCAGGAGCGAGATTCGAAGGTGATGCCGTCGGGATCCTGGCCAGCGCCACCAGCGGCCTGTCGACCGAACTCTTGTCGATAGACCAGCATGGCTGGTTTGCAAACGGCGACCGTGCCGAGGCAGCCGGCAGGGCGATGACCACGACTTTAGAGGCGCTGACGAAGCGGCTGGGCCCCGATATGTTGAATTGGCAGTGGGGCAACATACACAAGGTTGCCCTAGATCACACGCTTTCGGGCCGAGGCGAAATTTTTGCGACGTTGGATCGCGGCGGTGACCCCGTTGGCGGATCGGGCATCACCGTCTGCAACACGGGCTTCGACCCGAACTACCTTGCAGGCATGGGCGCTAACTACAGGCTAAACGCCGACTTGGCAGATCAGAATGGCCTTTGGGCCGTCGATGCGGCAGGGCAGTCCGGCCACCCTGGTAGCCCAAACTACTGCGACCAACTCTCCAGCTGGCTCGTTGCAGACCTGCACTACTTGCCACTGGACCGCGCCCGAGTGGAGGCTGAGGCGAGAGACAGCCTTCGTCTTTTCTCGTAGAAGCGCAATCGCCCATGGAGGTCCAGTGGTAGAGTGGTCCCACCCGGGAGACGGACCGTTGGTGGGCTGTCTGGGATGACAATGGAGGCTCAACGGTGTTCTGTTCGAATTGCGGAGTCAGTAACGATGAAGGGGCGTTGTTCTGCGCCAACTGTGGTGAGCCGATAGCGAACACATCGACTCCAGTGGACGCTGGGTATACGCTCGCGACGAGGCCCTCTCGTTTGGGCGCAAAGTTGATCGACTTTGCAGTGTGGGTTGGTGCGGTCATCGTCGTGGCTATCCTCTTCGCTGCCAGTACCCCGCTGGGTTTTCTGTCGCTGTTGGTGGCGAGTGTTGGGATTCCGATTGTCCAGATCGCGCTGCTAGTTAGGGACGGGCAGACCATCGGCAAGAAGATTGTCGATATCCGTATAGTCAGTGTCGAAACAGGACAAAATGCCGGCTTTGGTAGTAACGTCGTTATGCGCGCGTGGGTCAATTCTCTGCTAAGCACGATACCTTTTTACGCGTTTGTCGATATACTGTTCATTTTCCGTGATGACCAGAGGTGCATTCACGACCTGATCGCCGGTACACATGTGGTGGAGTAGGCTCGCAAAATAGTTTCGAAGGAGTGTACACGAACATGAAGATCGGCGTACTCGGTGTCGGCGCAATTGGTGGCATAATCGGCGGCTACCTGGCCAGAAAAAATCACGACGTGACGCTCATTGACCAGTGGCCGGCCAATGTCGAACACATCAAGGCCAACGGCATTACCGTGACGACATTTGACCAGGGACCCTTTACGGCCCAGGCAAATGTTCTGCATCTCGGCGACGTCGCCGCTGCCCGGCCTTCGTTCGATGTCGTCGTACTCTCGGTGAAGTCCTACGACACCCTGTGGGCCACCAAGTTCATTGAGCCATACCTCGCTTCCGGTGGCTACATTATGTCGGCCCAGAACTCAATCAACGAGGACGCCATCGCCAGCGTAGTAGGCTGGCCACGGGTCACGGGCTGTGTCGTCACGCTCGGCGCAGCGATGTATGAGCCGGGCAGGCCTGAGCGCACCAGCGCTTCCGACCGCCCCGCCTTCGCTCTGGGTGAGCCATCTGGGGTGACCAGCCCTCGCTTGGAAGCGATGGTAGAGGTGATGGGCGACGCAGGTGTGACGAGAATCACGAATAATTTGTGGGGGGACCGCTGGTCCAAGCTGGCGATCAACTGTATGAGCAATGCCCTTGCCGCCATCACCGGCCTACGATCAGCCGAACTGCGCGAGAACTCCGAGGTCCGCGGCGTTTCCATAGCTATCGCTGCCGAACTGCTCACCGTCGCCGGTGGACTCGGCGTGAGTGTCGAGCCCATCAGTGGTGTCTCCGCGGATTTGTTTCTAGCAGCGGCAACCGACGGGGGCGCCCGTGAAGAGGTCGAACAGCAGATGATCGAGTCTGGTAAGAATATCGGTAGTGGGCGTCCATCCCTGGCGCAGGACATTGTGAAGGGACGCAAGACGGAGGCCGAGCACCTCAACGGCTATGTTGTTCGAAGGGCCCTAGAGGTCGGCGTTCGCACACCCGTCAACAGGTCGATAGTGGACCTGATAGGCCGCATCGAGGCGGGTGACCTCGAGGCGTCACTCTCCAGCCTCAACCATATCGACTACTAGGTTCGGGTTGGGTCTCCTTTCCCTTGGAGGAAGAGGATTGAGGTGAGGGCGATCTTCGGTAGGTGCTAGTCATTACCTGGACGGTCAGCACGGAACATTGTGATAAATTCTGTGGCATGTAGAGCCAGGAGAGGCGACCATGAGCAGGTTTAAAGAGGCCAGGGACAAGGGTGTCCGTTACCTCATGCAGCATATTCATGAGGACGGCAGCTTCGGCGACCCGGCCTTGGGCGTAACGGAGTACTATAAGGTTCCGGCCGCGCTCCTGGTCGCGGGTGAGTCCGCCGCCGCCAGTCGTATGCTGAGCTGGATCAGGGAGAATGGGCTTACCCCAGACGGTGACTTCGGTCCGCGGCCTGCCAATGAGATGGACAGCTACTACTACATCTACCACAACGCCTGGGTAATCAAAGCCGCTCAGTGCATGGGCCAGTTCGACCTGTCACAGCGGGGCATGGAATTCATCATGGACTTCTGGGACCCCGAGAGCGGCGGTTTCTACTCCAGTCCAACCGAGCGAGAGATGGACACCAAGCAGGATCTGTGGGTGGTGGCCGGCGCCGGCTGGTGCGCCATTTACACGGGCATGCTGGACGTCGCCGAGGGTGTGGGCAAGTGGATGAGAATGTTGATGGAAGCCCAGCCCAACTACCCTGAGGAGATGTACACTGTCTACAGCCGTGCGACAGGCCTGATCACTGAAGTGCTTGACGGCGACGATTTCAGATATGTACTCACCCGCGACGAGTCACGCGACCAATCATTCTTCCATCCGGGCATCGCGGCAGGGTTTCTCACACGACTTTACAAGGCGACGGGGGAGCCGGAGTGGCTCTCACTGGCCAGGGAGTACCTGCGGTTCGCCGATCACGTCGGCGACTACCACTTCAGTCTATTGCGTGCGGGCAAGCTGGGCTGGGCGGCGTCTATAATGCACACGCTTACCGGCGAGCAGCAATATCGCGATATGGCGATCAGGGTCGGGGACAATCTCATAAAGACGCAGACGGATGAAGGATTCTGGGAGACGGAACTCGGCAACGGGGTGCCCGGCAACGACGCCACGGCAGAGTTGATCGTTTGGCTTGACGAGGTTTACCAGGCGGTGGGCGAGGGCTAGCGTGGGCTGCAGAGTTGGGGGGCAGGCCTTCGATAGGCTCAGGCTGAGCGGTAAATCAGGGTATTCGCGTGAACGGTACAGCCGCCCCATCCGCTCGTGGTGAGCCTGTCGAACCACCCGGTACGGCCCTACTGGCCCTCAGCGGGCTCCGGCTGGGCGGGGGCCAAGGTCTCCAGTACTGTCTTGGCTTGCTCCACTATTTGTTGGTACTCGGCAAGGACTGTCTTGCTGGTCAGGACCGTTGGGCGTGACGTGTCCCGGTAGTCGGGCCGCAGCTCCAGTCGTCCCAGAAACGGCAGGTCAAGCTCCGAAGCAAGCTCTTCGCCTGCGCCACTGCCGAACATTTCGCCGGAGAAATTCTCGACGATCCCCAGTACCTTCACCTTCAGCGTCTTTATCATATTGATGGAGCGCAGGGCGTCCACCTTGGACAGCTCTTGAGGCGTGGTAACGACCACGAAGCCGTCGAGGGTCAGGGTTTGCATGACCGTGAGCGGTGAGTCCGATGTGCCCGGTGGCAGGTCAACAATCAGGTAATCGAGCTCGCCCCAATCGGTGGTCTGCAGAAGCTGATTAATGGCGTTGTGGACCATTGGGCCGCGCCAGATGATGGCTTCTTTTTCATCCTTTTGGAAGAAGCCCATCGACATTATTCGGACGCCAAAGCGTTCCGGCGGGTACATCTTCTTGTCTTCATTAACGGTCGGAGGCTCCGAGACCTTCATTGCCCGGACCACGTTAGGGCAGTCGATGTCGACATCGAGGATGCCGACCCTCGCACCTTCCTGTGCCAACGTGACGGCAAGGTTGACGGCGACGGTCGTCTTGCCGACCCCGCCCTTACCACTGTAGACGCCAATAGTCCGCTTGACCCCTGCAAGGCTGTCTGTGATGGCGCGCTTCTCGTCGAAGGAGCGCTTCATCTGCTGGATTCTGGCGCGGGCCTGTGCGGCCTGAGGATTGGCGGGCTTAGGTTGGGTCAAAGTCAGGCTCCGTAGGTCCGGCTGCACTGGCTGACCAGAATAAGCCGGGGGTTTTCGGTTGCTTATCTCAGCGATGGGGCTGGCAATCACCGACGGTATTGTGGGCGTGAGCTTCCTAGTCGGAAACTAGTCCAGTCCCAACTGTGACTTGCCTTCCTCGGTGATCATGTCGGGAGACCAGGGTGGCTCGTACACCATCTCGACCTCGACATCCTCGACGCCTTCCATCTCCGCAATCCGCCACTCGGCCTGCTGAGCGATGTAAGGGCCCATGCCGCAACCGGCGAAGGTGAGGGTCATTGTGACTGATACATCTCCGTCGTCTACACTACAGTTATAGACGAGCCCGAGGTCAACAACGTTGACCGGAATCTCTGGGTCGTATACGTCCTTAAGCGCCTCTAGCACGGTATCCTGGGTCAGGGTCGCCGTTTCGGCCATCGGCCACTCTCCGTATCTGGTAATCGGCTATTGTGCCGGTGGTTCCATTGTATCTGGCGCTACGCTGGCATGTCAATTTAGGCCTTTGTTGCACTCATTGCGTTTTTAATCAGCGAGATATCATCCTGCAGCGCTGTTGGTTTTATTCCTGAGACACGAAGGCTGCCTGGCCAAGTGAAGGAGCCAGCCACTTGCCAGCCCTTTCAGCTTCCGGTCGGTCCTTCAACCAGGCTCAGCCGAGCCTAGCCCTCATCGGCCCACTCGTGTTGGCGCAGGCCGTAGATGGCATGATCGACCCGGCCTCCGTTCCTCATAGCATGGCTGCGCAGCACGCCCTCCTGGGTCATCGACAGCTTCTGTATGACCCTCAACGCACGTTTGTTGCGCGGGTCACTTCTCGAGGATATATTCGCCAGGCGATTAGTGGTAAAACCCCACTCGATGACCGGCTTGCGTCCTCGGACGCAAGCCCATCTCGCCAGTGTTTCCTGGCGATGGAGAAACCGATCTCGCCCACTCGATTCCCTCGATTGATGTCGATCCAAACGTCCCCAATCACCCTCGTGTCTTGCACTACGGCGAAGTTTGGCGTGCTCTGTCCGAGGTTCAGGATTGACCCTGCCAGGTTCTCCTCGGCTTTCCGACGAGTAAACGGACTCGGCGCTACCGTGTAGAGACTCATCTCGGCGTCATTCGCGTACTCGAGGTAGTCGTCTACGTCTTCGAGGCAGAATGGCCTCAGTTCCAGCCTATCGGTTGTGATCAGTACATCTTCAAATCCGTATTCCTCGTTCGGTATCCTTCCACAATAAAAATGGCCACAAAGACGTTGGGCTCATGGCTCTAGTTATTCTTAGGCTGTTTCGCAGGCGAGCTCAGTCGAGCTTGTTTTTCTCGGCAGTGACCATTACTCACCTCTCAAATAACACAATGTCCTATGGCGCGAATCTTACCGCGAGCAGACGGCCTTACGTCGATATCTCCGGAATTCCGTACTCCACGATCAACTCTTTGAACCCCGTCACGTCCTCGTCGACGATGCGTTGCAAGTCGTCGGCCTGAGCGTCTAGACGCTCGTTCAGCGACGCGAACACGTCATAGGATGGTTTGGTAGGGGCCCAATCTGCGCTGGCTACGACGCCCATCAGTTCCTTGAGTTTCGCGTAGAGACCCAGAGGAATTCCTCGTGGCTGCGTGCCAGCGGATCTGAATGGCACCAGCTCGTTCTCTACGTCGCCTAGCTTTCCTTCGATCGCCCCCGCAGTCTCCGTGAGCCTAGCTTCAGCCCAATGACCCTCCGCCCGCGTGGCCCACTGCTGGACCTGGTCGCGTAGGTTCCGAATCCTGACCACTTGGCCATGGGTCTCGGAGTAGCGATCGCGGATCGCGATTTGGAGTGCAAATTGTTCTTCAAGATCCGCCTGGCTGACATTCGACCTGGGATCGGCTGCGATTTCGAATGACGCTTCACTGGTATTGCCGCCGATTGTGAGCTCGATCGTGTAGGTGCCGGGGGGCGCCAGAGGGCCGGTATTTTTTGCTCCGAACGGAGAAACGCCGGCCGGGACCTCTCCAAGTTCCTTTCCAGTGGGATACCGGGTGTCCCACTGGAACCGATTCATGCCCTGGTGTGCATTGAGCCGGTTGTCG
>Ga0302135_10003003_pt1 | contig 10065 bp, 10 predicted proteins | sample CBN3_surface_MG_FD_203119 | JGI IMG/M metagenome (GOLD analysis project Ga0302135, IMG submission 203119) | Marine microbial communities from Western Arctic Ocean, Canada - CBN3_32.1 | ecosystem: Environmental > Aquatic > Marine > Oceanic | place: Canada: Western Arctic Ocean | collected... | reverse complement strand
GTTGGCGATCATGATTGCGCCGGTCTCGGTCTGCCACCAGTTGTCGTGGATGGGGAGATCGAAGGCGTCCTGGCCCCATACAACGCCCTCGGGATTGAGTGGCTCGCCGACAGACATGACATAACGCAATGTGGAGAGATCGTAGCGGCGGGCGCGGTCGGAGCCGGATTTCATCAGCAGGCGGATGGCTGTGGGGGCGGTGTACCAGACGGTGACCTTGAATTTCTGGATGGTCTCGTACCAGCGGTTGGCGCCGAATCCGCCTTCGTCGATGATTTGGGTGACGCCGTTACTCCAGGGGGCGAACATGCCGTAGGAGGTGCCGGTGACCCAGCCGGGATCAGCGGTGCACCAGTAGATGTCGTCATCGTGGAAGTCGAGGACGTACTTACCAGTGGCGTAGTGGCTGACGACGGTGTTGTGGACGTGCGCGGCGCCCTTGGGGAGGCCGGTGGTGCCGCTGGTGAAGTGCATAATCGACCAGTCCTCGGCACGGGTTTGCTCGATCGTGAAATCCTCGGACGCGTTGGGGTAGATGGCAGACCATGCGATGTCACGGTCGGCGACTTCGGTATTCTCGCGGGTGTCGATGACGATGACGGTTTCGAGCGAGGGGAGCTGGTCGCGGATGGCGTCGACCTTGGCGAGGAGCTTGGGGGTGGTGACTATGACTTTGCCCTCTGCGCGAGCCACTCGGTCCTTGATCGGCTCGGGGCCGAAGGCGGAGAAGAGCGGTGCTGCGATGGCGCCGAGCTTCAGGACACCGAATACGCCGAAGTAGAGTTCGGGGATGCGGTCGCTGAGGAAGAAGACTCGGTCGCCTTTTTCGATGCCGGCACCGCGGAAAGCGTTGGCGACCTTGTCGGTCGCGCGCTTCATGTCGGCGTAGGTGTATTCCTCGACATCACCGGAGGTGGATTGCCAAATCATGGCGAGTTTGGTGGCTTTGTCGCTGGCAGCGTGGCGGTCGATGCATTCGTGGGCCTGGTTGATGAGGCCGTTGGGCGTGTCTAGTTCGGCCCACATGTCGTCCCAAGACCAGGCGGCGCGTTGGGCGTCGTAGTCGTCGAGGTTTGGGTGAGCCTTGAGCGCGTTGATGTCCTTCGCGATTTCCGCGTGTCCCGTGACCATTTCGACCCCTTCGGCGTGTCACAAAGCAACTTCAAGACGGGCCGCACGGTGCGGCGACCCGAAGTATAGCGCGAGGTGTGTGGGAGGCGAGGGATGCGGGGAGTGCTTCGCGGTCTGCACATCTCAGGACGGAATGACTGATCTGGAAAGATCCGGAGCTGCGGGGCAGCAGCTTTTGCTTTCCCGTGCTGCTCCCTTAGAGATTGCCGGCCTGTTCGTGCAGCCACTGTAGGTCTTGGTGCCGCCAGGGTGTGTTGCCGCTGGATAAGATGACTACAAAGCGCGCGGGCTCGCTGGCCGGTAATCAATGAGGGCGCGCGGGCGCTTGAGGCTGGCGAGATCACTGGTCGCTCGACCATGGTCTACGGGAGGCCCGACTAGGTGCTCCTGAGTAGATTCCCGGGTACACGGGTGATCGTGTGCTGAACGGTCCGGGTGAATAGGCCGTTAGAATGGGCGCCGGATTGAATGACCGCGTTCGTATAGAGCGGAGCAGCAGCTTGCGCCGAGCCCTCAGCTCCCACCTGCGTTCGCACCAACCGTTGCTGGCCGCCGCCATACTGTCGCTGCTGGCGCTGCTGCTGGGGTTGACGCTAGTCAGTCCGCGTGCCGAGGCCGATGGCGGTGGTTCGCGTCCCTACGAGCTGGCACAGCTCGGCATCGTTGGCACGCAGGGCATCAGCTACTTCACCGACTGCGACGACGGTGGAATCCAATCCAATTGTGGAGGAGCTCCAGCCCACTGGTTCGAGCAGGACTTGCCGCTCCCCGTTTGCACACACCAGTTCAATCGACTGTCCACCCTCAGCGCCGATGCCTTCCGTAGCTACGTCCGCGACGCCGCTGCGATGTGGAACACGACGGATGCAGCAGTCGGCTTCGATTACACCGAAGACTGCGCGTTCGGTTTCCGCTGGAACGGCAACAACTCCCAGCACGAGATTGGCTTCGACGATTCGCGCAACATGGTCACGGGCAACGCAGCCGCGATCTCCCGGGGGAGCTGGTTCGATATTCCGATCGTGGGTCCGCTGATTGACCGTCGCTTCGTTGAATTCGACGTGATCATCGATCAGACGATCGACGTGCCGGAGATTTGCACGCGTTCGATAATTGCTCACGAACTGGGCCACGTTCTTGGATTTGGTCACAGTTCGGATCCCCTGGACTTGATGTACAACTCGTTCGACCCAGATCAACCCAGTACCTGTCCGATTGAAGCGACGGAGACGGAGCGGAGTGTAATTCAGGACCTCTACGGGGTGAATCGCTCACCAGAGCTGGAACCGCTCTCGAATGTGCAGATCAACCCGGGGGATAGCGTTACTATTATCGCGATTGGCTCGGACCCAGAGGAAGATCCACTGGTCTACGTTTGGGAGCAGATTGCGGGCACGCCGGTGGTGCTCGTGGTGGAGGGAGCCGAGGTGAGCTTCACGTCCCCTCGGAGTTCTGGGCCGGCAATTGAACTTCAGGTGACGGTCACCGACCGCTTCGCGCACTCCGCCATGGAGACGGTCAGAGTCAGCTCAGAAAAACCGCGTGGTGTCCCCTCTTTCGCTTCGTTCAGGGCCGGCACTGGAGCGCTCGCCGGCGGTGTCGTGCTGAGCTGGACCGAGCTGGAGGGGATCGACACGTATGAGTACTGCACCAGTTTCCCGTTTAGCTCGGCGCCACTGAGTTGCACTAATCGCGCGAACCCATTTGGTGAAATCGATTGGGGCACTGTGGTCACCACCGCTGGTAGTGCGAACCAGACTCGGAACTTTACCGGCGGCGTCCGCGAGGTCTCGATGTCTGCTTGTAACACCGTGGGCTGCACTCAGCATGGGGTGGGGCCCCTTGTCGGTGGCCTAGAGTGGCCGGCGTGGGAGATGGATTTCGACTACATGGCGATGGCGTTCGATGTCCCGACGGCAGGTATCAAATTCACGATCGGCGGCGTCACTAATATCTCGGGACCTAAACGCCGCTTCGAAATCTGGGTGGGCTCGGTGAGTGAGCCGCTGCAGGAGCGAATCTTGTCCTGTGGGTTCGTGAAGCCCGGCTCCACCTGCATCGGTCTGCTGACGCCGAAGGATGATGGCCATCTGACGGATCTGACGATTGTTAGCACCCGCAACGGCACGCCGACGACCGAGCAGCAGATCCGGATCCGTTAGGCGTCAAGATTGAGGTGGCGGGCAGCACGTTCTCGCCGAGCGTGACACGGCGGAGGCGCTCAGTGTGGCGATCTCCACATCTGGCCTCGATGTAATCGAGCTACGCACCGATCGCTCGATGAACGTGGAGCTCCACCTGCAGGTGTTCGACGAAGCTCTCGCAGCTGTGCGTGCTCAGCTCGAGGGTGTGCGATACCGGGGGCTGGTTGATGGCGCGGATCGAGATCGCTGGGCTGCGCCTCCACGTCGAGCAGCAGGGGAGCGGTCCGGTGGTGGTCTGCTGCATGGTTTTACGGGCTCCACTGCGACTTGGGTGAGCCTGATGGAGTTGCTTGCGCCTCACTGCGAGGTGATTGAGATCGACATCGTTGGCCACGTGCAGTCGGACGCACCGACGGAGGTCGATCGCTACCGGATGGACCGCTGCAGCGATGACCGGGTCTCGGTGATCGCCGCGCTTGGACATGAGCGGGCGAGCTGGATTGGCTACTCGATGGGTGCGCGGACGGCGCTACAGATTGCGGTCCGCCATCCTAGGGCGGTGGATGCGCTTGTGCTCGAAGGAGTGACCTCAGGATTCCCGGATGCGGCAGAGAGCGCTGTTATGGTGAAGTCGGACGAACGTCTGGCCGAGCGAATCCGCGAGGAGAGGCTTGAGGCGTTCGTCGACTTCTGGCAGTCGATTGGACTGTGGGATACGCAGGCAAGCATGCCCAAGGAGAAGCTTGCGGTGCTTCGTGAGCAACGACTGCAGAGCGATCCGGTGGGTCTGGCGAACTGCCTGCAAGGGATGGGCACCGGAGCGTAGGAACCGCTCAACGATCGACTGGGCGAGGTGGACGTGACCGTGCTGTTGGTTGCCGGCAGCCTGGACCAGAAATTTACTAGCCTTGCCCACGAACTGACTCGGACGCTGCCTCGCGGCGCGTTCGCCGCCGTGGGTGGTGTTGGTCACGCGGCGCATTTCGAAGCACCCGAGGCGTTCAATTCAGAGGTGCTGAGGTATCTCCAGCGCGTTTATTCGAGTGGCCTCGGTCAGAGCTAACTTCACGCCACTGCTCCTGACGAGGTTCTGCCGTAAGCTTCCTCGTAATGGCCGCAGAACTGACAGCGATCCGCCCCGGCTCGGTCACTGCGTGGTTGATTGCCGCGCGTCCGCCAACACTGACCGCCGCCGTGGCTCCTGTCGCTGTCGGTAGCGCGGTCGCTCTGCGGGATAACGTCTTCGATCTCTGGCCGGCCCTCGGGGCGCTGCTTGGATCGCTCGCACTCCAAGTTGGCGCGAACTTCGCGAACGACCTGTCTGACTTTCGGCGTGGTGCGGACAATCAAACCCGCATTGGGCCACCGCGCGTCACGCAGTTGGGACTGCTGTCCGAATGGCAGGTGCTGGTGGGCCTGCTCGCTTCGTTCGCGCTCGCCGGCGTCGTTGGGGTCTATCTCACCTATGTCAGTGGCTGGCCGGTTGTGGCGATCGGGCTGGCCTCAATTCTCGCGGCGATCACCTACACCGGCGGGCCCTGGCCCTTCGGCTACCGAGGGCTCGGCGAGATTTTCGTCTTCATTTTCTTCGGCCTGGTGGCTGTTACCGGTACCTATTACGTGCAGGCGGGCGAGGTACCGTGGCATGTGCTCGCTGCTTCGATTCCGGTGGGATTGACAGTCACCGCGATCCTGGTGGTCAACAACGTGCGAGACATTGATACGGACCGCGCGGCTAGCAAGTACACGCTGGCCGTCTACCTGGGGCGCCGCCTGGCGAGGGCCCAGTACGTGCTCTTCATGGGTGGCGCGTACGTATCGGCCGCCGCTCTGTTCTTGATCGGATCCTTTTCGTGCTGGACGCTACTCTCGTGGCTCTCGGTTCCGGCCGCGATTAGCCCGGTGGTCGCCGTGCTGACTCGCGTCGATGGTCCACCGCTGAATGCCGCGCTGCGAGCGACCGCGCGCCTGCACTTCATTTTTGCGATCTTGCTGGCGATCGGGCTGACGCAATGACGCGTGGTATCCGCGCGCTCCGCTGGCAGCCGTTTCGCCTAGGGATCGTTCCGGAGCCAGCCGCTCTAGATGCGATTGCTATCGGACCATGGTCCGAGGTAGCCGTCAGCGGGTGAGACATCCGGTGATTCCGATTCCCGACTGGGTTGCTCACCGCGCTCGTACGCGGCCTGACGATCCTGCGCTGGCGAGCGCAGCGGACGATCTCATCAGCTACGCCGATTTCGATCTGTCGATCGGGCGCACCGCTGCAGCGCTGGCCGCCCTTGGAGCCGAGCCGGGCAGCCCGGTTGCCTTGCTTGCTGGATCCGGGCGTGATTTCGCGGTGCTCGCTCACGCTATTCCCAGGAGCGGCGCGATCCTGATGCCACTGAACACTCGCCTGACGACCGGAGAACTGGCGTATCAGCTTGGCGATGCGGGCGCTCGCCTGCTGCTCGCTGATGCTGCACAGCTGGACCGGGCGCGCGTGGCAGCCGCGACGATCGGCGCGCGGGTGATCGCGATCGAGAGCGATCTAGCTGGCATCGACGCGGTAATCGAGGGCGCGGAGTCGATCGATCCGGAGGCAGTGCACAGCCTCATTTACACCTCGGGCACCACTGGCTCACCGAAGGGCGCGCTGCTCACCCACGGCAACTTTTACTGGAGCGCCGTCGCCTCCGGGGAGAATCTTGGCGTCGACCCGATGGATCGCTGGCTGGCGTGCATGCCGCTGTTCCACGTGGGCGGCCTGTCGATCCTAACCCGTTCGGCAATTTACGGCAGCACCGCCGTGATTCACGACGGCTTCGATGAAGTGAGGGTGAACCAGGCGATCCGGCACGAGGAAATTACGCTGCTTTCGGTAGTTGCGGTCATGCTGAGGCGGATGTTGGATGCGGACGACGAACCCTACCCAGCGTCGATGCGGGCGGTGCTGGTGGGAGGTGGCCCGGTCCCGGTGGATCTGCTCATCCGTGCTCGTGACCGAGGGCTGCCGGTGCTTCAGACGTACGGGCTCACGGAAACCGCTTCGCAGGTTGCAACGCTTTCCGCGGCCGATGCACTTCGAAAGCCTGGCTCCTCCGGGCTCCCGCTGCTCACCACCACGATCCGCATTGATTCGGAAGGCCGCGCGGCGGAGCCGGGCGAGATCGGGGAGATCCTCGTTGCCGGGCCCACGGTCACGGCTGGCTACCTTGGACACCCGGAAGCGACGGCCGAGGCGATTTGTGACGGCTGGTTGCACACCGGAGACCTTGGCTCGCTCGATGATGATGGCTATCTGTACATCGCCGACCGTCGCGACGATCTGATCGTGACTGGCGGTGAGAACGTCTATCCGGCCGAGGTAGAGGCGGCGCTGACGGCACACGGGGCCATCCTCGAAGCGGCGGTCGTTGGCTTGCCCGACGACCGCTGGGGGCAGCTGGTGGCCGCCGTCGTCGTCGTCGAGCGTTCCGAGGTAGCTCCGAGTCCGGAAGCGCTGGCAGCGCAGCTCCGCCAGCAGCTTGCGGGTTACAAGGTTCCTCGGCGGATTGAGTTCAGCTCAGAGGTGCTACCGCGCACCGCGTCCGGGAAGCTACAGCGGCACCTTGTGCGTGCGGCGCTTCAGTCGGCTACGGCGTGCTGAGCTGCGGCTCATCCTCGTTGGGCGGGTCGATTTCGTAGGATTCTTCGTGCTCCGTGATTCGTAAGCTCTCGGTGTCAGCGGCGCCAGCCAGTTGTTTCACTCGCGTCACGATCTGGTGCAGGTGCTCGATGGTCGCCGCCTGTCCCCCGTGCCCCGCGGCGTCTGCTACCACGGCCTCGCCGTTTGCGGCCTCAAAATTCTGCCCCGGGACGTCCTCGCCGGAGGAGACTCTCCAGCCCTGTTCCAGCATCACTCGTGCGAACGGCGCTCCCGGGCAGTGATTCACCACCTGTCGGGTTTCGTACCAGCCGTACACGCGCGTGAACATGTCGTGGTCCTTATCCATCGATTCGATTACCTCGTGATAGGCGGAGCGCTCCGACGCCCGCGTCTGGTACGGCTGGCCCACCTGTGGGTCGGTCCAGAGCAGTGTCTGGAGGATCGCGTAGACCGAGTCGATGCCGGTGCGCAGCTCGGCCTGGCGCACGTTCGGAATGGAGTGTCGTTCGCCTGCGGCGCGTAGCATGGCGTGTAGCCCACGGTGCCACGCGTCGACACGAGAGGTGCCGGTGGCTGCTGGAGCCTCCTGCTCGTAGGCGTCGCGGACGGCGGACTCGTCTAAGAGTTCGGGCACCTGCGCGATGAGATCGTGAACGCCTGCAGCGAAGCCCTCTTCGAACTTCGAGACGAGGAGCCGCTCGCCGTCGTCGCGGACGATCCGGCGCCATTCCACCACGCCGGCGACGTCGCGCAGCCAGCGCCGGAAGTCGTCGATGGAAATTGCTGGCTGTTGCTGCTCGCTCATCGTTGGGAGTATGGGCGCTCCTCGGGTGGGTGCACAGCTCACCGGTGAGCATGGCGAGTGCTACGAAGTCCCGGCGGAGGAGCTGCGATGCGCGTGAGGCGCGAGGAAAACGTCGTGGAGCAGGTCACATCAACCTGGGCGGAGCTGTTCGACCGGGATCGAGTGGGGCATCATCCCAATCCGCGTGGTGCTCGGCGCTATCTTCCTCGACTCGGGCCTCGGCAAGTGGCGCCGCTGGATCTCCGACACCGGCGACTGGTTTGTCAGCCTCGGCTTCCCGTTTGATTAGCCGCCCGTGCAGCTGATCTCGACTTTGGAATTGGTCGGTGGTGCGTTGCTGCACGTGGTGCTGGTGGCTGCGGCGGTCACCCTCGTACTGACCGGCACCGGGCCGCGCTCTCTCGATGCGGGGATCTGGCCGCTCCTGAACGGAGCGGAGCGGGGTGAGCGGCGCTAGGCGTCGCGCCGCTCCGCTCCGAGTTCTTCCATCACTCGCTCAAATACGGCGTAATCCTGCGCGCCGACGACCGCGTACTGGTCGTTGAGGATGAATGTGGGGATCCCGGTCACGCCGACTGAGCGTGACCAGGCGATTCCTTCGTCCACCTGTTTCACGTAGGTGCCGGCGTCGAGTGCCTCTCGTAGCGCGGTGCTATCGAGGCCGACCTCGTCGCCGATCCGCACCAAGACGTCGAGTTCTCCGAGGTTGTCGAATGTTGTGAAGTGGCCTTTGAAGAGCGCCTTGTGCAGCTCGTGCTGTTGCTCGCGGGTCCCGTGTTCACGGGCGAACTCGGCTGCTTGCAGTGAGAGGTGGGAGTTTGGTGTGAAGGCACGGCCGCGCCTGAACTCAATCCCCAGCGAATCTCCGCGCTCCTCGAGGGCTGACTTCGGGCTATCTGCCGTCGTTTGAGGTGTGCGCTCACGCCCCTCGGGCGGAATCGTGGGATCGAGGAAAAAGGGCGCCCACTCCACGTCGACGTCCCACTCGTTCTGTAACCGTTCGACCTCCACGAGGCCGACGTAGCACCACGGTCAGATGAAATCGCTGACGACCGTGATCTTGGTGCGCTTGTCCTGGTCAGCAGTGGTCATGCGAGTCTCCCTGCGGTCACGTTGGCCACAGAATACCCGCTGGCGAGCGGGAGCGTGAAGAGCGCTCTATCTCTTCGGATCACTTTTGCGTGGAACGACGATGGAATGCCGGTCGGGTCTGGAGTCGACGGACTGCGTGCTGGGAGCTACGACGGCAGTCTGACGAACTCGTACGCCATGACCGCGGCGGAGGCGGTCATGGTTGCGGTCCCCAGCCGGAAGACCCATGGCCTCAGCAGTCCCATGGGGACGGTCATCCCGCCGACGATCGCGAGGACGCCCGCGTACCAAGTGGCTAGCAGCATTTCGAGGCTCATGCGCGCGCTCCCGTGTGAATCGTCTCCGAGTCAGTAATCACTACGTCCACTGCCCGATCGTGCGCCTCGCGGGGCAATGCGTCCAGCAGCTGCTCAGCGAGTGCGATGCCAACCACGGTGGTATCGCACTCCGCTAGGAGCCGGTCGTAGTAGCCGCTGCCGTATCCGAGTCGGTAGCCGTTCCGGGTGAAGGCCAGCCCCGGTACCAGCACCAGATCGACCGTTGCGAGCGCGACTTCCGAGCAGCAGTTCGGGTCCGGTTCCAGCAGGCCGATCGCACTCTCGACTAGCTCGTCCGTTGATCTGATCTCGCGATGCTCGAGATGGTTGCCGGCGGCGACTCGCGGGCAGACCACGCGGACGCCGTGATCGAGCAACTGCTCGATCAGCGGCAGTGTTTGCACCTCGCTACCGACGCCGACGTAGGTGTGTACGACCGCAGCCGTCGCGAGTCCTTCGAATAGGGTGGCTCGCTCGAGCAGCGCCGACGAGCGCGTCGCACGTTCCGCGGGCTCGATCGCATCACGCCGTGCTCGTGTTGTCCCGCGCAGCAGCTGCTTCGCCTCCGCAATTGAGTCGTTCGAGTTGGTCATATGGCAACGGTACTGGCTGTCAACGAGACTGCAACCGTCCGTCTGCGGACGGCCGGCAAGCGAGTCGCTCTGTGTATTCGCGGTCGAACCACAGCGAGGAAATTCGCAATGACCCAGCCACTCTTCGAGAATCTGACTACCTCGACGATGCCGGCGGTGTGTGTGGGGGGGCATAGGGAGCGCTGTTGGTCCCATGCGGGGTGAGAAGCTCAGTCCACGCCGTGTTATCGTCAACTGTGTGACCATCGCTCGCACGACGCCCACCGCTCAAGGTGATTTTCTGCCCCCACCTATTACCGACCTGAGCGAGGTCGAAGGGATCTCTGACGCGATCGCCGCCGCGGGTAGTTTT